>Ga0256406_1004614_pt1 | contig 15543 bp, 12 predicted proteins | sample RumenRJG_03DNA_FD_185986 | JGI IMG/M metagenome (GOLD analysis project Ga0256406, IMG submission 185986) | Bovine rumen microbial communities from Lethbridge, Alberta, Canada - RJG_03 | ecosystem: Host-associated > Mammals > Digestive system > Stomach > Rumen | place: Canada: Alberta | collected... | reverse complement strand
ATTTCCCAGTCCTCCATGATGCAGATGATTTTGTGTTGGCATCATACGGTCATAATAAGAAAAAGACTTCAGATTAACAGATTCTGCTCCTTTCTTTAATAACGAATCGCCAAAATTTCTTGCCAATGAAGCTGGGACAGGCTTTTCAAAGAACACCCAAATATGAGCACCTTTTCCAGATCTTGATCGTTCTACTAAAGGGTCGATGTTATTAATTGTGCAAATGCGCCGCATTGCATCAACTTCCTGTTTCCACTCATCATCATGATTAGCAAAGTCAGTTTGAGCAGAGCCATTGGAATGATTATCAAAGTCAAAAACAAGGAAACGGCAAGTATCATTTGCATACATGGGATAAATTCCAACTGTCATTTTTCCTAGTAAATGCTTCATTATTACATCTGAATTTACCGGTTTCCAAGAACACATATAACAATTCAGACAGACATATCCTGATCGCTTATCATTCTCACGATTTTCCTTCTTTAGACATCCATCTCTCCAGAAATTATTACATTGCGGATAATATCCCACTTTAGCAGTCTTGCTGACAACACGAAGACTATACACATCCATTCTGCCCCAGAAATAGGAAAAGAAATGATTTGCAATATCTGCATTGACGCGAATGGGCAAAATTCGCATACCTTGATTAGGGTCAATAACCCTAGCTTGCTTTTCTTCCGGGATAATATTGTGATCTAGCAATTCCTTCTTCAATGCGGCATTTTCCGACTTCAGAAAGGCAATTTCCTGCAAAAGCTCTTCTATTCTTTTCTCTATATCCATATTATCCTCTCTCGTGCTGATCAGATAACGAATAGCAATATCAATCTGACATTTTATTTCAGCAAATCTGCCAAAGTAATTTCGCCGTTTTGAACGTTTGAAACACGGGCATATTCCTTAATTGCATCCACGAGCTTGTGAGTATCTGAAAAATAATCTTCTACAAATTCTCGTGTCTTCACATTTTTATGCATTTTCAAATTCTGTTTGCAGAATACGCTCGGTTTCAAGCCAGATTTCTTGTACTCTGTATACTGATCCTCGCTGAAAATTATCAGCATCTCAATTTCAGGTGCAGTGACAACATTGATCACCTCCACTTTTGATTGATATGCTCTGCTTAGCCTGAACCTTTCATTTCTGGAATCAAGAATACGAAGAACTGTGATTTTCTGCTGAAATTCCCGCCTCAGATATCGTCTTTCAAATGAGTCTGCCTCTCTTATTCTCAACGGTTTTTCTTCGAGAAGATCATTACGTTGAAATTTGAGTAAATCCGCATCAAGCAAAAGATTCATGATCGTTTCTTCTGTACTTCCTTCACAAAGACAGGCGATATATCGGTGGAATTTCATTCAAGCCCCCTTTTTAACAGCAGCCTGAATTTTCTTCTTCAGTTCCAGATAAGATTCATACATTGGTACCGTTCCTTCCAGATAGCCGCTCTGATATGCTTCACTCTTCTTTATATCGTTTCGATGGAGAATGTCAGAAAGATTTTCAGCGGTTATTCCGTTTTGATTACGTGTGATGTATATACTGTCATTTCTATCAAATTCATCCAGAAGCTCCGGATAATGTGTCGAAAAGATCAGACTTGCACCATGTGGATTTATCTCCGGGTCCATAAAAAAGCGAACCAATGTTGCAACAATCTCATGGTTAAAGTGATCTTCAATCTCATCAACCAAAACATAGCCGCCATATTGAAGTACAGAAATTACATTATTAAATGTTCTGATTCCCTTGATCGTACCAGATGATAAATATCTATTCAGGTCTTCAATATCATTCAAAAGAATCTCTTCTTTTTCTTTGAAATGAAGATGTACTCGATCTCCGCCTTCAACATGTTCAATCCTGATAGATTCTATGCTTGGATCCAGATAATGAATAATCTCATCTGATACATTATCAATAGCCCCTAATTCATTGACATCTGTCATTTGTAATAGGCTTGTCATGAAAATATGATCATGATATTTCCTGTTCATTGATATCACAATACTGACATCATCTGACAGAAATTCTTCATTATCTTTCCTGTTGATCACATTTCTGCATCCCGAAAAATCTGCAATATCCTTTTTTCTTTTGACATTTTTGGCCGGCTTAACGTATAGCTGTTCGTCCACAATACAATATTGTCTCTGGGATTTCAAAAAAGAATCATCCGGAGAAATAACAGTATTTAACAGACAAATCTGTTCTTGATTATTGATAAACACGATTTTGAAATCAGATTTCTCTGTTCCGTCAAGAATAGTTCTTGATTCCACATGATTCAGAGAATCGTTATTTAGTATATGCAGCACAAAATCTATCACACGCAATACCGTCGTCTTTCCAGATGCGTTAATGCCAATGATTCCAATTGCGTTATTCAAGTATACATTTGGAAGAATCTGATAAAGATTGGATAAGGCATCTTTCTGTACTCTTTGCGATGCATAGAAGCGAAGATGAAGATCTTCTTTAAACAGTGGAAGCCCCGATGCTTGAATAGAAATCAGTTTCATATATGCACGTCCTTTATATTTAAAACACATGTTCTTGTGGATACATGTATTATTACATGCAAATTTTGCAAAAATCAATCATTAAAAACGTATATTACGTTTTTAATATAATTTTACGAAAAAGCAGTATGCATTCTGCATACTGCGCAATGAAAGTATTAAATCCTTAATGCTTACAACTTCTCGAATACTGGCAGATAGTCAATTGGTGCATCCACAACGACATACTGTCCGCCATCGAAGATCGTTCCTGTTCTCTGTTCTTTCCACTTTGCATTCTGTGGCAGATAGACAGACCTGCTGTACTGATTCAGCTGCAGGATCGGGGCAACAAGGTATTTATTGCCAAACATATACTGATCCTGCAGATTCCAGCATTCCGCATCGTCTGGGAATTCATAGAACATGGCCCGCATCAGAGGTGAACCGTTTGTGGATGCCTCTTTGAACAAGGAAGAAAGATATTGATGCATGCCAGTGCGGATATCGTAATACTTCTTCATGATCCTGAAAACGTCTTCGCCATAGCTCCACATCTCATTTGGCTGGCCGGTATGCAGATAGCCGCCGCCAAAATCACGGTCATCCAGCTTTGGAATGTTGTAAGGTCCGCGGTCTCCATGCAGGCGGAATACCGGTGTATATACCGCAAATTCATACCAGCGCACAAGCAGCTGGCGGAAATTGGGATCATTGACATCATCGCTCATGAAGCCGCCGATATCTGTGTTCCACCATGGAATGCCAGCCAGCCCCATGTTCAGCCCTGCCTGTACCTGATCATACAGGGATTCAAAGGTGCTTGGCACATCACCTGACCACAGGACATTGCTGTACTTCTGGCTGCCGGCCCAGCCGGAACGCAGCAGATTGGCGAATGGCTTTCTGCTTAGTTTCTTCATGTTGTCATCGAAGGTACGGCTGTACATCTGTGGATAGAGGTTGCTGCAGGAAAGCGCCGGTCCTTTGCAATAGCGGTAATGATCAAAGTCATACACACTATAGTCTGGTTCAGAATTGTCCAGCCAGAAGGCATCAATGCCAAGATCATAGTAATTCTGTTTGCATACATTCCAGACATATTCTCGTGTTCTGGGATTGAAGGCGTCAATCTCCACACAGTCACCCTGATAGTCATATGTCTGCAGGGCGCCTCTTTCTGTACGGATCAAGAGACCCTTTTCCAGCATATCCTGGAAGTGGATACTGCGGCGGTCAACCGACGGCCATACCGACACGACAACTTTGATGCCATAGGAATGCAATTCATCTACCATAGCTTTCGGATCCGGCCAGTATTTAGGATCAAACTGCCAGTCACCCTGCACGGTCCAATGGAAAAAGTCAATGACAATCAGGTCAATCTTAATGTGTTCCCTGACATAGCGTCTTGCCACATCCAGGACTTCCTGCTGGGTACGGTAACGCAGCTTGCACTGCCACAGGCCCATTTCATCTTCCGGGAACTGCGGTGCTCTGCCGGTAACAGCCGTATACTGCTGCAGAATCTGCTTCGGTGTATCACCCGCCGTGATCCAGTAGTCCATCTGTTTTGTTGAACGTGCTGTCCATACTGTCTCATTCTTACCGAAAGTGACATCACCGACGGCAGGATTGTTCCACAGCATGCCATAGCCAAGACTTGAGACAAGGAATGGCACACTTACCTGTGAATTGCGCTGAGCAAGTTCCAGCGTGCAGCCCTTGAGGTCCATATATTTCTGCTGGTACTGGCCCATGCCAAAGATCTTCTCACCATCATTGCTTTCAAAGCGCACGGTCAGCTGATATTCACTGCCGCCAATGACGCCCTTCCACTCTCTGCTGATGAACTTCAGGCAGCGGCTTTCTTTACTCAGCGTGCCATCATAATTACGGAAATACTCCCGCAGAATCATCTTGTCATCACGATAAAATGTAATAACACCGGCAAAGTTGACCACTGCCTTGAGACGGCCGTTGGTAATGGACGCAATGGGCACAGTATCCCATGAGCCATTCCCCACCCAGTGCTTTTCTTCGGTAATTTCGACATCCGCACGAAAGATTTTAATCGGCTCACACAGCGCCCAGTTTTCATCATCAATTTCAGGATCCATCACTGCCCGGACCCGCAGGGAATTCTCTCCCCAGGCTTCAATGCACAGTGTTTCACCATTGTGCTTTGCAATCAATGCATTGTTTTTCTTGAGAAACTGCATGACATATTCCTCCTGATGCCATTGTACCGCGGCCGTTACTGTCTCTCACTTACCGCTTTTTGTACTTTCCTCATGCGGAATCCACGACAGCACCCGCTGTTTCATACCCGCAATATCCAGCACGCCATATGCAAACCCTTTGCGCACAAGCTCATCCGGCACATAGGCATCATACTTTTCAAAGACAGGCACTTCCTTGGGATACAGAAGCTCCATCGGATCAAATGCTTTCCGGGCTTCCTCATATGTAATTTGAAAGAATTCTTCCGCATCCACCTGCATCGTAAATTCCAGATAATACGGTCTGGCCGGACTCATGCCTTTCAAGCCAAGCCGCTTGCCGCAGCGGATCTTCAGGAAACGTTCCAATGCCAGAAAGGCATATGTCCCAAGCCACGGGAACAATACCCACATATTGCCGCCAAGAGATATCAGCGGATGGTCTTTCATACCTGCCTTTGCAAACGTCTGCCTGGCTGTCATCAGCCTGGCACAGGCATGCGGCATCAGATACGGATACAGCTTGTCTTCATTCAAAACACCATACATTCTTTCCAGAATGCGGGTATGAATATCACCCGGCACATCACCAAAGTAGGCAGGCACCGTACCTTTAACAAGCGTGCAGTACACTTCACGGCGCTTGTGATCCACCTCATCCACTGCCCAGACACGTCCGGCAATGGCAATCTTGTCACCCACTGGCGGCGGTTTGACAATTGTACCAAGCTCCTGGGAACCGGCATGCACGGTATATTCCACATTCTCCTGGAAGACCGCAAAGAACTTGTAGTTATTGACGTTTTTCTCACCATGAATGCCGACAATCAGGCCGCCGTTCTCTGTTTTGGATATCTGGTCTTTCTTGATCAGATGGCGCAGCAGGACACGGTAATCATCTGTTGAGATACGATGAAAAGCTGTCAAAGGAAGCACGCGGGAGGCCAGCTCACCAGGTGTCATTTCACCCAGGGATGCCAGGGTGCTCATGGTCTGATGATACAGCAGTGAGAAGGGAAGCCTCTCGGTTCTGGGCGGTTCCACAAAACGCTCTTCCAGATACAGCTGCACAAGGGCAATGCCCTGCAGCAGATACCACGGAATCTGCTCTGGCAGAAGTGATCTTGCCTCAGGATGATCTTCACGCATGACAAACCACATCTCAGCAGGCTGTCCCCTTCTGCCGGTTCTGCCCATTCTCTGCAGAAAACCGGATACTGTAAACGGTGCATCAATCTGAAAGGCTCTTTCCAGTTTACCAATATCAATGCCCAGTTCCAGGGTTGCCGTAGCACATACACTCTTCAGCGATTCATCATCCTTCATCTCTTCTTCGGCACTTTCCCGATAGGAAGATGACAGATTGCCATGATGGATCAGAAAGCGGTCTGGTTCATGATTGACCTCACAATACTGCCGCAGGGTCTGACAGACCAGTTCACACTCTTCCCTGGAATTGGTGAAGATCAGACACTTCCTGCCTTTGGTATGTTCAAAGATGTAGGCACAGCCAGGATCGGCGGCCTCCGGTGCTTTGTCGGTTGGCTCCTCATTGACTGGGGCAGGCATGGTGATCTCTTCGCCTGCATCGGCCTGGGGATCACTGTTAAAGAAGTGCTCCATGGACAGCCGCCACACTTCTTTACCGCCGTCAAAATGCGGAATGATGGTATCCCTGCCGCTGCCGGCAGACAGAAAGCGGGCAGCCTCCTCAGGCTGGCCGATCGTAGCAGAAAGACCGATTCTTCTAGGGGAACAGCCGGCGGTTTTGCACAGACGCTCAATCAGACAGAACGTCTGCATGCCCCGGTCACCGCGCAGCAGAGAATGAATCTCATCAATGACAATAAAACGCAGATCAAAGAACAGGCTGGGAATCTCCATGTGCTTTCTCATCAGCAAAGCTTCCAGGGATTCCGGTGTAATCTGCAGAACACCGCGCGGCTTCTTCAGCAGTTTCCACTTTTCAGACTGGGAGGCATCCCCATGCCACTTGGTGATGGGAATGTCCGTGTCCTGGCAGAGATCTTTTAAACGCAGATACTGATCATTGATCAGTGCTTTTAACGGTGCAATATAGAGGATGCCAACAGAGCGGGAAGGATTTTCCTGCAGCAGTGTAAGCATGGGAAAGAAGGCAGCTTCGGTCTTGCCGGATGCCGTGGATGCACAAAGCAGTACATTCTTGTCCGTATTGAAGATGGCATCACCGGCCGCATTCTGCACTGCTCTGAGATTCTGCCAGCCATAACGGTAAATATAATCCTGGATAAACGGTGCATAGCGGCTGAATACATCTGACATGGCGCCACCTCCTTTCTGCTGCATCCATCATTGATTGTTATATTGTAAACTCGGCGTACTTCTCATCTGTCTGATCACTGACGGCAGCCGATTTGTTATACGTAAACTGATCTGACTGCATCAGTTCCTGCAGATTCATATCCGGATTCTGATACAAAAGATCCAGCAGTTCAATGAAGTCACGGATCACCTCACGCGGTGTGATATTCTGATCTGCACCAATACGGGCATATTCCATCTGGATAAAGGATGCCAGATCCTGATCGACAAGCTTTCTCGTATAACCATAGAGATCCGCATGCATATCGGCCAATTTCTCACACAGCACAAGCATTTCATCTGCAGTCAAAGGATCCAGACGAATCACCGGTGCCAGAAGATCCCGTGCACCAGGGCGGGAGAACTTACCCTCAGCCAGACGGGAGCGCAGTGCTTCATAGCTGTAAATACCGCGGTGTCTGTCCTCCAGCGCCTGCGGCGTCGCACCCATCAGGATGCCAAGATACTTTGCCTTTCCCTGTAAGGCATCATTGTACATCATCAACATTTTCTCATAGTTGTACTGCCGGGTAATGGCATTGGGAATCTTGGCAATATTCACAAGTTCATCAATCATGATCATCATGCCCGTATAGCCAGCCAGACGGAAAAACATGGCAAACAGCTTGAGATAGTCATACCAGTTATCATCTGAAATGATGATATTGACGCCAAGCTCATTCTTCGCCTCAGTCTTTGTGGCATATTCTCCACGGAACCACTTGACAACCTTTGCCTTGGCTTCATCGTCCCCGTCAAGATAGGCATGGTAGTACATGCTTAACAGATGGGCGAATTCAAAGCCATGGACAAGCTCACTGATGGAAGATGTCACGGCATAGATTTCCTGATCGACAAGCTTGCCTAAAGCAGGATCACCTGCAGACAGGCCGCTCTTTGCCATAGCTGAAGACTGCATCTGGGAGATCCAGCGGTCCAGCACCAGTGTCAATGCACCGCCTTCCGGTTTTGTCTTAGTGGAAAGATTGCCAATCAGCTCGCGGTATGTTGCCAGTCCCTGTCCTTTGGTACCCATCAATCTGCGCTCCGGAGAGAGATCTGCATCCACGACAATGAAGCCTTTGTCCATGACGTAGTTGCGGATTGTCTGCATCAGGAAACTCTTGCCGGCACCATATTTACCGACAATAAAGCGGAAAGAAGCTCCACCCTCGGATATCAGATCCACATCATGCAGCAATGCCGCAATCTCATTCTTTCTGCCAACCGCAATATAGGGAAGCCCGATTCGCGGCACAACGCCGCCCTTCAGGGAATTCAGCACCGTCTGGGCAATTCTTCTAGGCACCTTTCTTCTGATCTCACTCATCTGTCACACTCCCCTTTCAGAATCGAAACAATATCATCCCTGTAATCTTCCTGCAAAGCAAGCTTACCGTCAATGCAGGAAACCACAGCATCCCCAATCTGCTCAAACAGCGCTTCATTGATCTCATCCGCAATCACTTCCGGCATGCCATGCATGGACGCAATCAGATTTTCCACTGGTTTTCCAGCCACCAGCAAAGACAGTATCTTTACCTGCTGTGCATTCAACAGCGGATTTTCCAATTCTGTTTCTGTATCAGATTGTTCTAATTCTATTTCTTTCTTTTCCTGTGTCTCCTGTATCACTGAAGCTGTATCATCCATTCTTTCCTCATCTGTCATCAGGCGTTCCTGCGTAATCAAAGCATCTTTGCGGATCTCATCCAGAGAATCAAAGTTGATCGCAACCGCAGCCCGCTGTACCTTGATTTTCTCCTGCTGGTCCTGGGCAATTACCGCCTCGATATATAGCTCTGCCCAGTCACATTCCTTTCTTTCCTTCAAAGGAGCCGAAAGATGCAGATAGGATCGAATTCCCCGGTCACAGGCACGCACAAAGCTGGCAAGCAGTTTCCGGTTAGATGATGCCGGCATATATTTTTCCTTGACCCAATTGCCGTTCTGACAGATCAGGCTTTCATACGCGTCAAGCGGATAAACCACATCTTCCTTACTGTCATTGCGGCGATCATAGATGGCACCAGTCATCGGAAACCAGCTGACCCGCTGTTTCTTACCAAAAACAGTTTCCATCAGATTTTTGCCATCTTTACCACGATACATCTTTAAGGCAATCTTCCACATCCTGGCAAGAAGGGCATGTGCTTCCTGCCGTCTGCCCTGATACACAGCCGCATCAAACCCGCGATAGTGCGCATCATGCAGCAGTACAGCGGCAATCTGTTCCTCATTGTAATCATCCGGATTCTGCAGAATCGTAAATGCCTGTCCCTGCTGGATCCGAGCATGATCCAAACAGCTCTGCACAGTTGAAAGCGGCATCCGCTTCATAGCCGCAAAACCCAGCAGCCACTGACTGACAAGCTGTTTCATCCTGGCTTCGCCATAGACATTGACAACGTTTTCCTGGAATGCCTGCAGACAGACAATACTGTCTTCGGGTGAAGAAGTGCCGATCTGATTGAGCAGCTCATACACATACAGATAGGCAAAGACGGCATTTGTTTTCCGGTATTCACCTTTGCGTACCTGTGTGCGCCAGGTGAAATACCCCCGCAGCTGCGCTGGTGTCAGATCATGATAAGTCGGATTATATATTTTGATTTCACCATCCCATGGCACATCATCCTCATAGTCTGCCATCATTTTCCCCTGCCTGAGGAAACTGCGGCATTTCCAGGAAAAAGAGCCATCTCCATACTGATAGCTCTGCATCATGGCAAGAATTCTTGCCGGCACTTTTTCATAAGAAACGCCATTGGCAAAAGGAATGGCAGATGCCTGATATTCCTTTTGAACGGGATGTTCGTCCAGCACAATCGTATAGCCACGTGTTTTCAGAGATTTCATTGCCTGATCAAACAGTGAGAAAACATATCCGGCATCCGTATCTGCGTCAAAGCGGATACCTGTCCATCCATCCTGTTTCATACGATAGGGAGGTCCCGCATAGGAAACATGCTGACCAGTCAGGAATGACACTGGACAGCGGATATCTCCATACTCCAGGACTTCACCGGTTTCCCGGTCTGTTTCACGCAGCAAAAGACTGACACACTTGCGTTCCCGGGGATCCACCAAAAGAAACGTGGATTTTCCAACGGAATAACAGAGACAATGATATTTCTTCTTGGCATATGCTGTCAGATCCTTTATTTCCATGTCTTAAACCTCACTTCACGATGATAGAAAATCCGACAGGGCAAATGGCACTGCCGGACAAAAATGCACACGGAAGTGTACCAGATCACTGGCCGTTATCTCACCCTTTCTGCATGGGGTCCCCCGTTTTCTGTCCTCTTTTTGCAATCTGTCAAACGCAAAATATCACACAGCACCTCATCCAGATCATCGCCTGCCCAGACATCATGATGAACAAGATACTTCACAAGGCATTCTTTTGCCTTTGCTGTTGTCAGAAATTCTGCAATCTCCATAGTACAGTATCTGGAAAACCACTCTCACCAGCATCTTCATCATCAGCCTGTGACGCACCCTTTGTTCTTTGATCTGCTTTTTTCCTGCTTTGTTCTGCCTTTCATTTCTTGTATCACGGAAATCATCACTCTGCCTTGGAAATATCTGAAGAATGATGAAGATAGCATCCTTCTTCATGAGAGAAAATCACGCCAACTGCCTGCAGATAGGCATAAATGATGGTTGTGCCCACAAACTTCATGCCTCGTTTTTTCAGGTCCTTTGCGATGGCATCTGACAGGGAAGAATCTGTACGTCCGGTTTCACAGATCACCCTGTAGTCTGTCCACTTCCAGAGATAGCAGTCAAAGCTCCCGTATTCCCGCTGGATCTGGCGGAAGATCCTGGCATTGACAACAGCAGCACTGATCTTGCGGCGATTGCGGATGATGCCGGCATCCTGCTGCAGCAAAGCAATCTTTTCCGGCCCGTAATCACAGATTTTATCCAGATCAAAATCATCAAAAGCCTTCCGGAAGGCTTCCCGCCTGTTCAATATGCACTCCCAGGAAAGACCGGCCTGAAAGCACTCCAGTATCAGCATCTCCAGCAGTCTGTGATCGTCATGAACCGGGACACCCCACTCTTCATCATGATAGCGGATGTACAGCTCATTATGCGGATTTGCCCAGTGGCATCTCTGTTTGCCATCTGTCCATTCCATGATTCATCCTTTCCGGTATTTTCTTTTCATTGCTGCAATGTCGGACTGTCTGATGCATGAAAAGCCGGAAGATCCACTCCTTCCAGCTGCAGCAGTGCGATCTTGCGTTCTGTGCCGCCGGCATAGCCCCCCAGGCTGCCATCTTTGCAGACAACACGGTGGCAGGGAATGATGATCGAAAGAGGATTATGCCCGACAGCACCACCGATGGCCTGACTGCTCATACTGCTTATGCCCATCTCTTCTGCCACTTTTTCTCCCAGTTCACCATATGTGACAACCTGGCCATAGGGAATCCTGCTTAGAAGCTTCCAGACTCTATGACGAAACGGGGTTCCGATGGGAGCCAGCGGAAGTTCAAAAATATCCGGCCGCTGTCCTTGGAAGTAACGATCCAGCCAGTCCACCGCCATTTTGAACACAGGCAGATCATCCTTTTCTTCCCATTGTGAACCAATGGCGCCGCCAAAGTATTTCTGTCCTTCAAACCAGGCACCAGCCAGATTCCTGCCATCACTGGCAAGCGTAACAATACCAAGTTGTGATACATAATCCGTTGAATAATACACAGTATCTCCTTCTGCCTTCAGGCACCCAGGAGAAAAGCGGACAGCATATCCAGATGCCGTCCGACTTTTCTTTTCTCATAATTTACTCAGACATTGATCTCAGCCACTTCGCCAAGCAGATCCCTGTTCGCATCCAGCATCGGCTGAATCACTGTATCCAGATACTTCTCCACCTGGTGCGGCGCACAGCCGACATACAGCTTCGGATCCAGCTTTGACTGCAGTTCGTCCAGCGTGACATGGAACATCGGATCATTGGCAATCAGTTCCAGCAGATTGTTGTCCAGACCGTCTTCCTTGACACGGCGGCCTGCCTGCATGGACAGCTCACGAATGCGCTCATGGAGCTCCTGACGATTGCCGCCATACTTCTCCACCTCATCCATCATGATATTCTCGGTTGCCATAAATGGCAGTTCATCTTTCAGATGACGCTCAATCATCTTCGGATACACCTTCATGCCATCGGTCACATTCAGGCAAAGATCCAGCACACCATCAATGGCAAGGAAGCCTTCCGGAACAGACAGACGCTTGTTGGCAGAATCGTCCAGTGTACGCTCAAACCACTGCACACCGCTTGTAATGGCAGGATTCAAAGCATCCACCATGACATAGCGGGACAAAGAGCAGATCCGCTCAGAACGCATCGGATTACGCTTGTAAGCCATGGCAGAAGAACCAATCTGTGTCTTTTCAAACGGCTCCTCTACCTCCTTCATATGCTGCAGAAGACGGATATCCGTTGCCATCTTCATTGCCGAGGCAGCAATACCGGCAAGTACATTGACTACCTGCGTATCCACTTTGCGGGAATAGGTCTGCCCGCTGACCGGAACGCACGCCTCAAAGCCCATCTTCTTTGCAATCATCGGATCCAGAGCATCCACCTTTTCAAGATCTCCCTGGAACAGTTCCAGGAAAGATGCCTGGGTGCCGGTTGTTCCCTTGGAGCCAAGCAGCTTGAGATTCTTCAGTTCATGCTCAACTTCTTCCAGATCCAGCATGAATTCATTGATCCAAAGTGTCGCCCGCTTGCCAACTGTTGTTGGCTGGGCGGGCTGATAATGCGTAAAAGCAAGCGTAGGCTGGTCTTTCTGCTCACGGGCAAACTTTGCCAGAGCTGCAATCACATTGATCAGCTTCCTGCGTACCAGTGTCAGTGCTTCCTTCATCAGAATAATATCGGTATTGTCGCCGACATAGCAGCTTGTGGCACCAAGATGAATGATGCCCTTTGCCTTAGGGCACTGTACGCCATAGGCATACACATGACTCATAACATCATGGCGGACAACCTTCTCTCTTGCCCTTGCCACATCATAGTTGATGTCATCCTGATGTGCCTTCATCTCTGCAATCATGTCATCCGTGATGCGGTCAATGCCAAGTTCCTTCTCCGTCTGGGCAAGTGCAATCCAGAGTCTTCTCCATGTACGGAATTTGTGGTCCTCAGAGAAGATGAACTGCATTTCCTTGCTTGCATAGCGCTCTGAGAGCGGACTGATATAGCGGTCTGTATTTGTCATGTATCCCTCCTGCATGAAATCGCTGTGATACTGCCTGATGTATTACTAAAACCGAGGCAAGTATAGCATAAAGAGAACTACTGTAGATAAGATGACAGGAAATGATAGAGGATCTCATCTGTATGTTCATCGATTTTCAGATCCTCTGCAAGTTCTCCTGCCGGCTCCTGTAGAGAACATTCACCGCAGATATCAACGCCAATGACACGATGATGATGGAATGTTTCTTTTACAATCCGGCCAAGCATCTCTAAATTCATGCTGCCCTGGTCCCAGTTGGTTCTTGCACAGGAGCGGTCCAGCACATCTTTATCAATCGAGATATACGCAGGAAGATCATTCCGGATCAAGCCAAAAGCCTGTCCGGCCTCCTCGCTCTCCAGTTTCTGCATACTGATGCACAGTACTTTCTTTTTCATTTCCTCTGGCAGATGTGTAATCTGAGCAGAAGACGGTCCAATCAGCACCAGCTGCTTTAACATAGATCTTCGCCGCAGCATCTCCCCTGCCCAGCTGCCGCAGCTGACAAGATCATGAATCATCGGCCGCTGCATATCTGTATGATGATCAAACAAAAACAGTACATACGGCGTTTTGATCCGTTCTGTAATAATACCCGTTACATAGTGGTAATTCCCATTGTCCAGGAAATGAATGCCATGAATTCCATAAGGGCGGATTCTTTCACGGATCTTTCCAGCAGCCTGCGGTGTCACATAGAGATCCGTCCCCTGAATATCACTGCAGTCAATGCGGTGAAGACGAAGAACCTTCTTTTCAATATCATCTGGATACACATGCGAAAAATCCAGAATATAGTTTTCTCTTTTCTCTGTTTTCTGCATACGGTTAGAGGATACCGCAGTCTGCAGGATCTGCCAGTGCAAACACTATTTGAGAATGCGGTCAGTTCTGGCCGGAAAAAGCCACCAGCCTGTTTTTCTCCATCTGTTCTCTCCACCTTATGCACGAAGCATCCTTCCAACATGGGAATGTCTGCCCTTTGTGCCATTCACTAGATCAAAAGCGGATAACTGCGATCATTCGCATCGTTATCCTTCTTTCAAATCATCCTTTCAGCGCTGTACGACGCAGAACGGATTTCCATCCGGATCATTCAGCACCATATAGTCTGCGCCGTCCTCATAGTTCCATTTCTTTCTCGTCGCTCCAAGAGAAAGCAGACGTTCCACTTCTTCCTTCTGATGATCGGTAAACAGATCCATATGATGTCTCTGTGCCTTATCCGACGTAATCAGTTTCAAAGACAGCTGAATGCCATTGCCAGACTTAGGTATCAGAACTGCCCAATCAACTTCGGCTGGATATTTCAACTGATAATCCAAAGCCGCAGACCAGAAAGCCACTGCCCGATTGATATCTTTGACACCCCATACAATTGATCCGATTTCAAGCATGCATGCCTCCTGCAGATTTCAATCACCTTGTGAAACAGAAGAATCATCAGTCAATTGGGTCAAAATACGAGCTGTCCTTATGACATACCGGGCATTCTGCCGGTGGATTCACATCTTCACAGACATAGCCGCACACCCTGCACTTCCACGTTCTGATCAGGTCAAAGTATGAGCTGTCCTTGTGGCATACTGGACATTCTGCCGGCGGGTTTTCTCCTTCATAGATGTATCCGCAGATGCGGCATTTCCATTTCCGTGTCTTACTGCCAGGTTCTGTGATTTCTTCATAATCGCTGGCTGTTTCTGTCTCTTTGCTTGCATCTCCAATATAGGCCGCAATCCCTGATTTCGCTTCTTTTCCATTTGTTTCAAACGTCTGCAGTGTCTGATACTTTCCAGCATCTTCACCAAGCAGTGAACTCCTGTCGATATAAGATGTATGCAGCATCTTTTCTGCCAGTGGTGACAGCGGCTTGCCATAGAATTCTGCATAGAGCTGTTTCAGTTCAGGATTTTCATGGCTCTTGCGGATCTTCATTGATGCATCTCTTTGATAAAGGCTTGCAATGCGGTTTTCCAGCATCTTTTCACGCTCATCTATGGAAGCCTTGGGCTGACCGCCGCCGCCAATACAGCCGCCCGGGCAGGTCATTACTTCCACAAAGTCATACTGTTTTCCGAGGCTGCTGACAAAGTGGGGTTGTAAACGGAATTTTGGATGAAAATCCTGACCGGTTTTGATACTGGCCGGGATTTTCTTCTTTTCAATGGAATATCGTGCGGTCATAAAGGATTATTCCTTATC
>Ga0256406_1004612_pt1 | contig 15556 bp, 13 predicted proteins | sample RumenRJG_03DNA_FD_185986 | JGI IMG/M metagenome (GOLD analysis project Ga0256406, IMG submission 185986) | Bovine rumen microbial communities from Lethbridge, Alberta, Canada - RJG_03 | ecosystem: Host-associated > Mammals > Digestive system > Stomach > Rumen | place: Canada: Alberta | collected... | reverse complement strand
CCTCTTGCCGTGATGAAGATGGCCATTAAGAACAACGATGCGTCGCTGCTCAACCAGCTGCCCGACGCCTTCAGCATGCTCATAGGCAACACATCGGCTGCCAATATGGGTGGCGGCGCCCTGGGTGAGGTGTGCGCCCTGGCACTGATTATAGGTCTTTGCTTCATGCTGTGGCGTAAAATCATCACGTGGCATATCCCTGTGAGCATACTGGCTACGGTGCTGGTGTTCACCGGATTGCTGCATCTGGCAAACCCCGTATATGCTAATCCGCTGCACGAACTGCTGTCAGGAGGACTCATGCTGGGTGCCATCTTCATGGCTACCGACTATGTCACCTCACCTATGACGCACAAGGGACAGATCATCTACGGCATAGCCATCGGCTTCCTGACCGTTGTGATACGCGACTGGGGCTCTTATCCTGAGGGCATGTCGTTCGCCATTCTCATCATGAACGGCTTCACGCCACTCATCAACCATTACATCAAGCCCAAGCGCTTCGGCGAAGTACCGGCTAAAAAGTAAAGAAGGAGACAACAAAAAATGGAAAAGCTTAAACCAACACTAAAGAATATGACCTTGGTGCTTGTGATAGTGGCCGTTGTAGTGGGCGTTATCCTGGCATTCGTGAACCACATCACCGAGGGTCCTATCAAGGCAAAGGCCGCGCAAACGCTTGCTGCCGGCATTAAGACTGTGATGCACTCTGACAACCTGAAAGTGGGCGACGACATCTGCTTCAGCAATGATGAGGATGGCGACGGGCGCAAAGAAGATTATGTGATACACCCCTGTGCCAACAGCAATGGCAAGGCTCTGGGAGCTGCCGTAGAGAGTACGACCACCGGTTTCGGCGGCGACCTGAAGGTGCTCGTGGGCTTTGACCCGCAGGGAAAGATACTGGGTTACACCATTCTTGAGACTGCCGAAACGCCGGGACTCGGCATGAAGGCCGGCGAATGGTTTCAGAAGGGCGGCAAGGGCGACATCATAGGCAAAAGCCCTGCCGACAAACCGCTGCAGGTAAGCAAAGACGGTGGTGACGTAGACGCCATCACGGCCAGCACCATCACCAGCCGCGCCTTCCTGAAAGCCGTTAATCAAGCCTATCAGGCATATAAGAGCAACAAATAAAACGAGGAGGAATAAAGAATATGAGTAATCTTAAAATTTTCTTGAACGGACTTATCAAGGAGAACCCTACATTTGTGCTCTTCCTCGGTATGTGCCCTACCCTGGCCACAACAACAAGTGCCATAAACGGTATGAGCATGGGTCTGGCCACCATGGCCGTACTGATATGCACCAACTTTGTTATTTCGCTCATACGCAAGTTGGTGCCCGACATGGTGCATATACCCGTTTACATCGTAGTAATCGCCGCTTTCGTCACCGTGCTGCAAATGTTTATGCAAGCCTACGCGCCCGATTCCATCAATAAGGCACTGGGCATCTACATCCCGCTTATCGTGGTGAACTGCATCATATTGGGACGCGCTGAGTCGTTCGCGTGCAAGAACACGCCGGTAGCCAGCATCTTCGACGGACTGGGCATCGGCCTAGGCTTCGCCATCGCACTGACACTGCTGGGCGCCGTGCGTGAGCTTCTGGGCGCAGGCAGCATCTTCGGCATCGCCTTGCTGCCCGAACAGTTCAACATTCTGCTTTTTGTGCTGCCACCGGGAGCATTCCTTACCTTGGGCTATCTCGTTGCCATATTCAACAAGATAAAAAGCCGCAATGCACAATAAACATCATTTCATAACGTTAAGACATTAAGACAATGGAATATTTACTGATATTTATATCTGCCATATTCGTCAATAACATTGTGCTCTCGCAGTTCCTGGGCATCTGCCCGTTCCTCGGCGTGAGCAAGAAGATTGACACATCGCTGGGCATGGGAGCTGCCGTGACCTTCGTGCTGACGCTGGCCACCATCGTAACCTATCTCCTGCAGATATATGTGCTCAATCCTTTCAACCTGCAATACCTGCAAACACTGGCTTTCATTCTCGTGATTGCTGCGCTGGTGCAAATGGTTGAAATCATCTTAAAGAAGGTTTCGCCCGCCCTCTATCAGGCTTTGGGCATCTTCCTTCCGCTTATCACAACAAACTGTGCCGTGCTGGGCGTTGCCATTTTGGTTATTCAGAAAGACTACAATCTCCTGGAGAGCGTGGTTTATGCCTTCTCTACGGCATTGGGCTTCGCTGTGGCACTCGTCACTTTCGCAGGCATCAGAGAGCAGCTCGCCCTCGTTAAGATACCCAAAGGCATGCAAGGCATGAGCATCGTGCTCATCACGGCCAGCCTCCTGGCACTTGCCTTCATGGGCTTCAGCGGCTTGCAAAGCGGCCTGAGCACATTGTTCGGATTGTCATAACTCATTGCGGCAGAGCTCGCTCTGCCGCATAAAGAAGATAACTTATTATTAATTAAGACAACATAACATGAAAGAAACAATTTTGGTAACTGGAGGTACGGGCTTCATTGGCTCTCACACAGCAGTGGAACTGATAGAAGCGGGTTACAAGGTAGTAATAGTAGACGATCTGAGCAACTCAAAGATTGAGGTTCTGGATGGCATTGAGAAGATTACGGGCACACGTCCCTGTTTCGAAAAAATAGACTTACGTGACAAGCAAGCCACAGAAAATGTGTTCAAAAAATATCCTGACATCAAGGGCATCATACATTTTGCAGCATCAAAAGCTGTGGGTGAGAGTGTTCAGAAGCCCCTGCTCTACTATCGCAACAATATTGTTTCGCTCATCAACCTGCTTGAGCTGATGCCCGTTTACGGTGTGAAGGGTTTCATCTTCTCATCCAGTTGCACGGTTTACGGCCAGCCTAAGCCGGAGAATCTGCCTGTTACGGAAGACGCGCCTCACCAGAAAGCCACATCGCCTTACGGCAATACCAAAGAGATTAACGAGCAGATTATCCTCGACACCATACATTCGGGCGCTCCCATCAAGAGCATTGTGCTGCGCTACTTCAACCCCATCGGCGCACATCCGTCTGCACTCATAGGTGAGCTGCCTAACGGTGTGCCCAACAACCTCATTCCTTATGTCACGCAAACGGCCATGGGTATTCGCAAACAACTCACCATCTTCGGCAACGACTACAACACGCCCGATGGCACGTGTATACGTGACTACATCTACGTAGTAGACCTTGCCAAGGCTCACGTAGCCGCAATGGCACGTGTGCTCGACCAGGACACGGAGCCGATTGAGTATTTCAACATCGGCACAGGCAAGGGTAACTCTACGCTGGAGATTGTCAACACCTTCGAAAAGGCTACCGGTGTAAAAGTTAACTGGAAGTTCGGTCCAAGACGAGAGGGCGACATCGAGAAGATATGGGGCGACTGCACAAAGGCCAACAAGGTGCTGGGCTGGAAGGCAGAAACACCCCTTGAGGATGTATTGGCAAGCGCCTGGAAGTGGCAGCAGAAGCTGCGGGCCGACGGCGTGATGTAATTTTGGAATTTATAAAATTCATTATAAGCATTTAGTTGGGTTGTTATAACCCAAGTATTTTTTGTGTTTGTGTTGTTGTTATCCCTCGATGTGAATCGGGGGATAATTATTTCTGCAGCTCTCCTACCTCAAAAATAGGGCGGAAGTTGTGATTTTATCTAAGTTTATGCTAAAAAAAACTTTCAACAAATACTATTTCTTTGCCATATCAGAAAATTATCCTAACTTTGGCAAGTGATGAAAGCAAGAAACTTGACATTGCTCCTGTTGTGCTTGCTCATGCCTTTTGCTGCCCTGGCAAAGACGTGGCAGGCGGCTGATGTGCCCATGGTGCATCTGCAAGATGCGCGCAGATACGTTTGCGACCCTGAGAATATCCTCACCCAGCAGGCCAGAGACTCGGCCGACAGCTATCTATACAGACTGGACAAGCAGTGTGGCATAGAGTCGGTTGTGGTCATTGTAGGCCACGTAAAGGATGGCGATGCCTTCAGAATGTGTCAGGACATCTTCGATAAATACGGGGTAGGCGACAAAAAAACACGACGCGGCATTGTGATAACCATTGCTGTAGACGACCGGAAATACTTCATCGAACCGGGCTACGGCCTGGAGCAAGACCTTACAGACGTGGAATGTGATGACATAGGAAGGATGTGCATTGCAGCCAACATGCGCAAGGGCAATGCCGATGACGCCGTGCTCAGCACGACAAAGGCCTTATACACTAAGTTCAAGACGGGCAAGTTGCCCGCAACCAGCCGTGCCGACGGCAACCAAGAGCTGTCGTGGGGAACGGTGTTCCTCATCGTCATCATCGTATGGATCATTGCCCTCATCTTCCGGAACCGGGGCGGACGCGGCGGTGGAGGCGGATTTTTCTGGGCTTTCCCTTTCTTCATGGGGGGCTCAGGTCCTTACGATAACAACATAGGCGATGGCTTCGGAGGGGGCTCGTTTGGCGGAGGTGGTGCCGGAGGAGGCGGCGCCGGGGGCGGATGGTAAACAACCTGACGCTTTGCTTGACACATTTTTACAAACAATTATATAATATATTGGATTATGAAAAAAGGACTTATCATTTGTCTGGCTGTTATAGCAGTGTTGGTGATATGGATTTTTAGTGGTTACAATGGCATGGTTTCCAAGCAAGAAACGGCCACAACGGCACTGAGCAACGTAGAGGCTTCCTACCAAAGACGGGCCGACATGATGCCACAACTGGCCAAGATAGTGAAGGCTTATGCCAAGCATGAGCGCGAAACTTTCGAACAAGTGGCAAAGGCTCGCAACGCTGCCACACAGGTGCACTTGGATGCCAGCAACCTGACGGAAGAAAAACTGAAGCAGTATGAGGCCGCTCAGAATCAGTTAGCTCAGGCCATGAGCCGACTCATTGCCGTGAGTGAGCGTTATCCTGAGCTCAAGGCCAGCGAGAATTTTCGCGCTCTGCAAGTGCAAGAAGAGGGCACGGAGAACCGTATCAACGAGGCGCGCAGACAATATAATGATGCCGTGCAAGACTATAACGTCTCCATTCGCCGGATGCCGAATGCCATCATAGCCGGGATGTTCGGCTTCGACAAGATGGCTAAATTTGAGGCTCAGGCAGGCGCTGAGAAGGCTCCCGACTTGGACATTTAAGCCATCGGCTGCCTGACACACGGCTCGCTACGGTCTGCTTGCCGCACGGTCGGGCTTTAACGTCATTCGTTCTGCAACCTAAAACCAGAGAGGGTATGCACGGCTCAGGCATCATCAGCCACCGTGCATACCATCTTTTATATTATGCCTTCGGCTCTTTCACTCTTATCAGGGCGTTGGCTATGATGGCGGTGATGCCACCTGTAGAGATGCCCGAGGCGAAAATGGAGTGGATGAGCTGTGGCATCTTATCCAGAATGCCCGGGACAAGCTCCACGCTCATGCCCATGGCAAAGCTGATGGCCATCACCAATATGGCTTTACGGTTGATGTTTGTTGCGGCTATGATGCGTATGCCCGATGCTGCCACCGTGCCAAACATCAATAGGGTGGCGCCACCAAGCACACAGTCGGGGATAAGGGAGAAGAGCTGTCCCACCACGGGGAAAAGGCCTAACAGGAACAACGCTCCTGCAATAAAATAGCCCACATAGCGGCTGGCCACTCCCGTTAGCTGTATCATACCGTTGTTCTGCGCAAAGATGGAGTTGGGAAAACTGTTGAAAACAGCTGCCAGCATAGAGTTGAAGCCATCGGCAAGTATGCCTCCCTGAGCCCTCTTCAAGAACACAGGTCCCTCTACGGGCTGTCCGGAGATGAGCGAGTTGGCTGTTATATCGCCGAAAGCCTCAACCGCCGTAACCAGATAGATGATGCCCAGAGCTATGATACTGCCAACGTCGAAATGCAGTCCGTACTTGAAAGGAACCGGTATGTTAACAGCTCCCGCACCATGCAGCTGCGTGAAGTCTATCATGCCCATCAGCCATGCCACCACACAGCCTATGATGAGACCGATAACAATGGAACCCATTCTGAGGTATTGGTTCTGTGATCTGTTGAAGAAGATGATGGTTACGAGCACCAATACGGCCAGTGCCAAATATTTTATAGAGCCGAACGTACCGTCGTCTATAGCCGCCTGCCCGCCTCCGCAACTGCTGATACCGGCCTTGATAAGGCACAGACCGATGAGCGTCACAACGATGCCCGACACCAATGGCGTGATGATTTTGCGGGCATAGGGCAGCAAACGGCTCACCACCATCTCTACAACCGATGCCACCATACATGCTCCGAAGATGTAGCTAAGGGCCGTGGGCGCGTCGATGCGACCGTTGACCATGCCGAGCATTCCGGCGCCTATAATCGGAGAGATGAAGGAGAACGATGTTCCTTGTATGCAGAGCAGCCCCGCCCCCAAAGGTCCTACGCGGTGACATTGTATGAAGGTAGCCAAGCCGGAGACAAAGAGCGACATAGAAACGAGGAAGCCGGTTGTTTCAAGGTCAAACTTCAAGGCAGAGCTGATGATGAGCGGCGGTGTGATGATGGCCACGAAGATGGCCAACAGATGCTGCAAAGCGGCAAAGAGCGTTCCGCGAAGGGGCGGACGGTCATTGAGGCCGTATATCAAGTCAGATGATTCTTGCATCGTATCACTCCTCTCTCAGTTTTATTTCACAGTTGTCGAGCGAGTCTACAATGGCCAGACTCTCGCACCTTATGCCCTCAGCCTCAATGGCTTCGCGCCCGTGCTGAAAAGCCTTCTCAATGATAAATCCCATACCCACGAGCTTGGCACCGGCCTGATGACAGAGGTCGATGATGCCCTTGGCCGCATTGCCGTAGGCCAGGAAGTCGTCTACAAAGATAACCTTATCGTCGGGCGTGAGATAATCTTTCGAAATAACCACATGATATTCTCTCTGCTTAGTGAAAGAAAAGACACGCGTAGAGAGCATATTGTCCATTGTTGAGGGCTTCTTTTTCTTGGCAAACACAACAGGCAGGTCAAGCAAAAAGCCCATCATGATGGCGGGCGCTATGCCACTTGCCTCGATGGTAATAATCTTGTTGACATCCGAAGAGGCAAACCGGCGTATCAGTTCCACAGCCACTGCCTTCATCAAATTGGGGTCCATCTGATGGTTGATAAATTTGTCTACCTTCAGTATTCCGCCGGGGTAGCACTTTCCGTCCTTGAGGATACGGTCACGAAGTAGTTTCATAATTAATAGATGTTTTAATAGTCTGCAAAGTTACAATAAACTTACGATGTGACAAAGAAATTAACGGATAAACCCGCGCAGACAGAAGATGTGCCTTCATCAACCTTTTCTGTGCTGTGTAGGGTTTTTTATTCGGGGCCAAGCATGAATGAAGGGGGCGTCTGAGAACCAGATTGCCCCACTCCACCCCTATCTCACCCATTTCATCCATCGGGTAAACCAATGAGGCATAAGCAGTTAGGCGGCTTGAGCAAAATGGCCTTATTGCGCCCTCATATCACCCATATCACACGCTGAAATAGGCAGAGTAAGGGGCAAGAAAGGTGGTTTTGAGCATGGAAGGCCCGTAAGCGTGGGGCATGGATAAAAAATGTGAGGATGCAAAAAGGCTTATTAAAAAGAAAGAGAGGCCATGCTTGGAACTTCATCCTTGCATAGCCTCTCTGTGAGGTACCTAGCAGAGTCGAACTGCTCTCCACGGTTTTGCAGACCGTTACCTAACCGCCCGGCCCAGGTACCATGGCCGTTGTTAAACGATTAACGGGTGCAAAGGTAGGAACTTTATTTCACACTACCAAATTTTTGTCATGTTTTTATTTGCTTTCATGCGTTTTCGTAAGCGTGTGCAGCACATTTCCGTCCTTGTCGAGGGCATAAACGCACAATGTGCTCTTGCTTGCGCCTATCACGCTGAACCCTGTGGCCGGGCTGCACCACTTGGTTCCATCAACTGGCTTCACGGGTCGTGACAGGGCTCCGGCTGTGTTCACCCAATAGGATATGCCGTCGGATGGTTTCTCTATGTGCTGAAAGTTGTGTATGTGCCCGCAACCATAGAGCGCCACGTTATGATAACGCTGCAAGATGGGCAGCACATACTTCTGCATGTCCTGACGTTCGGTGGCCGACTTTCCCGTCTCCGCGTAGATGGGATGATGGCCCACACATATCACCCAGTCTTCTTTGGCATTCTTCAGCGTGTTGTCCAGCCACGCCAGTTCGGCCTCCCGGTCTTGCTTCCATGCGTCAGGATAGGTGATAGAGTCCTCACGATACTTGTCTATCAGGGGCGTGGTGTCCAGGAACACCACCCTGAGCGTGCAGCCCTTGCCCTCAAACACCCGTGTGTAATAGCGCGCCGGCATATCCCATCTGCGGCTCACCTTACTATAATCGAGCACGGCTTGCGTGTTGCCACGATACTCATGGTTGCCCAGAACGGGATACCAGGGGCACATCAGTTCGGGGTGCGGATAGATAAGTTCATAGTTGGTTTGCCACAAGGGGTCGTTAACAGAAGCCACGCCACGGAAGTGATGAACGTCGCCCACGGCCAGCACGGCCTCAACGCCTATGGCCTCAGCCACGTTGCCCATCGTAGCGCCAATAGTTTTCTGGTCATAAAAGCCGTTGCGACCCATGTCGTTGCACCACAGCAGGTTGATGGGCGCCTTCAGGTCCTGCCACTTCGAGCTGCCTTGCGCATGTCCTGCACAGGCGCTGCTCACCAAGGCAAGCAGCAAGAACAGACTATATATTATTTTCTTCATACGTTTTCTTGTCTTTAGTTATATGCTTATTTTGTTCCGAACGCGCCGAAGAAAGGCTTAGCCGTCGGACAGGCGAAGTGATAATCCTGGTCGTTGGCCGTGTCGAAGAACTGCACCTTCTTCATTCCGTAGAAGGCCAACCCGTCGGGCCACAGCTGCTGCACCGAAGCCACAGCGCCTGAGAGGGCAGGCGATGAAGCCTGCAAGTGGAAGTCCCATGCCGAGTTATAAGCCAGCGGAGCACCGGCGTCAATCTCGTCGCACTGGCAGTTGATGTTCATCTTGTCATTCTGCTGAAAGTTAACAAACAGCGGGTTAAGCTCTCCGGCCTTGCTGCTCGAGGGACTGGCTGCAAGATATATCACGCCAGAACTTTCTGCCGACATCTGCTCTACGCCCTCAGCCGTTGAGGCAAAGAAGAAGTTGGGTGAAAGAACACTGTGCTCTATATCTGCTCCATCCTTTGTGGGCTGCTTCAGGCCGAAGCGGCAATCGTACACCAGATTGTTCTGCAAGAGCGGATAGATGCCTTTCTCCAGCCAGATGCTGCCACCTTTCTTGTTCTTCTCTCTGCGCCATCCACAGTCTACAACGGTGTTGTTGTAAATATGAATTTCTGTAGGTGCCAGGCCCGTCTCTATACCGGCATTAGACAGTTTGAAGGCATTGGTGCAGGCATTATATATCAGGTTGTAAGCCACATCCAGCTTGCAGCCCGACTTCACATTGACCGCCTCGCCGCCGTCTGAACTGTTTCCGCTGTCAGCAAAGACATTGTTGTATATCACGCCGTTGCCTCCTGTGAAGTAAGTCTGGTCATTATAGTTGTCATGCAAGTAGCAGTGGGCCATCACAAAGCGGCCGTTGGGGTTGCAAAAATGAAACGCCGGCACGCCGCCATCTATCGTTGTCTTGAACAGCTTGTTCTGAAAAGATATCGACGACTCGGTGGGCGTAGCCCCGGCATCAGCTATCTCGGTATGGCTGAGCACCACCTCCTGCGAGCCATAACCACAGATAATGCCGCCCCAGTCTTCTGGCTTCTTGGTGTCAGAGCTTATCACCACGGGCTTCTCGGCAGTGCCCATGCAATAAAGGTTGCCCAGAGCCACTATCTCGACGGGATGATCCTCCACAAGCTTAGATGAGCAGGTAACGTGCACACCGGGCTCTATGTAGAGCGACATGCCCTCCGGTATCTTTACCGATGCCGTGAGCGTGGTGTCGTGTGTCCACACGATAGAGCCCGAAGGATAGTCGGCCAGCCCGGTTCTTACCATCGCAGAGCCACCATTATTAACCACTATGGTGTCGTTCTTAGCCGCATAGTCATAGGGATTAATATTCTCGTTCTCGCATGATGCAGCCGCCATCAGAAGCGCCATACAGGGCAGAGCAGCCATAAAGAAATGTTTCTTCATTTTTTATCTTGTTTTTTTATTATCGTTTGCTATTTGTGTTATCTGTATTACTTTTTCTATTGTGCCTCTTAAAGGGTGTATCTCACACCGATGAGGAAGGTGCGGCCATACTTATACGTGCTGGTAATGGTCTTTCCGTCTTCCTGACCCGGCAGGTTGAGATTAAAACTGTTCACCGTCTTCAGGTATCTCTGTCGTTCGTTGTTAAGCAAGTTGTTGGCCTTCAAGAAGACGGAAAGCCCGTTGCGAAACTTCTTCTCACCGCTCAAATCGAGTGAGAACACTCCCCTCTCCCACTCGTCGGCATCCTTGAAGGGCGACACCACCACCAGCTTAGGCCCGATATAAGAGCCTGCCAGCTGTGCGTTCCAGCCATGCTGCGTGTCCTTGTAGAGCAAGGAGAGGTTGGCCGTGTGGGCAGCCTGATTCACCAGGGGGCGCGTCTGGTCTACCAGGGTGATGACGTTCTTTGCTGTGTATAGCTCTTTCTTTGTGGTGATGGATGAGTGAGTGTAGGTGTAGTTGGCCTTCACGCCAAAGTGCCTGATGTACTTAATCACGTCCAGTTCAAGGCCCATGTTGCGGGCATTGCCCAGGTTCTGCGGCATATAATAGCTGTTGTTGGTCTGCCTTTGGTCGCTCTCAAACGTTGTTTCAATAGGGTCTTTGAGATACTTATAAAACACGCCCAAGAGCACTTGCTCTGTGGCAGAGGGGAACCATTCCCACCTCAGGTCGGCATTGTCTATCCGGGCCCGGCGCAAGGTGGGGTTGCCCTTCTCGGTATATTCCTCGCCTTCTATCTGATAAGGCACAAGCTCATAGAAGCCCGGGCGGTTGATGCTCTTGTAATAGCTCAGCCTGATGTTCATCTTCTTGTTCACCATCCACTTCATGGCAACAGAGGGAAGCCAGTCCCAATAGCTCTGTTCACCCAGCGAGCCGGTGGTCTGAAAGCGTTGCAGCATGGTGTATATCTGGTTGGTGTGCTCAGCACGCAGGCCGCCGATAAGCTCTCCCCACGATGTGGCAAGCTTCGTCATGAGATACACCGCCCCGATGTGCTCCTTAGAGTCATAGTTGAGTTGCGAGGCCTGAGCGCGTGGCGTGCGGCAATACCACGATATATTGTCATACTGGGCATAACTGTCATCATCCAGCGTCTGACCGTGTTCGGGATTGAACAGATAAGAGTAGAAGCGGTTGTTGCGCTTTTTGTTTCTGTACATGGCACCACCCTTGAGCATGAAGTCGAGCCCAGAGAACGCCGTGTTGTAGGTAAGGTTGATTTGTCCCGTCCAGTCCTTGTCATCATTATGCTGGAAGCGGCGCTCCATAGAGTTGGGCACGGTATTCTTTCTTTGATTGTCCTCAAAGGTGTTTTTAATGCCTATGTAAGCCCGGTCGGGGTCTTTCTCACGGGCATCAGCAAACAGACCGGCCCAGTCTATCACGAAGTGCGAGCCCAGATGGTGCGTGCCCTTGAGGTGTGAGGCAAAGATGGTTTGCGTTTGCCGCATAGACCTTATCTCGTCGTCGCGCGTATAGTTGCCCTTGTCGGGCTCGTAGCCATAATCGGTTATGATGCTCTGATTGTAGCGCGTGTTGTCCTCTACATTGTTGATGAGCATGTTATACCATTCTATTTTATGGTTGCCCAGGTTAAGGTCTACCTTGGCGTGCAGGCCTGATGTGAGCTCATGTATAGAGTAATAACGCTTCTTCATCGAACTGATATACTCCGTTTGCTCACCGTTGGCCATCACGGGCTTGTTGAGCGTGCGCTCAGTGCCCTTATACTGGTTTTGCACGCTGCCCGCAACGATGATGCCCAGGCGCTTGGCCCAGAAGCGGTTGCCCACAGAGAAGCCGCCTATGAAGTTGGGCATGGGCAGGGCATGTGAGGAGATGCGGGCGGGACCGTTCTTAAAGTCTTGCATGGTAGCGTCATATTGGCTGCCATACTGCTCATAAGGAGCCTTAGAGGTGGCATCGCCCCGCTTGGCCGACAGATAGTCGTGGTTGCCGCTCCAGAAAAAGTCTGACATGCCCACAGCGGCATTTGCCTGCAGCTGAAACTGCCCCGGAGCATCCTTCATGTTCATGTCTATCACGCCACCTGCGGCATCGCCCTCCATATCGGCATTGAGCGTCTTCGACACAACCAGCCTGTCCATCAGGTCAGAGGGGAAGAGATTAATCGGTATGTAGCGGTTCTTATCGTCAGGACTCGGTATCTTCATGCCGTTCACCAGGGTGTAGTTGTAGCGCTTGTCCATACCACGCAGTATGGCATAGGTAGCTTCGCCCGACGCGCTGTTCTCCATGGTCACGCCCGACACCCTTTGCAACACACTGGCCACATTGACATCGGGCGAGAGCTGTATGGCCTGCTGGCTCATCACGTTGAGCATGTTGTCGGAGTTCTTCACCAGCGCCACGGCGCTACGGTCTGTGCGGTTGCTCTTAAAGCCCGTAACAACCACCTCACCCAGCTGCTTGGCATCTTCCTCCATGTCGATGGTGAGCTGTGACGGCGTGCTCATGTCTACCGTAACCTCCTTGGTCTTATAGCTCATATAGGTGATGACTAGGGTCACCCTGCCGTTGTCAGGCAAGTCTTTCAGGCTGAAGGTGCCGTCAAGACCCGTTGTTGTCATTTGGGTATTACTACCTTTCACTTGCACCACTGAGCCGATGAGGGGCTCGCCGGTCTTCTTGTCTTTGACGATACCACTGATAGGACCAGCCTCGGCAAAGGAGGCAAACGCCAAACCTGCGGCACACGTCAGCAGAATTCTCTTCATACTATTATCTATCTATGCTTTTAAAACGCCTGCAAAGGTAGGTAAGACATGTTAAGATGCTGTTACAAACGCGTGAAGAAGCTAAGAATTACAACATCATGCCCGTCAGTTGCCTGCCTGTATCAGAGTGTCTCACGCTGCGTTTTACGTGTTATAAGCGGCCGAATCTGAGCATCTCGCCCTCGTCAAGCAAATGGATTAGCTGACCCTGCATCTGCTTCAATTAATAGAATGTGCACCCTGGTTCGCAGTTACTCTTTTTTGCAATTACATTAGGTAACTAAAAGGGCTGATACCTTGTGAGAAGTGTCAGCCCTGATGATGTACTATCAAAAAAGGTTTAGCATACAGCAATATTTTAGATAGGATATTGGCAGATAAGCGAAAAGTGTGTATATTTGCAACATCAAACAACAATCTTCAAAGATGATAAAAGCAAAACCATTTATCAAATGGGTTGGCGGTAAAAGCCAACTTATCGAACAACTGGACGCTCTGCTCCCAGCTGACTTTGGTAATTGGGAGAATGCCACGTATATAGAACCATTTGCTGGTGGTGGGGCTATGCTGTTCTATATGCTTCAGCGTTATCCAAATATACAACATGCAATTATCAATGATGTTAATCAAGATCTTACTACATGCTATTGCACAGTTAGAGACCACCCAGAAGAGTTGATAAATTCATTGAGCAATATAGAAAAGGAGTACTTGTCACTTCCCTCAGAAGAGGAACGGCGTTCTTATTTTATGAATTATCGTGACCATTATAATGAAAAAAATCTTGACCCTATTGAGAATACAACCTTATTTATTTTCTTGAATAGGACTTGCTTTAATGGGCTTTATCGAGTAAACAAAAAAGGATTATTTAATGTGCCATTTGGTAAATATAAGAATCCAACCATATGCGATGCTATAACTATTCGCAAAGACAGCGATGTGCTTAAAAGAGTAGAAATATTGTCTGGTGATTTTGAGGATACTTTCAATTCTGCTGAAGGCAATACTCTGTTTTACTTTGATCCACCTTATCGCCCACTGAGCGACACGTCAAGCTTTAATGACTATACAAAAGATTCATTTAATGATGATTCACAAGTGAGGCTAAAGAAATATTGCGATCGAATTAATCAAGCTGGATACAAATTTATGCTTAGCAATTCAGATTGTAAAGGAAAGAATGAAGCAGATAAGTTTTTTGATGTGCTATATAGCAAATACAAGATTGAGCGTGTTTTTGCTTCTCGAATTATAAACTCGAATCCTGCAAAACGAGGTAAGCTTACAGAAATTCTTGTGCACAACTATCAGAATACAAGGGCAAAAGCTACTCAGCTAGATTTATTCCAACAACAAGATAATCAATTGTTTAATATAGGTAGTAAATCTATAGTTAATGAAAGACTTTGATACATTTATGTCTCAGCTTCAGGAGACAAACCAAACGCTTGATTTCTTCTGTGATTTCAATAAGATTTCTCAGAATGTTGATAATATTAAATTGAGCCTTTGCATGCTAAATAGTCTTATTGGCTCTTCGGATATACGTAAATCTGTTGAGACTATTTGGAAGCGCGATCGTACTGCGTTTGATGTAATGGATATACTCATAGCAGTTCGAAGCGAAGGCAAAAAGAAGGTGCTTGACAATTTAGGTAAGTGCGTTGTGCTTGATTCTCTATTCACTTCTGTTGATGGTGTTATGGAGTTTCTTAACACAACTGGGTTAACAGAGGTTTTCCAAACCAGGAGAATCAACAACCTCGTTGACTATGTATTTGGCATTGAAACAGGGTTAGATACCAACGCAAGAAAGAATAGAAGTGGCCATATCATGGAAAATGTGATAGCGCGGATATTCGACAAAAATGGTATCAATTACAGAAGGGAAGTCTATTCTCATGAATGGCCATCTATCAAAAACGTACTTGGCGATGACGAGAAACGTTTTGACTTCGTTATTGAGAAGCCTGCAAAGACTTATCTCATTGAGGTAAACTTTTATAGCGGTGGTGGTTCTAAACTTAATGAAGTAGCACGCTCCTATTCAGACATCTCTCCTAAAATCAATTCTGTGCAAGGATTTGAGTTCGTATGGATTACTGATGGTATAGGTTGGTGGTCTGCAAAGAATAAGCTACAAGAAGCTTATAGCATTATTCCGAAAATATATAATTTGAAAAATATTTCTAATTTCATCTCAATAGTCAATAAGTAGCGATATGAACTATATTTCTGATTTTTGCAATAATATCAAACGTATCATTAATTCATATCCCAATATGAATATTGATGGTGCAAGAGAGATAATAAAAGAGATAAACGATTATCTTTATACGACTCATCAAAATATTGGAAAACTATCTGCTTTAGGAAAAGAATTCAGTTATTTCTCTGATTTTCATAAATTCTGGCAACTCCATCATAAAGAAATACTAGATTGCCAAATTGATGACAACAAATGCATTCAAGTAGCAGAGAAACTACATGAAATATATGTACTTACCAATGGAAGTGCTTTCAAATCAGTGTGGAATACCTGCGGTTTAACGAATGATGACGTTT
>Ga0256406_1004609_pt1 | contig 15561 bp, 16 predicted proteins | sample RumenRJG_03DNA_FD_185986 | JGI IMG/M metagenome (GOLD analysis project Ga0256406, IMG submission 185986) | Bovine rumen microbial communities from Lethbridge, Alberta, Canada - RJG_03 | ecosystem: Host-associated > Mammals > Digestive system > Stomach > Rumen | place: Canada: Alberta | collected... | reverse complement strand
GCGGCAACGTCTGTGCTGAAGGCCAGCGCGATGAGAGTCAGACTGAATGCAAGAAGCCTTTTCACCTTGAGTTTAGTTCTCTTTCAGTTTGTCGAAAATACTCATAAGTCTGGTCAGCTCCTCGTCGTTGGCGAAGTTGATGCTGATGCGCCCTTTTCCTTTGGAAGAGTACGAGAGTTGCACTTTGGTGCCGAGAAATTTCGACAGCTTCGACTTCAGCTCCGTGTACTCCTCAGGCATAGGATTGCGCGGTTTGGCTTCACGAGCATTCGCCTCGCCGTTCTTTATCTGTTTCACGAGCTCTTCCACTTTGCGCACGGAATAGCCGTTCTTCTGTACTTCTTTGAAAAGCTTTATCTGTTGTGAGGGGCTGTCCAGGGATAGCAAGGCACGGGCGTGCCCCATGTCGATTTCCTTCTTCTGCAGTGCCATCTGAACCTGTGCCGGCAGCCGCAGCAGTCGTAGATAGTTGGTGATGGCAGTGCGGCTTTTCCCGACATGCTCCGACACCTTCTCCTGTGTCATCCCCGGTCGCTCCATGAGCTTCTCGTAAGCCAGGGCAATCTCAATGGCGTTGAGGTCCTCACGCTGAATATTCTCCACGAGAGCGAGCTCCATGACATTCTCGTCGGCAATGGTGCGGATATATGCGGGCAGTGACTTGAGGCCGGCAATCTGTGAGGCTCTCCAACGGCGCTCTCCGGCAATAATCTGGAAGCGGTTGGTCTCCACCTGCCTCAGTGTGATGGGTTGGATAATGCCTATTTCCTTAATGCTGGCAGCCAGTTCCGACAGCGCCTCGGGGTCGAACTCCCGACGGGGCTGATTGGGATTGGGCTCTATCTGGTCAATGGGAATCTCGTTGATAGTGGAGCTTCCTTGGGTGTGCACCTCCTCTGTGGAGATGAGCGCGTCGAGGCCACGTCCGAGGGCGTTGCTCTTGGCTGAGGTGCTGAATTTCTTATGTACGGGCATTATTCTTCTCTTTTCCAGTTAGCGTTCTTGTTGATGATTTCCTTGGCTAAAGCCAAGTGGTTGCGGGCTCCTGCGGAGTCAGCATCGTAGAGGATGACGGGCAGTCCGTGGCTCGGGCTTTCGCTGAGCTTCACGTTGCGCTGGATGACCGTCTTGAAGACCAGCTCCTGGAAGTGGCGCTTCACGTCGTCGTAGATTTGGTTGGCCAGTCTCAGGCGGCTGTCGTACATAGTGAGGAGAAAGCCCTCTATTTCGAGCTTCGGGTTGAGCTTGCTTTTGATAATCCTTATGGTGTTGAGCAGTTTGCTGATGCCCTCGAGGGCAAAATACTCGCACTGCACCGGTATGATGACGGAGTCGGCAGCAGTGAGTGAGTTTACGGTAATGAGTCCCAGTGAGGGAGAGCAGTCGATGAGGATGTAGTCGTATTCACTGCGTATGGGGTCCAGGATTCCCTTGAGCACCTTTTCCCGGTTTTCGAGGTTCAGCATTTCGAACTCCGCTCCCACGAGATCCATGTGGCTCGGCACGATGTCAAGTCCCTCGATGTCTGTGGTGTAGATGGCATCGCGCACGTCGGCATGGTTGATGATGCACTCATAGATGGAGCAGTCCACTTGTTTGATGTCCACTCCCAGGCCGCTGGAGGCGTTTGCCTGTGGGTCGGCGTCAACAACGAGTACTGACTTTTCGAGTGTGGCCAGCGAGGCTCCTAAGTTGATGGCCGTGGTTGTTTTACCCACACCGCCTTTCTGATTGGCTAATGCAATAATCTTACCCATAAATCGTTCTTTCTCTCTTTTGTAGTTTGCAAAGTTACATATTTTATGTGAGACTGCGCCACTTTAAACCTTTTTTCGTACTTTTGCAGAAGATTTTAGCGGTAACAGACATAACATCAATACAATGGCAACAGATACACATCGCCCTTTCATCCTCGTTTCCAATGACGACGGTTATCATTCTCCCGGCATCCGCCTGCTTTCAGAGACTCTTTCCTCTATGGCCGACCTGTTGGTTTGCGCTCCCGAATCGGCCCGCTCAGGCTATTCGTGCGCTTTTTCTGCCGATGCCCCTTTGAGGCTGAAGCGGCGCCACAATTTAGGTGACATCGAGGTTTGGTCGTGCAACGGTACACCTGTCGACTGCGTGAAGCTTGCACTCGATCAGCTCTGTCAGGGCCGGATGCCCGACCTCATTGTCAGTGGGGTGAATCATGGTGACAACTCCACCGTCAATACTCACTATTCGGGTACGATGGGAGTAGCACGTGAGGGAGCTATGAAAAACATACCTTCGGTGGCTTTTTCCAGTTGCTACTACGACGAGCAAGCCCCTCTTGCTCCGTTGGTTCCCTATATCCTCCGCTTTGCTTCTGCCGTTCTTTCGCAGGGACTTCCAAAGGGAGTCTGTCTCAACATCAACTTTCCCGCCGCACAAGAGTTTCGTGGTGTCAGAGTGTGCCGCATGACTTTTGGCCGTTGGGTTAATGAGGTTGTGAAGGCTCGACATCCGCGGGGCTACGACTACTATTGGATGGTGGGCAACTATGCCAACGACGAGCCTGAGGCTAACGACACTGACCAATGGGCCCTTTCTCATGGTTACGTGGCTGTCACACCAACAACTGTTGACGTGACGGCTTATAATTTCATCAAGGGAGCACGAGAGTTGCTTGGTGCTGTTGACGAGCAGACCGTAGAGGAGGACAAGTCATGAAATACTATCTCATAGCAGGAGAGGCCAGCGGCGACCTTCACGGATCGCGGCTCATGCACGCCTTGAAGGAGGCTGACAGCGAGGCTTCGTTCCGTTTCTTGGGAGGTGACCTCATGGCTCGCGAGGGAGGAACCCTCGTGAAGCACTATCGTGAGATGGCTTACATGGGTTTTGTGCCAGTGATAGCTCATCTACCCGTTATCTTCCGCAATATGGCCCGCTGCCGTGCTGATATCAGCCAATGGCATCCTGATGCCGTCATACTCATCGACTATCCCGGGTTCAACCTTAGGATGGCTCGCTTTGTCCATAAGCACACCTCGGCTAAGGTATTCTATTATATTCCGCCAAAGATTTGGGCCTGGAAGGAGTGGCGCATCCGCAGTATCCGCAGGTTCGTGGACCGCGTCTACAGTATTCTTCCCTTTGAACCCGAATTCTATGCTGCCCGTGACTACAAGGTAAACTATGTAGGCAATCCCACAGCCGAAGAGGTGACGGCCTTTAAGGAGGATTATCACGAGAGTCGCGAAGCCTTCTGTGCCCGCTTCGGGCTGGATGCTTCAAAGCCCATTGTGGCGCTGCTCGCCGGAAGTCGTAAGCAAGAGGTGACCGATAATCTGCCGGCCATGGCCGAGGCCATGCGTGCTTTCCCGAATGTACAGCCCGTTGTAGCAGGCGCGCCCTCGCTCGACGATGATTTCTATGGCACTGTGGCCGATGGCTCGTTGCCCAGAGTTAAGGATGCCACCTATGCTTTGCTCTCACACAGCGTGGCTGCTCTCGTGACGAGTGGAACGGCTACCCTGGAGACAGCTCTTTTCAATGTGCCTCAGGTGGTGTGCTACTCCACGCCAGTACCGAAGCTTTGTAGATGGGGCTTCAACCATATATTGAATTGTCCCTACATCAGTCTTGTGAATCTCATTGCCGGTAAGGAAGTAGTGCAGGAGCTTTTTGCCGACCGTTTTACCGTGGCTAACATTCGGAAGTCGTTGAGCGATATTCTTCCCGGAGGCTGTGCCAGAGCTGTCATGCTTGACGACTACGAGGCGATGGAGCGCCGTCTCGGTTCGGCCTCGGCCCCAGTAGAGGCTGCAAAGGCTATGCGAGAGGAACTGTGCCGGCGGAAGTAGGCGCTCTCCGGCACGGTTCACTGTCTGAAAGTTATTCTCAAGACATTGGGTAGCCGTACTCCTGGCTTGAGTTCTCCTCCTACGGCATAAATATTGTTCCCTTGTCGTGCCAGTGTCGTTCCGGCCCGCGCTGCGAGTGGACTGGAGGCTACATGATGCCATCTCTTTCGGGAGTATATAAAGAGGTGAGGGTTGAATCTGTACCACTCGGGGGTGTGAAGCATGTAGCCTTCGGGTGGGTTGTTGAGGGCTTTGAGGAAGATGTCCTTGTTGACACCGCCTACAACCAAAATGCTGTCAGCTCCCAAATTGATGGATGCCGAACCGCCGAGAAAAACCTTTTCTCCGTCCATTTCGGGAGTGGAAAGCGGACTGGAGCCTGACGGCGTGCAGGCAAAACCGTCCATGTTGAGTGTTGCATGAGCTGTTGCGCTCTTAGGTGAATAGCCGCCCCAAACGCAGAACTGCCCGTCGGCCACGCCTCCCACCGGTTGCACTCTCGTCTCATTCCTTTGCAGGATGGGCTTCCAACCAGCATTGACATTCTCTAAATCCAGTTCCCAGGCATCTCGGTCAGAGTAGACGTAGACTTTCGAGCCTTCGATGGCACCCGCAAAATTGTCCATAGACTGAGGCAGACGGGGAAGAGCTGCGGTCGTAGCCTTGTTGTTTGCGAATTGTATGACGAACGCATCTCTAAGACGCTCTTCGGCATTGTTCCCACCGATGCAGATAATGCCGTTACGCGTCTGTAGACTTACTCCATAGGCGCAAGGTGCAGGCAGCTGTCCCACCTCTTTCCAGACGAGTTGCGTACTGCCATCGAGGACAGCTGCGTAGATGCCTTGATAGTACTTTTTTCTGCCGCCTTCCTGTGGTGGTCGGTCTGGAAAATTGCAGCCTCCGGCTATGATGAGCGAATGGTCGAGGCAACCGGCAAAGCAGGCTGAAACTCCTTTCTCAATGCCTTGCTCAGCCGTGGGGAAGCCCTTCATTTCCTGGAAGCTGATGGCTTGTTGAGCATCGGCAAAAGCTACTTGCAAAAGAAACAGCAACAGCAATCCGCTCAGGCACCGTGTATTGCCAGTGTCTCTGCTGAGGCTGAAGTCGTGAGTGGGAACCCTCAACCTGCGAATATGGCCGAATATTTGTATTAGCATATGAGTTCTCACTCTTTTTTCACGTAGTGCTTCACCCAATCAACTTCCATCTCCACTGGTAGGTCCTCGGGGTGTACGCGGCCTACCCAACTGCCACCGAGTTGCATGTCGATGAGCAGGTACATAGGTTTATAGAATGGAAACTGCCCACGTTGGTCAGTGTTAATGCGTGGGTAGCAGAAGTCGCGTTTACCGTTTATATAGAACACCACGCTGTCGGGATACATCTCTACTCCGTAGACATTATATTTGTCGGGGTTGATGCGTGCCGTAGAACCGTGAGGAGGGTTCCGGTCTTGTCGCAGCGTGTAGGTGTAATAGCTGTGTACTGTCTGGTAAGCAATACTGTCGTAGTTGAGTCGTTCCATAATGTCAATCTCTCCACCGTCAGGCCAAGGATTGTTCTTGCTGTCCATAGGCAGCAACCAAATGGCCGGCCATGCTCCGCGCGCACCTTGCAGTTTGGCCTTTATTTCCAGTCGTCCACCCATGAAAGCGTGCTTACCTTTGGTGACAACGCCACCGGTGAGATAATGGGCAGTGTCAGCGGTTAGGTCATCGTTGACGATGCCTCGCAGGACGAGTTTGCCGTTTCTTACAGCCAGGCAGCGTGGGTCGTCAGACTGTGTGTTAGCCCAGTCGGCCGTGCCTCGTTCGGTGCGCGACCACACGTTGGGATTGAGCTTATTGCCGTTGAAGTTGTCCTGCCATACGAGTTTCCACGCGCCACGGTGGCTGCATGAGGGCAGCAGGGCCACAAGGAGCAGAAGCAATAGAGGTTTTCTTGTCATGTTAGTGTTTCTTGAGTGTAATTATCTAATCTTTTTCTGTAAACGGGTGCCGGATGTTCGTTTCTAATGTTTCCTTTCGTTGCAAATTTAGTTATATTCTTTTATACGCCCAAGAATAGTTGTCGGAAAAATAGTCCTTTGCTCGTAGGATTGGTATTTTCCAACTCTGTGTGTACAGGTTCGCTAGTAGTCCATGTAAGTAACTTCATCGTTATATATTTTTTCGATGGTCAATTTGGTAACTGTATCATGAAGCCGAGAGTGAAGAAGATGATGTTGCTTGGTAAAAATAAATTACAAAACACTGCCTCTATTTTCGATTCTTTTGGAGCAAGTCTTACTTCGCTCTGAAATACGCGATTTCTGAGCGATAGCGTAATTGGCTGTATATTAATATGTTAGGTTTATGAAGGCTGTTTTGTGCTCTCGAAAGTCATATAAACTACCCGAATAAAGCCCTATTTTTGCCTTGTTAAACCTATGCTTTGAGGCGCTTATAGTCCGATGACGAGGCGCTCGAGATAGGACTACGAGGCGCTCGAAGTCCGATCTCGACGAAAAAGTACCCTGAAAAGGCCCTCGTTGTACCTTTTTTTTCTCTCTTCCGATTCTCTTTCGAGATTTTTCATTGTAAAGGGTTTTTACTTTTTAAGGCTTGATTCCGGCCTTAAAAGTCCTTTTTTTTCCATGTTCAAAATTACCAATGCACATTTTTCTTTGTATCTGTCACGGTGCGTGCTCTGTAAGCGGAATAAGCAGTGAACCCTTTTGCAACTGGCATCCATAAGCTTTGATTTGGCTTGAAAATATCTGGACAATGATAACGGTGAATACTATAACTTCCAACGACCTGAAAGAATTTCTGTAAGCGAATAACCTTTTAGTAGACCCAAGAAAACGTGTCTGCTGACAGTGTCTGTTACATTGTTTTTTCGTAACTTTGCCCTGACGAAGCCGGTGTGTGAAGTTAGCGTGCCAGCTTCGAAACAACATTGGAGAATCAGCGCACTTACATAGCCATCGACCTGAAGTCATTCTATGCCAGCGTGGAATGTCGTGAGAGAGGACTGGATCCGTTGACTACGAATCTTGTCGTAGCCGACGCGAGCCGTACGGAGAAGACCATTTGTCTGGCCGTGAGTCCGTCGCTCAAAGCCTATGGCATTGGTGGCAGAGCCCGTCTTTTCGAAGTGGTGCAGCGTGTCCGTCAGGTGAACGACAGTCGTCGACAGCAAGCTCCTGCGCACATGTTCACAGGTAAGTCGTTCTCCGACATTGAGTTGAAACGTCATTCTGAGTTGGCACTCGACTATCTGACTGCGGTGCCCCGGATGGGTCTGTACATCGAATACAGTTCGCGCATCTATCAGATTTACCTCAAATATGTGGCTCCCGAGGACATCCACGTCTACTCCATAGATGAGGTATTCCTTGATGTTACAGCCTATCTCTCCACCTACAGGCTGACAGCCCACGAGCTGGCCATGAGGATGATTCAGGATGTGCTGCGCACCACGGGTATCACGGCCACTGCGGGTATCGGAACCAACCTCTATCTCTGCAAGGTGGCCATGGATATTGTGGCCAAGCATATTCCTGCCGACAGCGACGGCGTGCGCATAGCCGAGCTTGACGAGATGAGCTACCGAAGGCTTCTTTGGGACCATCGGCCTCTGACTGACTTTTGGCGAGTGGGCGAGGGCATAGCCACTCGGCTTGCTCCCTATGGCATCGATACTATGGGCAAGATAGCGCGGCAGTCGGTGCAGGGCGAGGGACTGCTCTACAGGCTGTTTGGTGTCAATGCCGAGCTGCTCATTGACCATGCCTGGGGTTGGGAACCGTGTACCATCAAGGATATCAAGGCCTACCGGCCGGAGTCAACCTCTACCAGTCAGGGGCAGGTGTTGCAGAGTCCCTACAATTTTGACAAAGCTCTCGTTGTAGTGAAGGAGATGGCTGATGCTCTGGCACTCGACCTTGTGGAAAAACGATTGGTCACCAATCAGATTGTGCTCACCGTGGGCTACGATGTGGAGAGTCTTACCGATCCCAACATACGCTACGACGGTCCCGTCAGCATTGACCGCTATGGGCGGCGTGTGCCCAAGCAAGCCCATGGCACAGCCAACTTGCAGCGACCCACTTCCTCGTCGCGCATCCTGACGACAGCAGTAGAGCAACTTTACCATCGGATTGTCAATTCCCGCCTGCTCGTGAGGCGCATCAATCTGACAGCTTGTCGTCTGGCCGACGAAAATACGGTGCTGAAAGGTGCGAAGGAACCCTTGCAACTCAGTCTCTTTGACGACACGGAAGCACTGTTGCGGCAACGGCAGGCCGAGGAGACCGCTCTGGCCAAGGAACGTAAACTGCAGGAGGCTACTATCGCCATCAAGAGACAGTTTGGCAAGAATGCCTTGCTCCGTGGGCTCGACTTCTCCGAAGGAGCTACAGCGAGGGAGCGGAACGGACAGATTGGCGGACATAAAGCATAGACAGATGGACCATTCTTACGATGACATCATCAATCTCCCGCATCATGTTTCTGACGTGCGGACTCCTATGTCCCGAGCTGCAAGGGCAGCACAGTTTGCACCCTTTGCTGCTCTGACAGGCTATTCTGATGCCATAGCAGAGGCGGGTAGAACCACTTGTGAAAGGCCGGAATTGGAAGAAGAGAGAAATGCCATTCTCAACCGCAAGTTAGCTTGGGTGCGCGACAGACTGGGCCAGCGCCCTGTGGTGACCTTCACCTGCTTTGTGCCCGATGACCGTAAGCAGGGTGGCCACTACTGTGCCATCACGGGCATTGTCAGGACTATTGATGACTTCGAGGCAACTGTGGTTTTGGCTGACGGCCGCAAAATCAGTATTGAGAGCATCCTCGATATTGAGGGAGTGGACGACGAATGAATGGACAAGCCAAGGCTTTCGGCCCCATTTTTCCTGCATCTGTATGTGTGTCGGTGATTTTAATGGGTTACAGAACAAGTTTCTTTCCCCTTTTGGATACAATCGCCCGTCAAATAAAAGGCGGTCAAAGCGATGTCTTTTGGAGGGAAAACCGTAACTTTGTCATCGTAAAAAATAAGTATTATGACATTCAGGGATTTATCGCTATCTCGTTTTTCCGTGAGAAAATTCACGGACGAGGCTGTCAGTCAGTCTGACATCGACTATATTATGGAGTGCGTGCGCCTTGCTCCCTCGGCTTGCAACCGACAGCCGTGGCACTTTCTCGTCATCAGTTCCGAGGAAGAAAAACAACGCATACGGCGCTGCTACGACCGCGAATGGTTTGCTTCGGCCCCGCTCTATGTGCTCTGTATGAAATCGGCTGCTGAAGCCTGGACACGATCCGACGACAGCAAGAATCATGGAGACATCGACCTCGGCATCGCTGTGGAACACCTCTGTTTGGCTGCTGCTGACCGTGGTTTGGGCACATGCTGGGTGTGCAATTACGACACAGAGGCTGTAGCAAGAATGTTCCCGCGTGAGGGCTTTGAGGCTGTGGCTATTATTCCTGTTGGGCACATCGCTTCCGATTGTCCCCATCCGGAGAAGCGTAGAAAGCCTTTAGCCGACATCATGGAGAGGCTCTGAACTGTCGGTCATACTGGTTTTGCACCAATACATATATAAATAGGTATAGAAAGACAAGATTATGAAGAAGATATTATTTGTTATTGGTTCCACTCGCCGTCACTCTTTCAACCGGCAGTTGGCTAACCGTGCGAAGGTGTTACTCGAAGGTAGTGCCGAAGTAGAAGAATTGCAGTTCGATGATGTGCCGTTTGTCAACCAGGATTTGGAGGTCCCCGTACCCGCGGCAGTGGCAAGGGTGAGGCAGTCTGTCGTTGAGGCTGACGCTCTGTGGATATTCTCACCCGAATACAACCTCAGCTATCCGGGCTATCTCAAGAACCTCATCGACTGGCTGTCGAGGCCGTCGGACCCAACCGACCGAAAGAGCCCGAGCGTGCTGCGTGGCAAGAAGGTGACTGTGGCGGGTGCAGGAGGAGGCTACGCTACACGCAAGATGCAGGACAAACTCACCGAACTGCTCTCGTTTGTAGGCATGGATGTCATGGCAGGTCCAACCACGGGAGTCAGTGTCGGAGCTAAGGCTTGGACGACTGATGAATTGGAATTGTCAGCCTCCGACCAGGAAGCGTTGAAGGCTCAGGCCGAAGCTCTGCTGTCGTTTGTGGGAGGTAGCCACTGATGGAGATAGAGGTCAACGGAAAGCGGCCCCGCAAAGGACGGGGCTGCTATGTGGCTGCCAATGCCACCCTTGCCGGAGATGTCATAATGGGCGAAGATTGCAGCGTGTGGTTCGGTGCCGTGGTCAGAGCCGATGTCGACAGAGTGATTATGGGCGACCGCTGTAATGTGCAGGACCTGGCATGCATTCATCAGTCGGCCGGTAGGCCTGCTGTGTTGGGCAATGATGTGAGTCTGGGGCATGGTGCGATAGTGCATGCCGCCACTGTCCACGATGGTGCCCTTATAGGAATGAATGCCGTTGTGCTCGATGCTGCTGAAGTGGGCGAGGGGAGCATTGTGGCTGCAGGAGCCGTAGTTGTGGGTGGTACTAAGATTCCACCCCACCAAGTATGGGGAGGTATCCCCGCTCGCTATATCAAGGATTGTACGGAAGGGCAGGCCGAGGAGTTTGCACGTCACTATCTTGTTATCAAGGAATGGTACAGGTGATGCCTTACTGTGTAAGGTTGGTGTCTCATCTGTACAGGCCGAACGTGTGGTTCTTTAGATGCGGTGAGTCTAATTATACTCAATCTCAAACTAAACGTAAAGGCTTTTCTGCAATTGCTTGTTAAACTTAAATTTATTTTCATAATAATTTTGGTAAATAGATTTTGTTTTGCTATATTTGCGGTTGCGTAATGGCAAGCTATATAAAATATGGCTCTAAACAGTCAGCTCATGATTCACATGACACTTTCAATGGTTCTTCAGAAGGCGGAGGTCTCCCGAACGTTGTCGTGGAGGCAGGTTGATGCTGCTCTGTAAGGTCTGATTACAAACTATTTAGAAACCTTCATAAATATAGTAGACAATGATTGACAAGCACAAGTATTTTGAGAATTGGGCTGTGACCTATAAGCACGATCTCACAGAGAACATCATGCCTTTCTGGATGGCGCATGGCTGGGATCGTGTTCATGGAGGCGTCTACACCTGCCTCGACCGCGACGGCTCACTCATGGACACCACGAAGAGCGTTTGGTTTCAGGGGCGCTTCGCTTTCGTGTGTTCGTTTGCCTACAACAACGTTGAGCACCGTCAGGAATGGCTCGATGCCGCCAAGAGTACGCTCGACTTCATCGAGAAATATTGTTTCGATGCCGATGGGCATATGTATTTTTCCATCACTGAGGACGGTCGTCCGTTGCGCAAGCGTCGCTATGTCTTCAGTGAAACCTTTGCTGCCATCGCTATGTCGGAGTATGCGTTGGCAACCGACGACATGACTTATGCGGAGAAAGCTCTGAAGTTGTTCCGCGACCTTCAACGCTTCCTCAAGACGCCTGGCTTCCTGGAGCCTAAGTTCGAGCCTTGGGTGGAATTGCAGAGCCACAGCATTGTGATGATTCTCATTAATGTCGGAGCGCGCATTCGTGCCGTCATAGAGGACCCTGTCCTCACCCAGCAGATTGATGAGAGTATCGATAAGCTGACACACTATTTCATGCACCCGGAGTTCAAGGCACTCCTTGAGACTGTGGGTCCCCATGGCGAGTTCATCGACTCCAATGCCACGCGGGTTATTAATCCAGGCCATTGCATAGAGACGGCTTGGTTTCTGATGGAAGAGGCCCGTTATCGCGACTGGGACCCGAAGCTACTCAACACGGCACTCACTATTTTCAACTGGTCATGGAAGTGGGGATGGGATACAGCCTACGGAGGCATCATTAATTTCCGCGATTGCAAGAACCTTCCACAGCAGGACTACTCTCAGGACATGAAGTTCTGGTGGCCGCAGTGCGAGACCATCATAGCCTCGCTTTACGCCTATTTGGGGACCGGTGATGAGGAATACCTTTACCGTCACAAGGTCATCAGCGAATGGACCTATGCCCACTTCCCCGATACAGAGTATGGAGAGTGGTATGGCTATCTGCATCGTGACGGTACTGTGGCACAGCCTGCTAAGGGCAACCTCTTCAAAGGGCCTTTCCATATTCCACGCATGATGGTGAAGAGCTACGCGCTATGCAATGATATTCTTGATAACCTTTAAAACGGCTTCAAAGAATCAGAAAGGGTAGTGCTTTCTGCTAGACATCCGAAATCAAAACGTTGGCTCACAAGGGTGGGCAACTGACATTGTAACCGATGTAGCTGACGTTTTGATGGTGATGGATGCAGGCGCTGACCGAAACTACATAGGGTCCTATGGCTCTTTTATTTCCCCTGATGATTTTAAGGGGAAGCTATTAATCAAATACCTGCTGCTGTCCCTGTCAACGAGGGGCTGCGACAATAATAATTCACTGCTTATGAAGTCGATGTTTCTTACCCTCGCAATCCTGGTGATGCCGCTGTTAGCACAGGCGCAAACGCTGCGCTTCCGTCCCAATGGCGAATTCAAGATCGTACAGTTCACTGATGTCCACTACAATGGCTCCCGGGCCTCGCAGGTGGCCTTGAGTGTTGTTGACAGCGTGTTGCAGCATGAGCGTCCTGACCTTGTGGTGCTCACGGGAGATATTGTCTGGGGCAAACCGGGACGGGAGAATCTGCTCAATGTGCTGGACAGAGTTTCTGCCTACAACGTTCCTTTCGTCTATGAATTCGGTAATCACGACAGCGAGATGACCGGATTTACTAATCGGGAGCTCTATGACATGGCCCGAAAGGTAAAGAATAACATTCTGCCCGACCTAAGTGGCAGCAAGGAGCTCGATTATGTGCTGCCAGTGCTTTCTCACGATGGCAGTCGGACTGCAGCGGCGCTCTATTGTCTCGACTCACATGCTTATCCTCCAAAGGTATCAGGCAAGAAGTTGGGAGCCTATGCTTGGCTGACCTTCGACCAAGTGGAGTGGTACCGCGAGAAAAGCCGTCAGCTAACCCGTCAGAATGGTGGTAATCCTTTGCCGGCATTGGCTTTCTTCCATATCCCCGTTCCCGAGTATCACGAGGCCGTCAGGAATGAGGATGCCATTCTCGTCGGTACCCGGCGTGAGACGGTGTGCTCCCCTGAATTCAATACTGGTATGTTTACTGCCATGATGGAAGGCGGCGACGTGATGGGCATCTTCTGTGGGCACGACCATGACAACGACTATGCTGTGATGTGGCACGACATTCTTTTGGCCTACGGAAGATACTCGGGAGGCAACACAGTCTACAATCACTTGCCGTGCGGGGCACGCGTCATCGTTCTGAAAGAGGGTGAGCGCTGTTTCGACACCTACATCCGCGAGCGCAAGGGACGCGTGGTTAACCAGGCAACCTATCCTGCCGACTTTGTCTCAGACGACTGGGAGAAGCGCCCGCTCGAGGAATGATTCCTCGGCGAGAGTCCTTCCTCTGGACTCAGAGTGAGTCTGTGGATGCTACCTTCTTTTGACTTGCAACAAAGGAGGAATGTTTTTTCTGTCGGTTTTTCTTGCTGATGGAATGGGCTGACATCGCGGAAAAATCGTAACTTTGCACGCAATAAAGTGAAGAAAAGATGAACAAGAACGAATTGATTGCAGCCGTTGCTGAGAGCAGCGGCATCAGTAAGGCTAATGCAGCCAAATGTGTGGATTCCGTGCTCGGTGCCATTGCCGGAAATATCTGTGAGGGCGACGGCGAAGTAGCAATCCCTGATTTCGGGCGCTTCTATGTGAAGAACGTCCCTGCCCGACAGGGCATCAACCCCGCTACCAAAGAGAAAATCACGATTGAAGCTCACGACAAGGTGGTGTTCAAGCCTTCGGCCAACATCAGCATTTACACGCGTAAGCACGGACTTAAGTAAAAAGGACGCAGGCTTGTGTCCGCTCCTTATCGTACCTTAAGAGTTGCCATGTCGTTGCTGGCTTAATAGGAGGTGGCCTGGCAGCCTCCTCCTGTTTCTGCTGTTGGAAAGGGAAACTACTGTTTCTTTTTCACAAGATTTTTCCCCTATTCTCTTTTCGCCAACGTTGCCCGCTTCTCGTCACGTTATTGACAACTGAATGTTTTGAGTGGATAACGTATTCTCGCTTTCTTGGATAAACTATTGCCAACCTTTTGTCAGCTACACCTCCTGTTATAACCTGGTTACTTTCAGAATCAGATGCTGTAAAAGAGGGCTTTCTCGGTTTGTGTGACCCTATCAACGAGATGGCAGGAATGCTATTGAAGCAGAGCTATGCGCCTTCTATGGCCTTACTACTTCGTCGAAATGTTTTTTGGCCCAACCGATAAGCTGATCGATTGCCGGTATGAGCGACTTACCGGTGTCTGTAAGCCAGTACTCCACTCGGGGAGGGACCTCAGGATAAACTTTTCGCCCTACAAGATGACTCTCCTGCAACTCCTTGAGCGTCTTTGAAAGCATCTTCTGCGAACAGTCACTCATATGTGCGCGCAACTCGTTGAATCGCATCACCCCAGTCTCGCTCTGGTTCAAAGAGTAGAGTACGAGCATCGACCATTTATCGCCGAAGCGACTGATGACCTGACGGATGGGGCAGGTGAGATATTCGGGGTTGATTTCTTGTTTCTTCATTGTCGTTTTCTCGTTTAGATACTACAAAGGTAACCATTAGAAACCAATAGGAGAAGTAAGGCATAGTTAAGGCATGTTAAAGTTGTAGAGAGGGAATCCAGTGGACATCCAATTCCTACCATATGGTAACTATAAGACCAAAAAGTGCCCTCTTGTAAAGTATGGTTTTTGGTTTTATCTTTGCACTCGGAAACAGAAAACAAATTATTCACTATTAATAAGAAAGGAAACAAGTTATGGCAAATGTAGTTTTAATCGGTGCAACAGGATTCGTAGGTTCTGCAATTCTCAATGAGCTGCTCTCGCGTGGCCACAAGGTAACGGCAGTAGTGCGCAACGCCACTAAGCTGCCCAAGAACGACAACCTCACGGCTGTGGAGGAGGACGTGGCCAACGTGGATGCCATCGCCAACATCGCCAAGGGCAAGGACGCTGTCATTTCTGCCTATAACCCCGGTTGGGGCAACCCCGACATCAAACATCTCATCGAGGTGAATTATCCCAAGATCGTGGAGGCTGTGAAGAAGAGTGGCGTGGGCCGTCTGCTCATCGTCGGCGGTGCCGGCACGCTGTTTGTCAAGCCAGGCCTGCGTGTGGTTGATTCCGGTGCTATCCCTGCCGAGATCATGGACGGCGTGCGTCCCTTGGGCAACTTCTATCTCAACGACCTGACCAAGGAGCACGACCTCGACTGGGTGTTCTTCTCTCCGGCAGGTATGTTCGAGGAGAAGGGCGAGCGCACGGGCAAGTTCCGTCTCGGCAAGGACGACCTCATCATCGACCCGAAGACCAACTCCAGCCACATCTCCGTCCAGGACTACGCCGTAGCCATGGTTGACGAGTTGGAGAAGCCCGCTCACCACAAGGAGCGCTTCACCATCGGATACTAATACACAAGGGGCGGTCGAATGGCCGCCCCTTTTATAAGGAAGCAAGACAATGATACAACAAGCTTTGGACTTTCTGAAGTCGCACATTGAGGTGGCCCTTGCCACCTGTGAGGGCGGACGCCCGCACATCCGTGCGTTCCAGATCATGAA
>Ga0256406_1004608_pt1 | contig 15562 bp, 9 predicted proteins | sample RumenRJG_03DNA_FD_185986 | JGI IMG/M metagenome (GOLD analysis project Ga0256406, IMG submission 185986) | Bovine rumen microbial communities from Lethbridge, Alberta, Canada - RJG_03 | ecosystem: Host-associated > Mammals > Digestive system > Stomach > Rumen | place: Canada: Alberta | collected... | reverse complement strand
CAGAGCACGGAAACTACGATCCCCACACCTGGCTGGGCCTCTCCGAAGCAAAAGAAGAAGCCCGGGCCATCCGGGACGGCCTCATTTCCGCAAGCCCTGACAACCGGGAAACCTTCGAGAAAAATTACACCCGATTTTCCACTGAAATCGATGAAATTAGAAATAAGGCCAGAAAATCCATCGCCGTCGCCCGACGAAAAGAACTGGTCACCGGCCACGCAGCCTTCGCTTATCTCGCCAGAGATTTAAACCTTTCCCAGGAAAGCGTAGAAGACGCCTTTGCCACCGGTGAACCGCCGGCAAGGAAACTCATCGAACTCATGGAATACTGCAAAGCAAGAAAAGTAAAAACCATCTTCACCGAAGAAATAATGGATCCCGCTTTGGCCCGGACCCTCGCCGAAGAAGCAGGAGCCAGAATAGAAACCCTGGATACCATGGAAACCGCAGATCACGAAAGGTATGCAGACGTGATGAGGGAAAACGTAAGGAAAATCGTGGAAGCAGTGAAGTAGTTTTTAGTTTTTTAGTGGTTAGCCGTTAGAAGGAATTAGGGATTAGGATTTAGGGATTAGGGGCGGTGGCGCTGCGTCAGTAAGAAGGCAGCGCCTTTTTATATTTTTAATTAGAATCAATTCGATATACATAAAAAGAGCCCGCAATCGGGCTTTTTTACATGAGGAAATCCTCATCAAGACACATATGAGACTGACTGAGGAAACGTATCAGGAACAAATGCCTCAAAGGTCCCGCGAGTTGGCTTCCCCTCGGGGAAGCTGGCTGCGAAGCAGACTGAAAAGGCAAGGAATGGAATCCCGGCGGCCGAAGGCCGCCAGATGGAAAGCCTTCCCTAGCTAGGGAAGGTGTCGACGAAGTCGACGGATGGGATGATTAATGTTTTCCCTGCACTATCCATTCAAGACGCATGCGAGAAAAAAGTAAGGCATGCTGCCGGGCCCCACCCTTTCGAGTGCTGAAAGGGTGGGCGAAGCGGCCGGGTAAGTTCATCTTTCACGCAAGGCACATACGAGACTGACTGCCATAACATCCTCGGGACAGATAAAACAATCAGAATTCAGAAGGCCCTCCTCGATAGGAGGGCTCCGCGACAGCGGTGGGAGGACGAACCGCACTTTGTTAGATACTCATCCCCGGCGATTTTCCAGCGTCCCCCAACGGGGGAAGCTCCGCCAAAGGCGGTGAAGGGGGCCATCTATCGCAGCCGGAGAAATTGTCTCAAACCGCAGCCCCGCAACGTCAAACTATAAATCTTGCGGCTGAAGGCCGCACATCTTCCCGATATTCCCGAGACTCCCGATCATCCCCGACAACCCCGATTCAAAAGTCCCTCAGCTTACAGTTTTCCTTTTCCCCCAAAGTCTTTAAAGACGAACTCCCATATAAATCTTGCGGCCGAAGGCCGCACACCTTCCCGAGATTCCCGAAATGAACCCCGACCATTCCCGATATTCCCGATTCAAAAGCCATCTACACTGAAAATCCCCATATAAAAAATGGCGCCCGTTATATATTAAAGGCGCCACCTTCCCGAATTCCGAAATCCGCAGTCCCCAATCCGTCTTTTTATCTCACTCCAGTCAAAAATCTTCTCACTCCGGATTCAGCAATTCCCCCACCAGCTCATCCAGAGCCTCCTCGAAATTCCCATCTTCTTCGCCTCTCCGTTTCCCGTAGGAGTGCCGTTTTTTCCTTTTCTTCACCCCTTTATCGAGGCTGGAAAGTTCATATCTCCATCCGTCCTGATGCATGGCGTGGGCCCGTTTGGCGAGGACCATGGAAGCGAGGCCGAAATCCTGGGTAATGACGATATCCCCGGGACGGCAGTCTCCCACGATGGCCCAGTCCGCGGAATTTGCCCCGCGGGGAACCCGGATGATCCGGCTGTAGGACGATTCCATTTCCCTCGAATCATCGCAGTAAATGAAACAGGAAATCCCATAGGCAGCGGCGATCCGCTCCGTTTCCCGAATCACGGGGCAGGCATCGCCGTCAATGAGGATGCGGAAGGAAATATGTCCTGATTTCTTCTCCCTCACCGGCAGGCCGCCGGAAAGGGACGCCTTTCCCGATTTCCACAAGGAAATAAATTCCGTGAGCTTTTCCTCCTCCACCGGCCAGATTTCCTTCCCCTCATACTCCAGCCGATCCTCCATCCGTCTCCAGAGCATATGGAAAATATCCCGCCACCGGGGCCTGTCCCTGGCCGGAATGGTCTTCGGGTACTCCGCCAGGAAACGCTCAAATTCCATTTCCCACTCATCATACTCCCGGGAACGCATGACCTTATCCACATACGCCTCGATTTCCTCATACACCAAAGGATGCTCCTCCAGGAAATCCCGGGTACTCATCATGAGCGGCTCCGTCCGGTAAGGCTCCGGATTTTCCGAATAATCATGGCCCGTGAGGAAATGAAAAAGAGCGCCCCCGAAAAGCCTCTCCTCCTCCGACGAAAACCAGCCCATTTCAAGGCAGCGGAAATTGCCCACGTCATACAGCGGAAATCCCGAGAGTTTCTCTATTTCCACCATTTCCGCAGGAAATACTTCCCCCGTCAGAAGCCCCTTCGCCCGTGCAAAGAGGACTCCATCCCTTTTAATGAGGAAATAATGATCATTCACCTGACATACATGCAATAAGAACACCTCCTTTGGTATAATTTTAACACAGAACTATATAAAGCTCTGAAGAAATCATATTTATAACAAACATGTCCTCCTATTTCCCACGCATTGTGATATAATTATTACAGGCGAAAGGATAGGATTTTATCCAAATTTGTCACGAAAAACCACGGAGCGCCATCCGTGGTTTTTTCTTCATCAAAATCATCCCTTGTCAGGCGGCCACATTTTACTTCTTTTCCTCTATAATAAAAGCAGGACGGAGGAGGAAATGAAATGGAAGCATCACTGGAAAAAGCAAAGAGAATCGCAGGAATTTACCACAAAGGCCAGGTAGACAAAGCAGGAAAGCCCTACATGAACCACCTCCGGGCCGTATCAGACGGAGTCAGAGACCTGGGCGAAACCTATGCCATCATCGGCCTGCTTCACGATACATTGGAAGACACGGACATGACCATCGAAAAACTGCGGACACTCTTCGGAGACACCATAGCCGACGCCGTCTCCCTCCTCACCCATGATGACAAAATCCCCTATCTGGACTACATTCGAAACCTCAAAAAGAGCGGCAATCCTTATGCCATAGAAGTCAAAAAATCAGATTTACGAAATAATATGGACCTCTCCCGCCTGCCCGCCATCACGGAAAAAGACAGGAAACGGCTGAAGAAATACCAAAAAGCCTATGAGATTCTGTGTGAGAAATAAGCGGTTAGTTGTTAGCCGTTAGCCGTTAGCCGTTAGTTTTTGATTCTCATGGCAGCCGCGAGAAAAAGCTTAACGAAATTCTAATGATACAAAATGCACTTTTTTTCTACTATATCTATAGAAGGCAAAAAGAGCGAGGCCTCGGACCGAGGTCCCCTGCGATTCGCTGAGCGCTCAAAAATTTAATGCGGATCGGGATCAAAGTCCACGTGCCCTTCAAGCTTTCCATCCTCGAGGAATTCATATTTCCAAAGTCGTAAAAAACAAAACAAGTCCTCCCCCTCAAAAGGAAATGGGAAAACGAACAACCGGCCCCTCCGCGCCCCTTACTGTTACTCACAAAGCATTGCGCTTCCGATGATAAGTCATGATCCGGAACTCCGGGATCTCGGATATTCTCCATTCCAAACTTACGGGAGGACTTCTTTTCGTGCCCAAAGCCGCCAGTCACAACATGCCAGGCGGCTTTTTTATTTCCTGTACTCCCCATACAAGACGTATATGAGAAAAAGTCCCGCGGACAAGCTTCCCCTCGGGGAAGCTGGCTGCGAAGCAGACTGAAAGGGCAAGGAATGTAATCCCGGCGGCCAAAGGCCGCCTAATGCGAAAACCTTCCCTAGATAGGGAAGGTGCCGAAGGCGGATGGGATGATGAATGTTTGCCCTGCACTACCCATGCAAGACGCATATAAGGAAAACGAAAAGCATGCTATCGGGCCCCACCCTTTCGAGTGCTGAAAGGGTGCCGGAGCGAAGCGAAGGCGGGTAAGTTCATCTTTCTCACAAGGCACGTATGAGGCTAATTGACGAAACACCCCGAGACAAATGACTCAAAAGCCCCGCGAGTTGGCTTCCCCTCGGGGAAGCTGGCCCAAAGGGCCTGAAAGGGCAAGGGATGTAATCCCGGCGGCCAAAGGCCGCCTAATGCGAAAACCTTCCCTGGATAGGGAAGGTGCCGAAGGCGGATGGGATGATTGATGTTTCCCTGCACTACAGATGCAAGGCGTATATGAAGAAAAAGAGAAACATGCTGCCGGGCCCCACCCTTTCGAGTGCTGAAAGGGTGGGCGGAGCGGCCGGGTAAGTTCATCTTTCTCACAAGGCACATATGAGGCTAATTGACGAAACACCCCGAGACAAATGCCTCAAAAGCCCCACGGACAGGCTTCCCCTCGGGGAAGCTGGCCCGAAGGGCCTGAAAGGGCGAGTGATGAAATCCCGGCGGCCAAAGGCTGCCTAATGCGAAAACCTTCCCTAGATAGGGAAGGTGTCGACGAAGTCGACGGATGGGATGATTAATGTTTGCCCTGCACTACCCATGCAAGACGCATATAAGGAAAACGTAAAGCATGCCGCCGGTCCCCACCCTTTCGAGTGCTGAAAGGGTGGCCGCGAAGCGGCCGGGTAAGTTCATCTTTCTCACAAGGCACGTATGAGGCTAATTGACGAAACGCCTCGGGGCAAATGCCTCAAAAGCCCCTCGAATTGGCTTCCCCTCGGGGAAGCTGGCCCGAAGGGCCTGAAAGGGCAAGGGATGAAATCCCGGCGGCCAAAGGCTGCCTAATGCGAAAACCTTCCCTAGATAGGGAAGGTGTCGACGAAGTCGACGGATGGGATGATTGATGTTTCCCTGCACTACAGATGCAAGGCGTATATGAAGAAAAAGAGAAACATGCTGCAGGGCCCCACCCTTTCGAGTGCTGAAAGGGTGGCCGCGGAGCGGCCGGGTAAGTTCATCTTTCTCTCAAGGCACATATGAGGCTGACTGACGAAACGTATTCACCCCAAATGAGACAATCGGCACGCGGGAGGCCCTCCTCGATAGGAGGGCTCCGGCGCAGCCGGTGGGAGGACGAACCGCACTGATGAGGAAAAACTTTCCCGTCGAAATTGTCCAGCGCCCCCAACGGGGAAGCTCCCGCGAGCAGGTGTTGCGGGGCCATCTATCGTAAGAATGCCAATTGCCACAAAAGCTTCATGCGTTACGCCCTAAAGACGCCTCTCGGAACCCGGAACTTCTATGCAAAAACAAAAATGGCGTCCCTCTTTCGAAGGCGCCATTCCTGTTCATTCTTATTTTCCATCTTCTGCATCAACGATTTCCGCATCGATGGTGGTTCCGAAGACTTTGTAATGTTTCCTGAGTTCTTTCTTGAGGCTCCTTGCCATAGACCCCATAGTGACATAGGTCATCCCGCCGGAGAGGACCGCGCCCAGAAGAGGGATGGCTTTCGCCACGGTTTTGCTGAAAAGCTGCTTATTGATCTGCACTCCCAGGACTTTCAGCGCCTGCTTTACGATCGGATAGAGCGCCCCCTTCGTCAGAGCCTGCTCGATCAATGCCTTCTCACAATGCTCTGCCACCTGTTTCATGATTTCCACAATCGCTTTATTCGCCTGGGAAACCCCAAACATGACGCCCAGGAACAGGGCCAGTTTCATCTTGCCCTCCTCCTGCAGCACCTTTCCCTCATAAAGACTGCTCCATCCATAAAGATACGCCAGCATCTGGGCAAGACGCATGGCATGGGCAAAAGTCTGCACCCCATCCGCCATCATAGCCGGAATCATAGTCAGACCCCCGGGAATTCCTGCCGCCGCCGAAAGTACAGTACTTCTCATCCGTTCTGAAGAAATACAACTCTCCGCCAGCTCATCGATCACATCCCGCGAAATCCCCGCCCGCGCGGGATTTCCCCGGATTGCATCCTCCACCTGGCACGAATCGCACCTCTTCCCCAAAGCCTCCCGAAGAAAAACCTCCCGGTCCACAATAGCCCCCGGCAGCCCCTGCGCCATATCCAGCACAGAATCAAAAGAAATACGATCCGCCATAACAAAGACTCCTTATATACGACCACGATGAAATATTCCCACACACTCAACTCCGGGCAATTCACAAAATCATCCAATCATGGAGAAGTCGGAGCCCCATAGCCTCGGCAAAACTTGTTTTTCTGCCTTTTTATATAGTTTACTCCATTTTATTAAATTTATCCGATAAATCCTTTTACTTTAAAAATTCTCTCGTAAAAATGTAAGAGCGTGTTTCCAGCCTTGATAATCATACCACTGCCTGTCAACTGAGATTTTAACAAAAGCCTCTGCTTTGTCGAGATCTTTGTAAGTTCCCTTCCCTTCATAATACATTTCTCCGCAAAGAAACCATGCTTCTGGATAATCTATATTCTCCTTAGACAGGATTTTAAAAGCCTCTCTGTAATTTCCTAAACTGTAATAAAGCATACCCTTTTTAAAACGACAGTCCAGCTTCCACCCATTATCTTCTTCTGAATCCAAACCGTTATACATATCTATAAGTAATTTTGCAAGTTCCGGATTCTTGGCAAATTTTTTCACTACACCCTTGGGTTGAAATACGCTTGCAGCAAAAGGCGCCACAGGCACCTTACAGAAATAATAATCCGCTATAGCCAATTTGGCCTGCCAGAATCCATTGGCTGCGGCTACTTTTAGCATAGATATAGCTCGATTTATCGCATAGTTTGGCTTACTTTTCTCGCTAAAATGAACCGGTTTCTTTTCTTTATCAGGCACTTTAAGACTAAAGTGCTTGAAGTATTTATATTTTTCCTTTAATACCTGAAGGCCTATACTCATGCAAGCTTTGGGGACCATGTAGTTTGCAAGATTTTCTACGGAATTGAAATCACTTTTCTCGTTCATTTGTAAAGCCAAATCATACAACTTGTCTTCCGCCACACTATACCCCATTTCCCAGGATTTAAGCAGGCGGTAGAAAGCGTCCCGATTTCGTCCGGTACGGATATAATCCACTCCCTGAAGATACATTTCAAAAGGAGTTTCCGGGTGGGCGATATGCCTAATTTCTTTAACCAGTTCGTCCATAGAAAGATGCAGATGATCATGAAGCTGAATTTTGGCTTTTGCAATAAGCTCTGAATCATCTTCTGCTAATCTTAGTTTATTTAAATCTGAACTATTGGGACTACTATGTGTAATATCTGCAAGATAAAGCCTCAGTATATAACCGTATTCGAATGATGTGTGCAACAATTTTTCCTGACAGGCACTAGCAAATTTAAGGTTTTGGCTATCCTCCTGTCCGGAGTAGCCATAAATTTTCAAAGCACTTATCCCTGCATTCAGATAATGAAAGCAGGTCATGGGAGAATATCGATAGTCACCGGACATATCCGAATCCTGAATTGCAAATTCATTATATTTATCTTCAAGTAAAGATGCCTTTCCCAGAAGCTTACGAGCCTGCACACGGAATGCACGCAGACGGTCCTCGTTATCCTTTAGAGCCTTCTGTTTAAAGCCTTTTAGTTCATACATATCCTTTCCGGCACCTGAGCTATTTCCACCCAGATTAACAATATCATTTCTAAGAAGTTTTACTTCTCTCTTTAAACGAGCAATATTAGTGTAAAGTTTTTCCTCTGCCCTGAATAGTTCCTCATACATGGCATCAGTAAAAATGTAATTTTTTCTGGATACGGTCTTTCGCCTAATAAATTCAGGAGTAATTTTCGAGAAAATTCTAACATCCACATTCCCAACTATATTTGCGATTAATTTTAAATCTCCTTCCTCTCGGCAAACAATGCTGAAAGGAATATGACGTCGCTTTAGCTGAATCGTAAAGTCTTCAATTCTACGATGTTCTAAAGGATCCCAGTAGATCAGCACATAATCCAGCTTATTGATCAGTGATTTGACGGTCTCAGCGTCCCAATCTGCATTTTCAGGAAATTTGACAATAGTACAATCTGCAGCAATATCCGGATCCGTGATACACAAAAATTGAATAATCTTCTTTAAATCAATACCTGATTGCGGCAGTTCAAGAAGCCGGTCGTATTTTTCCCTTGAAATTTCCAATCGTAAGCTGAACACATTTTCAACAAAAATTTCTTCCTCGTCTCCATGTGTCAGAATGACAGGGATTCCATAATCCTGAATTTGGAGTCTATGCGCCAATCGGGCAGAAAAGCTTCTCCCTGATATTTGTTCATTACGACTTCCATTGCTTTTCCATACGCCGATAAAAGTATCCCCAGCCATTTCCGGATAGTCATTAAAAAGCTCCACTCCATTCAAGGCAGACTTCAGGGAATCCATAAGCCCATCACGGTTAACTAAATGACTATCATTGACCACATTTTCGAAGTCCGTATTGATGAACCGATAAACTTCTTTATATGTATTCACCAGGTCAGGATGTTCAGGTATAGAGTTATCCTGAAGCAATTCTGACAAAAGCTCCATCTGCGCTTTTAACGATTCTTCTTCCATTTATATCTCCTCATCCGGTCTCAAAGCAAAGAAAAGGTCAGTTACATTTATAGGACATTGTACAGTCATAAAACTTCTTCTGACTCAATAAAAAGCTGTATGGAACATAAAGCCGAAGCCAAACACGTCAAAAAATTCTGTTAAGGTGAAGGTCCGTCATAGTTCTGCCTCTGTTTCAGAAAAATTGATTTTTATAAGTATTTTAAAGGTTTATTATTTCCCTGAAGATTCTATTTTCGACTTTATCCAGATTTCTCCCACATTCCCTGATTTCATCCTTTTGCAACATAAGATTTTTATGTACCTCAATCAGAGACCGAATAGCATTGTAATCCTGAGTATTGGCAATCAACTTTTGAATCTGTTTCAAGCTTTCGAGATTTCTCTTTCTATTTCTTTCCAGTTGTCCCCTTAAGACAGGGAAAATATCTTTCAGTTCATCCGTTTCAGAGCGCTTGTTATTCGCATATAACTCGGCATCCTGCAAAAATTTCCTGATATATTCATTTCCAAAATACTCCTGTCCATTCCGGGAAGAGTAGCAGGTAACCCCATACAGCGTTATGCCGTTATTACGAAAATCTTCCTCCACACAGGCTGCCTGACTTTTTAAACTTTCCGGATTTCCTTCCTTTTTATCTGCCTTATTGATAATAATCAGAATCGATTTATCAAAATTAAGAGACCTGAGGAAATCAATATCTCCCTGATTAGGTATACTCCCTTCACAGTCCATAAGCCAGATCAGATAATCCACCGAACGGAGCTGCTTCCTTGCCTGATCATAATCAGAACTGGATTTTTTATTCGGATTGATCTCATTGTTATAGCCGGGAGTATCCAAAATCACTAGATGATTACCATTTCCAATATTGGAAAATGCCGGTGATTCTACAATAAGATTCTTGATAAAGCCGGAAAACCCAATCTTATAAGTTCTATAAAAATCGTGCGTTAATGCCTGCATAGCCTCAAGAGACAAAGGTATCTTTTGATTTTCTTCTGTAAAGGCCCATATCTGTTCCTTCTCCCCATATACAAGGTACGTAGAAATGGAAGTCGCCACAGACAGATCTGTCATAAGCAGATTGTCATTGATAAGAGAATTGATAAATGCTGATTTCCCTGCACTAAACTGTCCGCCAATACCAATGATTGTCTTTCCTTTCAGCACCTTGTTTTTCTTATACTCTTCTACCCGGTCGCTGATTTTTCTGAGTCGGCGGCTTATACTCATTTCATCTTCAATCTCAAGGTCCTTCAGGGAGTCCAGCAAATCTTCATCAATCAGGTGGTCCAGACGGGAAACGCTACCTTCTTCCCGTCTGGATACTGACCGCTTATTTCCCATAATACCGGCAATGAGCTGCATACCCTTGCTATAGTCACAAAGATAACTGTTTTTCTCCTCATCCTGTGGAGGAGCATCAATTTCTTCGTCCATTGCTCCCCAGTCAAAATCATCATCCATTATCGATTACCTGCCTTGTCCAGTATCTTTTTTGCACTCTTTATCTGTTCAATGAAATTCTCATAATTTTGGATACTTGCCTCTCTGTCATTCAGCTGTTTTGCAACTTTTTTGTTATTTTCCTTCAGTCTATCCTGTATGTCGTCTATGAATCTTTTAGCCGCACCATTAAGTCGGTTTTCGATATCCAGACGCTTATCCTCCAATACTTTTTCAAAGTCATTACAGATTGCAACCAAAACTTCCTCTTCCTTCACTTGGAGAGCATAAATTTCATCATCCTTGACAAAGCTCTCCCTGAAAGAAGATGTAATCATTTTCTGATACCCGGCTGCATCTGCTTCAATCTCCGGGAAAGTGATTTTACGGATATAAAGATCAACGGGTCCCAAGATATCATTTTCTTCAAATTCCGTATTACTTTCGTTGAAAGCCAGAAGCAAATCCGTTCTTACAGATTTTTTAATATCATCCCTGTTGACAACGGTTTTCAGCTCATCATTAATTTTACTTCTGGCATCATACACGCAATCCCCTATATTGCGGAGTGCTTCCGCTACACTGGCATAATTATTTTTTTCAGAAAATGGGGGATGCCATTTTTGAAAGAAACCAAGGAAACCGCCTGAGTAATAGCCTTCTCTGGTTGTCACTTTGGTTTCGACTTTTAGATCCCTGAAATTTTCCCGATTCTTATTGATTTCATCTTCGATTTTATGAATATTTTCTCCAGCTTTGACCGCTGCACTCTGGAATGTCCTATCTATACCACTCCGAGCTGATTCGAGGGCCCTGTTGATTCTTTTTATCCTCTTCTGAAGTCCTTCCTTATCCACATTCTGTACCTGTTCCAGATTATTCCAGGCCGTACGCTGTGCAGTATCCAGAAGATCTACAAACTTTTGGTGTTGATTTCTTATAAAATCTCTTCCTCTTTCCTCCAGAATTTTATCCTTATTCTTTCTGCATTCCGGAATGACTTCTTCTCGTATTCTTTTAATTCCAGAAAATCCCATCAGAAAATCTGCCGTATCCTTAAATCCCTCAAAACGATCTTTAAGCTGTTTCACCACGTGTGCTTCACTTGGATTCAGCGGTTCACCTCGTTTTAACTTCTTACCGGCATCATACAGAATGGAAGTAATATAGTAATGCAGAACGGATTTTTCTATTTCCTGGATAGCCTTATTGGTCCCATAAAGATTGTACTTTTGAGCTTCTTCCAGTTTTCGTTTAGCATCCCGCTGCAGGTTGCGCGCAACGTTCCTCACGGTTTCGTTAAACGGAAGCTTTCCTTTTACTGTAGTTGCCTTTTCATCAAGGAGGGCAGAATCAAATTTGCTGCAAACCAACATGGCATTATTAATTCCGCTGGAGGGAAGGGACTTGGAAATGAAGCTGATATCCTGTTCTGTCAGGAATGAGCTGGAGACACTCAAAAGGAATACCACATCACAGTGAATCAGGTAATTTTGCGTCACTGCACTTCTGGAAGTGACGGGATCATTTAACCCGGGCGTATCAATGATTTCCAGATCTTTCAACATGGGATTGGCAAGTCCCAGCTCAATATATTTCACAATCGGGGTAAATTTCCCTTTGGAGCCGGCATATTCAGCCAGGCTTTTATAAACATCAGTGACCGGAACTTTTATTTCCTGCCCCAGTTGATCCAGCACCTCATCAGAAGTCATTTCCTTCAACTGCTTACAGGTACGATATTCACTATTTATCATGGTGCTGTTTTTCAATCGTGCTATATCATTATCATTTAATTTAGTCAAATAGGGAGGAAGTTCCCCTGAATCTTCCATGTGTTGAACTTTCTTTTTCCCATTGACGCCCAGTTTCTTCTCATAGTCCGCCCTACGACGCCTGAGTTCTTCCTGCTCCAGTTTTTTCAATTCCTTATCAAATTTCTCAGCATTATACTTGATTGTTTCCCAGTCATCGTCATCAAAGAAAGTAACCCGGGCATAAGGTTTCTCAGAGTAAACGATTCTGGTCAGTGCTGCAGTCATTGGCGTATCTGACTCAGGCAGTACTCTGTCACCATCAAAAACAAGAGCATTCAAAAAAGATGACTTTCCAGCTTTGACGCCGCCAATGATCCCAATTTTAAGATTGCGTTTCTCATTAATGATTTCAGCTGCATTTTCCTCAATATTTTTAACTTCTCTGGAGAATTCAGCCAAATAACCACCATCAATAAGTTCATCCCCTGATTTTAATATGTTTTCGATACTATGCAGAGTATCCAGAAATTCCTGTAATTCCATATCCTTACCCCCTCTTAATCCTCGTGAGCTGTATTTAAAATTTGATTTCTAAGTTCAAAAAGACGATTTTTATCTGCTTCAAGCTGACGGGATTTTTCATTGTAATCCGCCTGTTTCTTTTCCTTCTCTGCCCTCAATGCCTGAAGCCCTTCAATCTGTGTATTCATGGATTCTTCAAATTCTTTCTTCAGGTTATCCAGAACATCGTTTTCAATTGTCTTCATTGCCTCAGTGACAGGACCTTCCAGCTGATCGCAGATTTGTGGAATTACATCACGTTCTATGGATTCTCTAATCCTGGTCATCTGCAGATTCTTGAGAACGAAAGAAAGAATATCCGGCAGTAAGACAATAACTAATTCCAATACCGGAGCAATTACATCAGTTAAAATAGATGCAACAACAGCTGCAGTCTGGATTATTTTTTTGTTTTTAGTAAAACTTCTTACCATCTTTTCTACGGGGAGTTCTTTAAGTACATCCACAAATTCCCTGGCATGTTTCTGCGCTTCATCAATGGTTCCTTTTCCATCAGGCTGCAATCCCATATCTGCAACATTAAACTCCAGTTCACCAAGAATATCCTCTGCCATATCATGGACTTTATTCTTAGTAGCATTCATTATGGCGGGACGAATGATGGAAAGCACTCTCTGCTGGAATGCCTGACCATTACCGGATGCAGCTATTCCTGCCAAAGATGACACATTATTCTCCAATGCTGTTCGTACATCCGAAATTACTTCGATGCACGCATTCTTTGCAAAACTGCCCTCAATCTGTTTCTGCTTTTTTTCCAGCTGCCAAGTGAGAAAATTCAATTCACGTTGACGCTTCTCAATCTTTTGATCAATTGCATTCGTATCCAGATTTAAAGAATTCTGAATGATTTCAATCCCACTGATTGCTTTATTAAGATAGACTTCTACGAGTTCCCGGAAATTATCCTCAAACAATTCTTGTGGTTCTAGCGAGTCCATGATGCCTTTCACTTTGGTCATCAGATTTTCATCATTCACAGCGGAAGTAGTTATTACTTCTACATTTTCTCCCAGTATGGATTGTAGATCTTTACAAACCTGTTCTTTAACCTCTTCTACGCCATCGGAAGTTTTTTTGTCGCATTTAGTAATAACGAAGCGAATATATCTGCTGTAATTTCGAATCTCCTCCAGGAATTCTTCCGCATTCTGTGTCACGCAACCATCTTCACAATTAATGACCATGATATATGCTGTACCTTCATCCAGGTATTGAGCCAAAGCCTTATTATGTGCCTCTACTCCGGAACCAAAGCCGGGCATATCTACCAGGATATATTCAGGAAAATTTCTGAGCATATCATTATGAAGGAAATAGGAATATTTCTTATAATTTCGTGGATCGTGCTCATCCACATCCAATATGTCACAGGTTTCCACCGTGCCATCATCTTTCATCATATCCACTTTTTCTTCAGTACCATATCTAATTTCCGTAGCGATGGCTGTTTCTGGGGTGATATCTTCTGCAAATGTATCCACATTCAGGAAACGGTTCAGCAGTGCCGTCTTTCCCGCACTGAAAGGACCTACAATGAGGACCTTTACCTTAAAATCGTCAAACTGCTTCCGGAGTTCCTCTGACTGTGCCAGAAGTCCGGAAGTGGCAGAAATATCCTTCGCGATGATTTTATCCGCTTCCAGAGTGACATTCTTGAAAAGTTCAGTGTCCATATAATTGCTCCTCTCATAGATAGACAAGTCCCTTTTACTTCTGCTCTGATTCGACTTGCACTTTCAACATTTACTTGTACTGATCCATTTTGCTTGTAAAGTCCCGACAGCTGGTGAAGGCGGGGCGTTCTATGCCTTTTTTGGTGCACATGTTTCTGGCGGACTGGTCGTATTGCCAGGTGCCGGATCTGGGGAACCTGGGTCGGATGCAGGCATTGGTGGGATCGTACCAGTACTTACAGAAGGCGCATTTTTTCCAAATGGGGCTGTTCATCTTGATGTTTACGAGGGTCCACATAAGGTACTCCTTTCAGGAAAATCTTTTTCATGTAATTTCCCGTTAAACAGGAATAAGCAGAGCGGAAAGAATCCTCGTTTCCGCCCTGTTTTAAATTGTTACATACTAAAGGAAATATTTATTCCGTGCCGAAATTACAGATTTTTCAGTTCTTCTGCAGCAGCTTTGTGTCCATTGTCGACGGCTTTCCGGAAGAGTTCTCTGGCTTTGTCCAGATCTTTCGGTACGCCGAGGCCGTCTTTGTAAAGCATACCCAGGTGATACTGTCCTCCCGGATCATCTGCTTCTGCGGCTTTGCTATACCATTTGAAGGATTCGTCAAGGTCCTGTTCCATGCCTTCTTCGTTGGAATAAAGTTTCCCCAGTCTTGTCATGGCATCGGTATTTCCATTTTCAGCAGCTTTTGTGTACCATTCGATGGCTTTTTTGATATCCTTTTCCACTACACGCCCATACTGATAGAAGGTGCCCAGTTTGAACTGCGCATCCGGATTTTCCTGAGCAGCAGCTTTCTCGAGCCATTCCATGGCTTTTTCATCGTCTTTATCTACACCCCGGCCATGGAAATACATATCCGCTACTTTTTCCTGACCAGTGGGATTATCCGCTTCTGCCGATTTCGTATACCATTCCATAGCCTTTTCGTAATCCGGATCGGAAACACGGCCGAATTCATAGAAGGTCCCCAATTTCCACTGGGCATCCGGGTTTCCTCCCAGGGCCGCCTTTTCAAGCCATTCCATGGCTTTCGACAAATCCTGGTCCACGCCCTGACCATCAAAGTACATATCCCCCAGGGTTTCCTGGGCATCCAAATCGCCTTCTTCTGCCAGTTTCAATACTATGGAATACGCTTCTTCATATTTTTCATCTTCCATAAGCTGTTTAACTTCTTCAATCAGTGCATCTTTGTTCATCGATTTTCTCCTTTATGGAATCATAAATGGAAATAAAAAAGCCTGCTTCAGGACGTAATGGTTCTAAAGCAGGTCAGGATGATCTATGAAGATTTGTAAGGCGGCTGGGCGCATTACCCCCCCCGTTTGGCGGTTGACAATAAGGCAGGCTGCAAGGCCTGGTTTTTATCATTGATCCATCGGGTTGGCTCTGTCATCATGCATTCCCCCTTACTGGGATACTTACTTGTAATTATACCATACC
>Ga0256406_1004606_pt1 | contig 15569 bp, 14 predicted proteins | sample RumenRJG_03DNA_FD_185986 | JGI IMG/M metagenome (GOLD analysis project Ga0256406, IMG submission 185986) | Bovine rumen microbial communities from Lethbridge, Alberta, Canada - RJG_03 | ecosystem: Host-associated > Mammals > Digestive system > Stomach > Rumen | place: Canada: Alberta | collected... | reverse complement strand
GTACTTGACAAGACAGACAATTACGGAGTATAATAAGTTTTGTTAACACATCGCGGGGTGGAGCAGTTGGCAGCTCGTTGGGCTCATAACCCAAAGGTCGTAAGTTCGAGTCTTACCTCCGCAACCATTTCCGAGGCTTTTTAGCCTCTTTTTTTATTTTAAAATATTTTATTTTATCACTTGCAAAGTGTTGATATTACTGCATTTTATCATAAATTAATTTTAAATAATTTATTTTATTTCTAATTAATTTATGATTTTTTTAACCATAATCACTCACCAAAATTTCAAATTTTAATTTTTGGTGAGTGATTTGCTCACTCCACCAGTAATATCAAGGCTTTGCAAGTGTTTTTTAGATAAAAAGTATTATTTTAGGAAAAATTTAATTTTAGTGACCACTCACCAAACTGCTCAAAAATGTTGATAAATCAACAATGCGTACCGAATCAATTTTGGTTACTAAAATAACTAACCAAAATATCATTTTTTTTAATCACTCACCAAATCGCTTAAAAATATTGATAAATCAATAAAGCGTACCGATTCCAATTTGGTTACTAAATTATTTTTCTTTATCATAATCACTATTTTGTTCTTTTACATCATTATTATCTTCTTCTTTTGTTTTACCCTCAATTATATCTGCTCCATTTTCTAACATTACATTATTAGGACTAGGTTCTTGTAATAGATTTTGACTCATATAATACTGATTTACTTTTTCAAGTTCTGTTTCCTTATATTTATCAAATACTGAAGTATATGTATTTAATGTAATGCTAACATCAGTGTGGCCCATTAGCTTTTGTAAAACAACAGGAGTTACACCTGCCTCTATTGAACGAGTTGCATAAGTGTGTCTTAAACTATGTGATGACATATGTTCAATTCCTAACTTTTCTAATATTCTGCTTAGTGTTCTATTTACATTTTCTGACTCTGTATATCTATTATAGTTAGGTTTGAACAATAATTTTTCATCATTATTCTCTTGACTTTCACAATATTTCATTTGCTCTACGATATATGGATAAAGAGATGGTGGAATAGGTAAATATCTTTTGCCTGCTTCAGTTTTTGGAGAATCACTCATTTTAACGCATCCATATAGATCATGTGTTAAAGTTTTATGGACATACATCTGTCTATGCATTAGATCAATATCACTAGTTTGAAGTGCCAAGCATTCACCAATTCTTAATCCCATAAATAATTGGATTAAATATTCATTTTTATATGGACACTCTTTTAATGTTTTATTTCTCAAATATTCGACAAATTTCGACTCTTCATCAAGTGTCATAGCTCTAATAATTTTTGGTTGAATTTTGCTTTTTGGTCTTATTACCATTGACATTGGATTTCTTAAAATATATCCTCTATCAAATGCATATTTAAAAGCTTGATTAAATTGAGCAAAAGTCTTTTTTATTTGTGAATCACTATAATTAGTATATGTATTCATATAATTCTGAATTTCTTCTGAAGTTATTTCATCAATGTTTTTATTTACGACTGCACTATTTTCCATCTTTTTTAATGTTCTTGAAACTCTATCATATTGTGAACCTGAAATCATATTTGTATCATACTTAGTTTGTAAATTTGCTTTCATTATTTCAATTAAAGGAATTCCATGATTTTTAATATATAATGGATTTTCCTTTTGGTACATTTTTGTTCTTATATATGCCTTAGCTTCTTCTTCAGTATCAAATTGTTTTCTTTTGCTAATTGTTTTTAAAGTTACTGGATCTTTATCATAATATTGAGCAACCCACTTTTTTCTATCATTTCTAAAAAACACAGATCCATCACCATAGTTTGTCCTACTTGCACTGCTTTTTCTACCCATTTAAATTCCCTCCTTTCATTTTCCACAAATAATATGATAATGTGCATACTTGCTTTGGCTTAGTAAAATTAATTGATGGAAAATCTTTTCTTCTAAATAATTCATTTGCACTATTTTGATTCATTCCTAAATCCTTAGCTACATCTTTTACAGTCATATTAGAAAATGGATCAATATTATATTTTTCTAATAGCAAAATGATTAATTTATTATCAATATCAAGTGATTTAAAATCTTCATTTTTCTCTAAATTATTAGCGATAATTTGATTTTTAATTTCAAAATTATCTTCCATCTCTACCACCACCTTTTAAGTAGATAGTTTTGCCTGTCTTTTTTAAGGTAGAATAGGGGATAACTGGCTCATTAACTTCTGTCGAATCTTTTCCGTTTTTGTCGATTTTTGTCGAATTATTTTCTTGTTCTTTGTTGCTCTCTTTTGATTTATCATTGATTCCGACTAAATCCATATAATTATTAAACCTAGCAATAAATGAATCTACTTTGTTTCTTAGTTCATCATCTGTATCTTCTGACTCTTTTACATCTTCTAGATAACCAATTTCTTCATTAATGGAATCTCTATCTTTACTATTAAGTAATCCTATATAAGAATTAACTCTATTTTCAATAGTAGTAGGCTCAATGCCTTGTCTTTCATCTTCAATGTCCTCATCATTCCACTCAAAAATATCATTATCATAGCAAAAATCTACATAGTCAGAAGCTAAGTTTTCTTTTATTCTATTAAGAACAATTTCTTTTCTATCATCTTTTAATCTATCAAGATGTCTTTCTTCCCAAGCATCAGCATATTTTTCTAGTTCTTCATCAGACAATCTTTCACTATTAGGTTGCCTTTGATTTATTGCTTGTAAGTTTTCAAACATAGTATCGTGAATTTTTTCATCTGGATAATGTTGATATAATCTTTGATCTATATCCCAATTTTTGATTATGTATGTACCATTATCCCAATTGTCTGTATCCATTGTTGGATAAGTTCCAACACCTAGAGATAATGTTCCACCTATGGTGTTTCCTAGTACTTGACAAAGTCTTGCCCATCCGTACTCATAATCTTCATCAGGACTTCTATATCCTTTAGCATCGCAGTATGCTAATGCACTTTCTACGAATTCTCTATATCCGTTCCAGTGTAGATATACGCCAATATTTTTATTTTTGTTGGCAATTACACATCTGTCTCCCATTATCTATCACCTCCAATCTCTCTATCAGATTTTTTGTCGAATTTTGTCGAATAATTTTTATTATATTTTTCGACAATTTCTTTAACTTCTGCTTTATCTTGTGTTCCATAATTTTCACCGAAAGAAGCTTTTAATTTATCAACATTTTTCTTCGCATTTTCCATATTCTTTTTATCTTCCTCAGGATTTAATCCAGTGGAAACATTGATATAAAGCAAGTCTTGCATATTTTTTTGTAATTCATCATCTAAATTTGCACTTTTCTCCATTTCATTGAAATCTTTTTCAGTAGGTTCTTGTTCCATTTCTTTTTCAAGATCTTGAATCATTTCATCAATTTCTTTTTCTCTTTTCTTAGTTTCTTCATCAGAATAATCTCTCATTAAATCTTTTTCTTGTTTTAGAACTGCCCTCATTTGTGTTTTAGTATAGTGGAAACTTCTAGCCTTTAGATCTTCCTTAATTTTCTCAATATTTTTGTCTGTTAAACTTGCAAAATCACCAGTTTCATAATCATCATTTGCAATAAAGAAATTGCCATTGATTACATCATAATCAAATCCCACATTTGGATATAATCCCATTATTTTTCCTTCTTCATTACAAACAAGTTCATAGTCATCATAAGGGATAACTTCAATGAAGCCTCCAACCATACTTTGCATTGATTGTAGAGTATTTTCCATCTCAACGACTTCCGGTTCTCTACCAACCCTTTTGTATAAAATTTTAATTTTTTTACCCATAATATTAAATTTCCTTTCATTTTTATTTTGTTTCTTAGCCTTAACGTTTTCACGCTCTCTTACTCTTTTTACATTTTTATAAAATCTCTCTTTGCTTTGTTTCTTTAGTTTTCTAACTCTTCTTTCGTGTTTCAATTTATGCTTATAACTTTTGGTGCTATAAGCAGAATATATGTCCATCGATTAACTCCTTTCTTGTCTTTCAAAATATTGCTTAGATTTTCTTTTTTCATCGCTTTCTTTAATCGAGTTAAACAGATTTTGATCAACATATTCATTATCAGCAGTCTCAACTATTTCTGCTTTATCTTTTGTAATAGTGTAAGCCACACAGTCGCTTGCATAGCCTAGTTTTACTAATTCTTTTGCTCTTTCAAAAAATGGTCTATCAGTTGTCGCTAAAAAAGCTCTAATTGAACCAGTATCAAGGCATCTGTTTTTTATATAACCACCAATTTGTCTATAATTCATATTTATAAATGTATTTGGTACTTCTTGAAAAAGTCTAATATATGAATTTGCTGAAGTTAGAACTAGACACGAATAATGATTTGCGTGTTTTACATCATACATAATCCTAGCAAGTTCATTTCTGTTATTAATTTTCTTGTGCATTAATGGATCATCAATAATTAATTTGTCTGAATAAATATCAGGGATAAAATCAATAGGAATATAGTTGTGTGCAGTTAAACTATGATTGGATTCATCTGCACTAACCCAAGCATAAGTTCCATGGTCAACAATTAAATGACCTTTGAAACCTTTAATATTTTTTACAAGTAAACGAGTTACTCCAATATCTTGCAAACTTGCCTTTGCTTTTCCAGCAGGATGATTATGCATTAAGTAATATCCATCTGCACCAAGTCTGTACATTCTCCTTGAAATTTCTTCAAGTCCCTTTTGAATTCTCCTATGATCATTAGAACCTTTTACTTTAAAAATGTCGCAACTATTTGGAAGTCTTGAAGTTACAGATTCATAATTAACAATTTCATTTCCACGCATATAGATAAATCTAAAAGTCTCAAATCTTGGATTTCTAAAAACTTGACAAGTCTTAACTAGATCTTCTCGTGATTCAATTTTGATATCTCTCAAATCAACATAGTGCTTCATATTATCCTCACTTTCCTTTGGAATAGCATTGTACAAAGTCAAAATTTCATTTTTATTTTTTTCTAACTCTTCCAAATTTTCTTACTCTCTTCTAATAATTTCTTGTAAATATAATCAATCAAGACTTTGTCCAATTTATCCATATTTGTATAGTTTGTAACTTCTCTTAATTGCTTTTCAGTAAAGTTGTAGCAATATTTAAGCATTATAAATTGATAACCCATATACATATAATTTTTTAGATATGCCAAAGTAAGTGTTAAATTTGTGTAGTAGAATTTCATCTCTTGCATTTTGTAATCAATAATTGCAAGGAAATTTTGCTTATCTTCAGTGCTTCCTTTTAAAAATTTAAGGTCTGGAAGTTCATCAATTTGTAAGAAACTACTTTCAGGTTTTTCTATTCCACTTACAATCTTTTGTTCTCTTAACTTCATTAGTGCAGGCAAATCCTTATAATATTTAAGATACTTTCTAATTTTGTTCTCATTAATCTTAATAGGTTGTTTTGAATATTCATTTAACCAAGGAATAGTTTTTGAAATATCTGAATATTTGACTTTTTTCGACATATTTTTTTGAAAAGCATTTTTTTCTTGTTCATTTGTTTCTTGTTTGTCTTGTTGTGAATCATCTTTTGTAATCTCTTTTGCTTGATCAATAATTGCTTGATAAATTTCATCTCTTGTAATCTTCTTTTTAGGTGTAGTATTAGTAGAATGTGGCTCTGAATCTGATTCTGCTGTTGCAGTAGTGTTTGTTGTTGAAGCATTTGCTGATGTTGCATTATCTTCAGTAGTTTCTTTTAAGGTTGCACGAATCACATCATCTAAAAACTTTTCTTCATTTGCTTTGTTCTTGTACTCAAGATTTAGAGAGTTTCTTTCTAAATCTTCATCTCTTAAATTCATTTTTTTGATTTTCTCCTTTTCATTAAAATATAAGAGTTTCAACTCCTTTTGTTTGCTAGCAATTATAGAATAGCACGGATTTTTTAATTTCTTGATTTAGGTGTTAAACAATATCGAATAATATTGAAATAGATTGAAATAGTGTTAAAAAGTGCTAAAAAGTGTCAAATTGGAAATAAAAAAAGAATAGAACTTTAAATTCTATTCTTTCACTAAAAATTAATTTGATATTTTGCTATAAAACTTTCATAAATATTATATGGTGTTTGATATGAATAATCATATTCGAAGTTAAATATGTTTTGAAAATTGTTTTTGAACTTGTTTTTATTTACATTATTTACTGCATAAACTATTCTGGATTTAATCGATACATATTTTAGGTTATTATATTTACAATATAATTCAAGTGCTTGCTTAAAATTAAAGTCATTATCTGCATTTAGAACTCCTAGAATAATAATGTTTTTTAAATAATTTGTGCCTTTATCTCCAATGGGCAATCCTAAATTCATCAAATCTAAAAATATTAACTTATTTATTTCTTTTACATTTTGGGCGACTTGTTTATCTGCCGTTGGATATAAGTAATTCATAAGTTTAAAACTCCTATTTAACTTCTTTACTTATATTATAGGCAGGACAAGGGTTCTAGTCAAAAATAGCATTTTTGCGCTATATGCAAAGGAATTTGCACGCAGTGCAAATTTTGAGGTGTTTTTTGCTATATTTTTACGTAATTAGTAGTAAAAATAGGTAAAAATCAATAAAATTCATAAAATTTTGCGTACAGTGCAAATTTGCTTAAAATTCAGTATTTTCAATGCTTTCAAGTTATAAAAAATTTTTAAATAAAAAAAGAAAGGTAAGGAAATCCAGTAAATCCTAACCTTTCATTGTTTTAAAATTTCTTTTAAAACTATATAATTATCTAAACGATTGAGGCGTTTAGTAATTACCAATTTATTATATATATAAAAGAATTATTTGTAAATATTAGGGTGTGGGGAAATATTAATCTCCCCACAAAAGTCTTAGCATCCGCCACTTCCTCCGTGGAAATTGCATTTCATTGTTCTTTTTCATAACTGGATTTCCTTCCTTTCTTATAGTCTCTATTTTATTGTATACATTTAGAAAATCCAGTAATTTGGAAGTTCTATAGATAAATTGAGCCCTCAATGCTCAATATGATTTATCTTTTAATGTAAACAATCAAGCATTGCTTGGGTATTATCTATAAATAGACTATACCAAAATAGGTATAACTATATTATAGCACTTTTTCTATGATAAATCAACCAAATAGGCTATTTTGAGCCTTTTTTAGGATTATATAATTTGAATATTTTATGAAAATGTAGTATAATAGTTAATAATATTTGTTATTTGCTTTTTATTTATACAAAATTTATTTCTAGGAGGGCATTATTTTGGAATTTAATAGAAAAGATTTTGGAGAAAAAATAAAAAATTATAGAAGAAAAAAAGGATTAAGTCAAACTAACTTAGCTGATAAACTTGGCAAAGATACTGCAACTATTAGTAGATATGAGAATGGTGATTTGATTCCTAATTTGGAAGATACATTAAAGGTCTGTGAAGAATTAGGTGTATATGTCACTGATTTACTTGAAGATGAAAATAAATCTTTCAATAAAGAAGAAAGCAAAAATCCATTTAAAACTGACAAATTATTTATTTATTTTAATGCTTATGATTTTAGAACAAAAAAATTTGGAAAAGGTAAATATATTCTAAAATTTGAGGAAAGATCTGATAGAATAAAAGTTGATATGGTTGACTATCAAGATGGAAGAATTTATTCTAGAGGATATATGTTAGCAGATAATTCTTGTGCTTTTATTTCATTTGAAAATTATAAACCTACAAGTGCAAGATTAGATATATGCGAAATGATAGTAAATGTATGTAATGGAGTAGATGAATTAATGCTTGGTGCTTATTTTGGAACAAATTCAAGTTACGAACCAAGCATTAGAAGATGTTATTTTTGTAAAAAAGATATTGAATTTACTGATGAAATGCTAGAAGATTTAAAACCTTCAGAAGATGAAATTCAAAAATTAAAAGAAACTTATGCATTGTATTTAGATATTTTTAATAAATAATAAACTAAAAAGAGGATTCAAATTATTATAAAATTGAATCCTCTTTTTTGGTATCTTTATTTTTTAAGCCATTCTTCAATTTTTCCTGAGTTTATGGCTTTTTCGAATTCTTTTGCTTCTTTTTTCTCATCTTCAGTTAGCTTTCTTTTTTTCCCTGTATCGATTGGATTTGATATTTCATGTAGCCATCTTGGATTATCCTTTTTAGACATTTATGTACCTCCATAAAATATAATATTGGGTGTATTATATTTATATTATTCTTTCTTGATTCTATTTTTGGTTTTTATGATAAATTTTTTATTTCATTTTTATAGCTATTACCTCTTTTATTCTAATTGTGTGCAACATCATAATAAAGCTTTATCATAATATTCAATTAATTGATTATTACAATAATTTATATACCTTTTGTTAATTGGATGATTAACTCCTAATCCATTTGTTATTTTTCCAATGGCGTTTTCTAAGCCACTGTCATAGCCTTTCAATTTAATATTTTTTTTATAAGCTACAGAAAAATTGTAAATCATTAATATCTTTTATTAATTGTTTAAAAGTTTCTTTTGTCCAATTGTCTGGATGAACATATCCATGAACAATACCATTTCTATTATATGTTTTATTAAAAATTGAAGACTTTTCATAATATTTTTTAATTTCTTTTAATAATTGAATTAATTTATTATTGTCAGAGTTTTTTTCAATTGCCTTTTCAACCAATGGCATTCCTACCTCTTCTTTATCATCTTCGTATATTTGCATATGATAATTAGGAGTTAAGGATCTAATCAATTCTTCCATATATGAAAAGAAAAACGGTATTAGAACAGAATAGGAATCTGGAAATTTATCATATATTTTAAAAGCTTGTTCCAAATCATATTGCCAATCAATTCTTGTATTACTTAATATGTTTTTCTTATATTCTTCAAACATAATATATCTCCTAAAATAATACTAATCACATTTATATTGATTTATTAAATAGTCTAAAGTAGAATTAACTTGTACTTTACTGGCAGGGATAAATAAATGTACCCATTTTTTGTTGTTTGTTTCGTTTGCCCATTTAGATACTAATTTGCAATACTCTATTGACTTATTTTTTTTTGCAACAACATCTTCATCATCAACCATATCATCTCTTTTTATTTCTACTAAATAGATAATATCTTTTGTTTCAACAACGAAGTCAGGTTCATATTCTCTTCCTCCATTATATGTAATATTAAATTCCTTTGGTGCAGGTCTTAACCATTTTTCTACATTAGGATCTCTTTCAATGATTCTAGCAAAAATTAACTCTGGTTCGCTATCAAATTTTGCACTATCAAATACACCCTTTTTTATTCCATCAAATAATATAGAAGTTATTCTGCCATCTCTTTCAGAACTATAATTATCAAATAAATTTTTAATAATAGCATAATTGTAACTTGCTTGAATATTTATTGGCTTTTCATAATACACATTTTCACTTATAATTCCTTCATTTCTAACAAAATGATTCATCATTTGTTTATAAATTTCTGTTGATATAGCTATTTTATTCATCATTACTATGTTCTTTACTTCTTCTTCTGTATATTTTTCTTTATAGTGATTTAATACAGAGTTTGTTAATTTGAATAGTAAATCTGAATTTTTATCATAATCTATTTCGGATTTTTTTCGTAACTCTTCAACAATCATTTTAGCAGGGTTTACGGCATCAAAGTTAATAAAACCTGCTTCTACAAATTCATTTTCTGATGCATCTGTTAAATTTTGAATTAACATTTTATTTTCTATTGGTTGCTGATTGAATGGTTCTGTATTTATTTCAAAATCTTCAAAATAATATTCTCCTTCTTCTCGCTCAGTTTTAATTTTAGGTATCGAAATAAATTTTTGAACTACCTGCTGATGTATTGTCTTTATTTGAGAATCAATATATTGTTCTATAGGTGTTTTACTTTTTTCATAAACTTCACTTAAATCTATGTTTTTATGAATTTCTTTTTCAATTTTTTCCTTTATATCATTTTGTTTTGATTCAATATTATAATGTTCTGAATCTTCTGATACATAAAATGAATCCGTAACTTTTTGTTTTATTATTTTATTTACTTTTTTAGAAATTTCTTTATCATAGTCTCTATTTCCAGAATTTATAGTTTCTGCAAGTTCATCGTTTTCATTATCTAAATCTAATGCTAATTGTGTTGTAATTGTTTTTTGATTTTCAATATCTTCAACATAAATGATATTTCCTTTATTAAAGATTGAATCACCTTTTTGCGCTTCTTCGATAATTTCTTTAAACTTGTCATGTGCTGTTAGCATTACTGCATCTATATCTCTATCTCCAGTTCTTTCTCCATATGGAAGCCTTAATCCTCTTCCTACCATTTGTTCTCTTAAAATTTTTGAGCTTGCTGTTCTTAATGGAACAATAGTGTATAAGTTATTAACATCCCATCCTTCTTTTAACATATTAACATGAATAACAATTTCAACAGGATTGTCCGTTTTTTCAACTTGTAGTAGTAGTTTAGTATTTTCTTCAGTTTCTGAGCCTGACATTTTTGATTCTATTTTAATAGTTTTATTTTTATATCTTCCATTTTCAAAATCATCAGACTTAATATATTCTTCTACTTTTTTAGCATGGTCTGTGTCTTTACATACAATTAACATAAATGGCTTAATTAAAGGCTTGTTGTTAATTTTAGCATAATTTTTTAATTTTGCTTTAATTGACTCATGACATTTAATTCCATCACTTATCATTAATCTATCTGTTTCATCTGTTCCAAAGTTTAATCCTGAAATATCTGCTCTCGTAACAGCATATGGAGTCCTTGTATATCCATCTCTAATTGCTTGCGATAAAGGATATTCATACACAACATTTTTAAAAGGTACTTGTTTGTTTTTTATATTAACTATTGGTGTAGCAGTTAATTCTAACCCCAAGATAGGTTTTAATTCATTGATTGCAGTCATTCCTTTATCGGCTCTGTAGTGATGTGATTCATCCATTATTATTACAAGGTCTTTCATCTCTGCAAGTTTATCATAGAAAGACATTCCTAAATATTCGTTGAAGGATTTCATTTTTGTACCTTCTTTATCAAACTTGCCAATGTTATATACATATATATTTATGTCTGAATCGAAAAGTGAAATATTTTTATTTTTATAATCATCATCTGCAATAACTTTTGGTGCATTATTAAAACACCCAATTCCTTTAAATACATACTTTGGATTATCTGGATTTCCTAAATCTGATTTTAATTTTTCATAAATAGTAGTGCTAGGTGCAACAACCAAAAAATTTTTTATTTCGTAATTAGTATATAAATAAGTAATAAATGCACCCATTAATCTTGTTTTACCGACACCTGTCGCTAGTGCAAAAGTTAAAGAAATAAATTTTCTTTCAAAATCACTCAATATTGGATATTCATTATGTATTATTTCTAATGCTCTATTAATATTTTGATTTTTTATTAAATCAGTTTTGTTTATTATATTTTCTAGAATTTTTAATGATTCTTCTTGAGGTTTTCTCAATGACATTACTCCTGATATATAATCAGTTGTATATTGTTCAAATCTTGAACTATTCATTATCATCTGCCTCCTCATTATCTTCATATTTTGGTGGATTAATAATATTTAGATTGTAATTATCTTTTCCAAACTCACATTTATTTAATAACATTTCTGGAATTTTCTTTATTTTAATATTTTTATTATCCCTATCAATTCCTTCATCAAATGATGTGCAAGCAATTATTAAAAATTCATTATCTTTCATACTTGTTGCAATTTTATTTATATCAAATTTATTTAGATGTTTTGTTGTTACATATAAATAACTATTTTCATTTGCTTTTGATTGCTTCCAAAACATGTCTTTATTTGGGCAAAATTTAAACCCCTCATGTAGTGCAACTGCTGAAGCTAACATTTCTGCATTGTATTCTTTGTTTATTATTTGCTCACCAAATGCATCAGTTTTTATAAGTGTTGGCGCTAATTCATAAAATTTGTATCCACCTCCACCTTTCCAATTTACACTTTTAGTAATGCCCGTATCATCTGTTCCATCAATAATTCTATTTAATCTAGGTATACATTGTGTATAGCAATGGTTACCTAGTTCAATTCCTATCCATTTTCTGTTCATTTTTTGGGCAACTGCACAAGTCGTCCCACTTCCTAGAAAACTATCTAAAACAAAATCATTTTCATTAGTATAAGCTTCTAATATTCTCTTTAATAATTTTTCAGGCTTTTTACTATTTTTTAGTTTAACGTTTCCTTCTTTTGCAATTCCATCCCATGCAATATCTAACCATATATCACTGGCAATTTTGGTTAATTCCATTTTTCCATCTATTTCATAAACTTTATTTTTTACAAACACAACTTCTCCGTTTTTTAATAATAATGTCTTTTTCCCAGTAGAAGTAGTGTATTCATAAATTCTATTCTTATCTATATTATTTTCTTTTATAAATTTTTTTAACGAATCACTTATATCTCGAATAGAAAATATTCTATCTCTATTTTCAATTTGAAATTTTCTTAATTCTTCATCCTTTAGATCCTTTTTATCCTTATTTAACTTTTTTGATAGTATATCTTTAATATTTGAAAATCTCCAATTAGTATATTTTTCTTCAATATTTTCTACATAATAACTATAGTTTTTATCATATCCAGTAACAACTCTTATTGTATTGTAAACTACATTATCTTTATTTTTTGCATACATTAAAATATATTCTGAAACTTTAGCTGGTTTATTTGCATTGACTTTTACTCCGCTTTCTGAAGATGTTTTTACAGTTATCATTGTAACATAATTACTTCTTCCAAAAATTTCATCACACATTATTTTTAAATATGCCATTTCATTATAATCACATTGCATACAAAATATACCATCATTTGATAGTAATTTGTATAATAATTCTATTCTTTGTTTCATTAAATTTAAATAAAATGAATGTTCCATATTATCATCAAAAGGTACTCCACTAGCATCAGCATTATATGGTGGATCTATGTATATACACTTTATCTGATTACTATATTTAGCTTCAAGTGCCTTTAGTGCAAGTAAGTTATCTCCGTGTATTAGCATATTTTCAGTATTTGTATCTCCATATGATTTTTCTTTATCTTCAATTAATATTCTTGGTTCAATATTTATTGGTTTATCTTTTCCAATCCAAGTAAGTTCTAATTTATTTATCATTTCTTTTACCTCATAATTTTTTATAACACATATTTCTTTTATAAAAGTTTAATATTCTTTATTTAGCACAATTTTTTCTAATCTGTGTTCTAATTGGTATAAAGTTAGACCTTCTCCAATTTCTCCACCAAAATCTAACACAGCTTGTTTTATTATTTGTTTTTTAGATGGATTACTATTGTTTGGTATTTCTAAATTAGTATCTTGTTCATAGACACTTAATGTACCTTGTTGGCTTGTTTTTGTATAATAATATTTATTTGTTAAACTAGAATAAAACTTTATGTCTTTAAAATGATGTCTATTAATTTCTTTCACTTCTTCAGCTTCTTTTTCATCTTGCAGTTCTTCTTTTGTCGCCTTTATTTTATGCAATCTATCTTTCGTTCCACTTATTTCAGCAATACTTTCAAATAAAGAATAGGCTTGTTCAGCAGTCATTTGAAAAAATTCTCTAACTCTTTCTTTACCATTTATAATGTCTTTACTTCTTAATTCAGGGTTTATTGTATCAATAATTGAATGTATTTTTTTATCTTCTAATTTTTCATATACATCATAGACTGCATAAACTCTAAATCCAAATGGAACAGCAGATGAAGAATTTAATGTTTTAACTCTTTTATTTACATCATCAGCATATCCAATTTTTACATACTCTGGAAATGATGGATTGGTTAAAATATAAATAACTCCACATTTTTCTTTTTTATTATTTTGCATTAATTCACACCTCTTTGTTTTACTTAAAAATCTCTACAAATTTCGACTTTATTCTATCACAAATCACAATAATAGTAAACCCTCAAATATTTGTTTTTATTAGGATATAGCCATTTTGAATTTATGTTTAAAAGCAAAGAACTAGGGCACTTTTTAGTGTCCTAGTTCCCATTAAACTTATAATATTATCTATTATTCATTAAATCATACGAATATACATAGAATATAAAGTTAGCAATAAGTTTTTGTTCATCTGCTGTCGCCTGTCCACTGGAATCTCCAGTTTGAATCATTGCTCTATTTTGATAAGTTGTAAAATAAAAATTTCTTTTTCCAGTTTGTACATTATTATTAAATGTTACCCAAATATCTCCATTTGCTACTTGATCTAAGTTGTGTGTTACTGGTATCGTTAAAATGGTATTTATTGTACCTATATTATATGGATATTGGGTTACTATACCTTCCTTAACTATTTTTATTTTAGAGTCACGATTACTAGTCCATTCTCCTGTATGTGTAATATTTACATATTTACTTAAATATCCAAAATTAGGATGATATAAAGTACTAGAATTTGTAACCATTGCTAGTGTATCATGTCCAAAGATAACACTTCTTCCTGTTTTTATAAAATTTTCAGTTGCATCTCTTGATGCAGTACTTAAATCATAACCATTATTAGAATCCCAAAATCCAAATATCAATACATCATATTTATAACTTCCATTACTCTTTAAATAATTATCTGGATTATTATTATAGTCTGTTATACTAACAGGAGTTACTGATATTTTCCATTGTCCATATGAATTCATCCAACTCTGTAATGAATTACCTGCATTTGGATATACATTTAATACCTTAATATTTTTAATTTGCGTAATATCAAAGCTATATGTTGCCGTAATATTCACATCTTTAGCAGGCATTGTAAAAGTATAAGTAGTAGAACTTGATATTATTTTTTCTGTATCATTATCTTTCCAACCAGCAAATACATAATATGTATTTGGAGTTGCTGTTACGGTTACATTATCAGTATATTTTATATTTCCAGAAGATGTTCCAGATATTGTTCCATATTTCGTATTTTGATTGTTAACAGTTAGTTTATAACTTGGCCAGTTAGCTTTCATATTTAATGGAGCTTCTGATAAAACTTTTAAACTACCAGTACTAAGTTTCGTTACCATTTGAACTTTCATTTTCTGAACTGAACCTAAATACTTAGTATTCATACTTGTGAAATTTGCCTCAATCGAGAACATCCCATCCGTTCCACTATATTCAGTATTTTTTTGCAAAGTAAATGGACCATAACCCCAGCCACTTACTAATGAATATTTGCTTGATGCATCATTATATTTGTGAACATTATATTCAATAGGCATATTGGTACTGCCATCTTCAGCAACAACTCTAATATAGTATTGGATTTCTTTTTGATTGATTACATTGCTTACTTTGTTGTTTACTTTATAATTAATGTTTGTGTAATCTGTTGGAATTGAAGGCACTGCAAAATAACTAGTGCCGTTCTCTGTTTTATATGTAGCGCCACTAGTTGAGCCAGTTACACTTGAAGGATTATATAATTCAA
>Ga0256406_1004605_pt1 | contig 15574 bp, 6 predicted proteins | sample RumenRJG_03DNA_FD_185986 | JGI IMG/M metagenome (GOLD analysis project Ga0256406, IMG submission 185986) | Bovine rumen microbial communities from Lethbridge, Alberta, Canada - RJG_03 | ecosystem: Host-associated > Mammals > Digestive system > Stomach > Rumen | place: Canada: Alberta | collected... | reverse complement strand
TGCTGCCGGAAGAGATTGCATGGCGACAAAAAGAACAATTCTCCGACGGTGTGGGCTACTCCTGGATCGATACCTTGAAGGAAGTGACGGCATCAGCGGTGAGCGACGAGCAGATGGCGCATGCCGCTGAGCGTTTCCCCATTAACCCGCCGCGCAACAAGGAGGAGTATTATTACCGTTCGATCTTCGCCGAGCACTTCCCCTCCGACAGTGCCGCCCGTTCTGTACCGAGCGTGCCGAGTGTGGCATGCTCTACGGCTGAGGCCCTGGCCTGGGATGCCGCCTTCAAGAACATGAACGAGCCTTCGGGAAGAGCCGTGAAAGACATTCATGAGTAGTTTTTTAGTTAGGAGTTAGAAGTTAGGAGTTAGGAGTTAGGAATTAAGAGTTAGGAATTAGGAATTAAGAGTTAGGAGTTAAGAGTTAGGAATTAGGAGTTAGGAATTAGGAGTTAGTAGTTAGGAATTAGGAGTTAGAAGTTGGTAGTTGGTGCAACTCCTAACTCCTAACTTCTAACTCCTAACTATTTTGTAGATGACGGTACAAAGTTACCCATTTATTCCTACAATTCGGATGGTTGTCGGGATTTCATTCGGATGATTGGCGGAATTTCATTCGGATGATTGTCGGGATTTCATTCGGATGATTGTCGGAGGTTTGTCTTTTCCTGTTTTCGTCATTGGGACACCTACATTCATAGCGCCACATGGCTTTGCGCCAGACGAGGCTAATACTTCTTCTTCCCATACTCGCTGGGCGAGCAGCCAAATTGCTTCTTGAACGAGGTGGAGAAATGGGAGAGGGTGTTGAAGCCCGTCATGTAGGCAATCTCCGAAACCGTGTGGTCGCCGGCTTTGATGAGCTCAGCGGCCTTGTTGAGCTTGTAGGTCTTGAAGAACGTGCTGGGGTTCTCGCCCGTCAGTCCTTTCACCTTATAATAGAGCTTGGTACGCGAGACGTGCATCATCTCCGTAGCCTTGTTCACGTCGAGCTCGGCGTTGGCCATCTCCTTCTCCATCACGCTGTAGAGCTCGTCCATGAAATGGCGGTCCTGCGCCGACAGCACATCCTCCACGTCCTTGTCGGTCTCGGTAGCCGAATTGAGGATGGTGCGGGCGCGCTCGCGGTTGGTGAGGAGCGACTTCACCATCGCCAACAACACCTTGGGCGCGAAGGGCTTGGTGACGTAGGCGTCGGCCCCGCTGTTCAGTCCCTCCACCTTGTTCTCGTCGGTTATCTTCGCCGTGACGAGGATCACGGGTATGTGGCTCGTCTGCAGGTCGTCCTTGATGCTGCGGCAGAGCTCGTAGCCGCTGATGCCCGGCATGACGACATCGCTCAGGATGAGACTCGGATTCTCCTCACGCGCTATCTTCAGCGCACTCTCCGCGTCGAAGCAGTAAGCCACCTTGTATTCCGGCGCGAGCAGCGTACGCAGGTAGTGCACCACCTCGGTGTCGTCGTCAACAACAAGAATCTTTGGCCGTCGGTCCTCGCCGTGCCTGTCGGCGGTATCGAGGTCGCCCGTAACCTGCGCGTTTATTCTTACGTTGATGTTGTCCTGATTTAGTTTTTCTTTCTCCTTATCGCTATAGCTTCCGCCGTCGGTGGGCAGCTGCAACGTGAACACCGCCCCGTGGCCGTCGGTGCGGTTTCCGGCGGTCAGCGAGCCGTGGTGCAGCCGGGCCAGTTCGCGGGCATAGTAGAGGCCGATGCCCGATCCCCAGTTGATGGTGCCTTTCGACTGATTGTCGAGCTGGTAGTAGCGCTTGAAGATGTTCTCCCGCTCGCCTTCGGGAATGCCTTTGCCCGAGTCGGCGATAGACAGCACCACACGCTGTCCGTTGTCAAGGGTGTCAAGCGTGATGTCGATGGTGCCGCCACGGGGCGTGAACTTCATGGCGTTAGACATGAGGTTGTTGAATATCTTCTCTATCTTGTCAGCATCGAGCCACATCGTCAGACTGCCCTCCAAGCCCTGCGTGCGTATGTCGATGCCTTTTTCCCCGGCGTTGATGGTGTAGATGTCGAGGGCGCGCCGCAGGACGGCGATGAAGTCCGTCTGCTCCACGTGCAGCCGCAGGGTGTCGTTCTCCAGTTTGTTGAAGTCGAGCAGCTGGTTGACAAGCCTGAGCATGCGTTCCACGCTGCGGGCGACGATGGTGAGCAGCCGGCGGTCGGCGACGGCGATGCTCTTGTCGTCTCTGAGCTGCTGCACGGGTCCGGCGATCATGGTGAGCGGGGTGCGGAACTCGTGCGAGATGTTGGCAAAGAAGCTCATGTTCATCTTGTTGAGCCGTTGCTCCTGCTCGCGCTCGTCCTCCGCTTTCTGGGCGAGCCGTTTCTCCTCACTGATGCGCCTGCGCGCCTTTCTGACATACCACACGACGGTGGCGGCTGCCAAGAGGTAGAGACACCAGGCCCACCACGCGTTCCACGGTTCGGGCGCTATGCTCACCTTGATGGTCCGCTCGGCCAAGGGACGGTCAGAGTCGTTGCCCACAATCTTCACGCGGAAGGTGTAGTGGCCCGACGGCAGGTTGGAGTAGTGGGCTTCGTTGTAGCCGTCTGCATCGGTCCACGAGTTGTCGTGCCCGTCCATGTGGTAATAATAATGTATGCGTTTGTAGTCGCTGTAGTCGATGGCCGCGAAGGATATGTCGAAGCTGTTTTGCCGGTATCCGAGCCTTATCTCCTTGGCTGTCTCCAGGCTCTCGCTGATGGGCTGGTGGGCTCCCGGCGTGATGAGGTTGTTGTGCACCTTGAGATTCTCCAACATCAGGCGCGGCGTGCCATTAGCCGTGACATTCTGCGGATTGAACATCGTCAGCCCGTGCGTGCCGCCAAAGACGAGCGTGCCGTCGGGCAGCCGGCAGGAGGCGCGGTCGTTGAACTGGAAGCCGCCTGTGCCGTCGGCCTCGTGGTAGACGGTGATTTCGCCCGTGCGCGTGTCCACCTTGTTCAGACCGTCCATCGTGCTCACCCAGAGGTTGCCGCGCCGGTCCTCCTCCATGCTTGAGATGTCCGAGCACGACAGTCCCTTTATCGTCGTCAGCCGGTGGGTGTGCGCGTCGTAGCGCAGCAGGCCGTTGGTCACGGTGCCGAGCCAGAGGTTGCCCTTACTGTCCTGCATGCTCTTCGTGGGGATATAGACGCTTCGGCGGATGCACGAGTCAAGGTCCTGCTGGCGGATGGGCAGACGCCGTATCTCGCGCGTCTTGCCGTCGATAACCATAACAGGCTGATTGAAGGCGCAGATCAGGATGTCGCCATTGTTGAGGGTTGTGATGCCGGGAATGAAGGTAAAGGTCTTGGGGAAGATTTGTCGGACGGTCGTGGTGCCGTCAGGACTAATGGCCGTCACGTTGTAGCTGGCCGTGGAGACCCATATCGTGCCACTGCGGTCTTCACAGAAGTCCATAGGCAGATATATGGGGAACGTCTTCTCCACGTGCAGCTGTTGTCCATCGAAGCGGCAACGGCTCACGCCGTTCATAGCCACCGTCCATACGGAGCCGTCGCGGGCAATGAACACACGATAAATATCGTTTTTGTCGCTGTATGTCGGCGTGTAGTCGGTTTGCAGCCGCATGAAGCGGTGGGTCTTAGTGTCATAAACGCAGAGACCGGATTTCATTGCGGCGATCCACAGGTGATGACTGTTGTCGGAGGCAACGGCTTTGACGTTTTGCCGGCCCAAGGCCCTGATCAGGTTGGCGTCGGCGTTGAACATGTCCTTGTATTTGTAAATCACCTTGAAACCTTGTCCGTCGGACCCAAGCCAGAGGTTGCCGCGTGAGTCGGTGTAGATCTGCGTCACATTGAAGTCGGGAGCCTCGAAGGGAAAGCCGTTGTCGGTCTGGTTGATGAGGCGTTGCTGCCGGCGGTCGTAGAACCACAGTCCGTGGCGGAAGGTGTTGAGGAGCAGTCCGCTCTTGCCCATCGGGTGGATGAGGCTCACCACGTCGTTGCCGATGGCGGGGTGAGCAAGCGCTTCGGGCAGGGCGATATAGCGTCGGCTGTGGGTGTCGAAAAGGCGCAGACCGTCGAAGCCGCTCAGCCAGAGCCGGTGACCGTCCAAGAGAAAGCTGCCGGTGGTCGGGGCCGTGGGTGTGGTGAACACGGGACGGAAGGAAGACAGCGAATAGGCCGTCAGCCTGTTGCCCTTGCGTACCCACAGCAGGTTACGGTCGTCGATGTGGTAAGCGATGTTGAACGGACTGTCGCGGTCGAGGTTGCGCAGGCGGACGATGAGGTTGTTGTCCTTGGGGTTGTATTCGTTCACCTGGCCCATGGTGAAGAAGAACATGCGGTGGCCACGGCTCTCGGCCATGCTGAACATGTAGCGGTTGTTGACGTTCATCGTCACGCGGTCGAAGCCGTCCTTGCCATTGTAGCGGCAGATGCCGTTGACCGTCAAGACCCACAGCTGCCCCCGTGAGTCGCGGTAGGCACAGCGCACGTTGTTGTCGGGCAGTCCCGTGCTGTCGTCAGTACAGAAATACTGATGGAAGACGGTGCCGTCGAACTTGTTGAGTCCGCGGAAGGTACTTATCCACACCTGTCCGTATCGGTCCTCGACAAAGCCGTTGATCTGTTCGTTCGAGATATGGTTGGAGAGCAGCAGCGGTTGCTCCCGATGGCTGCCCACGGTCTCCTTGGGCTGGCGCGAGCAGGAGAGCAGCAGCGCGGCTGCGGCGAGGCAGGCAGCGATGAATGTGCGTTTCATACGATTGGCTATTAATGCTTGCAAAGATAAAGGCTTTGCGCCTTAAAACCAAGACGTTGCGGAATAAATTGAACATAAATGCAACTATTTGAACAATTAAGTAAGGCCTTGTTGAACAATTGAGCAACCATTCATAACATAAAAGAAAAAGGGGTATGGAAGAATTGACTAACTTTGCGGCAGAATCAAAACCAATCAAAACCTTAAAAGCGTATGAAGAATAATTCACGTAAAAAGCGCGTTCTTGCCATGGCCATTCTGTTGGCATCGTGTGGACTGCCTTCGCTGGCGCAGGAACTGTTGCGTGTCAATGGTGTGGTACTTGATCAGCAATCCAATCCGATGATTGGTGTCACGGTCCGGCCTGATGCCGGTTCCGGGGGTGTCGTCACCGACCTTGACGGTAAGTTCGTCATTCAGGTGAAGCGGGGTGCCAAGCTCACCTTTTCTTATTTAGGTTATCGCAACACCACCATTGCGGCCTCGCCACAGATGAAAGTGACGATGCAGGAAGAAAGCAAGGTGCTCAACGACGTGGTGGTCGTGGGTTACGGCGTGCAGCGCAAGAGCTCTGTCACCGGTGCCATCTCGCAGGTGAAAGCGGAGGACATGGAGCACCGCACCATCAGCGATGCCAACCAGGCCTTGCAGGGTAAGACCTCCGGCGTGCAGGTCATCACCACCTCGGCAGCGCCGGGCAGCACCCCCACCGTCCGCATCCGTGGATTCTCGTCGAATGTCAGTTCCAGTCCGCTTTATGTCGTCGATGGCGTGCGTACGACAAACATAGCCGGTCTTGACCCCAACGACATCGCATCGATGGAGATCCTCAAGGATGCTGCCTCGGCTGCCATCTACGGTGCTGAGGCCGGCAACGGCGTGGTGCTCATCACTACGAAGAAAGGTACCACCGGCAGCGGCAAGATAAGCTATAACTTTCAATTGGCCTCACAGTCGGTCAACCATGTGCCTAAAGTACTCAACGCCGAAGAGTATATCGATTACATGACCGAGGCCGGCGCCTTCACCAAAGACTACATGCTGAAGAACTGGGACGGCGTGACCAACACCAACTGGGCGAAGGAAGCATTCGAGAACGGACTGATGATGAAGCATAATCTTGCCTTTCAGGGCGGCAACAGAGATGGCAACTACTATCTTTCACTGTCTTATCTCGACAACGATGGCATCGTGAAAGGCGACCGCGACAGCTACACGCGCCTCACGGCAACCATCAATGCCGAATACCATATTAAGAAGTGGCTCAAAGTGGGCACGACCAACCAGATAGAGAAATACAATACCCGAGCCGTGTCAGAAGGCAGTGAGTACGGATCGGTGCTTACGGCCGTAATGACGATGGATCCGCTCACACCCGTCTATTACAGTGCCGACAATCTGCCTTATTTCATGGCGCAGGCGCAGGCCAACGGCCGCACGCTGCTGCGGGCCGACAACGGTGACTATTATGGCGTGTCACGCTTCTCCAACGGTGAGCAGTACAATCCGCTGCTGATGAGCGAGAACAATGCCAACAAAGCCTCCGGCTTCAATGTCAATGGATCTATCTACGCCGACTTCACGCCGCTGAAGGGCTTCACCTTCACCTCGCGCTTCGGCTACCGGCTGGGCGGCACACGCAACCGCACGGTGTCGCTGCCCTTCTATGGCAACGCCACGCAGAGCCGCGACTTAGTGGATATGAGCAGCACGTCATCAACCTCCATCTATTACCAGTGGGAAAACTTCGCCAACTACATGAAGACCTTCGGCGGACACACGCTCACGGCAATGGTCGGCATGAGCTACCAAGAATCCACTTACGATTACGTGGGCGGTACGCTCAATGCCAACGGCGAGGATACTGTGACCAAGAACGATCCGCTCTTCTATTATCTCCATTATAAGGCAGCATCGGCCACGCAGGTGGTTGACGGCGAAAAGTCCCGCAGCTCAAAACTCTCTTATTTTGGCCGCGTGGGATACAACTACCGAGATCGTTATTATGCACAGTTCTCCCTTCGCGCCGATGCCGCCGACCTGAGCCAACTGCCCAAGAACAAGCGTTGGGGCTACTTCCCCGCCGCATCCGTTGGCTGGACGGTATCGGAAGAGAAGTTCTTCCAACCTCTGCGCAAGGTCTTTGACAGCGTCAAGCTGCGCGCCAGCTGGGGTCAGAACGGTTCGCTCTCGGCTCTCGGCGGCTACAGCTACGGCACCGACATGGCCCAGGCGGGCATCTATGCCTTCGAGCCTGGACTGAACTATACCAAAGCCGTATCGCCATCGACGATGGGCAACAACGACCTGAAGTGGGAGACCTCGGAGCAGTTCGACATCGGTCTCGACCTCTATGCATTGAACACAAGACTCAACTTCAGCGTTGATTATTACAATAAGAATACAAAGGACCTGCTTATCTGGAACACCACACCGTCGCTCGAAATTGGAGGCGCTACGTCACCCATTAATGCGGGTAAGGTACGCAACCGTGGCGTTGAGCTCGAGTTAGGATGGCGTGACCACATCGGCAACTTCCATTACAGCGTCAAGGGCAACCTCTCAACCTTGTCGAACAAGGTGACCTACATCGACCCGTCCATCACGAGGCTTACCGGTACAAGGTTCCACACCTACGACATTACCTATTTTGAACAAGGCTATCCTGTTTACTATTTCCGCGGCTACAAGTTCAAGGGCGTAGATCCGGAGACCGGCGATCCCTTGTTCTACGACCTTGACGGCGACAACCAGATAACGGAGAACGACCGCACGAAGATAGGCGACGGCATACCCTCGTTCACCTACGGCATTACGCTCACGGCCGCTTACAAGGGCTTCGACTTCACGCTCTTCGGCACGGGCTCGCAAGGCAACGACGTGTTCTGCTGCATCAACCGCCCCGACATGCTGGCCTGGAACAAGATGAAAGACTATCTCTATGACGGGCGCTGGACAAAGAATCACACAGATGCCTCCGTTCCACGCGCAGGAGCCAACAATATTGACAAATACTCCGTGTCGGACGCCATGGTCAAGGACGGTTCGTTCTTCAAGATCAAGCAAATGCAGCTTGGTTACACATTGCCCAAGCAGTGGCTCAACAAGATCTTTATCAACAACCTGCGTGTGTATGTCTCGCTTGATGACTTCTTCACCTTCACCTCCTATAAAGGCTTTGACCCCGAGGCATCTACCAGTGCCACGTCGGGCATGGGCGTTGACAAGGGCTCCTATCCTACGTCGAAGAAAGTAGTCGTTGGAGCAACTGTAGAGTTTTAGGCAAATAACTGATTAATAAAAGCAACGTATGAAAAAGAACATATTATACAGTCTGATGCTTCTCTTCTTAGCTTTTACGAGCGGTTGCTCCGACAGGCTTGACATTCCCAAGAACGGCAACATGGGAGGCATGGACGATTTCTATAAGACCGATGAGGAGGTAGATGAGGCTTTGGCCACACTCTACTTGGGGTTGAAATCGAACTATTTCAACTGGTGGTTTACAAAGAATGCACTGTCGGATGATGCCTGGGTAGGCGGTGGCTCGCGAGGCGACAACGCCGAGCTGGAAAAGCTCAACGAGTACCGTTTCGGGACAGACGAGAGCATGATACAGACCCTTTACAGTGGTCTCTACACCAATATCTACAATGCTAATCTGATCATCGACAAGACCGACCCCACCACTCCCGAGAAGAAACGCTGTGTGGCAGAGGCCAAGTTCTGGAGAGCCTTCTGCCATTTCGAACTCGTCACGCTCTGGGGTACGGCGCCGGTGGTTGACCACCTGCTGCAGCCCGGTGAGTACCGTCCGGCCAACAGTACGCCCGAAGAACTGTGGGCCATTGTGGAGAAGGACCTCAACGAGGCCATCAACAGCGGCGCACTGCCCTCGAAGACAGACGTGAACGATGAGGCGACGACCATTCGTGTTACCAAGGAAACGGCAGAAGCCATGCTGGGTAAGGCTTACCTCTTTGAGAAGAAATACGCTGAGGCAGCCGATATGCTCAACCGTGTTGTTGAAAGCGGCAAATATAAGCTCTACGAGGGCGATTACAGTAAACTCTCACATGTCGTAGCCAACAACTGCAGCGAGTCTATGCTCGAAATACAGATGCGTAACGACCCCAGTCAGCAATGGGCACAGATGACCATGCAGTTCCTGATGATAGGCTGGCGCACCGACCATCTCAATCTGACGGGCCAAGCCGCCACCGAGATTGCCACGGGCACTTACGGCTTTATGAATCCACGCAAGGATGTATATGACGCCTTTGTCGCCGACGAGGGGAAGGACGGTTACCGCCTGAACAACACCATCAAGACCTACGACCAGATGAAGGCCTACGGCGTATCGCTCCAGGCCGGCGCCTCCTACTATGGTAACGAAGGCTTCTTCAATTGGAAGAACCGCGCGCTGAAAGAAGACTGCATCTCGGATGCCTCTTATTTCCAGGCTCTGCAATACATTGACCTGCGCATCATGCGCTATGCCGAGGTGCTGTTGCTCGCTGCCGAAGCTAACCTTCAGGCAGGCAACAACGACAAAGCACTGACCGACATCAACCTCATCCGATCCCGTGCACGTCTGGCTCCGCTGACAACGGTTACTCTCGACAACATCAAGACTGAGAAGCGGCTTGAGCTCTGGCTCGAAGGTACCCGCTATCAAGACCTCATACGCTGGGGAGACGCGCAGAAGGCCCTCGGCAAGCAAGGAGCGCAGATCCCTTCTCTCTCAGCATCAGGCGTGACGTGGGACTTCAAGAACACCGACTACGGTTTCAAGGAGAAGAACCAGCTGCTGCCCATTCCTATGAAGGAGACCGAGCTCAACCCCAACATCAAGCAGAACGTCAACTGGTAAGGAGAAGTATAGAAGTAATGAAGTTCAAAACATAAACACTTCAACAACAAACATAATAGGTCAAGAATATGAATAAATATATATTAAAGGTTGCGGCTAAGAAGGTGATGGCACTCCTGCCCATCTGTCTCTCGCTGCTCTTTCTATCCGCATGCTCCGACAACGACCTCGACGACATGCAGGGCACCTACGACAACATAACGCACTATAACTTCACAAGTGCCACTGTCCAACCCACGGTGAAACTGCACAAGGGCATCAAGGCACTCAACGTCAACCTGACCGATAATAGTGGGGCTTCGGCCACATTGAGTTTCGGCTCCAAGGACTGGATTCTGCCGGCCGGGACGTACGGCTGTACGGCAACTGTCTCGAAAGGCGGGGAGGTTGCCGGCACAGTAGGCACACAAGCCGTCAGTGGTGGCAGCATGGATGTCAATATCATCGATTCTACTTACTACCTGAACGGACTCGTCACACTCGCTGACGGCTCGCAGTCGGTGGTTAACTATCATGGTCCCCTGACCTTTGCCATAGGCGAGGATGATCCTGAGGCCAGCGGCTATGTGATGGCGCTCAAGAAGGAAGCCGTGGCGCTTTACGATTGGGGAACAGGCAAGTTTTTGTCCTATCCTGACGTGACCAAGTACACACTTACCTTCACCGATCCTGAGGGCAAGGCCGCAGGAGAGTTTGGCCTCATTGCAGCCAATAACCTTGATGCGCAGTCGCTTGCCGGAACCTACACCCTTCAGAGCAGCGCCGTGAAAGCAGGCCTCTGCGATGCCGGCTGGATTAATACACAGTACAACATGTCCGGCGGTAGCTACTACGTTGATGCCAATGGCACAAAGCAGTTTGCTACATCAGGCACCATTACGCTCTCCACGGCAGAGGATGCCGACGGCAACACTCTCTATTCTGTCACCGGTAAGGACATCTCCACGACTACACAGGACGGGGCGGTAAAGGCAGATCACCAGAAGTTCAGCATCATCTTCGCCTCCTACATAGAGACGAAAGGTACCGTCATCAACGACCTCACCATTCAGAGCACGAAGATTGGCAAGGCGATGAAATACTCTGTATATCTGCCTGACGGCTACGATGGCAAGGAGACGCTGCCCGTCCTCTACCTCCTCCATGGCTATGGCGGCAACAATAACAGCTGGCTGACCGACGGCAATATGGCGGCCCTGACTTCCCAGGCCATAAGCGGTGGTAAGGTTGGCAAGATGATTGTCGTCATGCCGGACGGCCTGAACTCCTTCTACGTGAATGGCTATCAGGACGACATGGCGTATGAGGACTACTTCTTTAACGAGCTCGTGCCAACAGTGGAAAAGCAATTCAACGCAGGAAAGAGCAAGGATAAGCGTGCCATAGCGGGATTGTCCATGGGTGGCTACGGCACACTGTACTACACACTCCAGCATCCAGAGATGTTCTGCTGTGCCTACGCCATGAGTCCGGCGACTTATGTCGAAGGAGCCCCCAATCTCCTCGACATCCTCTACAAGGAAGACGTGAGCAAGCTGCCCCAGATCACCATTGAGGTGGGCACGGAAGACCAGGTGGTCTATCAGGCAGTGACCTATTTCAACGGTGCCATACAAAAGTTAAACGTCCCAGGATACAACTACATTGAGCGAAAAGGCGTGCACGACTGGACGTTCTGGAAGGAATGCTATCCAAAGCTAATGGAAAAACTTGGTAACTATTTCAAATAAATCAGACACATTAAACACATAAAACAATGAGACAATTCAAAAGACTTGCTTTGACAGTCATGGGTGCTGCCATGGCCTTGGGAGTCGCAGCCCAGCAAAACCTCTCGTGGGCGAACCTGCCCGTGGTATCGCCCGAAGTGAACGGCGACAATAGTGTGACTTTCCGCGTGCTTGCCCCCAACGCGCAGAAAGTGCAGATAACGGGCGACATGCTGCCCACGCATAAGATTGACACCCCAATGGGCAAGTTTGACGCGCCGGGTGTGGCCGACCTCGTGAAAGATGAGAAAGGCGTGTGGACCTACAAAACCGGGAAGCTCGCCTCGGAGCTCTATACTTATAATGTGATGGTTGACGGCGTACGCACGCTCGACCCAAGCAATGTGCACTGCGTGCGCGACGTTACCAATCTGTTCAGCATGCTCCTCATTGGCGGCGGACAGGCCGACTGGTATCGCGTGAAGGAAGTGCCGCACGGCACGGTGGCCAAGACCTGGTATAAGAGTCCCACGGCAGGTCTGACGCGCCGCGTGACCATCTACACGCCGGCGGGCTATGAGACCAGCACCGAGAAATATCCTGTGCTCTATCTGCTTCATGGCATCGGCGGCGATGAGAACGCATGGTCGGAGCTCGGACGGGCCGCCCAGATCCTCGACAACCTGATCGCCGCAGGCAAGGCCAAGCCTATGATTGTCGTCATGACCAACGGCAATATCTCGCAGGAGGCCGCACCGGGCGAGACCCCCGACGGCTTCACCGTGCCCACGCTCATGCTGCCCAAGACGATGGACGGCAGCTTTGAGCAGGCCTTCCCCGATGTCATCAAGTTTGTGGAGAGCCGTTACCGCGTGAAGGCTGACAAAGCCGACCGCGCTATCGCCGGACTGTCGATGGGCGGCTGCCAGTCGCTCTATATCTCAGCCAACTATCCCAACACCTTCGACTACGTGGGTCTTTTCTCGGCAGCCGTCAACCGGCAGCAGAGCCAGCACGACGGTGCCTGGCAGATCTACGACAACCTCGACAGCAAGCTCGCCAAACAGTTTGCCGCCAAGCCCAAGCTCTATTGGATAGGCATCGGCAAGGCCGACTTCCTCTATAAGGACAACGCCGACTTCCGCGCCAAGCTCACGGCCAAAGGCTATCCCTTCACCTACATGGAAACCGAGGGTGGCCATATCTGGCGCAACTGGCGCATTTATCTCACTGAGTTTGCTCAGAAACTATTTAAATAAAGAAACATGAAAGTCAAGACCTTCCTATTATCCGCCCTTGCAGCGGTGACCGCATGGCCTGTCATCGCGCAGCCAGCTCCTCAACTGCGGGCTGACAACATCGATGCCGTCATTGCCGCCATGACGTTAGAAGAGAAAGCAAGCCTTGTGGTGGGCGACGGCATGGGCGGTTTCTCAGCCCGTCCTGTCATCGGGTCGTCGTCGAGCTTCGTGCCCGGCGCGGCCGGTACCACACGGGCCATTCCGCGCTTGGGCATACCGTCGGTCGTGCTTGCCGACGGACCCGCCGGATTGCGCATCAATGTTGACCGGCCCTTCGACCACCATAAATATTATGCCACCCATTTCCCCATCGGCACGTCGCTGGCCAGCTCGTGGAACACGTCGCTCGTGGAGGATGTCACCAAGGCCATGGGCCAGGAGGTGAGGGAGTATGGCGTGGACGTGCTCCTCGCCCCTGCCCTCTGCCTGCAGCGCAATCCGCTCTGCGGCCGCAACTTCGAGTATTACTCCGAGGACCCCGTGCTGTCGGGCAACATCGCCGCCGCTTATGTCAACGGCTTGCAGAGCCAGGGCGTGGGCACCTCGGTCAAGCACTTCGCCTTCAACAATCAGGAGACGCAGCGCATGGGCAACGATGTACGTGTGGGACAGCGCGCCGCACGTGAGCTTTATCTGAAGAACTTCCAGATATGTATCACGAAGTCGCAACCCTGGACCGTGATGTCGAGTTACAACGGCATCAACGGCGTGCAGGCATCAGAGAACCGCGACCTTCTCACTACCATCCTGCGCGATGAGTGGGGCTTCAAAGGATTGGTGATGACCGACTGGTTTGGCGGCACCGACCCCGTGTGGCGCGGAGGACGGACTGACCGTGCGGCCAACATGCGGGCCGGTAACGACCTCATTGAGCCGGGACTGGACAAGGACGTGAGCGACATCGTGGAGGCCGTGAAGTCTGGCAAGCTCGATGTGAAGTATCTCAACCAATGTGTGCGCAATGTGCTTAACCTTGTGGTGCGGTCGAAGCGTTTCGCCGGTTATGCCTACAGCAACCATCCCGACCTGGAGGCGCACGCCCAAATTACCCGACAGGCTGCCGCCGAGGGGACGGTGCTGCTCAAAAACAACGGCGTGCTGCCTCTGACGGGCGTACGCAACGTGGCGCTCTATGGCAACGCCGGCTACGACCTCATTGCTGGTGGCACGGGGTCGGGCAATGTCAACCGTGCCTATACCATCTCGTTAGTCGAGGGTCTGCGCAATGCGGGCTGCCATGTGGATGAGGACCTGATCAACCGCTATGCCGCCTATCTCGAGCAATGGACGAAGAAGCACGGCAAGCTCAACGCCAACGTGCTTCAGGTGCCTAAGCTGCCCGACGAGCCGGAGATGGAGATCACGGCCAAAGAGGTGGAGGCCAACGATGTGGCCATTGTCACGCTGAGCCGCATATCGGGCGAGGGACAGGACCGAACGGCCGACAACTACAACCTCAGCCAACAGGAGAAAGACCTGTTGAACAAGGTCTGCACGGCCTATCATCAAGCCGGAAAGAAAGTCGTGGTAGTGCTCAACGTGGGCGGCGTCATGGAGACGGCCTCGTGGAAGGACCTGCCCGACGCCATACTCCTGCCCTGGCAGTGCGGTCAGGAGATAGGCAACTCCATTGCCGACCTGCTTACCGGTAAGGCCACGCCATCGGGCAAGTTGCCTATGACCTGGCCCGTGAGCATCGACGATGACCCGTCGACCAAGAACTTCCCCGCTCACACCGAGGGCATGAACATCAACATGATGACGATGTTCAAGGACGCGGCAAAGATGGCTACGGTGAAGAACTTCGGCTACACCAATTATGACGAGGGCATCTACGTGGGCTACCGTTATTACGACACGTACAACAAAACCGTTTCCTATCCCTTCGGCTACGGCTTGAGTTACACCACATTCAGCTACGGCAAGCCGACGGTCAAGGATGAGGGCAAGAGCGTCAGCCTCACGGTAACGGTCACCAATGCTGGCAACCGGCCGGGCAAGGAAGTGGCCGAGGTGTATGTCCGTGCACCGAAAGGCGGTGAGGACAAGCCTGCCCATGAGCTGAAGGCTTTTGCCAAGACACGCGAACTGCGGCCCGGTGAGAGCGAGACGCTGACGATGCGCATCGACAAGATGGACCTTGCCAGCTTCTACGAGAAGAAGAGCGCCTGGGTCGTTGACGCGGGTACTTACACGTTCGGCGTAGGCGCTTCGAGCCGCGATATCCGAGGCGAGGCGCAGTTGACCGTGAAGAAAGCCTTGACGCAGCGCGTGCACAACGTGCTGAGACCCAAGAGCAAATAAAGCAAACGTACCGTCTTTATAGCAACGGGTAAGGTTGGCTGATAAATATCTTTTATACCTTTTTCTTTTGCGCAACGAGCCATTTGTAGTAACTTTGCGGTAATTTCGAACAATTATGGATTCTATGATCGTTTTCAAATCGGGAAAGATGAAGAGAATGCTTACCCGCGCAATAGTTCTTACGATGCTCGTCATAGCATCGTCCGTCGTTTCCTGTCCTTCCGCTTTCGCGCAGAAACCGGCTGCTAAGGCACAGACAGAAGCCAAGGCTTCGACTGAAACCAATGCTCCCACTGCAGCCAAGGCGCCCGCCGACACTGCGGCTGCTCCCGCCACTGACACGCAGGACGCTGACACGGCCGACGATGCCTCGCTCGCGGCCTTAGGCTCCGACGACAGCGGCATGCCCGCCGAAGAAAGTCAGGGATTCTACAAGTCGCTCAAGACAAAGTTTATCGAAGGCAACGCCGGCTTCATGTCGTTTGTGGCGCTCGCCTTGGTCCTTGGCCTGGCCTTCTGCATCGAGCGCATCATTTACCTCAGTCTTTCCGAGATCAACGCGAAGAAGTTTATGGCCGACCTCTGCAAGAAAATAGAGGCGGGCGACATCGAGGGCGGCAAGGCTCAGTGCCGTGACACCCGCGGCCCCGTAGCCTCT
>Ga0256406_1004603_pt1 | contig 15587 bp, 20 predicted proteins | sample RumenRJG_03DNA_FD_185986 | JGI IMG/M metagenome (GOLD analysis project Ga0256406, IMG submission 185986) | Bovine rumen microbial communities from Lethbridge, Alberta, Canada - RJG_03 | ecosystem: Host-associated > Mammals > Digestive system > Stomach > Rumen | place: Canada: Alberta | collected... | reverse complement strand
ACTGTATGTGCGGGATCTGGGTAAAGAGAACCTTCAGGATGTCCATCCGCTATACAAACAAAAAATGATATGTTCATGAGCTCATTTCTTTGGCTCACAAACATATCATACGAGGGAGGAAAACAATGAGTAGTTATCTGAGTGGCTATGATATTTACACAGCATCCGGCAGATACTTTGGCCATGCGTCTAGCCGCATGCAGGCTGTCACGATGATTCAGGAGCACAAGGACGAAATCTTGTACGATACGGACGATGAGAATAAGCGCGGTACAGGCAGACTGGATTTCTGCGGTTACCGCATGCATATGAAATTCGGTGAGAATATTCAGCCCCAGGATATCCGCGAGTATGAACGTGAACAGATGAACTATCCGGGATGACCATTGAAGGAGAGATACATTGAATATTCTTGATTTTATCGATTCACCCGATATCAGGAAATGCTGTAAAGACCATGCGTTCACGCCTTCAGAACAGGCTGTCCTCTGCATGCAGAGCAACATCCGCTCTTATGATGAAAAAATGCAGTTCCTCGCAGAACTTATTGTGACAAATGATTTCGAAACAGTAACGTATCGTGAACCGGATTTTAATAAATCTGAGACTGTAAATATCGGAAGTCTGGTAAGAGAAAGATTTAAGAACTGGCAGACAAGCAGACCTGATCCGAATAAGAAAGAAGACGGTATCGTGTATCTGCCTGTCGCAAGAACGCTGGGTCAGAACGATCCGATGCTGATTGGCGTTTTTGATACATTCGGCGCCGCTATTGACAGCCTAGACGTGATTGAGCAGAAAGGAAACTGCCTGTCAATTTCAAGAGAGACGATTAACGCTCCAGAGTATGTCGTTACCTATACATTCGGTAAGAGCGGTCAGATTCTGAAAGCATCTTTGTCAGTCGCTGGTGCAGAAACGAATGTTGATTTGCAGTACAGTTTCTGCGTGAATGTACCGCATCCATTCAGGACAGGCGATATATTGGTGGCAGAAGAGGAGCGTGTGCAGCCTGAGACACCAGGCTTTGCTAAGAAGTTCTTCTGCGTATTTGACGGATTCAAGCCTCTTTCAGATGGTTATGTAACCTACGCTGGTAACGAAGACATGCGTGCGCAGGTCGGCGTTTATAATGAGCAGAACATGGATTTTATCTGGTACGCGAATCCGAGTATACTCTGCCTGAGAAAGTGCGGAGAGGGGGAACTCCCAGCCAGTCAGAAACCGATTCTGGAAATGGCCGAGGAACTAAAGAAGGCGGAGCTGTCAGTCCGCATGACTGAAGATCTTGTGACAGATCCGGATGCACTGCCATTTCATTAAATCAGTTGGAACAATGGAGAACCTGTTATGAAAAACGATGATCAGGAAAAGTACGAAGAAAAAGTTGAAGAAGAATGGGAAGCCCATGATACTGATCCGGATGAGGTGATCCAACAGCTTGGAAATAAACCTATTATTCTGAAGGTTCCATGGGAGAAGACATACAAGATTAATGTTAAATACTGCCTGTGGGGATTCGTTGACTATGATCGGGATTATTTTGCACCATATTTTCCGAGCAGCTGTACAAATGAGTTGGAGAATAAACATCTGATTCGAACATACGGTTACAGCAACCGCATTTCCCGTGATGTACTGTCAGCTTTCATCCGTGACTGTTCCTGGATTGCCAGCCGCCCTGAGAAGGAGCTCAACTATGTTGATTATCGCGGACGCCATGTCTATTACGAGCTCAGGATTTTCGATAAGAAGATTATCTGGCAGGCAGAGAAGATTATGGACAGCAGCCTCAGAGCAACTTTATTTCGCAAGCTGAGCGATGCGGTAGAAAAGCTCTGCAGAGAGTTGGAAAAAGATGACTGAACTGCTGATAAACGTGAATGGCAGGGTCAATATTGTAAAGAACTGAAAAAGCGGAGTATATGCCATTTTAAACGGGACTCGGATTATTGATCGTTTACAGACTTGGCATTATTTAGCTCGAAGCGATGATGAAGAAAGCCTTCGCTTCGAGCATTTGTATATATGAACTGATGTACTTCAAATAGGCGTGTATTTTCGCACCATCGCGCTCATTACTTCCAATAGGCGTATTTTCTACACTACAAGTAGGAGATATGTCAGACTGGAGGTGATCGATCATGCACGTAAAATCTAATCTCGATTTTACTAAGATCGGACTCCGTGTGCGAGAGATCAGAAAAGCGGCACACCTTAAGCCTGGAGAATTTGGAGATAAGGTAGGTGTTGGGGACAGGCATATCAGCAATGTCGAATCAGCAGCAAGACATCTTTCACCCGAACTTGCTTCAAATATCTGCGATGCATTTCCTCAATACACAATGGATTATATTTTCAGAGGAACAGAAGTTGACCAGACAGATAATCTCACTGTCAGGATCAGAAATCTTACTGATGATCAGAGAGAAATAGTTGAAAATCTTGTTTCGACTCTGGAACAGCAGGCAAAAAAATAATCGCTTTTCTAATCAGCATACGGCAGACCGCAATGAGGCGGCCTAATACAAGAACCAAGCGCAGGACCGCCATAATCAGCGGCTCTGCGCTTTTTCCGTTACATATAAATCGGAGGAAAGTATTATGAAAGTCAACGGAAAATCAGACCAATCCATGATGGCGCTTGAAATGCATCGGGACAAATTCAAGAGCGACGAGGAATTTATCGCTTACCTGCGCGACTCCAGTACTGCGTTGGAATCGGTCCAGACGATTTTGCTGGAAGATGGACATCCGGAAAAGGTATTGGAGAGATGCATGCGGATGCTGCTCACGTATTATGATGCGGACTGGTGTGGGGCAATCAATGCTGACCTGGAAGTTGGCATCTGGACGCCTGTATGGTGGGTAGATGCAGAACAAGGATTCCAGGCACCGACGCTCTTCCATGAATTTGAGCTTCCATCCAATTATGCCAATTGGGTAGAGGCATTGACCAGTAATCGACCTGTGATCGTAGAAGATGTTGAGGCAGTGAAGGACCAGGATCCGGAAGAGTATGCCAATTACACGCGGCTCGAAGTTCAGAGTGTTCTGGGCGTGCCGTATTACAAGGGATCGACAGGCTTCCTGATCATTCGGAATCCTAAGCGGTATTTCTTTCAGCTGACACCGCTGGTTATGACATCCTACATCGTTGCGGCGGAAACGAACGATATCCGCCTGCTCCTGGCAAATCAGAATCAGATTATGAGTGAGGGAATCCGGGAGAAGAATGATGTTGTCATTAACATGTTTGGCGGCATGTCTATTTCAAGCTATTACGGTACGATCAAAGAGCGGGATATTTCCATGGATGGCATTGGAAGGATCCTTGCATATCTAGCACTGCAGCCGAAAAAGGAAGCAAAATCATATCAGATTGGGAACACCCTTAATCCGAATGAAGATTCCGTAAGCAGTGCCAATAAAATCAAAAACCTGATTTATCACTTCCGCAAGGATTACAGCATTCTCTTTGATCAGGACAGCAGGTTTATAGAAACGGTGAGTAATACTTACCAGCTGGATCCAAATCTGAATATCACGACAGATTGTACGCTCTTCGATTCACTTCTAAAAGAAGCGAAGATTGAACAGGATCCTATACGTAAGATATTCCTGCTTCGGCAGGCAGCGAAGCTCTACAAAGGTGATCTGCTTCCGGACATTTCGTCGGAGATCTGGCTGATGCCAACGGCAATGCATTACACAAAGGAGTATCTGGATCTTTCTATTCAGCTCTGCAGGCTTCTTTATGATCAGAAGGATTATTGTCGATGTGAGGAGCAGGCACTTCTTGCTCTGAAATATGTCCCGGATTCCAGATGGCTTTTTTACTGGCTGATCCGTTCGCTGGAGGCCAGAGACCTGACAGCGCTGGCTTCACGCTACCGCAAAAATGCGGAGAAAGCGTTGGGAGAGTATGACTTTCAGATGCTTCTGAAGGATCTTCAAGACGGCAAAAAGTAGCCGTGAGAATAGTAGCGGCCCTTGCGACTGAAACGCGACCGGGTATGCGACTTGATGTAGACGCAATATTTGCATGCGACACGTATGCGACTGGATAAGCGACCATAGCAGCGACTCCCCTGGAGTAGGCTTGTAATCGTAATCGCGATTGCAATCTGAATCCAAGGGAGTCTTTTTATGATTATCAACACACAGGAGATCGGGGAGCGTGTACATCAGCTCCGTATCGATCGTCATATGACCCTCAGTGCGCTTTCTGAGGAATTGAATTGCAGCCGCGATCACTTAAGCAAAGTGGAGAACAATAAACGCTGCCCGTCACTGGATCTGCTTGCTGAGCTTTCCACCTATTTCAACATCAGTATGGACTATCTGATCTTTGGGGAAGAATGCGACAGCTTTCAGATCCGTTCTGATCTGCTCAAGGTGATAAGTGAGCTTACTGAAATCGTCCGCAAGATTTGATTTGTCGACTACGAGGCCTACAAAGTAGGACTACCAGTCCGACGACAGGCGGAAGATGAAAACCTAGAATTTAGGCATAAGCAGACGGTATCACGATGTGTCACTGCTGCTTAATGCTCCTTGACAAATACCGCTTCAGAACCAGTTGCGGTCAGAGCAGACCCGAAACGTTACGCTGAGGATGAGCCGGCAGGCTGATGGCGCCATGACCCCGTAAGGGCGAGCGATAAACATCAGGTTCCTGCAGCAGTTTCCTGCAAAAACTGCAGCGATGATCCTTCAGCCCACAATGATACTCCCGTATGGCTATGGCTTGTGTGAAAGGAATAACTCCGAAAGCTGTGGGTGCGGCCGGTGACGAACCGCCGGAGGCTGAGATGCCTGTGATGCTGCGGCAGCAGCATATTCTGCAAAAAGAGATCAAAAGTATTCAAACCAAAAAGATTCTAGGGTTCGGATCCGTGCTGTTTCTGTGCGGATCCGGACACTTTTTACGAAACAGGAGGATCCCAATGGGAAACTTAGTTGAGATGAAACAGCGAATATCCTCCGGCTGGGTATGCCACAGGGGCGATATTTACATAGCGAACTTGAACCCATACCAGGGAGCAGAACAGGGCGGGATCCGTCCGGTCCTCGTTCTGCAGAATAACCTTGGAAATCTATACAGTCCGACGCTGATCGTTGCGCCGATGACGAAGGAGATCAAGCGGATCGATCTTCCTACGCACATCTATATCCGACGGGCAGGTGATCTGAAAAGACCATCCATTGTCGCTCTGGAGCAAATCCGGACCATCGATAAGTCCCGTCTGCATCGCTATATCGGGAAGTTATCACCCTTACAGATGAACCTGGTAGACAAGGGTATTAAGAGAAGTCTCGGCATTGAGAACGGTCCGGAATATGATGATGCTTCCTGAAAGAGACATCACGAATTTCCGGATCGGCATCCTCAACAAATCAATCAATACGAAATAAACTGGCGGCAGGTAGGCAATCATACCTCCGCCTGTTCTGTTGAATGGAGGTATGAAATGCAGGCCATTATACACACAGGAGCAGAAAGCGAACCGTACATCAGGCTCCTTGTTCAGAAAAGAGCTGATCTTGCGACAAAGATCATTGAAGACTGGCAGCCGGCACAGCTGAAGGCCCTTCTCGCTGAATGGCAGAAGGATATCCCCTCAGGCAAGAAAGCCGCCTGACAGCTGCGGAGGCGTTTATGCCTCTAGTCGAAGGAGGTAATGCGAAATGAGAAGACGACGGACTGCCATCATGGGTGAAGATACCCGGAAGGTAGCCATCTACACCAGAAAATCAGTCATCACAAATAAGGGTGACAGTATCGGCGTTCAGATGAAGCAGAGCGCGGATTTCGCGATCAATCAGCTGAAGCTGCCGGAGGATTATGAATTCGCACAGTACAGTGACAAAGGTTTGAGCGGCTACTATGCCGATCGGCCGGATTTTCAGAGAATGCTGCATGATATCGATGCCGGCAAGATCAGAGCGGTTGCGTGTTACAAGCTGGATCGTATCAGCCGTAAGACTTCCGATCTGATGAGATTGCTGGAGTATCTTGAGAAGAATGATGTCATTCTTCTTGTCTGCTCCAACAACATCAATACGCAGATCAGCACTTCTAAGATTATCATTCAGGTTCTTGCGATCATTGCGGAATTTGAGCGTGATATCCTGACAGAACGTATTCAGGACAACCTGATGGAGCTTTCCAAGGACGGGCGCTGGATGGGAGGTCAAACACCGACCGGATTCGATAAAGAACGGGTCGCCACCGGCAGTGGCAAGAACAAAAGTGCCATCAGCTTTCTTGTCACGATTCCGGAACAGAAAGAACTGGTTCAGCTGATCTTTAAGAAGTTCCTGGAGACAAGGTCCTATAACCGGACTAAGGATTATCTGAATGAGAACGGCTACACGACAAAGAACGGACTTCCATACCGGTTGCGTGCGATCAGCGATATCCTGCATAATCCGGTTTACTGCACTGCCGATCAGAATTCTTATCAATACTTCCTTGATAACGGAGCAAATGTTGCGGGGAACATCGAGGATTTCGATGGCAAACACGGACTGAGCGGTTATAATAAAACCGATCACGTAAAAGATGAACATGAAGACTCAACGTTCTTCAACCCCAAGTTCACGCAGCTCTGTTTCCGGAAACCTTTGAATGAGTGGATCGTATCGGTTGGAAAGCATGAGCCTTTTATTTCATCGGAAGACTGGATCGCTGCACAGGATCTGATGCTGGCCATCGAGGAACAGTACAATCGCCCGCACCGCAAGACAAATGCCTTGCTTGCCGGATTGATGATCTGCCCGAAATGCGGTAAGAGACTGAATGTCGTATCAGAGCCCGGACGCTGGACCAGAGGAAGGCCGCGCTTCAAATATGTCTGCCCCGGATTCCGGAAAAAGGAATGTGACTTCCTGGCAGTGGATGGTGTAAAGCTGGACGATCAGGTCGTAAGACAGCTTTCTTCTCTGGTTGACGAGCAGAAGGATACATACTTCAAGATGATTGAAGCAAGGATCCGTGAGCTTTCCAGATCAGATGCCGCGGAACGCGAGTATCAGGAAACAAAGAAGGACGTCGAAAAGATCAAAGCAGACATTGCAGCGCAGGTCCGGAACCTGCGTGATGCGGATGACGTTCTGAGGAAATTCATTCAGGAAGATGTGACAGCGATGTCCGCTGATCTCCGCCGGAAAGAAGAGATTCTGGCACGGCTGGAAGCGGAACGCGATGACAATTCCCAGAGCATTGAGGACCTTTCGCAGGTCAAAAAGAAACTGCTGGAATTTAAAGAATCATGGAAGACGGCGACACCGGAAGAACTGGTATCGATGATCCAAGCAGTCGTTGAGAGAGTCTATGTCGTCTACGAAGACGAAGAACCGGTTGCCCACATATTTTTGAAAGGTTGTATCAAAGAAGACTACACCAGCTTCTTTGATACAGCTGGTTACATACCGTTTACTGGCACAGGGGTTCTGAAGGTCGATTTGTGTATGAATCAGGAGCAAAAAAATCCTGCTCAGGAAACCATACATACACATCTGTCGACCTCCGACAAGAGCCGGGAACATTATCCACAGCAAAGCCGGGATCCAGTTACGCCTTAAGATGAATGAGATCATGGAGGCTCAGGGACATGAGGAGCCTACAGGACAGGCGAAGATCACACCGGCATACAATCTGCCGTGTAAATATATTGAGCACACAGTTGGGCCTATAGCAACGATGGGTGTAACCAAGGAGTTAGAGGATCTTCTGGCTTCATGTTACAGGTCATGTTTGGAGCTGGCAGATGAGAATGGCGTTAAGAGTATAGCTTTTTGCTGTATATCTACTGGTGTGTTTATGTTCCCGAACCAGAGGGCAGCGGAGATTGCTGTGGAGACGGTCAGGGATTACCTGGATAGAACAGGGAGCGATATTAGGGTTCTGTTTAATGTTTTCAAGGATCAGGATTTGGAGATTTACCGCAGTTTGGTGGACAAATGAAAATGTCCTGAAAAAAGTTTTAGTCCCTACTTGACAGAATCGGGTCCTGTCTGGCATGGCGGGAAGAAGGGCGAAAAGGAACTGCTATACAATGCCTATCAGGCTTCGCTGAAGCTTGCCAGGAAGAAGCATTGTCATTCCATTACGTTTCCACTGCTGTCAGCCGGGGTTAATGGTGTGCCTGTTGATGTGGCATGGCATACAGCGATAAAGGCGTGCATCGATTTCCTGGATGCAAACAGTGATTACTCGATCACGATTCATTTCGCTGTACCAAATGACAAGATCCGGAGAGCAGGCCATCTTGATCTTGATAATCAGATGAAGGGAAGAGTCGGCTGGGGCAAAGAGCTGGATGCAGATGAGAAGCTTCTCATGACGCTGAATGGACCGATGCTGAAAAGAGCGATCAATACGCTAAGGACTGTCACGAAGATTACGGAATATGATGAGTGGTTTCCGAAATATCCGGAGGGAGTATTTGACGCCTTTCGTATTCTTGATCTCGATTATGATTATCCGCATCACATTGACGCTGTGAAGGAGAAGCAGATCTCTGAAATGAATGTTCGAGAGCTGCAGACCTATATTACGTATATATCAAGAGGTGAGCATTTCTGCGATGGCTTCATGGTGAGCTATATCGAAAGCGGTGATTTTCTAAAGGCCCTGTTCCGGCTGGATGATCTGCTGCTGAAGTTCTATAAAGAGATGGATCTGCCGGCGGAAAGTCGGTTCCGAAATCCGCTGATCTGGTACAGTACAAATGCTGAGCATGAGCCGGTTTTGGTGCAGATGGACGGGAACTGGAGCAATACGCAGGGGAATCTCGAGATCGAGAATGCTTCCCAACAGGTAAAGGATGAAGCGAAAAGAGCTATTCTATATGATGCCTGGAAGGATATCAGATTGGAAGACGGCAACGTGAGGCTCATGAAGAGAAAGTATTTTGAGGGTCGAGCTGGACAGAAACTGGTTTTCATGTCCTGTACAGATGCTGAGCGGAATGTATTTTCCGGGCTTTCAGAGGACGAGGTATACGAATGCCGGAAGAACATTGATGACTTCTATCAGGACCGGGAGATGCAGCTTCTCTGGAACGAGGTGATCCTTCATCCGGTATGCATGGTGCTTGATGAAGATCATGAGATGCATCCGATGGCAATCGGGAAGCTGGATAAAAGCTCGTTTAAGGAAATTGATGTAGCGGAAGATAAGGAATGACGGAGGTGCAGGATGATCGGACTTATTTTAGCTGATATTGTGGGAGAACCGCTTGAGGATGGTAGCTATAGAGGAAGAGACAGGCAGCTTTTCGATGAAGACAGCGGCGGATATTCAGATAACACCATTATGTCCTGTGCCGTCGCAGAAGCTCTGATGAATACAAAGGTCAATGTTTTCTCCGGTGATATCAGAGAGAAGGTTTTTGCATCGCTTGAAAAATACTGGGGTGGAGAAATCGGATTTGATTATGATGGGTCTTTTGATGTATGGCTGCGGGATCCGGAGACGAAGAAGGAAAGAGAGGGCGCGGTATCCTGGGTAAGTGCTGCCGGCTGGTTATACTATAGCATCGACAAGGTACGGGAGGCAGCATGGGCGTCAGCGGAGGCAATGCATCTAAGCCCTGATGAAGTGCGGGATGTCGAGGCATTGGCTTGTGCTGTGTATAACGCTAGAATCGGCTTACCTTCAGTGCTGATTAGTAGGGCACTATGGCAGGATTTTGATATTGAGATTCCGAAATATGAAAAAGTGAAGGAACTAAAGGATATAAAAGACGGACCGTTTACGCCGCTGATGGAGGCATTGGCTTGTGTGTTTGCGGCTTTGGATTTTGAAGGGGCACTGCGGAATGCACTTGCTTTGCAGGGAGATATCAGTACAGTAATCGCATTGACTGGTGCAGTGGCAGAGGCTTATTTCGGGATTCCGGAAGATTTAACAAGAGATGGGCTTTCTTATATCGGGGATGATCTTCGGAAGGTTGCGGACCGCTTTAGGGATATCACAAGGGGCTTCCGCTATGATGGGGAAAAGACAGCGGATATGCTTGCAGGAACCAGCATTATAAAGGAATGCTGTCTTTTTGCCGGCACACTGAAGAAGCATGAAGGGTTTTATCGCGTGATGTCTGTGATCAGGGACCGGATGTATCAGGGCGGGATGTTTTTGGTGCCATATGGTGGAGATATCAACGACCGGGAGACATTTGAACTTCGGACACTGGATGCTGAGGATGGTGCGCTGCTCGTGTGCTTTACTTCCGAGGACGAATGCAAGAAGGGGCCGGAGACTAATGCGATTACGATTGGAATCGATACGGTGTTTGATATGATACAGAAGCATGAGGAGATCGGAGGGATCGTCATCAATCCGTTTAGCGACAGCATCCACATTACGAAGGCAGGAGCGCGCAATATACTGACGGAGCGAAAAACGGAGCTATGAAGGCTGAGGTTATGATAGATAGCCTTGGATGTCATCTAGGTATGTAGTTGATTTTTTAGTTTCTTCGATTTGGGGCACCTTACGTCTGCATCATATCAGGATGCACTGCTTAAGCTTGTGAACCTCGGTGATGATGCGGATACCGTCGGCGCTATTGCAGGAGGACTTGCCGGGCTATATTATGGAAATGACAAGATTCCGGAGGAATGGGTTCGCGATATTGTGAAGCGGGAGAAGCTGGAGGAGATCTGCCGGCGAGCGGATATGTTCATCAAAATGTAAGAAGGATTGAAAATGACAGAAGATGAAAGCTTAATGTTATTGAAAAAAGGGAATAATTTGTATCTTAAAGCGAAGAAAATGTTAGGTGATATTTCTCCTGCAATCAGGAAGAATACTGCGTTGAATGGTCAAAATCCTTATGCGATTATCATTGCCTGTTCGGATTCACGTGTGATTCCAGAGGCAATCTTTTCGGCTGGGATAGGTGATTTGTTTATTATCAGAGTAGCTGGAAATGTGATCGATGATCATCAGCTAGGAAGCGTAGAATACGCAGCTGCACATCTGCATTGTCCACTGACTGTCGTACTCGGACATACACATTGTGGAGCAATCAGAGCGGCTATATCGGGTCATGCGGAAGGATATATCGCCAGTATTACAGATGAGATCAAGAAGGCTATAGGAGACGAAAAGGATGATCTGAAGGCGAGTGAGCTCAATGTAAGAAGAAATGGTTCTCTTATTCAGAATGCGTTTAAGGAGCATTCGGAGCTGTCCGGTATGAAAGTTACTGGTGCTGTGTATGATATCGAGACCGGGAATGTTGAATGGCTGTGAGAAAGCATCTATTAAGACAGACCTGGATAGGATACATCGGGAAGGAAGTTGAGAAGGTCCGGGAAAGTACATTGGCTTTAAAAATATAGATTCGAAATAATGAATGAAAATTAGTGGCAAAGCCCAAATATTCATGATTGGAAGAGCATCTGTGGAACAATTGTCTTACGGATGCTTTATTGAAACAATCATTAAACCACCAGCGGTAGCTGGTGAGACTAACAGAGCGCGGTGCGATGAACGGAGTACCATGTAAGTACCTCCGTTGTATAATGAAGCAGGTCTGGCAAACCACTTCAAACAACGGAGGTACACATGGACGATCAAAGTTTATCACATAGCAGATATAATTGCACGTACCATATCGTCTTCATTCCCAAATATCGTCGAAAGGTAATGTTTGGGAGTTTCCGAAAGGAAGTAGGCGAAATATTAAGCAAAGTATGTAAAATGGAAGAAGTCACAATTATCAAAGCGGCTGTGATGCAGGATCATGTACATATGTATGTATCCATTCCGCCTAAAGCATGCGTAGCAAAAACTGTAGGAAGGATAAAAGGGAAAAGTGCATTGATGCTTTTCGACCGGCATCCAGAATACAGAAATAAGTATGATAGACATTTCTGGGCGAGAGGATACTATTGCGAAACAATCGGTAACGTGGATGAAGCAACAATAATAAAATATATTAGCGACCAGTACGAACAGGATCGACTGGAAGGAGATCCTAAAAAATAGTAACAAACCGCTTTTAAGCGGTCACCAGTAACATTCGAATGGTTTGCTAGACCGCCTTTAGGCGGAAACGTAACATTGCCCCGTAGGGGCTATACCAAACCACCAGCAGAGCTGGTGGTACTGACTTGACGGTTTACATAAGTTTATTTCACCAGCTGAGAAGGAATAAAGAGAATTATTTCTTTTATGGAATCGTTTATTTATGAATGTGCAAGGGATATGATGTAGGCATAAAGAAAAGGAGATGCAAAGATGTTTACATTACTATTCTTAATCATGATGATATGGGTTTTCGGTAAGTTAGCTATATTAGCTGTAAAGGCTTCTTGGACGATTCTAAAGGTGATGGTTTGGCTTGTATTTTTGCCACTGACACTGATAGGACTTTTTATTGAAGGCTTTGTTTATATCGCAATACCAATCCTGGCGATTATAGGACTGTTATCTCTTTTAGGTGTTGAAACAAATTAAAAATGAATCCTAAACAACAGAAGGATCCTAGGTTATCATGAAAGGAAGAAATGGGACAGTACGATTTCACTCATGAATTTCCAAACGATTTCAAGATGAATTTGTGTAAATTTTTGCAGCAAAATGGCAATGAATTACTGGCTAAGAATATTAAGAATTGTGAAATAGATTATTTGGACAAAGGATATGCCTATTATGCAGGTATAGCAGGTGATACCTGGAATAAGAAAGCACTAGATTTTACTATAGAAGGTTCAGAACAGTGCATTAAACTGTTGAAGAGACAAGAAAATTCATTACATGAAGCTATGCAATTTGTATTAAAACCTAATACAACAGGCTTCTTGGTAAGAAAGATTCAATACTTTACATCAGATCCGGATCTGGAGATCAATCTTCCGAATGAAGATGATGAAAATTTTGATATTCTTTCACAAGATATTCATGATGCATTGGCAAAAGGTGAACCGACACTGGTTTTAGACAGATTACATACTTTTTCTATTAAGTATCTAAGGGAAGCGTGCTTAAAACATGATTTGCCAGTAGATAATAATGGCGAAAGGTATCCATTACATAGTCTTGCTGGTGAATTGGCAAAGTATTATGAGCAGAACAGATATTTTGAATCTGAGTTTTGTCAGCAAACTATAAAAATGAGTATTTCTATATTTGAAAGGTATAGCAAAATAAGAAATGATATGAGCTACGCTCATGACAATAAGATATTAAATAATGCTGAAGCAACATATGTTGTTACAATAATAGCGGCAACCCTTAGATTGCTCAGGACAATTGAGGAGCAAAGTTAAGAGGTTATATTAGGAACCTTGTACTATTACAGATAGGAGCATTACATATGGCAGATAAAAATGAGAAGCAGGAAAATTTCAACACGGAGCTCTTGGATATTTTTAATGAGGACGAAGATCGAAATGGAACAGATCTACTTGCGATGTCGGACTTCTTTAATGTTTTTATAGAGAAGATTGAAGTAGAGATGGAGACAGATACAGGATGGGAAATATTCGATAATATTGACGGAATTACCGGTGAAATAGCTGCAGCAATTCAGGGCGGTTTCGATATTTCAAAAGTAGGAATGTTGGTGGCTGATTATTCTCACTTCAGCCAGGATATCATTGATGGTCTAAAAAAAGGAATATACCATATAGGGCAATCCAAAGAGGTCGCAGGAAATATGCGACCTGCAATTCTTAATGATAAGGGACAACTTGTTAAATTTTTCACTTTAAAAAAAGCAGCTGATCCAACAAATGTTCTTTCAGACATTTCTACTTTAACTATTCAAGCTTCACTACAAAAGATTTCATCTCAAATTGAGGATATCGGGAGAGATATAAAAAGCATGATAGACTTTGCTCGGCGTGAAGAACTTAGTATTAAATTTATTAATGCAAGAGATAAAATAATACTTGCTGCTGGCTCAAGCGGCACTGAGCGAGATGAATATTTAAAGGCTGCAGATACATACTTGATGGAAGGTCTCAATAGTTTATATGCGGATATTAATGATCAAGTAAAAAAGCTTGCTCAACAGAAAGGACCTTTTGCTAGCCTGAAGGCTATAGATTCTATCCTTAAATATATCAATGAGGATATGCAGATGATACCAAGATATGTTGGAATGAGAGCATATCTTTTTAATTATCGTAAAGATCATGCCAATGCCAATCGTATCCTTGAAGAGTATCGGCATCAGTTACAAGTTTTGAGTGAAAGAAAAATTGAGAATGGAGAATATACAGCTGTTGAACTTATTCATAAAAACTATCCTTATGACAAAGAGAACGTAGATTTCTGGTTAAGTAAACCAAAACAAATGGTAAAAGCAATAAATTCTTATGAAACTATGCTTGAGCAGAAAGAAAATGAAATTTACTACATTGATGTGGAGGATGAAGAAAATGAGTGACAATAAGGAAAGACGTTGCAAAATTTGTGGAAAACTCTTATTGGATGAAAAAATTCCTATTTGCAGAAGGTGTCAATTGAAGAGCAGAAACATAGCAAGAGATACAGTTGGATCAGTTAGCGGACTGGTGGTTGCAGTTGTTTTCGCTAATAGATTAACTGATAATAATTCTAGTAATGATAAGATATGATTGATTGATTTTTTATACCAATCACAATGAATTATCTGAAGATTTTAGCTTTTCCTTGTCAATCTTGCCCGAAGAGATCATTTCGTTCACCCAAAGGTGAAGGGAGTCTACCGTGAGAGACAGTTCGTCGAGTTTCTTCTGCATTTCTGCAAAATCTTTTATTTCTGTATCGTCTATCTGGCCGTCTGAGGTGATCTCAATCAGTCGGTCTTTTGTTTTACTGACGGAGTTGATACCGTTCAAGAGTTCAAGGACGATTTCTGCCAGGGTGCCGGATTTTACTTCTGGGACATACTTCTGTCCTATCGGACATTCATGGGAGCAATAATAGTTCGTGAGAGAGGGCTTTTTGTAGGCATTGGCCATCGCCAGGACTTCATCCGGCTCCGGGAGGGATTTTTCACCTTCTATCTTCTCAATCCGGCTTTCTGACACAAATTCCAGTGCTTCAGCAGCTTCTTCACGCGTCATATCGGCGGCTTCTCTCGCCAACTGATAGACATTTTTATTTTCTTTTGTTGATTTCTTACCCATAACGGATTCCTCTCTGTCTCTCTACATTATAACGAAACAATATCTCGAAAGGAAGAAGCTTCGGATATTCCGCGGAATCGGAAAGATTAAGCTGGCTTATTTGGTTTGTGCAGTTGTATATTCTGAACCCTTTGAAGTATACAATTAGCTTATGAATCAAATGAACGGAGGACAAAACCGATGGAACCGATCGAAAGAATCAGAATGTGCAGAATATTAGAAAAGATGGAGCAACTTCCTGAATGTAGTAAAAGACTCGGTATCAGAGATACTTCATATGAGGCAGGTTCAATTGGAAGCTTTCAAGATTTAAGTGTTTATTGGGAACTCGACAGGAAGACAGGAAATAGTTACAGCGAAATTTGATAAAACCGATGTACAATATTTTGATGAACTTTCGTGTTATATATAATCTGTAAATACGAAAGAGGTGGGTTCGATGTACATTC
>Ga0256406_1004602_pt1 | contig 15587 bp, 13 predicted proteins | sample RumenRJG_03DNA_FD_185986 | JGI IMG/M metagenome (GOLD analysis project Ga0256406, IMG submission 185986) | Bovine rumen microbial communities from Lethbridge, Alberta, Canada - RJG_03 | ecosystem: Host-associated > Mammals > Digestive system > Stomach > Rumen | place: Canada: Alberta | collected... | reverse complement strand
TACACCCGTACCCATGCCGAACACGGTAGTTAAGCTCACAAACGCCGAAAGTACTTGGCTGGAAGCGGCCCGGGAGGATAGGAAGCTGCTGATTAAAAAATGCATCTCGTAAGAGATGCATTTTTTTGTGCTACAAATGACATGCTGATGGATAGTGCGGTTTTAGTAGTTACCGGGAATTGAGTCACATACGGTATTCGGGTCTTAGCCTCACCACGGCACGGCCCGGTATAGCCCATTCCGAGATTTCGGGGTGCGGGGTGCGGGGTTCGGGAAGGTGTTGCCGCTGATGCGGCAACGAATTTTATATGGGGAATGTGCACAGGCGGGGGAAAAGCTCGTTTTGCTTATGTCCATTGTGCACCGATGGACTGAGTCACATACGGTATTCGTGAGTCAGCCTCATCTCGGCGAGCCCCGGTATAGACTATCCCGAGATTTCGTGGTTCGTGGTTCGTGAAGGTGTCGGTCTGAGGGCGATTTTTTTATGGGGATGTGCACAGGCGGGGGTGATTTCCGGCGAGGAATCGGTTTTGTGATTCATTTGCCATTTCAAGATTTTGTGCTATATTGATTTCAGAGTGAACTGGAAATATTTCCTTTTTTACGTAGAGTGGGTAATACATATGAACGAAACTTTGAGAACTATCCTGAGCCGCCGGGCGTGCCGCTCTTTTAAACCGGATCTCATTCCGGAAGACATCCTGCAGCAGATTCTGGAGGCAGGAACCTATGCGGCTACGGGCATGGGACGGCAGTCTCCCATTATCATCATGGTGACGGATAAGAAACTGCGGGATGAACTCTCTGCCCTCAATGCGAAAATCATGGGCACAAAGATGGATCCTTTCTACGGGGCTCCGGAAGTGGCCATCGTGCTGGCGGACAAGAATAGGCCCACTCACGTCTATGATGGCAGTCTGGTCCTTGGAAATATGATGCTTGCTGCCGAATCCCTGGGTATTGCCAGCTGCTGGATTCACCGGGCAAAGGAAGAATTCGAGCTGCCTGAAGGAAAGGCCATCCTTGAAAAGCTGGGAATCAAAGGAGACTATGAAGGCATAGGCCACTGCATCCTGGGCTATGCGGCAAAGCCGGCAGGAAAGGCAGCTCCCAGGAAGAAGGATTATATTTACCGGATTGGGTAGTTTTCTTTCATCCTGATGGATGACTGAAATCCTGACAGGTTTAAAGTTATCAGTTATGAGTTCCCGGCGAAGATACGGAGACGCAGAATTTCAGAGAGTCTCATTTTATCAGTCCTGGAATTGATATTTACAATGAAAAAGGGCACCGTCTGATTTCGGTGCCTTTTTTCTGTGAACGGAGAACTGTTAAATGATAACTGCTTTGCTTATATCCAAAGCCGGGAAGTGTGAGAGTGTTATTCAATTCTCCTCCAGCAGCCAGTCTATGAGATTGACGGAATGAATGCCATTGAAATTGGTTTCAAGGCCCGGTTCGAGGGTAAGGATGATTTTTTCGTAATTATCCCGGATTTTTGTGAGCGGGGCCAGTTCCCTTTCCCTTACGTCTTCGCTCATCATGGATTCGGTGACCTGGATGTAAAGCTTTTCATCGGCCCGGGAAGCGATGAAGTCTATTTCCATATTTCCCAGTTTCCCTACGGCCACGTCATATCCCCGGCGGAGAAGTTCGAAATACACGATGTTTTCGATGATATGCCCACTGTCTCTGTCCCGGAAGCCCAGGAGATAATTGCGAAGGCCCATATCGACGATGTAATATTTTCCCAGAGTCCGGAGATAGGCTTTTCCTTTGATGTCGAACCGTTTGATTTCATAGAAGAAATAACTTTCCAGAAGCATTTGGATATAGGACTGGACGGTATGGGTGCTTGGGGTGGATTTCCTGTCCGGGGAGAGAAGTCCTTCATGGATTAAAGTATTTCCTATGGAGGAAACGGAAATACTGCTCCCGATATTGTCAGCCAGGAAATGGATGATTTTGTCGAGAAGAATGGGATCAGTTACCTGCGGCCGGCCCCGCCTTTTTTCTCTTTCAAGAATATCCCGGAATACCACGGTATTGTAAATGCCATCGAGCAGGGTGAGGGCTTTGTCCTGGACCAGTCCCACGTCTGCAAGGCCAGGCATGCCGCCAAAGTGAAGATAGGCATCAAACAGGTCCTTCCGTTCATAGGAAGTGCCGGCTTTGTCATGGATTTGTTTCCGGGGGCCCAGAAGGGTTTCTTCCTCTTTCAGGGTAAAATCATGGAAGTCAAGAAATTCCCGGAAGGACAGGGGCAGCATCCGTATTTCCACATATCGTCCGGCAAGGTAGGTGGCGTATTCCGAGGAAAGCAGGTATGCATTGGAACCGGTGACATAAATATCGCAGTCGAAATCTACGCGGAAAGCATTGACTGCTTCTTCCCATTGGGGCACCCGCTGGAGTTCATCGAGAAAAAGGTACATCCGCTTTCCGGGGAGGATACGGGATTTGATGTATTCGTAGAGACTGTCCACATCCATATGGCGGAAGGCAAAAGATTCGAAATTCATTTCAATCAGCTGCTTCTCTTCCACGCCCGATTCCAGAAGGTGGAGAGCCATGAGCTTCAAAAGACTGGATTTGCCGCAGCGGCGGATACCTGTAATGATTTTGACCGGCTCTTTATCCTGAAAGGCAATTAATCGGTCCAGATAGGACTTTCTCATTTTCAGATCCTGGTTATGTTTCATGGGGCCTCCTCTCTGATTTCGCATGGATTCTCTATTGAATTGTAGCATAAATTTGAGAAAATAAAAAGTTTATGTAATTAACTGCAGAAAATTTTTATTTTTATAAGTTTGTGCAGTGAAATGCAGAAACTTTTTGTATGCAGACGAATGACGGCCCTCTTGACTTGAAGTGAACTTGAGGGTATACCATGAGATACATTCCATCTTGGTGCACCATTGAGCAGAGTCTCATTCGGTATTCGTGAGGCAGCCTCATCTCGGCGAGCCCTGATATAGTCCATTTCGAGATTTCGTGATTCGTGAGGGTGTCGGCTCTCCGCCGACGTATATATGGGGATTTTTCCCCGGCGGGCAATCACGAAGATTTGACTGATTTTCTGCTTTGTTTTTGATTTGGGGATTTCTATGAGGACTATTTTTCATTTCTTTAGAAATATGATCATCGCTCTTTTCATCCTTGCCCTGGGAGCCGGGTTTTACCTGGGGCATGAGATGACGGAGAATCTATTGAATGCGCCCTGGGATGAGATCCTGGGGATTGTGAATCATAGAGGAATGACTCCTGCCATGAGGGAGGCAGAGGCCTGGTCCGGGGGAAAGACGGTGTCCGTTATTTCTGCCGACGGGACGGAGCTTAAGGGGACCTGGATGCCTGATCCCGGGGAAGGGCGGCCTACGGTGATTCTTCTTCACGGGTTGTACCAGAACCGGAGCATGTGCCTGCCTTATACGAGGATGTACCGGAATCTGGGGTACAATATGATTCTCATCGACCAGAGGGGCCACGGGGAATCGGGAGGCGGCCGCACCACCTGGGGCCTTCGGGAGACGGAGGATATATCGGCCTGGGTGAAATGGGCACGAAAGAATACGCCTTCCGGGAAAATCGGCCTTCACGGAGTATCCCTGGGAGCAGCCATGTCCCTTCTTTACAGCGGAACGGAGGAGGGGAGAAATCTTTCCTTTGTCATTTCCGACAGCTCTTATGGAAATCTGGAGCAGCTGGCTGAGGAAAAGCTTTTTGCCTGGCTTGGTGACGAAAGAGCCCTCTGGGGCCTCCGGGCCATTTACCCTTTCTTCCAGGGGGACCTTCTTTTCCGCTATCATAAGACCACAAGGGATATGGACCCATTGAACGCAGTGACCCATTCCACCGTGCCCACCCTTTTCCTTCATGGCACGGCAGATACCCTCGTCCCTTATGAGCGGGCTGAGGAACTCTATGAAGCAAGCTCTTCTCCTTCGAAGAAGCTGTACCTCTTCGAAAACGTATCCCACGCTGCCGAATGGGGTGCCTCCCCTTCCGTTTACTCGAAAGTGGTAGGGGACTTTTTGGGGGAAATTCAATTGTAAAATAAAAAATGCGTCGGATGACGCATTTTTTATTTGAACTTCTACGAACTTGTGACACCTGTAGAAACTGCGGGCAGCGAATAACGAACAACGAACAACGAAGAACGTTTCATCGGACATGAGATGAACCAGATATACAAGCCTATCCAAAAATTACGGCCTCAGCTCATCTACCTGTTTTTTGATGCTCTTCACATTCTCCTGTATTTTCTTAATTGTCTTCATGGGTCCTTCGTTGTCGGCTGCTTCTTTGAGGCTCATAACTTTTCCTGTATCTTTGTCCACCAGTTCGATATTTCCTAAATGAAGTTTGCCGTTGATGATATGGAAGGCATCGGTGCGGATGATGCCGTAATTCGTATCGATGGCTACATCATAGAAGTCCACTGTCCGGTAGTGGTTATTAAAGGTCCCGCTGATGCTGTTGAAGGGTACAAGCATGTAGAAACCGTCGCCGGTGGAGAATTTTCCGAAGGCCACAAGGCTTTTCTGGTCTCCCTTGCAGTGGATTTCTCCGTCCAGTTTCACAAGGCAGTAGAATTTCGGCTCTTTTGACGGGATGCGGCTGTCCAGATCTTCTCCGGAAAGGTAGATGTTGTAGGCCCTGGTATCGATATTGTAATCTCCGTAAGCAGTGACGGTTCCTCCATATACCCCGGCATTTACGTCTTTAAAGGTCATAAGTCCATCATCGTAGTGGATGAGTCCCGTGACTTTGGAAAAGTCCAGCGCCGGGATGTGCAGTTCATCCATGGAAAGATGGCCATCTCCTATGGGATGGGAAATAGGACCTGAGGCCTGCAGGGTGAGGGTGAGTTTATCATGGATATCATCCCCCAGTCCCAGGGAGGAGGGGTCCACGCCTTTGGCGGTGAAATCGATAATGGCAGGAAGACCGTCGGTTTTGAAATTGATTTCACAGGAAAGGTCTGCTCCGTCACCTATGGCAGTACCGCCGAAGGAACCGGTTTTGAGGTCCAGCCGGGTGGTGCCTTTTGTATTGATTTCTCCTTCCAGGTTCACATGGCGCACCAGGTAGTGGCGGTCCCGGTAGAAGGCTTCCATTTTTCCGTCGATGAGGGTGAGCTTTGCCTTGATCGGTTTTCCGCTGCGGTTGAAATTATTGACTCTCTTTTCCAATTCTTTCAGCCCGTTTTCTTCGTCTTCCTTTTCTCTCTCCTTTTCTTTTCGTTCAGCTTTGCGGTTGACGAAGTCCACATTCATATCTTCATCAAATTCCACCGCAAAGGCAGGCCGGATGAGGGTGAGTTCCTGCACGGTAGTGGAAACAAAGTGTCCGCGAAGGATATCCCAGGGGTTGACGCGGAAGGAGCCTTCCGGCACCCGCAGGATCGGGTCTCCGTCTACATCATCCCAGGCAAGGTTCGTGAAAGTGACACCTCCGCGGGTATTGGCCGTAATCGTTTCTACCGTGATGGTTCCCCGCAGCATGTCCTGCCGGCCGGCAGCATAATTGAAGACCTGGGCTGCCCCGTAGGAAAGAATCTTTGCCGCAATGAGGATGAGCGCAAAAATGGCGACAAGGAGCCCGCAGAGGTAGAGGGCGTATCGTTTCCACTGGTGCTCCTTGCGGAGGGTCTTTAACTTGCTCATTTCTGCTCCTTTGGGAAAATCGGATTGCGGATTGGGGGAAGGTGTGCCGCTCTCGCAGCACGAATATATAGGGGATTCTGCACAGGCAGAGGAAATAGCGGTGGGAAGCCCCTTATCCTACGCTTTGCTTCGGGAGCTCCCTTGCCGGGAGGGCAGGGGGCATTCTGAGGGAGAAAAAATTTGACAGGGAAGGAAACTTTCTATGTAGAAGAGGTTGGGATATTCGGAAGGTTGAAAACTAAGAACTAACCACTTCCATATTTCCAAATCATGAAGTTCAGATATTTCTAATGACTTGAGTATGTTCAAACTTATCATACATCAAAATGGGAAAAATAAAAATGGGCCGCCTGATTTTGCGGCCCGGTGAGCCGGCCGTGAGGTCAGTCATCCCAGAAGCCGGATTCCTGCTGCTGCTTTTCCACGATTTTCCGTATGGCTTTTATTCTGGCATCGGTACCGGGATGGTCGCAGGTGATTCGCTGAAAAATGGACATTTTTCTATTTCCATAGTACGCTTCTATTTTTGCAAGGCCAGAAGCGAGAGCGGGCCCATAACCCAGCCTTGCTGCATAGGCGTCAGCCTGGTATTCCTGCTGACGGCTGCCGAAGCGGTTGATGAGGAAGGTAGGAATGTAGAGAAGCATATCCATAATATTATAAATGGTTATGATAAACAGTGAGAAAACATTAAGGATAAAACCAACGAAGGGAATCCAGAATAAGAGACGGCAAATCAGTGCTATTCCGTTAAAAACGAGCGTGATAATGGTATTGAACCATGACATGCCCATGCAGAGAAGACTGGTTCGGGTATGGCCGTTCTGAATATGCCCCACTTCATGAGCCATGATCCCAATAACTTCTTCCCTGGGTAAATCGCGGAGAACGGGGAAGAAGACTGTAATCGTCTTTCCCAGGGCGAATGCGTTATATTCATTTACAGCGCCTATATAAAGGTGGTATTCTTTTGGATCCAGCTGTGCACGAAGGCAGATATCGTCCAGGCATTCCTGAAGATAACGTCCATCTTCAGGGGAAGGGGATCTTCCGCCTTCATTATAGACAAACATACCTGTCATGAGGCCGGATTGGGAAATAAGACCTGGTATGAGGATGGAGGCAAGAGTGAGCTTCAGGACTATTTCATCTTCCGTGCCCGGAGCTGGCTGATACCCAAAGATAAATGAAAGCATAATCATGATGACCCAGAAATAATAATTCAATATGAAATTCACGATAAAAGTGAGGACGATGAGTACAGCGTTGGTCATATAGGATATTCCTTTCAATATATTGGATTTTCCTTAATCATAGCACGGGGAAAATGGGCTGAAAAGGGAAATTTCTCATTTTTAGAGGAATATGCACGCATGTTTTCCTTTAAATGAATATAAAAATAATTTAAGTTACAGCCGGGATAAAAGTTATTCCCAATCCATATAACCTGGAGAATGTAAGAAGGATTTCGCAGAGATTCTTGCTTTACATTCCATAAGGGCATAGGGAGTATGGGGAATGGAAAGGAAGCTCGGAGGGAAATAAATTTTTGAATCGGGGTGATCGGGGTGGTCGGGACGATCGGGGTGGTCGGGAAGGTGGCGCCCTTCGGGCGCAAGTTTTGACAGGGCCTTCGGCGCTCAGCTGGTATGAATAACATGAATCTTAATAGGCGATATTTGTCTAACATATCGCCATGTATCTGTAGTACACCCCTTTACCTGCCTTCGGCAGGAGTTTCCCCTCAAGGGGACACCCGGGGGATCGTGCGGTCTGTGACCTGGCTCATTAACTTGTTAACTTCAATGTACAGCTGCCCGACGCAATGGGCAGAAAGCCATTACCCATCAGCCATTAGCGAACATCCAATAAAAAAGAAAGGACCGAAGGGCCCTTCTTTTATTATGCTGATTATAAATCTCTGAAATGGAACGATTTCTTCCCACTCGCATAGTCTCCCACGATCTGGCCGTTTCCGTACAGTTTGTACTTATAGGAGATAAGGCCTTCCAGGCCTACGGGGCCCCGGGCGTGGATTTTGCTGGTGGAGATGCCCACTTCGGCTCCGAATCCGTAGCGGAAGCCGTCTGCAAAGCGGGTGGAAGCATTCCAGTAGACTCCGGCGGAGTCTACGAGGTTCATGAAATGTTCGGCGGTTTCTTTATTTTCCGTAATGATGCAGTCCGTATGGTGGGAGCCGTATTGATTGATATGGGAAATGGCTGCATCCACATCTCTGACAAGGCGGATGGAGAGGACGAGGTCCAGGTATTCCTTGTGCCAGCTTTCATCGTCTTTCATTTTTTCTACGGGAATGATTTCTTCCACGTCGTCTCTGCCCCGTTCTTTCACGCCCGCTGCTTTGAGTGCTTCATTTAATTTCGGCAGGAATTCTTTTGCAATATCTTCATGGACGAGGATCGTTTCCACTGCATTGCAGGCAGCGGTGTACTGGGTCTTGCCGTCGATAATGAGGGGAATGGCTTTGGAAATATCATAGTCCTTATCCACGTACATGTGGCAGACTCCATCTGCATGGCCCAGGACCGGGATGGATGTGTGGTTCATAATGTACTGGACGAAACTGTTGGAGCCTCTCGGGATTAAGAGGTCTACTGTATCGTGACATTCGAGGAGTTCATCGATTTCACTATGCTGCTCGGCCTGGAAGAGACATTTTTCCGGAAGTCCTGCCTTTACGGCTGCTTCGTGAATCACGGAAAAAAGGATGCGGTTCGTATAGGTGGTTTCTTTTCCGCCTTTTAAAATGGCACAGTTGCCGCTTTTGAGGCAGAGCGAGGAAATCTGGACCAGCGCATCCGGCCGGGCTTCAAAAATCACGCCGACTACCCCGATAGGACAGGTCACCCGGCGCAGGCGGAGTCCTGCGTCCAGTTCTCTATCAAGAGTGACTTTTCCGATCGGGTCGGGCAGCTTTGCCAGGTCCGTCAGTTCGTGGGTCACGTCTTTCAATTTTCCTTCATCAAATTTAAGGCGCTTCCTCACTGCCGGTGCTACATGATTTTCATCAGCCAGAGAAAGATCTTTCTCGTTGGCTGCAAATATTTCCTCCCTGTGGGCCAGAATATTTTCTTTGATCAGATCCAGCGCGAGGTTCCTGGTCTCAATGGGCACAGCCGCCAGAATGGGGGAGGCCAGTTTCATTTCTTTTGTAATGTCATGGATGGTGGACATGGGGTTAATCCTTTCCAGGGTAGAATGTTTTCCCAAAATCATAAAAACGGATTTCGGAATGGGGATTTCGGGAAGGAGGCCGCTTCAAATCAAAAGCGGCCTCTTATATATTGATAATATTATACCCAAAAAGAGAAGAACTGTGAATGTTTTAGAAATATAAAAGGGCGCGCTTATGAATTTGCGCGCCCACCTTCACGAATAACGAATAACGAAGAACGACCGGGCCCAAATGCCTCAGCACCTCAAGTCGAAGAGGCAGGCCAAACGAATACCCCAAAGTCCCAGGCCCAAATGCCTCAGCACCTCAAGTCGAAGAGACAGGCCCAACGAATACCCCAAAGTTCCAGGCCCAAATGCCGCAGCACCTCAAGTCGAAGAGGCATGCCAAACGAATACCCCAAAGTTCCAGGTCCAAATGCCTCAGCACCTCAAGTCGAAGAGACCGGCCAAACGAATACCCCAAAGTCCCAGGCCCAAATGCCACAGCACCTCAAGTCGAAAGGGCAGGCCAAACGAATACCCCAAAGTTCCAGGTCCAAATGCCACAGTACCTCAAGTCGCCTCGGCAGGCCCAACGAATACCCCAAAGTCCCAGGCCCAAATGCCGCAGCACCTCAAGTCGAAAGGGAAGGCCAAACGAATACTCCAAAGTCCCAGGTACAAATGCCTCAGCACCTCAAGTCGAAAAGGCAGGCAAATTACATTTTCTCCCTCAGCCTCTTCTCCCACCAGTTGAAGAAGAAGGTGAGGATAATGGCCATGCCCCAGTAGGCGATAGCATCTGCGATGTACGGCTCTGTACGGCGGTTGTAAAGGGCGGAGAAAAGGTCAGCTTTTGCGAACATGTCGATAACTTTCACTGTGAAGACGAGGGCCAGCAGCTTGATGGTCTTCAGGTAGTAGGTGAAGAAGGAAGGCAGGGCCACGATGAAGGCCTGGGGGAAAACGATACGGGTGAAGGCATGGAAAGGAGTCATGCCCATGGCCACAGCTGCTTCATACTGCCCTTTGTCCACGGACATGAGGGCACCCCGGATATTTTCCGACTGATAGGCAGTCATGTAAAGGATGAACGTGGTGTATACGGTCCAGTAGGGAGAGACGTCGAAAGGTTTTACCGTATGGCCCGCAAAAGTGGAAATAATGGGCGCCAGCAGGAAGGGGAGGGAATTGTACACGATGAAAAGCTGTACGATAGCCGGTACCCCGCGGAGGAAGGAGACGATGACTGCAAAGACTCCATTTACGATTTTCCCGGAATTCCGGCGGATGACTGCAATGATGCTTCCCAGGATAATGGCAAAGACCATGGTCACAAGGGCCATGAAAAGGGTATTGGGTATAGCGCCCATGATGTAAAGGAGGGCGGTAGGGATGACTTCGAAATCGATCATTATGCCCTCCTCATGTTCTGACCATTCAGTCTCTGGAAAATATGGAAGGAAACTTCCACCAGGATGACGAGAAACCAGTAAATAAGAGCCACTGCGCAATAGGTCTCCAGCTTGCCCTGGCCGTAGTTCGCATTGATGATGAGTCCTGCCCGTCCCATGAGGTCTACTACCCCGATGAAGAACATGACGGACGTATCTTTCAGAATATTGATGGCTTCGGAAACAAGGCCCGGAAGCGCCACCGGCAGGGCCTGGGGCGCAATGATGTGCACTACCCGGTGCCAGGGAGAAAGTCCAAAAACGATGGCTGCCTCATGCTGCCCTTTATCGACGGAAAGATAGGCAGGGCGGATGATTTCCGAAATGACCGGCGTATAGTGGAAGGCCAGGGCCACCAGCACATACGTGGTGAGGGGCCAGCCGTCGGGGCTGATGTGGAGCATCCGCACGATGGCCGGAAGGACGAAGTAGACCAGGTAAAGGTCCAGGATAAATGGCATGGACCGGTTGTAGGAAAGCCATATTTCACAAAGCTGGTGAAGCACGGGAATCCTGGCTATGCGGATTACGGCCACCAGAGACCCCAGCAGGAGGCAGAGCAGGATGGAAGCGATAATGACTTCCATGGTGAAAGGCAGGGCCGTGGCCAGTCTGGGGAAGAGGCCCCAGAAAAACGATGTATTAAAGGTAAGCATACTAACCCTCTTCTCTCTTCAGCATGCGCTGGAGGAACTGCTGCGTTTTCTCCTCTTTCGGATGAGCGAAAATATCCTCCGGCGTCCCTTCTTCCACCACATATCCGTCGGACATGAAGACCACTTTGGAGGAAACTTCCTCTGCAAAGTGCATTTCGTGGGTGACGATGATCATAGTGATACCCAGGGTCGCTACTTCTGCGATCGTATCCAGTACTTCTCCTACCAGTTCCGGGTCCAGGGCGGAGGTGGGTTCATCGAAAAGAATGACGTCCGGCCGGGGAGCAAGAGCTCTTGCGATCCCCACGCGCTGCTGCATGCCTCCGGAAAGGGAGGAGGGGTACATTTTCGCATAATCTGCCATGTGCACCCGTTCCAGTTCCTTCATGGCAATTTCGATAGCTTCTTTCTTTGGCTTTCCATAGCCGTAAATGAGGCCTTCGGTGATATTTTCCAGAACCGTCTTATTTCTGAAAAGGTTGAAAGACTGGAAGACCATGGTGGACTTCCGGCGGAGGGACTGGATTTCTTTTCTGGAAATATGGGAAAAATCCACGGATACGTCGGAAATGGAGAGCTTCCCGGCATCCGGTTTTTCCAGATAATTCAGGCAGCGCAGGAATGTGGTCTTCCCGGTACCGGACGGGCCCAGGATGGAAACGACGCTGCCTTTCTCCACAGTGAGGCTGATATCCTTCAGGACTTCCACCTTTCCGAAAGACTTTTTGATATGTGCGGCTTGAAGTAAAAGGGACATGGTCATCATTCCTTTATATATACATATTAATATACTAAATCGTTGTTCGTTGTTCGTTGTTCGTTGTTCGTTGTTCGTTGTTCGTTGTTCGTGGCTCGTGGTTCGTGATTCGTGATTCGTGGTCCGTGGCCCGTGGTTCGTGAATCGTGGTCCGTGGATCGTGGATCGTGGGTCGGAGTTCGTGGAGGTGGGCGGCTGATGAGGCAGGTACATATGGAGGTATCCGCGGGGAAAGGTTCCATATAAATCAAAAGGTCCCCATCCCTAAAGGGACGGAGGACCGTGTTCCACCCAATTTTGCCGCTCCATCGCCGGAGCAGCCTCAGTGAGTCCGAGACTCGAAGCTGTAACGGGCATCCCGGGAAGGACTACTATCTTCACCCTGCCTGCTCGGAGAGGCACTTCCCCGCATTCCCCACACCCGTTTCCACCAGACCGGGCTCTCTTTGGTGTTTCCTGCGCGTACTTTCTCTCTTCATCGCTGTAAGATTAATTAAATTCAATATAACACAGGAAGGTATATAATGCAAGAAAAAGCATGAATCAGGGAAATGGAAGGCGGAATTGTCATAGCCTGCAGGATTTCCTGTCCGCCCCGCCCTTGAATAAAAGGATAAAATATATAATAATAAAAGAAAACCAGTCGTTTCAGGACTGAGGAGGAATCATGAATATTACCATCATCGGGGCAGGCAGCACCGGCATTGCCGCCGCCTCTTATTTTAAACTGAAAAATATGGCCGTCAAAGTGTATGTGCGAAACGCTGCCAAAGCAAAAGTCTGGAACGAAGGACCGGTGGAAGTAAAGGGTGCCGTGAATACATCCTTTTACGTACCGGTGGTGAAGGACCTGAAGGAAGCGGTGGATTACGGGGATATCCTTATGGTTTTCACCCGGGCCACAGACCATGAGAGTGTAACGGAGGAAATAGCGCCTTTCCTTCACGATGGGCAGATCATTCTTTTCGTGAACGGCTGCTGGGGAGCCATCAAGGCCACCCGCCAGCTTTCAAGGAGGCCCCGCCTTCCGGATATTACCATCGCGGAGACTGCCAATATGCCCTTCATCGGGACCCTGGCGCCGGATTATAAATCCCTTACGTTCAAAGCGGTGAAAGAGGAAATCGTTTATTCCTGCATGGGAAAAGAAGGAGCCCTTTCCGAGCTGCTCCACCGGATGGCCTCCCATGTGGTGCGGGTCTCTTCTCCTGCGTCCACCTCTCTTTCGGCTACCAATCCCATCATCCATGTGAGCCAGTGCCTTTTCAATATCACCCGCATTGAAAACGGGGAAGAATTCCATTTCTTCGGTTCACCGCTCACGAAGCGGGTGGCAGAATTCATGGAAGGCTGTGATCAGGAACGACTGGCCATCGGAAAGGCCCTGGGCCTTGAACTTTCCAGCCTTCTGGACGTACTGAACGCTGCCTGGGGTGACAGGAAAGAGACTCTCTATGAGGCGCTTACGGAAAATGAATCCTATAAAACGGTCCCGGGACCCACGGATATTTCAGGCCGCTACCTTTCCGAAGACCTTCCCTGCGGCATGACGAGCCTTCTGGACCTTTCAGAAATGATGCACGTCCCGGCGCCCCACATCGAAGCCCTGGTGACGGTTCTTTACATGTACCTGGGAAAGAAATATGAACCCTTCCTCACGCCGGCAGACCTCCGGGTGCTGAAAGCGCTGAAATAGGAAGTAGTGAAAAGTTTTTAGTTTTTAGTACTTAGTGATTGGAATCACCGGTTTCGTATAAAGGAATTTCTTATGAAAAAATTATTTGCCCTTGCTGTTTCGGCTCTTCTTCTTTCGGCTTCTCCCGTATGGGCGGAGAACTGGCTTCCATTCCAGGATTCCGGAAATACTTTCGTGGATACCGATTCCTTTGTGGACAGCGGAATCCGTTCTTCCATTGCCGTGAAATCGCCGCTGGATGGGGGAAGCGCCATTTCCACCATCGAATTTGATAAAGAAAAAAGGTCCTACCGGATTTCGGAAATGAAGACTTTCGATAAAGACGGAAACCAGCTGAAAAATTTCACCTACAGCGATGATCCGCAGAACTGGAGCCGCCTCGTTTCCCATTCCTTCGGCATGAATCTCTACGATCATTATATTTCCCATCCTCTGCCCCGGTTCAATCAGCCGGTGTGGCTCATCATCCATAAAGAAGAGGGAGTCCGTTTCCATGGCAGTACCTATGATGTGGAAAAGAATACCATTTCCTACAAAGACGGGTATGCCACTTTCTGGGTGCGCATTTCCTATCCCTGGAAAGACCAGGATTTTTCCAAAGTCGTTTATCAGGTGAAGATGGACATGCCCCATAAGAAAATACAGACCCTTTCCATGACCAGTTACGACTTTGAAGGAAAAGTCAAGGCTCATGGCGCAGGCAGCCGGGACAGGGAGGATATCGTCTCCGGCTCTCCCCTGGAAAAAGTGTATGAATATATCAATAAAGAACTGAACAGCGGCCACATCCGCATGCTGTCCTCGCTGTAAGTGGTCAAAAAGGGGCTCGCGTCAAAAGCCGGAAGCGGGCCCTTTTGTGATTCTCTTCTAAAGACTGCTTATCACTAAAAGCTAACCACTAACCGCTCCTCTCTTTTCATCAAGGAAATATCAAAATGGCTCACATCATTTATACTGCCCTCAATCAATCGTTATCCGATCAATGCTATACAGCCTTCCTTACCGGCTCTATCCCGGAAGAGGGATGGCTCCTCACGGAAGGGGTCCATCTGTACTTCCTTGGGGAAGCGCCGGAGCTGCCGGAGGGGAAAATCATCACAACTGCTGCAGGACCGGCGGATTTTCTCGTTTCCTCTCTTGAAGAAACGAAAGCCCTGGCCGCTTATAAAAACTACCTTGCCGGCCGCCGCCTCCCGGCAGGAGCGGCCCTGGCGGCAGGAGAAGGGAAAGTCATCCTTTTTTCGCCGGAAGCTTTCGAACCGGACCTGGGCCATATGGACATGTACCGTCTGGCCTTTGATCCGCTTGAAGAAGTGGTGACTCCCCAGGAAGCGGCAAAACTATACCACGTGGATGCGAAACGGGTACAGGCCGACTGCGAAAGGGCGGGAATCTCCGTATTTCAGGCCCATGAGGTCCGCAGGTCGGCAAGCACCTGGCTCATCCTCAAAAGCGCGGCGGGACGGGTGTATCATGAGGAAAGGGAAAAAACGTATACCATCAATCCGCTCCTCCTCGTCTTTTCCACCCTGGAAGCGGCTCATATCTGGAACAGGGACAGCGGAGTCGTACGGAGTGCCGCGGCCGGCGCCGGCCATGCCTCTGCCCGCATGGGAGAAGGAGAACGGAGGAAATCCGGCCGCACCTGGCTCGTCACCCGAGCTGCCATGGAGCGCCTCTTCGGCCAGGCCCTGCCGGTGCTTATGAAAGAAGCTATGAAGGGAGTCGTTTAGGCCTGCCTTCTCGGCAAGGGACGTAGAGGCATAAGAGACAGGAACTTTGAGGTATTCGTATGGCCTGCCTTCTCGGCAAGGGACGTAGAGGCATAAGAGACAGGAACTTTAAGGTATTCGTATGGCCTGCCGTTTCGACGTGAGGTGTTGAGGCATTTGTGCCTGGAACTTTGAGGTATTCGTGTGGCCTGCCGGTTCGACTTGAGGTGTGGAGGCATTTGTACCTGGGACTTTGAGGTATTCGTGTGGCCTGCCTTCTCGGCAAGGGACGTAGAGGCATAAGAGACAGGAGCTTTTAGGTATTCGTATGGCCTGCTGGTAATGTTAAGATAAGAATGTACAGAAACTTCAACTTAAGAATGTACAAATTTCTGTTCTGAATGGCGCCGTTTGGGATGAAATTGTATGTAATTATGTTGGATTTCTGTACCGCCTCACCGTC
>Ga0256406_1004600_pt1 | contig 15590 bp, 28 predicted proteins | sample RumenRJG_03DNA_FD_185986 | JGI IMG/M metagenome (GOLD analysis project Ga0256406, IMG submission 185986) | Bovine rumen microbial communities from Lethbridge, Alberta, Canada - RJG_03 | ecosystem: Host-associated > Mammals > Digestive system > Stomach > Rumen | place: Canada: Alberta | collected... | reverse complement strand
CTTCTCAGCAAGGAGGGTATTAACCTTGTTAACCTCCTCCAGACTTGAAGCGAACACTGCTCCGTTTTCCAAAGCTCTCATGCTTTGATTAATCTTCCTCACGTTAGCCTTGCAAGCATTGATATTAAGAAAGAAGCGCTTCTCAATATCAGCCATTGCGGTGTTGTACACATTGTCGTAGGCTTGCTTCTCGATGATGTTCAAATCTTCCATATCAATCACAATATTCTTCGATTAATACCTTGTTGTCATGGTCCATCATCTTGCGGAACTGAGAGGGATCGAGTTCATCACCGATACCTTGGTAGCAAACCATGTCGTAGTCAAGCACCTCCTTGAAGGTCTTGAATCCGTACATTTCGTTGTGGAAGTCGAGATACTTCTTGAAGTCCTCGATACTGAGAGCGCTAAGGCTTTCAATCATCACTTGTCTTTTGATTTCGTCTGTCATTGCTCTTAATGTTTATATGTTTCTTAATTACAGTGTAAAGGTAGTCATTTTTTCTGAGATAAACAAACAAAATCGCATTTAATTTACTGATAATCAAAAGTTTAACTTTGGCTAACTTTTGACTTCTCAAAAGCTACAATGGTCTGCTCGAAAACCCACTGATAGGTGTAGGCTTGTGTCTCATCGTTGTCAGAATCCAACTTGACATCCGATGCAGCAAGGATAGCATTACAAGCGTGCATACACTCATGTGCTATGATGGGTAACGTGGCTTTCTCAATGGTGTGGAGCCATATCAATTCTCCGAAATCACCCGTATCACAACGCATCACTTCAAGGAAGGTAACGGCATTGCTCGTATCTTTGTCTTCTTGCTCCATAGCATAAGCCGTACCATCCTTCTTACAAAAGTTGGATTGGAGGAAATCTATATCCCCTCCAACCACAACAAATAGTTTCCTCGGCCAAATAACTGGGTCGAACTCGCTAATTACTCCGTCCATGATTTTGAACCATCCTTGGTAAATAGTGTAACCTTTTTACCGTCTCTTATCTTAATGCTTTCCAATTCGTCAGTTTTTCCATTGAAAGTGACATTTTCGATTTTGAGATTCTTTGCCTTAACCTCATACTCATATCCTCTCCAAATATTTTTCAACTTTTCAAGCTGATCTGAATTGAGGGTCGTTAACTGCTGCATCCCATCCTCCAAGCCCTTCTCGCTGAAAGGATGATTAGTGAGCAACTCGTTAATTTTTGCTCTATCTTCGTCTGTTAAGATTGAGCAATCATCTTGTTTCTGTTTCATACCCAGTCAATATGATTTTCGGTGATGAAGAAATGACTTTTGCAAGGAGACTCGAAACAGCCAATGGACGGCCTGAAAGTAACCTTTCCTTTATCTTCGATAAAAAACCACTGATTCCGAAGTCCCTTGATGAAGCTTATGTGATTCACCTCTCCACATCCACAAGGGCAGAGGAAACAAGCAACCTCATGCTCACGGCTGATATAGATTTTGCCAAATTCCATATCTTTTTTGTATGGCAATTCCTCTGTGAATACAGGCGTGAATTCTTGTAGTTTATTCATAGTCAAACACTTTTCATAAAGCACATCCAATATGTATGCCCACTACGGCCAGTGAGATGTCCAAAAAGCGGTTCGTAAGGAATATGCTTCATTATTGTTTTCAATTTTATCTGTTGTTCATTCCACTTGAATATAAGGATGCCGTTAGGTTTCAACACTCTCATACACTCACAGAACCCATCTCCAATGTATCCCCCCCCCAGTCAGCAGGCAGGCGACCATAATTTTTAGCAAGATTACTATTGTCTCCTGCCCACCGGAAATGCGGAGGGTCGAATAAAACAAGATGAAAATGATTGTCCGGGAAGGGAATATGACGGAAGTCTGCAACGACATCCGGATTAATCTCTATAGTCCGTCCATCTGATAACACACAACTTTCCTTGCGTATATCCATAAATACCGCATTCGGATTTTTCTTGTCCGCCCAGCATTTACGTGCACCACAGCAAGCGTCTAATATGGTTTTCATTTGTTTTTTATTTGTACTATCTGTTTAGTTAAGTTTAACAGCTTGCGGCTTTGAAACAGCCGCAAGCATTAAGGGAAAAGATTAAAGCCCAAACGCCGTGCAAGGGCGAACGTAGAAGCTGTTGTACTTATTGGTGTAGTAGACGTCGCCGTCATTGAAGTACACGCCCCAGCTGCTGCCCGCGCTGACCTCGCTTGAAGACCAGTACACTTCCTCTTTCATCGGAGTTCCACCTACCATTACAAGAGCCTTGTTTAGCTCTGTGCGGAAGAGGAACATGGCTGCGAGCTGCCCGACAGTAGGAATGTACAAGTCAGCATCAAACTCGAATGCAATGCCAGCCTTTCGAAGATGCTCTGTACAAGACTTCATGTCGAAATCATTAATAGCCTCGATTTCGCACTTGTAGAATGAGGAGGTATCTTCTGGGTGCGAATCATCTGAAAACAGAGGTAATTCACCGCCCTTCAAATCGTCTTTAGCAACAATCCACTTGTGCCCATGGTAGCTTACCATGACATCGCACTCTTTTGGATTTTGCACCCAAACAACATATTCAAAACGACGTGGCAGAAAACCCTTTTCAACAATATACACGCCATCTTCGATAATGGGCTCGATGTATTCATGCTTACGCCCCTCTTCTTCATCATCTGACGGAGTACGTGTTTCAAATGGCTCTTTGAAACCAAAGATGAACGAAGCATATTCCTTTGCTTCACCAAAGTCGCTTGCGTTGTCAACAGCCAGCCGCAATAAATTTAGTTTCTGTTTCTCTTCCATAATTTAGAATTTTATTTGATTACTATAATATGCTATCAGCACAATTCCAACGACCACAAACAGCCCTCGGAAAGGGTACTCTACGTGGACGTATGGGAATACGTCGTTAATCTCAGTACGTCCTACGAAAAGGAATATCACCAGCAAGAAGACTAAGTATTTCATTATACTTTCCATGCTTCTGTACAAATGTGCCTATCGTTCATCACCGCTGCCGTGGATTTTTCCACGTTCCATGCGCGATTTCAGTTTTTCGTAATTCATTTGACCAATCTCTTCAAGAGAGTAACCGAGGTCATGGGACAGGGTGGCGCAATACCACAACACATCACCAATCTCTTCTGCGATGGCATGCTTTGTATCTACATTCGTGAAGTCGTTGTTCTTGTCGCGGATAACTTTCTTCACTTTGTCAGCTACTTCGCCAGCCTCTCCTGCCAATCCAAGTGCCGGATAGATGATTGGCAGCGGATAGATGGCAGTCTTCATTGCCATCTTCTGATAATCGTTCAAACTAACTTCTTTCATTTTCTTCTCCATGACTATTGTTTATTTAATCTATAAGTTTCTCACCTTTCTTGCTGATGATGGCTTTTGCCTTGTTGAACATCATCTTGTACATATTGTCAACAATATCCGACCAAACGTTTCCTTCCATAAAAGAAGTCATTCCCCGAAGGATGGACAGCTTGCCTTTCACCATCCACGACAAGTCTTTAATCTCATCAAAAGCCTCATACCTCAATGTGCTGTCTTTGGTAGCCAGTACATCGTTGATGTCAAGGATGCAGGAATCTATGATGTCGCTGCACATGAAGAGTGCAAGCGTGATGGTATCGACTGTAGCAAGCTGAGCATCTGTAAGCCCAATGTCCCTAATATCTACATTCTCGGCTTCATCGTTGGCCTGCCGTATATACTCAGCTACGAAAGCATTGTAAAGCCCATCAATCTTCTTGCCTAATTCGAGAGCTCCTTGGTAACTTCCTTTCCTCATTAGCAGTTGTTGCTTGGTTCGCAACTGCCTTACTTGTGGTGCGTCATCAAACTGCCGACGCATTGCTTCCATCATCTCGCTGGGGATGTCTTTAACGGTCAACTTTCCTTTACTATCCATTTGCTTCCTCGAATTTTATACCATACTTCTCTTTAGCATATTCTTCTGCTTTGGCGTTCCGTTTCGTCTCGCTATCGTAATAAACGGTCGAGCTATTCAAATCGTCTGACTTGAAGTAGTTGTAGGAGTGGCAAAGCATCGTTATCCTCCGCCTTGTCTTTTTAGGCAGAACGCATACCTTTAGTTTGGTCTTCTGCTTGTAGCCGGACAACACTCTAAACACTTCCATCTTATATGTCTTCTTGAAAGCACCACTAATCTTCTTGTAGGTCTCTTTCGTCCTGCTATGAGTGAGATTGTGTAATCTTCCCTCCTTAATGCGCTTTATGGTATCGGGAGTATGCTTAATGCCGTGCTTTCTCGCATAGGTGTTAATCCAATTACGATCCATGCCAACCTTTTCGCCTACTTCCCGACCCGACATATATGGATAGTTTTCTTCAATGAAACGTCTCTGCTCGTCTGTCATTTCACCAATTCGTTTAACTCCGGCGAGGGTTTGAACTTCACAACCTTATGAGCCGGAACGACTACAAACTTATTCTCGTTGATGATACGTGCTTTCTTGGCTGCTGCCATAGTGATGTTGAACGTTCCGAATCCTCTCAGATAGATGTTCTCGCCTCTGCTCATTGCAGTCTTCATGGTGCCAACGATAGCATCGAAAGATACAACCACCTCGTGTTTCTGAAGGCCCGTACCTTTCATTACGGTCTCAATAATTTCTGCTTTTGTCATTTGTCACACTTTTTGCTCATGGAGCAAAGGGATAATACCAATACTCCAAAGATTAAACCTACAAAGAATCCAACTACGAAATGCATCATATTGTTTCTCCTCTCTGCCTCATTATCTCCTCGGCTCTGATGATTTCATCATCAACTTTCTTTTCAAGTGCCTTGGATTGAACCAACACATTGTGGTCCCGTGTCCGAAAGTATTCCTTCTGCTTGTCTCGCATATTCCTAACGAGGCAAAAAAAATTCTCTTGGTTTCATGTCACTCTGCGTAATTTCTGTTAAGCCACGCTCTGTAGGCGTGGAGGGCTTGACTGCGTGGCACATGAGTTAAGCCCTCCTTTTTTACCCACTTCTCGAATCCGTTGTAGAAGCCTACCTCAGTCATTCTTAACGCCTTTGAAGTTCAGCTTGATACTTGTAGCCTTACTACCATCCGAAGAAATGGTTGTCTCTACCTTAGCGTTCTGAAACTCTATTGTTGGAGTGAGATAACTGTCTTCTACTACGAACTCGATGTTCGCATCATCCTCAATCTGAGAGAGGATACCTTCTAATTCTTTCTTTGTCATAATGTTAAAATTTTAACTGTTCTCATTTTTTACTTCTTCGCCTAACTTGATGATGAAACAATCTCCATTAGGAGCACCTAACTTGGGGTCGCCTTTGCCTATGATGATGTCCTCAATCTTGAAAGCCATCTTCTTGGCAGTGTATCCACGTTGGAAAACTACCGTATCGTAGTAATTATCCAACACGTGAGCTTCTTCGTGGTAGAACTGTTCAGTCTGAATAACTTCTACATTCTTAGTATCTATCACTTTGACATTTAACTGATAATCATATGCAGAACGCAAAGCTCTCATTGCAGCCAGTCTTCGCGCCCAGTAGGGTTTTATCTCTCTGTACTCCTCTTTCTTGGAGCCGTTGGCGATCATGTCATACCACTTTCCTTTCAGAACGAGGTGGAGAGGGTTATGCTTCGTTTTCATGCTCTTTCTTGATTTCTTCTGCGATTAGTCGCATACTGCTTTTGTTCTTATGGAGAGACATCTTTAGCATGACTGCAGTAGCTCGCTTGGATGCCTTAATCATCTTCCTACCTTCCTTGTCGTATAGGGAGTAGGATGCGTAGTGACCGAACCGTCTACAATACGCTTTTCTCAGTTTTCTGTAGTTCATAGCTCTAATTCTTTCCTATGCTCGCAATAGCCACGCATAGGCATAAAGCGAGGACATACAAACTTTCGTAGTGATAGTTCAAAAACTCTAATACTGTCATAGCTCAGAAGTCTAATTGTTTTTCATCATCAATCAATTCAATAGCAATGAAGAAATTCTTAGGCAACTTTATAACAGTAAGATTGCTGATCTTCTCTGAACTATTCATTATCTCGTTTATCAACTCAGACACTTCTTTCTGTGTAGACGCTCTGAACTTCTTCATTGTATCATCATCCCACCATTCTGCATCATCCCACCAAATGCGATGGGTTTCGTCCGTGCGACCTCTGTAGTTGAGAGCGATATCGCACCAACACTTATCCTCAACGGAATGGACAATCGTTGTATGGGTGCCATTATCATTATCAAGCGTCCACACGTCTCCGCAATATTTTCTAATATCTTTCATATAATTTTTACTTATTCAGAACATTCTAAACCAATCGTCTTCATCCTTAGTGTCAACGAGTTTTTCGTCACGCATTACCGTAGCTTTCTCTCTCGCATATCCATTCAGCTTGATTCCGAATTGGCGTATTAAACTTCTGCTTTTGTTGGGGTAGGAGGATATTGTTCTGACGCTCTCACCTATCTCGTTGAAGATGTTTTCAGCATCTGAATACTTCTCGCTTTCAACATCCTCTTGGCTGATCCTTTCGGTTGCAAGGTATTGCTTTACCGTCTCTATCGTACCTAAAAGCATTTCGCTCGCCTGCTTGAAGTTGTCGAAGTATATCCGTTTGGTAACCCTTGCTATATCGTCAAGGTAATCAGCACACTTGGCATAAACGACTTTTTCTCTATCCTCCATAGCCCTTAGTATATTCCACAAACCTTATCATAGATAGCTTGCGTCAACTCAATGTCATAATTGGCATTGTGAAGTTTCGACTCATCTATCTTTACACCCAAATACTCAGCTACCGTGCTCTGCTTGAAGTTAGGCATGTTAGGACGTTGCATTAACAATTTAGGGGTAGCAAGCAACATGGCATCGAGACAATTACTGAAAAAGTAACTCCCGAAGAAACGCTGCCCGTTCCGGCTCCACATTTCCCGAAAGAACTGATTGTCGAAATGCTGAACGTTGAAACCTAACTGATAGAACTTATCGGTTCTATCATAGCGGTTAACGTACTTGCTGCACATAGCCAATACCTTGGGGAATACTTCTTCCTCGGTAGGGTAGGAGGCAAGCTGCTCACGTGTCACCCCACTCACGTCAAGGGCCTCTTGTGAAATCTCAGCACCATTGAAAGGCTGAATGTGGAAATCAAACTCCTCCATCACCTTGCCATTGATGATGATTTTGCCCGACAACTGATGTGTGGCACAATTTAACGGATCGAGGCCAGTGGTCTCTAAATCGTACAAAAAAATCTTCATTCGCTTATCTTGTCTTTAAGTTCATTGACAAATATCTTTGCAGCCTCCACTACTTTGTCAGAGTAGTATGGCATATTACCCAAATCAACACCTTGTCGAAGCAAGTGAGTTTTCAGAATCGCAATCGAGCACTCGACTAATACGTGGTCCCAATCAATCGGCTCTTTGACATAGAACAGATCGGGAGAAAGAATCTCGTTACCTCCTTCCTTCTTGAAGCCAAACACCTTGTTGGTGTTGACATCAACGACAGGTTGCACATCCAACCACTTTTCTTCTGTCTTACTATAGACTTTCATAGCTTTCGAATTATGGAGGGTGGTATTTATACCACACCTCCGTTAGACTTTAGTACAACTGATACTGATTGATGAAATCAACCATTGCCAAATTCTGCACGAGAATCATGTTCTGCTCGCACGTCTTAGCCTTGTATAGCTCAGTGGCAGCGTTGTAGAAATCCCATACCGTCACCTTGTCAGTATCGTGCTGAGTCTTCAGAAGACTCTCAGTGAACTTATTCAGTTGCATCTGATTCAAGGGGTAGACGCTGATACCTTTAGGGCGTATCTCCTTAATCTGAGTGTCGCACTGAACTCTCGTAGCGTGCAGTATTCCGAGTATCATGAACAACTGCTGAGCGGTGAAGACTGACTGCTTCATCTTCTCAATCGTCTCTCTATCGTTGATAACGACATGGTCCGCATCCGTAAGCCATCGTCCTACCGTCTCGAAGATACCTTTAAGGTCTGTCTTGTAGGGGTCTCCTCCGGCATACTTGTTATGGGTGGAGTAATCGGAAACAAACATACCATGACCTAACATGTTCTGATTGTGGCACACCTTCACCATGCTTCCGAACCCTACTTGGATTCCCTTCTGCGTGTAGGAAATTGCCATGTTCGTGGTAAGGCTCTCATCATCGAAGTTAGTCAGACGGATGTTGCAATAGACACGTCTCAGCGTGTGGGCCTCAATAGCTCGCTCTCCGTACTGAGCTTCCAACTCGGGATAGAGCGAGACACCGGGGGTCTGCTTGTCTCGGTTGTTGGTGGCAAACAGATCATAGACCTCTGCGTTGTATCCTGCCTTGGAGCACATATCAAGGATACGCTCTATCATGGCGTAGTGGTAGATGCCGTGCGGACAACTTCTATCGTCTCCACGATTCTCTTTGTTGGTACGCTCCAACTGATCGAGAGTGATGGATTGTACCTTCTCTGACTCGAAGTCCAAGAACTGCTTCTCGTTCTTAATCTCCGTTACCGTTGCTACCTCTCTTTGGGGCTGCAACTCTACTGTTGGCTGTTGGCCGAAATTTGGAATAACCATTGCTCTTAGTGTTTAATATGAAACTTAAGTTTACTATTAGTCTCTTAGATTACCCGTAGGAGCCAAGGAACGGGTCAAATTTCGCTTAAAACATCTTTGGTGGATAGTTGTAAGGGTTTGACCCTTTTGGCTCGTTGTAGGGCTTATTTTACCAATTACGAGAAATGAAGACATCGCAATCAATGTGACCGAACTCAGTGTACTCTCTGAACTGGTACCAACCCATGTTCTTCAAGATAGCACCATACTGCTTGTTGTCTCTCGTGTAACTGCGTCTGAAAGCGGATTCAACCTCTCTCTTGGTTCTGTAGTTCAAATTGAACTTGTATCCGTCACTGAACGTTGTAGTCAAACTGTACTTGAAGTCTTTCATTGCTCTAATGTTTTATTTGTTTCTTAATTACATTGCAAAGGTAGTCATTTTTTTCGAAAGTACCAAACAAAATAGCATTTAATTTGCTGATACACAGATATTTAACTTTGGCTAACTTTTTGCTTACAGTAACTAACATTTAGAGCTAATCGAGCGGGACAGATTCCAATCTCAACCGAATGATTTCATCGCCTTTCTGACATTTGGCTACCTTGGTATAGTTGCCATCCTCATCTATGGTGGTCTGCGCTATGCAGCTAAAACCACACTTCTGATTGGAATGGTAAGCGTTGTTGAACTCATCCAATGCTTTCTGAAAGTCAGTGTAGGCGCTCTTAACCACGTCACCTCCGAACTTTCGAGTGAACAAACAAATAGTCTTTTTCATATCAAAACAAACTTTTCTGTGTTAACGTATTCCTTAATCTTCTCGTAGCGTATTCGCATTGTGCCTTGGATAGTTCCGAGCCTATGAACTTCATACCTATCCGTTTGGCTGCTACTGCCGTTGTTCCCGTACCCATGAACGGATCATATACTACCCCCCCCATTGGGGAATAGAGATTCAGCAGTTGCTCGCAAAGGACTGATGAGAATGTAGCTTTATTCAAATCGTTTGCTCCATCGTTGTTTGGGGCTTCGATGAAGTTAGGAACACTCTCGTAATTTTTCTGCCCATGTGCATTTACGCCTAATAGCTTCTTCTCTGTATGGTAGGTGGAGTATTCGTTTTTGCGAACCAATACGAAGATGTTTTCGCATATTCTCGTCAGCTTGTTAGGGCTCGTGTTGTTCGGGAGTGCTGATCTCTTTTTCCATACGATAGAGTCAGCAATCATAAACCTCGTTTCTCTGAGGACCGACATCAAAGCCATCCACATCGAGTTAGGGCTATCCGCTCCGTAGGAAATGTTATACAAGACAACTCCGTCTTTCTTCAAAACCTTATCCAACCCATTGAAGACATCAACCGTCCATTGAGCATACTCGTAAGGGGTTTTCTTATCCACGAAGACATCGTACCTGTTTTCCCTATTCTGTAACGATCTATCACCCTTTGCAGTTCTTGCGGTGTTGTAGGGTGGGGAGGTCAGTACGACATCCACGCTGCCCACGGGTAGCTTTTGCATCGTCTTCATGCAATCCTCGTTGTAGATATGATTGATATACACCATCAGTATCGGTAATGATTTAACTTTGTCAGCGCACTCCCGTTAGCATATCTGCGTCTCAGTTCCCTTGCTTCTCGGTCTACCTTGTCAGCCCACTGAAAGGCTCCGGCAATACCGACAAAAGCGCGTTGCTTTTCTTCTCTTGTTTTCAGATACTCGTTCTTGTCTATGTTTCGAGTATCATGTTATATCGTCTCTGATTCATACTGCGTTTTTATCTAACCACCCTTGTGGAGTGAAGTGAAACTGTTTGGCAAACCAATCTCGCATTGCTTTAAGCGTTGATTCAGAATAGTTGCGAGTATTCTCAGCGAGTAGTACCGCATATTCCTTGATTTGCTCTTTCGTGTACTTTGGCTTTTCCTTTTTGATGATGCCTATGTTTTTCAGCCGGCCACCGAAAGGCTCAATTCCTTTGCGCTTGCAATCGGCAAGGTATGCAGCGTGTCTCTGTCGGCTTTCCTCTCGCTCCTGCGCTTCAATCTCGTTATCGTGCTGATCGTAGGCGTAGTTCCTTTCCTTGGCGAAATCTCGTAAGGCTTGCATGATGATGAGAGGGTCTATGCTCCCGTAGAATCTCCCATACTTTCCCGACTTGAAACGGAAGAAGAATAGCATCAGTTCCGAAACCTTCATGTAGTAGAAGTTTGCCGTTATCAGTTGCGCACACTCTTTGAGTTGCTGACCCGATAACTTATCCTTGCAACCACAGAACTCGCTGAGATTTTTCAACTGAGGAATAAGCCATGCTATTGGTGTTCTATCTCCCATACGTTTCAGTTTAGCGAGGGTGGGGAAATCTCCGAAGAAGCACAAATCTGAGTTTGTACAGATCTTCCCTTGCACGTCTGGGTTATACTCCACCAAAAAGGTTTGTATCGTCCTGTTTATTTCTTCTGGCAGCATCGTCTTCTGCGAGGAGACTTGCAACGAGGTCTGCTGCTTCTTTGTCTCGTTTTGCTCGTGCCACTTCTGCACTATTGCTTGTATTGTTTCCATTGCTGAATGAGTTTTTATCGTTGTCGTAATTACCGTCTAACACCTTTGGGAAATTCTTGGGACCAAACACCCAGTTGAAACTTGCTTTGAAGTCTGTCTTTCTTCCCGATAGGAAATCAGAAGAAGCAACTTTCTCGACCACTGCAAAGATAGCTTTTTTGCCATAGGTTGACATACGGGCCTTTAGCGTTTCCTTTCGTTGGTCTGCGAGGATTTGTATTTTGGGTACTCTTGTACCTTCCATCGTCTTATTCCAAAACTCCACAAACTTTTTGCAATCTATCTTCTCTTTTTGATTTTTCGACACGACCTCAGAATAATCGTCCTCGTTAGAGGACAAATCTTCTGAACGTAGTGAAGAAGATATATTATTATTTCTTTTACATTCTTGATATGTATCCGATGGTGTATCCGATGGTGTATCCGATGGTGTATCCGATGGTGTATCCGATGGTGTATCCGATGGTGTATCCGATGGTGTATCCGATGGTGTATCCGATGGTGTATCACAATCTTGATAATCCGCCCAATTACAGATACTTATGATGTTGCAAACATTAGTTTTTGGTGTATCCGTATCTATACCAAAATCCACCTTTTTGGTTTTCGCATTCCATTTACCCAATTTTATCATACCTTGGTCTTCCAAAACATGGAGAAAATTCTGCACCCTATTGATACCCCACTTCCACCTATCCGACAAAGTTCGTATTCCTAACCCTATCTGACCGGGCTGAATAGTGACCCAAATTCTGTTTACTTTGAACGTGGAGCGTTTGTGAGATGCTGACAATAACAAGTCGATCCATGCCTGCCCCTCACTAAATGTCGTATTGGCGTATAAGTCATTCTGCTGAATAGACCGCCATAGCTTGATATAGCCTTTAGATTTATCCATAAGCAACGATTCTTTGTTTACGGATAATCGAACAATGTATAACGTTTTGATGTGTCATATCCACTTGTTTTTATACCTCCACTTGACTTTGTAAAAAAAGGGAAGGGGGAAGTGGATACCCCCATTCAACGGCTCATGACTTCCGCTTATCCCATTCTTTTGTTTTATGGTGTAAAGGTAAGAAAAATGTTTGAGAAACAAACACTTTACCTTAAAATTTAACTATATTTCAGATTTTAACAGATATGCCCTTGTCGGCTGATAATCGCTTGACTTCTAACGTGTAGTAAGAAATCTTCTCACGTAGCTCGTCTTTAGTCCAATGCTTTATCTGATTCCTTTTCCACTCCAAAGCGCTGACCCTATCCAAACCGATCTTGGTGATGAGGTTCTTTCTGTAGCCTATTAGGTGGTCCGAACTTAGTCTATTACAAGCGCGGCATTCGCCATTGCAGTTATCTTCATCGAACCTTGTAATCATGTTGGTACGGCTGATGTAGTGACCGCAATCCTCTTGGGAATATGGCTTTATCTGACCGCAAGAGATACATCTGAACAGACCACTTGGCATGACATCACGCAAACGGATGTAGAGCGAGAAAACCTTGTCGAGTTTCTTCACCAAATCTTCAAGAGTTTCCTCACCTTTGACCTTACGCTTTCTCCGTTTTGGTGTATTCGTTGGTGTATCTGCTGGTGTATCCGATTTCTTCTTTTTGCGCTTCCAATAGTATGGCATCATATCTCATCCTCCTTCCTTACGAATACTGCTGCACCACTGCCTTTGTGTATCTTGTTACGTACACGAATGGCACCCATGAGGGTAAGCCCTTTTCTTACTACTCTTTCCTTTCGCTTATCTCCTTCGAAGTAAGCGAGAATAACACTAAACTTTTCCATATTAGAAACTTCTATTTGTCAGTTGTCTGCCGTTGGAGTAAACAGCCCATAATTCAGAATTAGGCTTCTCTAAACCGATCTTCAAATCACTTGCCTTACCGAACATCTTATAGCTACCTCCTAAGTCAATCACCCAACCGTCTTTTCCTTTGAAGGGTCGAATGGCACGACCAACCATCTGATAGAACAAAGCAAGACTTTTCGTAGGACGTGCCAATATCACTGTGTCTAAAGCAGGGAAGTCAAAGCCAGTCGTCAAGACTCCCACATTAGCAACGACTTGTATCTTCTTGGCTTTGAAGTCATTTAACACTTGGTCTCGCTCCCCTTTAGGCGTTTCTCCCGTGACAATAGCAGCCTTGATACCTTTTGATTTTAGCTTCTCGACTAACTCATCAGCTTCCTTTGTGAACCTTGTGAAGACAAGAACACCATTTCTTGGTTTGCCACTTTTCGGCTTCAAAACTCTGAGGGTGGTGATAGTCAACTTATCGTAGAAACCGCTTCTCTCGTATTCCGCTTTCAGTGATTTCTCATCGAAGTCAGCACCCGTGGAATTGCTTTTCACTCGTTTCAAGTCTATGGTAGTGAGGTCGAAATACTGCAAGTCAGCAAGGTAGCCTTTATTCAGTAGCTCGCTGATCTGACAATAATACAACACCTTCTCGAAAATCCTTGGTCGTGTGCGAGTGAGGAATTTCAGCATTGACGTACCTTCAAACCCTTTGCCTAACCGATATGGCGTTGCAGTCAGTCCAATCACTTGTCTGTCTTTTCTTGCGTGGATGAACTGCTCGTACATACCTCCTTTGGCGTTCACTCCGTGGGCCTCGTCAACCATGATGTATTGAAACCCATCGAAATCCTTCAAGTGGTTCATGACACTGCCTATGGTGGCAAAGGTAATCTTATTGATATTCTTCATTCCTACCGATGCAGAATAGACACCGCAATCCCATACGCCATACGAACACATCTTCTCGTAGTTCTGAACGACTATCTCCTTACTCGGACAGAACACCAAAATAGGCTCGTTAAGTCTGAAAGCTATCTCAGCTATGACAAGGCTCTTTCCGGCTCCAGTAGGTAAGATGAGTAATCCATTCTTACTGCTCTTACCCTTGAAAGCATTGATAGCCGCTTCTGCTGCTGCTTTCTGATAGGGTCTTAATTCGTATTTCATTGCTCTTGATTAATGGAGGGTGGGAAATGGCCCCCACCCTCAGTTAAGTTACTCAGCGTCTTCTTCGTCTGCGAATGGCAGATTGTCGGCATCGCTCTTTTCTCCTTCTTCATCCTTGTTATCCTCCGTAGGCTTCTCTGCTTCGGGGAAATCAAGGTTGAAGTAATCGTGCATGGTCTTGCGGTTGGTTTCCTCTTGGGACCATAATTCAGAACGGTCACTCACCTCAAAGCCTTTGGCAAGGACGAACTTCTGCTTGTTACGGTCATACGTGTAGTAGACGTAGTATCCGGCCAGTGCGATGCAGAACGTCTCGTTGGTACGCAGACGAATCTCCGTAGTGCCTTGCTTGACTTGGGCAGCATATTTGGCGATCTCCATGCGAACGGCTGCAAGAGCTTCCTCAGCGTGTTTCTTCAATGCCTTGATATGCTCCAACGTCTCCTCCAACTCCTGCTCTTTGAGAGGGAGGTCGTTCTCACATTTTACGCAATACTCCTCACGGATATTGCTCACCTCGAAGTCGTCAAGTTTGCGCTCAACTGTCTCACCATTGGGATAGGTGGCGTTGAACTCCTTGCTGACGAATCCCATAGCATCCTTGGCAGTCTTAATCTTCTTTCCCTTGTAGGTGATGTTGGTGAAATCCAACTCCATCGGGAATACGTCTTTAACGTTGTCACTGAGGACATACTGAACCTCTTTCGGTTCGTAATCTTTCAAATTTGAAATCATTGTCTTAAACTTTTGAAGTTATAAATATTGTTCGTATTGTTCCATTTGCTGCTGCGCATATATCAGAGCCTCTTGCTCATTTGGACTTGGCAAATATAATCCGCACGTTGCTGAGGACCAGTTTCTGAACCTCTCTATGGCTGTTGTCATTTCAAGCGTGTCAAGGTCTCTCGTACTGCACAGTGCTATTACTTTCTGACCTCTTTTATTCGTTCTCTCGACTTTGAAAATATCGGGATTGACCTTCTTCTTGAAGATGTCGTATTTGACCTCCTCTAAGCTATATCCGAACTCCGAAGCGAAGTAACCCAACAATAGGTGAAGATAGGAGTTTTGCGAGGTAGAGCGTTGGCGATGCTTGCGTTTCACTTCAACAATACCGCCTTTCTTGTATTGCTCATTGCAGTACTCCTTGAACTTCTGCTTTTCAAATTCTGAATTGAGATTGAATATCATACTATCAGTTTGTATTTGGCATATCTGACGGGCTTACCCGTTATCTTGCTATATGCCGTTTGGTTCTCTGTGATGATGTGATAGCCCTCACTTCTGAGGTCGGCTATCCTCGCACCCAGTCGGTAACACCCGTATTCTCTGAGTGCAGTCAACGGCTCTATGAAACCGAACCTTTGGAGGTGCTCGAGGATAACCTTTTTCTGTGTCAGCTTTTCTTCCATAGCCTACTTCTTTAGAATGGCAGATCATCATCATTCTCTGGCTGCTGCTGTGGCATGGG
>Ga0256406_1004598_pt1 | contig 15601 bp, 14 predicted proteins | sample RumenRJG_03DNA_FD_185986 | JGI IMG/M metagenome (GOLD analysis project Ga0256406, IMG submission 185986) | Bovine rumen microbial communities from Lethbridge, Alberta, Canada - RJG_03 | ecosystem: Host-associated > Mammals > Digestive system > Stomach > Rumen | place: Canada: Alberta | collected... | reverse complement strand
ATGATCTACGATACGATCAGCCCGTTCGTGCAGATGACGGCGACGCAGTATGCGAATATCGTGGCGATTGCGCAGGTGACGCCGGGCCCGGTTGCGGTCAATACCGCGACGTATGTCGGTTATCAGTGCGCAGGGTATTTCGGTGCGTTTATCGCGACGCTGGGCGTATCGGTGCCTGCTTTTATCATTATCGCTGTCGTAGCCAGTATGGTGGAGAAATACAAAGAGAGCGTCGCCGTGAACGGCGCGCTGGCGGGAATCCGCCCGGCAACCGTCGGGCTGATTCTGGCTGCGGCAATTACGATCGGCGAACCGGCGTTTTTCACAAAAGATACGCTCGGAAGCGGCATCTCCGCGTTGAGCGGGATCCTGCCGGGAAATTCCGACGTGCTGTCTCTCATAATGTGCGTCGCGACAATTGTTCTGATCAGAAAATTCAGGGTCAACACCTTTCTCGTGCTGATAATTATGGGGTGCATCGGAGCGGTACTTGGTGTATAATCAATTAGCTGCGGCGCGCCGAAATGGCGGCCCTGCGGGATTCATATCACAGTCAGAAAGGGGAACCGAATGAAGATATATAATACGATGAGCGGCAGGAAGGAAGAGTTCGTTCCGCTGGAAGAAGGCAAGGTCAAGATCTACGTATGCGGACCGACCGTCTATAACTACTTCCATATCGGTAACGCGCGCCCTTTTGTCGTGTTTGATACGCTGAGAAGATATTTCAAATATCTCGGATATGACGTGACGTTCGTGCAGAACTTCACGGATGTCGACGATAAGATCATCAACCGTGCCCGCGAGGAGGGAATCACGGCGCCGGAGGTTTCGGAGAAATACATTAAGGAATATTTCGATGACGCCGCAGCGCTCAATGTCATTCCGGCGGACGTACACCCGCAGGTGTCGAAGTGCATTCCGGACATCATCAATTTCATCAGCACACTGATCGAGAAGGGTTACGCTTACGAAGCGGATGGAGATGTCTACTACAGCACCCGGAAGTTCAAAGGATACGGGAAGCTGTCCGGTCAGAATATCGATGATCTTGAATCCGGCGCGCGCATTGCGGTTGGCGAGGTGAAGAAGGATCCGCTTGACTTCGCGCTATGGAAGGCGCAGAAGGAGCCGGATGAGATCGCGTGGGATTCGCCGTGGGGCAAGGGCCGTCCGGGCTGGCACATCGAGTGCTCGACGATGGCAAGGAAGTATCTTGGCGAGACGATCGACATCCACGGAGGCGGTCAGGATCTGAAGTTCCCGCATCACGAGAACGAGATCGCGCAGTCCGAGGCGTGCAACGGCGTGCCTTTTGCGCGGTACTGGATGCACAACGGCTATATCACGGTGGACGGCGTGAAGATGTCGAAGTCGCTGAATAACTTCTTCACCGTTCGTGATATCCGGAAGGAATTCACCGGAGATTTCATCCGGTTCTTCCTGCTGTCCGGACAGTACCGGAATCCGATCAATTTCAGCGACACAGAGATGAACAGTGTGAAGCAGGGTTACGACCGGATCGTGACGGCGGTGGAGACGCTGGAATTTTTGACGAAGAATGGAACGGACGAAGAGATGACGGCGGACGAGCAGAAGACGCTGGATCAGCTTTCCGGTAACAAGAAGGACTTCCTGGAGGCGATGGACGACGACCTGAATACGGCGGCAGCGATCGCATCGATTTTTGAAATGGTGACGTCGGTGAATCAGACCGTCAAAGACGGCGCGACGAAGGCCTTTGCCGCAGAGGCGCTGAAGCGGATTCACGAACTGACGGATATCCTCGGCGTGCTGCAGGATGAAGATGACGGCGCAGTCGGTGATGATATTCAGAAGCTGGTCGATGAGCGGCAGCAGGCCCGGAAGGAGAAGAACTGGGCGCGTGCGGACGAGATCCGGGATTACCTCGCAGAGAAGGGATACACCCTCAAGGATACCCCGCAGGGAGTGCAGGTTATCAAGAACAACTAGGCTATGGATCAGGAAATACAGAACATGAACAGCACGACGCTGGCCTATATGGGAGACGCCGTGTATGAGGTGCGGATCCGTGAGATGCTGATCGAGCACGATCCGCACGATGTGAACCGACTCCACAAGAGAGCGATCCGGTACGTTTCGGCGAACGGGCAGGCGAAAGCGGTCAAGGAAATGCTGAACGGTTTTCTGAGCGAGGACGAAGCGCGGCTGGTCAAACGGGCGCGGAATCACCGGACGCTGTCCCGGCCGCGGAACACCGATCCGAAGATCTACAAGCTGGCAACCGGCTTTGAAGCGCTGGTCGGATACCTGTTTCTGGCAGAGGAAGAAGAGCGAATGGATGAGGTGATTCAGGAGGCGATCCGGATCATTGAGGAGGACGACTAATGAGCAGAGCGGATCAGATTTTTGTGACGATGTGTCAGGATATCATTGACCACGGGTTCAGCACGGAAGGGCAGAAGGTTCGTCCGCACTGGCCGGATGGCACGCCTGCGCATACGATCAAGAATTTCGGCGTGGTCAACCGGTATAATCTGGCGGAAGAATTCCCGGCGCTGACTCTGCGGCCGACGGCAATCCGGCTGGCGTTCGACGAGATTCTCTGGATCTGGCAGCGGAAATCAAATAATATCAGAGATTTGAACAGCCACATCTGGGATGAGTGGGCTGACGGGAACGGAAGCATCGGGAAGGCATACGGCTATCAGATGGGCATCAAGTACGACTTCAAGCAGGGACGGATGGACCAGGTCGATAATGTCCTCTGGCTCCTTAAGAATGACCGATATTCCCGCCGGATCATGACGAATATGTACAATTTTCAGGACCTTCAGGAGATGCGGCTCGAGCCGTGTGCGTACAGCATGACCTTCAATGTCAAGGACGATACGCTGAACGCGATCCTGAACCAGCGTTCGCAGGACATCCTGACGGCGAACAACTGGAATGTCGTGCAGTACTCGCTGCTCCTGATGATGATGGCGCATGTCAGCGGACTCAAGGCAGGCGAGCTGGTTCACGTAATATCGGATGCGCACATTTACGACCGCCACATCGAGATCGTCAAAGAGCTGATCCGGCGGCCGCAGTATCCGGCGCCGAAGGTGACGCTGAACCCGGATGTGAAGGATTTCTACGATTATACGGTGGACGATCTGGTGATCGAGAATTATCAGCACAATCCGCAGGTGAAGAACATTCCGGTCGCGATTTAATGAATCAGCCCGGGACGCGCGGAGGTGACCGGGGGCCGGGCGAAGATGCCGGACCGACAGAGCGTCCGCCGGCGAACCGGAGATCCGCTGGTTTTGGCGGAGCGCCGGAAGTGTATACGGAAGGGTAACGAGCCGCAAGGGGACCCTTGCGGCTCGTGTTTTTTATAAGAATTAAAGAAACGGAGAGACAGATGAACCTGATCGTTGCAGTAGACGAGAAATGGGGGATCGGATGCGGCGGTGCGCTGCTGGCGGATATTCCCGGGGACATGCAGTATTTCAAGGAGAAGACGATGAATAAGGTCGTGGTGATGGGGCGGAAGACGCTCGAGAGCATGCCGAAGCGGCGGGGGCTTCCGAAGCGGGTCAATTACGTCCTGACTTCGCGGCCGGATTTTGAGGCGGAGCGGTGCATCACGGTGCATTCGGAGGAGGAACTGAAGCGGGAGATTGCAAGGTACGATCCGGATGACGTGTTCATCATCGGCGGGGAGAGCATTTACCGGCGTTTCTACGAGCAGTGCGACCGGCTCTATGTGACGAAGATGCATGCGGATCTCGGAGCGGACCGATTCATGGTCAATCTGGATGAGGATGACCGGTTCTTTGTGGCCGGACAGAGTGAGATGCAGCACGAGAATGGGATCGATTATCAGTTCCTGGTGTATGAGAGGAAGAATGCGTGATGGCAGACAGAAGGAAGAGCAGCGGAAAGAACCGGCGGGATTCGCATGGCGTATACGAGCGCAGAGAGGCGCGCGGCAAGGGTCGGTACGAGGAAGGCAGCCTAGCAAAAAACGGCAGGAACGGCCGTGGTAGCCGGGACGGCAGATTTGAGAAAAACAGCTCCGGGAGAAACGAGCGTTACGAAAGGTATGAGAAGAACGGCCGGCGGCAGAGCAAAGGCTATGGAGCTTCTCCGGACCGGCGTCCGGATCGCCGCGACTCCCGTCCGGATGCGTACCGGAGCGCGAACCGGAATGCAGATCGGAATGTGAACCGGAATGATTACCGCGAGGCACACGGCGGGTATCGGAACGGATACTATGATGACTTTGATGCGGCACCGCGGGAGAACCTGCTGGTCGGGCGGAATCCGGTGATTGAAGCGCTCCGCGCGGGACGCGATATCGAACGGATCTACATGGCGGAAGGCGCCGGCGGATCGATCAGCATCATCCGGGCGCTGGCGAAGGAGCAGGGAGTCGCCATCAGCATGGTCGGCAGCGTGAAGCTGAATCATATGGCGCCGGGCGAAAAGCACCAGGGGGTTGTGGCAGAGATCCCGGCCTACCATTATTCGGAGATGAAGGATATTTTCGCAAAAGCAGAAGAGAGCGGGGAACCGCCGTTCGTCGTGATTCTGGATGAGCTGACCGATCCGCACAATGTCGGGGCGATCATCCGGACGGCGGAATGCATGGGAGCTCACGGCGTGATTATTCCGAACCGGCGGGCGTGCGGTCTGACATCGACTGTTGCAAAGAGTTCGGCTGGTGCGATCGAGCGGATTCCGGTCGTACGTGTGACGAATATCGGCCGGACGATCGATGAACTGAAGGAGCTGGGAATCTGGTCCGCGGCCTGCGACATGGATGGAGAATCGTGCTACGATGCGGAGCTGTCCGGTGCGATTGCGATCGTGATCGGCAACGAAGGCCGTGGCATCAGCCCGCTCGTGAAGAAGAAATGCGACTATGTTATTTCCGTGCCAATGAAGGGCGTGATTAACTCGCTGAACGCTTCGAACGCTGCGGCGATCATCATGAGTGAAATCCGTCACCAGCGGGAGACCAGAGCTTAGAGACAGCAGGAAATCCGGTGCGCCGGCCTTCCTTTTTTACAGGACTGCCTCTTGAAAATACTGTGATTCAGCGCATCCAGACAGTGCGGTGAAGTGCGCGATTTCAGCCTGCACTACAGGCTGCCCGCCGCAGGATTGTATGGAAATTCGTAATGTTTTTGATTCAATGCAACTGTTAACTTTTTGTCAGAATCGAGTTACGATTCGGATAGAGGGGAATGGGCCTGTGAGAACAGGAATGCAAGGAGGACAGGACGATGAAACATACGATTTCGAATGGGACGCTGGCTACGCTGATATTGATTTTTATGACGGTGGTATTTGTCATGCTGGTGTCGACGCAGTCGATTCTTGCGCAGACGGTCATTTCGGTGATCGGATTCTGCCTGGCTGGTCTGGCGCTGAATAAAGTCGTCGCAGATCGGGGCCGGAAGTAAGAACGGAATTCCCGGACGGGACGAAGCGCTTTCACTCAGTCATAATATTTTCCAAAATACAATCTCGCAGAAAGCATCCGGCGGCACTACTCTGCCGGGTGCTTTTTGGTGAACGGATGGCGCGAAGAGTGATCATGAGTTCGGATGACAGGTAGTCAAAAAAAGTCCTTGACATTGACTCATGGACAGAGTATTATTATTGAGCGTCTTTATGAAATGAAAAACAGAGCAGGGAAGTCCCTGCTCTGGATTTTAGGTTGATTAAGGAAGTTCATCAGGAAGCAATATTCTTATCATATAATCAAGGAGGAACCCGACGTGAGAAACAAGATCATCCTCGCATGCACAGAATGCAAGCAGAGAAACTACAACACTACCAAGAATAAGAAGAATAATCCGGACCGGATCGAGCTCATGAAATACTGCAAGTTCTGCGGCAAAGAGACTCTGCACAAGGAAACGAAGTAATTCCCCAGCTGACTTGGAGACTGACCATGGCGAGCAATAACGCAAAGCAAACGAAAGATAAGGAAAAGAAAGAGCGCGGTGGTCTGCTGGCTTATTTTGAGGGAGTCCATCAGGAGTTCAGCAAAGTGGTATGGCCGACCAGAGAGGAACTGCGGAAGAGTACAGTTTCGGTAGTTGTCATCTGTGCTGTTTTCGCGCTGGGATTCTGGCTCATCGATACCGGATTCCTGCAGGTGCTCCGTACTGTGCTGGGCATCACTCTTTCTTAGGAACGGACGGGAGCAGTTAGATGGCGGATATGACAGAGAATACGAATGCGGGCAGCACATCACTGTCGCCGCTGGAAGGCGAAGGCCTGCGCGGCGACGGAACCGCAAAATGGTATGTGGTGCATACGTATTCCGGTTATGAGAATAAGGTAAAGAGCAACATCGAGAAGATGGTGGAATACCGCGGGATGCAGGACAAGATCATGGAAGTCGTGATTCCGACCGAAGAGACCGTCGAGATCAAGAACGGTCAGCGGAAGATCAAGACGAAGAAGCTGTATCCGGGATATGTCATCATCAAGATGATTGTCAATAACGAGACCTGGTATCTGGTGCGCAACACGGAAGGTGTTACCGGATTCGTAGGGCACGGATCGGATCCGATTCCGCTGACTGATGAGGAAGTGGTTCGGATGGGAATTGAAAAGATTCGAATCGACCTGGATGTCGAGGTCGGCGAGACGATTCGCATTATCGGCGGACCTTTTGAGGGCCAGATGGGCATTGTCGAAGACATCAGCCCGGAGAAGCAGATCGTCAAGGCGAAGATTTCGATGTTCGGTAGAGATACTCCTGTGGAGCTGGAGTTTTCACAGGTAGGTAAAATTCAATAATCAAAGAAAGGAGAAGATATGGCAAAGAAGATCGATGGCTACATCAAGCTTCAGATTCCGGCCGGAGGAGCAACACCGGCACCGCCTGTAGGTCCTGCGCTGGGTCAGAAGAGTGTCAACATCATGGATTTCTGCAAGCAGTTCAATGCCAAGACTCAGGACCAGAAGGGCATGGTTATCCCGGTCGTGATCACGGTATACGCGGACAGAAGCTTCACATTCGTGTGCAAGACTCCGCCGGCAGCAGTACTGCTGAAGAAGGCTGCGGGAATCGAGACGGCTTCCGGTGAACCGAACAAGCGCAAGGTTGCTACCATTACGCTGGAGCAGGCACAGGAAATCGCGAAGACAAAGATGCCGGATCTGAATGCAGCGTCTCTTGAGGCCGCAACGGAGATGATCAAGGGCACCGCACGCAGCATGGGCATTGTAGTAGAAGGTTAATTGAGTGGGAGGCGAAAGCCGGTCGTACCACAAGGAGGTAAACATGCCAAAGAGAAGCAAGAGATACAGCGAAGCGGCGAAGAAGTTTGACAAGACTCAGACTTACGACGTAGCAGATGCTGTCAAAGAAGTAAAGGAACTTGCGACCGCGAAATTCGATGAGACAATCGAAATGCACATCCGTCTGGGTGTAGACGGAAGACACGCGGATCAGCAGGTAAGAGGCGCGACTGTTCTGCCGCACGGAACCGGTAAGACGAAGAAAGTTCTCGTTTTCGCAAAGGGACCGAAGGCTGAGGAAGCAGAGGCGGCCGGCGCGGATTACGTAGGCGCGGAAGATATGGCGCAGCGTATTCAGCAGGAGAACTGGTTCGACTTTGATGCAGTCGTTGCGACACCGGACATGATGAGCGTGGTAGGTCGTCTGGGCCGTATTCTCGGTCCGAAGGGCCTGATGCCGAACCCGAAGTCCGGAACTGTTACGATGGATGTCACCAAAGCGCTGGAAGACATCAAAGCTGGTAAAGTGGAGTACCGTCTGGACAAGGCGAACATCATCCACGTTATCATCGGGAAGAAGTCATTCACCGACGAGCAGCTGACAGAGAATGCGAACGCGCTCCTGAGCGCGATTGCGAAGGCAAAGCCGTCCGCAGCGAAGGGTCAGTACTTCCGCAGTGTTTCCATCGCGTCGACGATGAGCCCGGGAGTAAAGGTCAATACCGCGTCTTTAGGCTAGGCTGTCGTGAATCATAAAATCGAATATCAACCGTAGACAGCGGGTGCGAAAGCTTAATTTCCTGCCGAGGTACAATATAAATTGAACCCCGCTGTCTCCAGAGCGGGGTATTTTGTACCGTCTGTGACATTCGGAACAAGATTATGACCGGCGGTGCCGGTCAGGAAAGGAGAATACATGTCTGAAGAAGCAAAGAAGGCGAAACAGGTAGTGATTGACGAGATCAAAGATCGTTTTGAAAACGCAGGATCCGTCGTTGTTGTAGACTACCTCGGCCTTACAGTAGCAGAAGCGGATGCGCTGAGAAAGAACCTCAGAGAGGCTGGTGTCGGCTTTACCGTATACAAGAACACGCTGGTAAAGCGCGCGATCGCGGGCACTCCGTATGAGAGCCTCGGAGAATGCCTCAAGGGTTCCAGCGCTTTTGCTTTCAGCACGGATGATGACGTAACCGCAGGCGCTCGCGTACTGAACAAAGCGATCAAGGATTACAAGAAGATGGCGTTCAAGGGCGGCGTTGTGGAAGGCGAAGTATATGACGCAGAGAAGGTAATCGAACTGGCATCCATCCCGTCGAGAGAAGAGCTTATCGCTCGTTTCATGGGAAGCATCCAGTCCCCGATTTCCAAGCTGGTCAGAACGTTCAAGGCAATTGCGGATAAGGAAGAGGAAGGATCCCCGGAAGCCGCAGAAGCATAAACGCATAGGTTATTTTCCGGCGGCATAGAACCGCCAGAAGCACACTTGAAAAGGAGATTTATATAATGGATAAGGATCAGATCATCGAGGCTCTGAAGGGAATGAGCATCCTCGAAATCAATGAACTCGTTAAAGCTTGCGAAGAGGAATTCGGCGTATCCGCTGCAGCTGCAGTTGTTGCGGCTCCGGCTGGCGGTGCTGCTGCTGAGGCTGAAGAGCAGACTGAATTCACCGTCGTTCTGAAGGAGATCGGCGACCAGAAGATCAAGGTTATCAAGGCAGTCAGAGAGGCTACCGGCCTTGGCCTGAAGGACGCGAAGGCTCTGGTTGATGGTGCTCCGAGCAACGTCAAGGAGAATGTCGAAAAAGCAGAGGCGGAAGCTCTCAAGGCTTCGCTGGAAGAAGTCGGCGCTGTCGTTGAACTGAAGTAATCCGAGAATTAGGTTTTGAGTAATTTGGGCCCTGATTTTCAGGGCCCAAATTCTTGCTATATATAATCCGCGAAGAGCGGCGGATTTCGTGGCAATTGGGGGACTTTCACACACAAATGCCATACAATGCACTTGCACTCTATACAATTCTAACATAGAATTATAAGTTGCTATAGAGCCGATTTTTCTTAAACAATAAGGAGTGATAACATGCCAAAACCTGTAAAAGTTGGAAGGAAAGAACGCATGACCTTTGCCAAGATCAATGAAGTCTGCGAAATGCCGAACCTCATTGATATTCAGACGAAGTCCTACAAATGGTTCGTCGAAGAAGGTCTGGCAGAAGTTCTTGAGGATGTTTCCCCGATCAGGGATACGACCAACACCCTCAGCCTGGAATTTGCGGACTACTCCTTCTCCAATGAGCCGAAATACGATCAGGAAGAGTGCAAAGAGAGAGAAGCGACTTATGCGACGTCTCTTACCGTAAAGGTCCGGCTGATCAACCGGGAGACAGGCGAAATCAAAGAACAGAATGTATTTATGGGTGATTTTCCGCTGATGACGGAAAAGGGAACCTTTGTATATAACGGTGCAGAGAGAGCGATTGTAACTCAGCTGGTTCGTTCTCCGGGACCGTATTTTGACGTTGTTGTCGACAAATCGAATCAGCGTCTGTATTCCTCAACCGTAATCCCGAACCGGGGTGCATGGCTGGAGTACGAGACGGATTCGGCCGGCGTGATTTATGTCAGAGTAGATAGAACAAGAAAATTACCGATCACAGCATTCCTTCGCGCGCTGGGTCTGAGTTCCAATGAGGAAATTCTGGACACATTCGGAGCGGATGACCGGCTGATGAAGACGCTCGAGAAGGATGCGACCAAGAATAGCGATGACGGAGTCAAGGAAATTTACAGAAGACTGCGTCCGGGAGATCCGCCAACCGTGGAAAATGCGCGGTCCATGCTGAACTCCCTGCTCTTCGACCCGAAGCGCTATGATCTGGCGAAAGTCGGAAGATATAAATATAACAAAAAGCTCGGCCTTCACAACCGGCTGGTGGATGCGGTCGCCGCAGAGGATATTATCAATCCGAACACCGGCGAGGTGATGGTGGAAGCCGGACAGACGATTTCGAGAAAGAAAGCCTATGAAGTGGAGAATGCGGGCGTCCTTAGCGTGATCGTAAAGGGCAAAGGCGACTACTTCAATGCTGAGACGAAGGTTATCGGCAGCCAGTTCGTTGATCCGACCCTGTATGTGGATTTTGACCTGAAGCCGTTCAAGCTCTCTGAGCTGGTATATTATCCGGTCCTCAAGGAGATTCTGGACAGCTCGGAGAATGAAGAAGAAATCAAGGCAGCGATTGCCGCGCGGAAACACGAGCTGTCTCCGAAGCACATCATCCTGCCGGATATTATTGCTTCCGTCAGCTATCTGCTGAACCTGAACTACGGTCTCGGCGAGACAGATGATATCGACCATCTGGGGAACCGTCGTCTCCGCACTGTCGGCGAACTGCTGCAGAACCAATTCCGCATTGGTTTTGCCAGAATGGAGAGATCTATTCGCGAGAGAATGACGACCGAGAATGCGACGCCGCAGCAGCTGATCAACATTCGTCCGGTCACCGCAGCGGTAAAGGAATTCTTCGGAAGTTCCCAGCTCTCCCAGTTCATGGATCAGAACAACCCGCTGGCGGAGCTGACTCATAAGAGAAGACTGTCCGCACTCGGACCGGGCGGTCTGTCCAGAGAAAGAGCCGGATTCGAGGTCCGCGATGTACACTATTCTCACTACGGAAGAATGTGCCCGGTAGAGACTCCGGAAGGTCCGAACATCGGCCTGATCGGATCGCTGACGACCTACGGTATCATTAATGAATACGGATTTATCGAGACCCCGTATCGGAAAGTCGACAAGGAGAAGGGCATCGTTACCAAGGAAGTAGAGTATCTTTCTGCGGATGACGAGGAGCTGATGATCATTGCGCAGGCGAACGAACCGCTGGATGAGGAAGGCCATTTTCTCAACAAGAAGGTCGCAGTCCGCGGCGCGCATGGCGAGATTACGATGTCGACGGCAGATAAGGTCGATTATATGGACGTATCGCCAAAGCAGGTAGTTTCGGTCGCGACGGCGATGATTCCGTTCCTGGAGCACGATGACGCGAACCGTGCGCTGATGGGTTCCAACATGCAGCGTCAGGCAGTACCGCTGCTGGTGACTGAGGCGCCGTACGTAGGAACCGGTATTGAATACAAAGCAGCCTGTGACTCCGGCGCAGTTGTTCTGGCAAAGAACAGCGGAACCGTCGAGTTTGTTGACGCCAAGACGATCCGGATCCGCAGAGATGAGGATGGCGGTCTGGATTCGTACAAGCTGCTCAAGTTCAAGCGTTCCAACCCTGGAACCTGCATCAACCAGCGCCCGATCGTCTCTTATGGCGAACACATTGAGGCGGGAGAAGTCGTGGCAGACGGTCCGTCGACAAATCTCGGCGAGATTTCGCTCGGAAAGAACCTGCTGGTCGGATTTATGACCTGGGAAGGATACAACTACGAGGATGCGATTATCCTGAATGAACGTCTGGTAATGGATGACGTTCTGACGTCGCTCCACGTAGTCAAATATGAATGCGAAGCGAGAGAAACCAAGCTCGGATCAGAAGAGATTACAAGGGATATCCCGAACCTCAACGATGATGTGCTGAAGGATCTGGACGAGAACGGCATTATCCGCATCGGTGCGGAAGTCAAGTCTTCCGACTATCTGGTCGGCAAGCTGACGCCGAAGAGCGAGACGGACCTGACTGCAGAAGTCCGGATGCTGCGCGCGATTTTCGGCGAGAAGTCGAAGGAAGTCCGCGACACATCGCTCAAGGTGCCGCACGGTGAGGCCGGTATCGTCGTCGATGTACGGGTATTCAGCAGAGAGAACGGAGATACGGACCTTCCGCCGGGGGTCAACAAGATCGTCCGCGTATATATCGTCACAAAGAGAAAAATCAATGTCGGCGATAAGATGGCCGGACGTCACGGCAACAAGGGTGTTATCTCCCGGATTCTTCCGGAAGAAGACATGCCGTTCAAGGATGACGGCGAGACGCTGCAGATCATGCTGAACCCGCTCGGCGTACCATCCCGTATGAACGTCGGACAGGTGCTGGAAGTTCACCTAGGACTCGCAGCCAAGGCAAAGGGCTGGTACATTTCCACCCCGGTATTCGATGGCGCGAGCGAGCAGGATGTCGTCAACCTCCTGGAGGAATGCGGCTATTCCAAGACCGGAAAGATGAGACTGAGAGACGGCCGTACCGGTGAATACTTCGATAACGAGATCACGGTCGGCTACATGTATATGCTGAAACTCCACCATCTCGTGGACGATAAGATTCACGCGAGAAGTACGGGTCCGTATTCACTGGTAACGCAGCAGCCGCTCGGCGGTAAAGCGCAGTTCGGCGGACAGCGTTTCGGAGAGATGGAGGTATGGGCGCTCGAAGCATACGGCGCCGCCTACACGCTGCAGGAGATCCTGACGGTTAAGTCCGATGATATCATCGGCCGTGTCAAGACCTATGAAGCGATTGTCAAGGGTGAGAATATCCCTGAGCCGGGAATTCCGGAATCCTTCAAGGTGCTGATCAAAGAGCTGCAGGCGCTGGCGTTGGATGTCCGCGTGATGTCCGGCGACAATAAGGAAATCCATCTGAAGGATACTTCGGAATACGACGAGGCGCCGACCGTCGACCGGATGCTCAAGGAAGCAGACCGTCACGCGGAGGCCGAGCACGAGAGAGCGGAGCGCGAGCGGAGACGCAGAGAAGAGCGAGAGAACCAGATGTACGCGGCGGAGCACGCTGATGACGATGAGGACGAGTTCCAGGAAAACGATGACTCCGTACTGGAAGCGGAATTTGACGCGAAGGCATCGGCGAACCTCTCTGCGGACGATGAAGATCTGAACGATGATGATTTTGACGACGCCGAGGAGGATTACGAAGATCTGAGCGGCCTTGTCGATGTCGAGGATACCGGCAGCGGAATGGATGAGTAAGGGAGGATATATGAAGAACGAGATTAACGACGAACTTAGAAATTTTGAATCCCTCCAGATCAAGCTGGCTTCTACCGAGAAAATGCTCGAGTGGTCTCACGGCGAGGTGACGAAGCCGGAAACGATCAATTACAGAACGTTAAAGCCGGAAAGAGACGGACTCTTTTGCGAGAGAATCTTCGGACCGACGAAGGACTGGACCTGCGCCTGCGGAAAGTACAATAAGATCCGCTATAAGGGTCAGGTCTGCCCGTACTGTGGTGTCGAAGTGACTAAGGCAAAAGTCAGAAGAGAGAGAATGGGCCACATCAAACTGGTGTCTCCGGTTTCTCATATCTGGTATTTCAAGGGAATTCCGTCCCGCATCGGTCTGGTGCTTGATATCACGCCGAAGAATCTTGAAAAAATCATTTATTTCGCTTCGTATATTGTGACGGATCCGGGCGATACGCCATATGAATACAAGCAGATTATCGAAGAGAATGAATATAATCAGGCCAGAGAGATCTACGGAAAGACCTTCAAAGCAGAAATGGGTGCGGAAGCGATTCAGCATCTCCTGCAGCAGGTCGATGTAGACAAGCTGGCGGAAGAGCTCCGGGAACAGCTGCAGAAAGCTTCCGGACAGAAGAAGATCCGTCTGATCAAGAGACTGGAGGTAATTGAAGCATTCAAACAGTCCGGTAACAAGCCGGAGTGGATGATCCTCGAGGTCGTCCCGGTCATTCCGCCGGATCTCCGCCCGATGGTTCAGCTGGAAGGCGGTCGTTTCGCGACGTCCGATCTGAATGATCTATACCGCCGTGTTATCAACCGCAACAACCGGCTGAAGAAGCTGCTGGAGCTCGGCGCACCGGACATTATCGTCCGTAATGAGAAGCGTATGCTTCAGGAAGCGGTTGACTCGCTGATTGATAACGGCAGAAGGGGCCGTGCTGTAACCGGCGCTGCCGGCAGAGCGCTGAAGTCTCTGTCCGATATGCTGAAGGGTAAGCAGGGACGTTTCCGTCAGAACCTGCTGGGCAAACGTGTCGACTACTCCGGCCGTTCCGTAATCGTTGTCGGTCCGACGCTGAAGTTCTATCAGTGCGGACTTCCGAAGACGATGGCACTGGAGCTGTTCAAGCCTTTCATCATGAAAGAGCTTGTTGAGCGGGAACTGGCGCACAATATCAAGAGCGCCAAGACCATGGTAGAGAAAATGAAGCCGGAAGTCTGGGACGTCCTGGATCACGTGATCAAAGATCACCCGGTGCTTCTGAACCGTGCCCCGACCCTGCACCGGCTGGGAATTCAGGCTTTCGAGCCGGTGCTCGTAGAAGGCAAAGCAATCAAGCTGCATCCGCTGGCCTGCACGGCGTTCAACGCGGACTTCGACGGCGACCAGATGGCGGTTCACGTACCGCTGTCCGTAGAGGCACAGGCCGAAGCACGGTTCCTGATGCTTTCTGTCAATAACATTCTGGCGCCGAAAGACGGATCTCCGATCACGATTCCGACGCAGGATATGATCCTCGGAAGCTATTACCTGACTCATCCGGGAACCGAGGCGAGAGACCGGGATAATGAGAAGGGTGACGGAAAGTGCTTCAGTGATATCGATGAGATGCTGATGGCTTATCAGAATCATGTCGTCGGCATTCATGCCCACGTCAAGGTCAAAGTGAAGAAAGACAAGGACGATCCGGGCCGGCTCGTCGAGTCGACAGTCGGGCGTTTCATCTTCAACCAGGGCCTGCCGCAGGACATCGGATTTGTCGACAGAGAGAAGGATCCGTATTCGCTGGAAGTGGACTTCCTGGTCGGGAAGAAACAGCTCGGTACGATCATCGACAAGTGCTTTAAGAAGCACGGAAATACGCGGACCGTTCTGATGCTGGACTACATCAAGAGCATGGGATACCATTACTCGACGATTGCGGCGACGACGATTTCGATTTCCGATATGGAAATCCCGGCGGCAAAAAAAACCATTGTTGCCGGCGCAGATGCCGAAGTAGATAAAGTTGAAAGAATGTACCGCCGCGGTCTCATGTCAGATCGCGAGCGCTATGACCGTATCATCAAGATCTGGGCGGAAGCGACTGAAAACGTCGCAGATGCGCTGATGGATTCTCTGGATCCGATGAACAACCTGTTCATCATGGCGAACTCCGGAGCAAGAGGTAATAAGAGCCAGATGAGCCAGGTCGGCGGTATGCGCGGACTGATGGCGAATGCGACCGGACACACGGTAGAAATTCCTATTAAGGCAAACTTCCGTGAAGGCCTGTCCATCCTGGAATACTTCATTTCATCGAACGGTGCCCGTAAAGGACTGGCAGATACCGCGCTGCGTACAGCGGACTCGGGTTATCTGACAAGAAGACTGGTCGATGTATCCCACAGCGTCATCGTAAATGAAGACGACTGCGGAAGCACTGATGGCGTTGAG
>Ga0256406_1004595_pt1 | contig 15606 bp, 10 predicted proteins | sample RumenRJG_03DNA_FD_185986 | JGI IMG/M metagenome (GOLD analysis project Ga0256406, IMG submission 185986) | Bovine rumen microbial communities from Lethbridge, Alberta, Canada - RJG_03 | ecosystem: Host-associated > Mammals > Digestive system > Stomach > Rumen | place: Canada: Alberta | collected... | reverse complement strand
TCAAACAGGCGCTTGTTGATAACGTTATCCAGCGCAGCGGGAAACTTGTCGCCCCAGCCGTTGAAGCAGAAATCAAGAAGGCGGAACGTCTTTTCGGCATTCGCCTCATCACACTCTTCCACCGTGATAAACGCATGGTCGCGCGCCCAAGTGTCGTTGCTCGGACATGGAACGAAAATGATGTTTCTCTCGGGCAGCTGCGTCTGGAGGCTGCGGATGTGTTCATCGTCAGGAACGACGATAAGCACGGGCTCAAACCGCGCGATGGCTTTTGCCAACTGGATGAACGTCCGTGTGATGTCATCCAAGTACGGCGCCCAATCACTCTCGCCGTGAGGCCAAGTCAGTTGCACACCGCCCTGCCGCTCCCATTCTGCGGGCAGCCGCCGTTTGCTCTTTTTGTTGTTCATTTCGTTTTCTCGTTATCATCCATGATATCCTTGCAAAGATACGAAGTTTTTCTGAGAATAATTGTTTTGATGAAAGAAAATAAGCGATTTTATTTCGTTCAGCTCTTAATTTTTTTTGTACCTTTGCACGATATGAATAGGCAAAGACTGTTTTTCCCGTTGTTGCCCGGCAGCCCGTTATGTGTCGTGCTGCTTGTGCTGCTGCTGACGGCTTGTCGGGTGGGAAAGGGCGAAAAGCCGCTGGTTGGTGGTACGTATGACTATCCATCGGGCGAGGTGCATGTGGAAGATATATACGTTCCGGAAGAAGAGACGTCAGACGAGGAGTCGGAACGTAGTGGAGACCTGCGCAGAGAGTTGCAGCGGATGGTGCCTGCACCGCTGACCGACCGCCCTGAACAGATATTGTGGCGAGAGGGGTATGCGACGTCTTACAACAGTGAGACACGCCTGCCCAACTGGGCAATGTGGCTCTTGAAAGGCGAACATACTTCCGGTGCTCACAAACGGCAGGGCGTAAAATATCATGAGGACGAAGACGTGGCACCGCCCAGAGCCACGAATGAGGACTATTACAACTCGGGTTGGGACCGCGGTCACATGTGTCCGGCAGGCGACAACAAATGGAGTGCGCAGGCAATGGAAGACTGCTTCCTCTTTACGAATATGTGTCCGCAGAACCACAATCTCAACGGTGGCGACTGGAACGAACTGGAGATGCAATGCCGGAAATGGGCGAAGCGCTTCGGGGAAATCTATATCGTCTGCGGGCCGATTCTCTTCCGCAGTGCCCATAAGACAATCGGGAGAAACAAGGTGGTTGTGCCCGAAGCTTTCTTCAAAGTGGTGTTGCGCATGGGCGACGACCCGAAAGCCATCGGATTCATCTATCGCAACGAGGCGGGCAACCGACCGAAAGGTGACTACGTGAACTCGTTGCGACAGGTGCAGCGCATCACAGGCATCACCTTCTTTCCGCAGTTGGCAGCCGACGTGCGCGAACGCTTGCTCGACGATGCCGACCTCGACGACTGGTGGTGAGGAAAAAAGATTTCTTGAATGATAAACAAAAATAAGATGATGAAACAGATAACAAGTATTCTCTTGCTGACAGCCATGTTGCTGTTCAGCGTGGGTTGCAGCAAAAAAGACAAGCAAACGGCGAGCGGGTCGCAAATAAATGGTTTCTACTCGGGTGAAAAGACTGAGGTCGCATCTGCCAACCAGGCGAAGCCCCATGTGAAGATGATGGAACTGCCAGCACCGCTGACCGACCGTCCCGAACAGATTTTGCGGCGCAAAGGATATACTGCCTCGTATAACCGCGAGACGAAGCAGCCCAACTGGGTGGCATGGCATCTGACGAAGAGCCACACCTACGGGAAAAACCAGCGCACGGACGAAAAGTTCACCGAAGACAACGACGTGTCTGCTCCGCGTGCCACGGATTGGGATTACTACAACTCGCGCTACGACCGCGGACACATGTGCCCGGCAGGCGACAACAAGTGGGATGCCGAAGCCATGCGGCAGTCATTCCTCTTTACCAATATCTGTCCGCAGAACCATAACCTGAACAAGTACGAATGGAACGACCTGGAAATGCTGTGCCGCGACTGGGCACGCCAGTATGGAGTCGTGGACATCGTGTGCGGACCTGTTTATTATAAAGATGCCGACCGAAAATATATCGGTAGGAACCGTCTGCCCGTACCAGACGCTTTCTTTAAGGTTGTTCTTTGCAGGAAAGGAAATCCGAAAGCCATCGGATTCATCTATCCGAACGACGGTAAGAAACGTTCGATGAGCGATTGTGTGCGCACCGTTGATGAAGTGGAGCGCATCACACGCATCGACTTCTTTCCTGCTCTCAGCGACGACATCGAGAACAGGGTAGAGGCGAAAGCCAATCTGAAAGCGTGGTAAGCTGAAAAAAGAAATGAGCGGAGAAATTTGTTTTTTCGCTCATTTATTGGATAAAATTCTCTCGTTCGAAGAAAAAAGCGAGCTCATTCTTTCTCACTTAACCGAATTTTTTGTAACTTTGCAGCGTGAAAATAAAAGAGGTAATTGCTGCCCTTGAACGTTTCGCGCCTCTGCCCTTGCAGGAAGACTTCGATAATGCCGGCTTGCAAGTAGGATTGACAGAGGCGGAGGTCTCAGGGGCATTGTTGTGTTTGGACGTGACTGAGCAGACGCTGGACGAGGCGATACAGCTTGGTTGCAATCTGATTGTGAGCCACCATCCGCTGATTTTCCGCAAGCTTAGTCAGATAAGCGACGTGAACTATGTGCAGCGTGTGGTGATGAAGGCGATAGAAAACCGCGTGACGATTGTCTCGATGCATACCAATCTGGATAATGCACGGGGCGGAGTGAACTTCAAGATAGCAGAGAAGATGGGCTTGAAGGATGTGGACTTCTTCGTCAGAAAACCGGGTGAGGATGCCGGAAGCGGCGTGATGGGACTCCTGAAGGAACCGCTGTCGGCCCAGGAATTCATCATGATGCTGAAACGGACGTTTGGCGTTGCTTGTGTGCAGGCAAACGAACTGTTACAGCGACGGATAGAGAAGGTCGCCATTTGTGGTGGCGCAGGCTCGTTCCTCCTCGACAATGCGGTGGCTGCCGGTGCCGATGCGTTCGTGACGGGAGAGATGCACTATCATGATTTCTTCGACCATGAGCAGAAGATACAAATCTGTGTCATCGGTCATTACGAGAGTGAGCAATATACCGCAGAGGTGCTTTGCGAAGTGATTGAAACGGCATGTTCCGAAGTGAAGTGCCACCTCTCGCAGGTCAACACCAATCCTATCACATATCTCTGATGTGAATTGACGGAAAAGAAAGATATAAATCATAAAATAAACAGAAGATTATGGCAAAGAAAAAAACAACGGAACTGTCTGTAGAAGACAAGCTGAAGGCACTCTATCAGTTGCAAACCACCCTTTCGGCAATCGACGAGAAACGGGCATTGAGAGGTGAACTGCCACTCGAGGTACAGGATTTGGAAGACGAGATTGAAGGACTTTCTACGCGTATAGAGAAAATCCAAATGGAGATAGAAGAGTTCCAGACCGCTGTCTCGCAGAAAAAAGCCGACATTGCTACTGCGGAGTCGCTCGTGACACGCTATCAGACACAGCTCAACGATGTGAAGAACAACCGCGAGTATGACACGCTGAGCAAGGAAATTGAGTTCCAGACACTTGAGATAGAGCTCTGCAACAAGAAAATCAAGGAAGCTCTTGTGCGCATCGAGGAGAAAAAAGAAGACCAAAAGAATGCCGAAGAACTCATCAAGGAACGCCGGTTGGCACTTGAAGAGAAGAAGAGCGAACTCGATGAAATCATGCAAGAGACGCGCGAAGAGGAAGACAAACTGAAAGCGCATGTGGAAGAATTGGAAGTGCAGATAGAACCGCGACTGCTCACCAGCTTCAAGCGCATACGTAAGAATGCCCGCAACGGACTGGGTATCGTGTATGTGCAGCGTGATGCCTGCGGAGGATGCTTCAACAAGATTCCGCCACAGCGTCAGCTCGATATCAAGATGCACAAGAAGATTATCGTTTGCGAATACTGCGGACGCATTATGATTGACCCGGAACTGGCTGGCATTAAGCCCGAAGTCGTTGCTGAGGAGAAGCCGAAGCGTAAGCGCGCCATCCGCAAGACGGTCAAGAAGAGTGAGGAAGAAACTCCTGCGGAAGATTGATTCCTCATCTGTACGAAACAAAAACGTCTCCCATGGCTACGGCTGTGGGAGACGTTTTTTGTTTAAACTATTTATCGTTTTGTCATTTAGCGAAGTGCTTTAGAACTGGAAGTAGATGAACGGCTGGATATTGCTGCTCTTCACCTGAATGACGATGTAGATGACTGCAACGATGAGCAGTGCACAGACAAAAATGTTTGCTCGCTTCATCCGTCCGATGATGCGCTCTTGCCAGGGGTCGGGCAGATAATGGGTGACAAACGCCAGCGCAATCAGCATGAATACGAATTTGTAGCTTTCAATCACCTGCAGGAACAGTTCAGGGTGGAACGCGGTCAACATCTGCTGTAGCTGAGCATAGATATTCTCGAACGAAGTGTTGCGGAAAAAGATGCACGAGAAGACCCAGAAATGGAACGTGAGCAGGATGGCAAAGAAACGTTTCACCCCTTTACTGTGATAGTGTGAATCGTGATGGCATACCTGTATACGGAAGAACTTATGGATGCTGCATCCCACGCCATGGATTGCTCCCCACAGCACGAAGTTCAGAGCCGCACCGTGCCAAAGGCCGCAGAGTGTCATCGTGATAAAGAGGTTCCAATAGTTGCGCAACTTACCGCAGCGGTTTCCTCCTAAAGAGATATAGACATAGTCGCGAATCCACGACGAGAGCGAGATGTGCCACCGCCTCCAGATGTCGGAAATGCTTTCGGCTTTGTATGGCGCATTGAAGTTCATCGGGAAGCGGAAGCCCAGCAGCAGCGCGATACCGATAGCCATGTCGCTGTAACCGCTGAAGTCGCAATAGAGCTGAATGGCATATCCGTAGAGGCCTAACAGGTTTTCCACGCCCGTATAGAGATGGGGATTGTCGAAGATGCGGTCAACGAAGTTCAGGCTGATATAGTCGGAAATCACCGCTTTCTTGAACAGTCCGATAAGGATGAAATAGACTCCTCTTGCGAACATCTCGCGAGTGATGCAGAGCGGTTTCCTGATTTGTGGAACGAAATCGCTCGCACGGACGATGGGTCCAGCCACCAACTGCGGGAAGAACGACACGTAAAAAGCATAGTCGAGCACAGAGGAGAGGGGGCGGAGCTTGCCTCGGTAGATGTCGATGGTGTAGCTCATGCTTTGGAAAGTGAAGAAACTGATGCCCACAGGCAGGAAGATGTCCCAAGGTTGGAAATTGTTGCCAATCATTGCCGAGAACATCCCTGCGAAGAAATTGGTGTATTTGAAGTAAGCAAGCAGTCCTAAATCGACAAGAATGCTCAGGAAAAGCAGCATTCTTGCCCGTTGTCGCCCATCGTTCTCACCGCCCTCCGTCCGTGCCTTGTGGATGGCGTTGCCGAGCAGGAAGTCGCAGACGGTGACAAGGGCAAGCAGAAAGAAATAGAATCCGCTGCTTTTATAATAGAAATAGTAAGAGAAGGCTGTGACAAACAGCAGGCGTGCTGTCAGCTTTTTGCGCAGGAGCATATAGACGAACGTGAATCCGAGGAACAGGAAGAGGAACAACCCGCTGCTGAAAATCATCGGCTGTTCGGGGTTGTACCTAAGTATCTCTGTCAGGTTGTTCAGTAGTTCGCTCATCGTCAGTTCTTTTTTGTATTGCGTCTCACGTAGTTGTCATAACCCGCCACCATCGACTTGAAAAGATGTTCGGCGATGATCTTCCCGCCTTTCAGGTTGATGTGCGTATAGTCTTTGTTCGCAGAGTTGCTGTCCACCAGCTTTTTCATGCTTCCCCGTCCGCCCATTGCTGTGAATAGGTCGAAGAAGGCGATGCCTTTCTCGGCAGCCATTTCGCGCTGACAGGCAACCATTTCTTCCACGCCCTTCATCGTGGTGATGCCCTCGGCGGTGCGCTGACTGCGGTCGGACACGCTGACGATGAGGAACGAAGCATAGGGGAACGCTTGTTGCAGATGGCTGACCACCTTTGCTATTCGTTTGCAATAATGGCGTAGCGATGCCTCGGTGGTCTTCGAACTAATCACGTTAAGTCCGAAATGGAGCACAAAGAGGTCAATGGGACGCAGCTCGGCAAAGTCGTGGAGCGTGGAGCTTGGTATCGAAATGAGTGTGAATCCGGCGGAACCGCGCATGCTGTAACTGTCGAGAATCACGCCGTGGTCGGATTCCAGTGCCATGCCGTAGAGGTAGGTCTTGCTGTGGACATTGGCGAAGGAGTAGCCGATTTTGTCTGTCTCTCCCTTTGTTTCAATCATCTGCACCTTCCCTGAACCTGCTGCGTGGCTTGTCTGCGCTTCCTGCGAACCGTTGGTCACCCTGATGGTCAAGCCCTGTTGTGTGCGGAAAAAGAGCCGTGCGCTCTGCCATTTTGAGGCGTGAGCCATGTGGCGTGTAGCCCTCGTGTTGATTCGGCTGCCTTCTGAAGGGATGAAGTAGCGTTGATTCATGCCTTGCACTTTCAGGTCGAACGGTTTTTTCACGATTTGGAACTCCTGTATTCCGCTGTAGTCTTGCAGGATGGTGCGGCGGAATCCCTTGTTGAAAACGCTGCCCGCATCAATCCATCCGGGTCCGTTTCCTCCAAACTTTTCTTGCAGCATCTCCCGCAAGTCGCAGGTATAGATGTCGCCTTCGATGAACGAGTCGCCGAAATAGGCGATGCGCACAGGGCGGTTTTGTAGTTTTGCGGAATAGAGCATGGCGTAGAAATGGTCCATGCCGCCGGCGTTGTCGCCGCCGTAATCCTCAATCATCGTCACGCCAGGTGGAACAATCTCCTTGAAGTCTTCCGCCTTTGTGTCTTTCTCATTCCTTTCTTTTCCCTTCTTTTCAGCCAGCAGACTTCTCGATGTGGATGGAGGGGGTATCACGTCCTGATGCTCCTGTTCGCCATTGCCGTTGAACACGTCGCTCAGGATGCTGACCGTCCGCAGTGGCGTGTCGCCGATGGTGAGCGTAGGAAGCAGGTGCATCAGCAGCAATATTGTTACCACGATGCCCATGAGCATGAATGTCCGTTCCGTGTTCCTCATCCGTCTTCTTCGTTACCTCTGTCGTTAATAATTCTCCCAGTCCTTTTCTCAGTTCAATCCGCGTGCCTTATAGATACGCTCTTTTGCCTCGTTCAGTTCCTGGAACTTCTTCTCGGCAGCGCGCCGCACGTCCTCGCCGAGTGTTGCCACACGGTCGGGATGATGCTTGAGTGCCATCTTCCGGTAGGCGGCTTTTACCTCGCTGTCGGTAGCATTGGGTGTGATGCCGAGCACTTTGTATGCCGATTCCAGGTCGTCGTGTCCCAAGTTGAGCATCGAGTCCACATCGCCGGCTGACATGCGCAGATGCTGCGCCACCTCTTTCAGGTGGCTTATCTCGATGTCTGCCACGCTCCCGTCAGCCTGTGCGATGAGCACGAGGAAGTTGAGCAGTTGTAGGCGTTCGCCGTAGTTGGTGTTTGCAGCAATCTGCCGGCAGCAGTCCCAGATGGCTTGCCGATAGCTTCCGGGACGGGCTGCCTCCATCCGCTTCTGCTCCTCAAACAGCCCGAGCAATATCTCGTTGCCCTGCCGTTGCGCCTCTGCACCGAAATTCTGGCGCAGCCACTGCCTCACAAACTCCATCTCCGAGTGCATGATGCGGTTATCTGCCCTGATGATGTAGGAAGCCAACACTAAAAGCGAGAAGAGGAACGAATTGCGCTGCCCCTCATCATACGAAGTCTCCCTGCCATAGTCGTTCTGCTCATTGGAGATAACGACCGGTTCGGTGGTCTCATCAAACAGTTTGCCAATGAAAAAACCAGCCAATGCGCCCAGAGGACCACCGACCATATAGCCAAGGAAACCGCCTATCCACTTGCCAATGCCCATAATGTTTCTTTTCAATAAAAAAAACGTGCCGTGACGCACACAAATATCACCGACAAAGGTACGGAAAATTGAGAGTAGAACAAAACAAATTCATTTGTTTTTTATGCCGAGATGGAGTATCTTATGTAAAGGTACGGAAAATCGAGCGCAGAACAAAACAAATTCATTTGTTTTTTATACCGAGATGGAGTATCTTATGTAAAGGTACGGAAAATTGAGAGTAGAACAAAACAAATTCATTTGTTTTTTTATGCCGAGATGGAGTATCTTATGTAAAGGTACGGAAAATTGAGAGTAGAACAAAACAAATTCATTTGTTTTTTATACCGAGATGAAGTATCTTATATATAAGGTACGGGGAAAAACACGGAAACGCTTTCCCGTCTCCTGCAAAATGATTATATTTGCAAATGCTATGGAACAGAACCAATACATCAAGCAGTTTCCCGACCTGATGAAGGGAAAGAAAATACTCTACGTGCACGGCTTCGCCTCATCCGGACAGTCGGGCACCGTCACCCGCATCCGCGAAGTGTTTCCACAAGCCAAGGTCGTCGCCCCTGACCTGCCCATCGACCCCGAAGAGGCAGTGACACTCTTGCGCAACCTCTGTGCAGCCGAACAGCCCGACCTCATCATCGGCACCTCAATGGGAGGCATGTACGCGGAGATGCTGCACGGATACCATCGCATACTCGTCAATCCCGCACTGCAAATGGGTGACACCATGAAAGAACATGGCATGATAGGGGCGCAGGCGTTCAGCAGCCGACGGGAAGATGGCATACAGGAGTTTATCGTGACAAAAGCACTCGTCAAGAAATACAAAGACATCACCGACCGCTGTTTCGGGAACCTCAGCAGCGAGGAGAAACAGCACGTATGGGGACTCTTCGGCGACGCCGACACCACAGTCAACACCTACGACCTGTTCCGCCAACACTATCCGCGTGCCATACGCTTTCATGGCGAACACCGCATGAACGACCACAGTTTCATGCACTCCATCGTGCCCGTCATCAGATGGATAGACGACCGCCAGCAGGGTAGGGAACGCCCCATCATCTACATCTCCATCAGCACCCTCATCGACCAGTGGCAGAAGCCGCAAAGCTCGTCGCAGAAAACCATCCGCACACTGTTGGAAAACTACAACCTGTTTTTCGTAGCACCGGCACCGACCGATGTCGACTATTATGCGCAAACCAACAACTGGCTGTACGAACACATCAATGTGCCCGCATACGGACACACCATCTTCACCAATCACAAAACACTGCTCTACGGCGACTACCTCATCGACGACGAGGACGTGCAAGGTATGGCAACACTCATCCGATACGGAACCGACACCTTCAAGACGTGGGAACATATCCTCGACTACTTCTCACGACTTGGTGGACAATGACCCGTCCCGTTGGCTGCCATCTTCCCATGTCTGTATATTTATACGTAAGCAGATGTTTGGGGTGTCCGTTTGTAAACCGTTGTATTTCATGGAGTTAGATATGGCTTTCCAAAAGTTCAACTTTTAGCTTGCAAAAGTTGAACTTTTAGGCGGTGAAAGTTGAACTTTTAGGACGCAAAAGTTCAACTTTTGGAAAACGAAAGTTCAACCGTATATTTATACGCCCTTTTCCGTATGTTTATGCAAAGGGTTTTATAGGGTATCTAATCACAATAGTAGAAGTTGGTAAAGTCTTATGGATTCTGCCATAGTATCCCTTTTGCATGCTTCTATTCAAGCACGAATCAGGCTAAGCAAAATTAAAAATGAACGAAAATCCACATATTTATTATTTATCATAGAAATATTTCGTATCTTTGCACAGGTATCAACAACCGTTAAAGGGTAAGCCTTCCAGTCGCCGTAGTTGTGATTTGCTTAAAATTTCGTATCTTTGCACAGGTATCAACAACCATGAGCGAAGAAACCACCACACTTAGCGAGTTGTGATTTGCTTAAAATTTCGTATCTTTGCACAGGTATCAACAACACCAGTCTCTCTGACGCTATCACAATAGAGGTTGTGATTTGCTTAAAATTTCGTATCTTTGCACAGGTATCAACAACCTGAGAAATGCTGATAAGTTGGCAAAGCGGGTTGTGATTTGCTTAAAATTTCGTATCTTTGCACAGGTATCAACAACCCAGTTCTCCGTAGTACACTCCTGCGTCATGTTGTGATTTGCTTAAAATTTCGTATCTTTGCACAGGTATCAACAACTCAACATCACAGCGCACTAAATCCCAATCGGTTGTGATTTGCTTAAAATTTCGTATCTTTGCACAGGTATCAACAACCGGACTGGTCGCTGACGGTATTGTCGGGCAGTTGTGATTTGCTTAAAATTTCGTATCTTTGCACAGGTATCAACAACGGACGATATAACCATGCTATTGATGCCGTGGTTGTGATTTGCTTAAAATTTCGTATCTTTGCACAGGTATCAACAACTAATATCAACCGTGAACGGATAACCCTCCGTTGTGATTTGCTTAAAATTTCGTATCTTTGCACAGGTATCAACAACTAGCACCACGCAAGTAAGCACCACGCAAGTGTTGTGATTTGCTTAAAATTTCGTATCTTTGCACAGGTATCAACAACTTGCCTCTCGGTGTTGGTGCGGTCCTTCCAGTTGTGATTTGCTTAAAATTTCGTATCTTTGCACAGGTATCAACAACAACTACATGTGTAGACATCATGGAGAAGTAGTTGTGATTTGCTTAAAATTTCGTATCTTTGCACAGGTATCAACAACATGCGAAACAGTATTACTCTGCAGAGAACTGTTGTGATTTGCTTAAAATTTCGTATCTTTGCACAGGTATCAACAACTCCCGTGCGTCCTGAGCATCCACAAGAATAGTTGTGATTTGCTTAAAATTTCGTATCTTTGCACAGGTATCAACAACATATCGGTATCGACATTCTGAAGCGATATAGTTGTGATTTGCTTAAAATTTCGTATCTTTGCACAGGTATCAACAACGCTCTGCATGTGAACTACAACCTTCTCGGAGTTGTGATTTGCTTAAAATTTCGTATCTTTGCACAGGTATCAACAACAGGACTATACAATCAAGGATATTACTTCAGTTGTGATTTGCTTAAAATTTCGTATCTTTGCACAGGTATCAACAACGCAGGTTTGATGTGAAGTTACTTTGGGGAGTTGTGATTTGCTTAAAATTTCGTATCTTTGCACAGGTATCAACAACTCATTCTACCGTGACGGCGTGGAGGTGGTGGTTGTGATTTGCTTAAAATTTCGTATCTTTGCACAGGTATCAACAACGATTATTATTTGTTTTTCATAAAGACGTTAGTTGTGATTTGCTTAAAATTTCGTATCTTTGCACAGGTATCAACAACCAATGGTCACGCCGTAAATTTTTTGAAATAGTTGTGATTTGCTTAAAATTTCGTATCTTTGCACAGGTATCAACAACGGGGACTCTGATTGGAAATTCCCGTGCAGGTTGTGATTTGCTTAAAATTTCGTATCTTTGCACAGGTATCAACAACCGATGAGCTTTCAGGAGGTTATCCTTCAAGGTTGTGATTTGCTTAAAATTTCGTATCTTTGCACAGGTATCAACAACCAATGTGTCGAATGAGACGTTAGACGAGGAGTTGTGATTTGCTTAAAATTTCGTATCTTTGCACAGGTATCAACAACGTATATACGTTGTGTGCCGTTCGCTGGATGTTGTGATTTGCTTAAAATTTCGTATCTTTGCACAGGTATCAACAACACCTTGACGAGTTACGCAATGACAAGTACGTTGTGATTTGCTTAAAATTTCGTATCTTTGCACAGGTATCAACAACGTATGCCGTAACGGCTGCTATCCTCTACCTGTTGTGATTTGCTTAAAATTTCGTATCTTTGCACAGGTATCAACAACATCATCAACCATCACCCAATCACCAATCATGTTGTGATTTGCTTAAAATTTCGTATCTTTGCACAGGTATCAACAACCTGAGAAGTATATCGAGCAGTTCCCGCAGCGTTGTGATTTGCTTAAAATTTCGTATCTTTGCACAGGTATCAACAACCTTAGGTCTGCCGCCACGAATGCCGTCAATGTTGTGATTTGCTTAAAATTTCGTATCTTTGCACAGGTATCAACAACCAGACGGCGACGTTCTGCATGTTGAGCGTGTTGTGATTTGCTTAAAATTTCGTATCTTTGCACAGGTATCAACAACAATAGCAGCAGTCTGTGCCGCATAGGTTGTGTTGTGATTTGCTTAAAATTTCGTATCTTTGCACAGGTATCAACAACTCAGCGAGCCGTATTGTTCGCTGCACTTGTGTTGTGATTTGCTTAAAATTTCGTATCTTTGCACAGGTATCAACAACGAAGTTTGCAAGTGGAATGTAAGGCTGCTGGTTGTGATTTGCTTAAAATTTCGTATCTTTGCACAGGTATCAACAACCTTCGTTTTTGAGATAACATTACAGGACTAGTTGTGATTTGCTTAAAATTTCGTATCTTTGCACAGGTATCAACAACTGCCCGGCGTAAATCACGAGTAAGTCCGCTGTTGTGATTTGCTTAAAATTTCGTATCTTTGCACAGGTATCAACAACTCATAAGAGCAGGGTTCATACCAGCATCCTGTTGTGATTTGCTTAAAATTTCGTATCTTTGCACAGGTATCAACAACTAATCCAATAAATCTTTCTTCCCCTTCATAGTTGTGATTTGCTTAAAATTTCGTATCTTTGCACAGGTATCAACAACAGGAATTGGGTATTTTGTTGAAGACCAATGATTTGCAAAGGAGATTAGAATTAAAAAACTCCTGCAAAGTAAGGGGAGAATTTCACGGGAAAGTGGAATTCTCTCTTTTTGTATGGGGGCGTTGATGTGTCTGAAAACTTTCCTTAAAAGTTTTTTAGAAGAGAGCGTTAAAAGAGTTCTAACTGTTGACCAGGTGCGTTAGTATGTTGGGGCTTGTTGCCATAGAATAGCTCTATATTGCCAAATTGTTTGTCGGTGATGCAGATGATGCCTACCTTTCCGAATTCGGGGAGGAATGATTTGACGCGTTTCTTGTGGACTTCGGCGTTCTCCATACTGGCGCAGTGGCGTATGTATATGGAGAATTGGAACATGGTGAAGCCGTCTCGTATCAGGTTTTTCCGAAACAACGCATACGCTTTCTTGTCTTTTTTTGTTTCGGTGGGCAGGTCAAATAATACGAGGAGCCACATAACTCTGTATTCGCTAAAACGTTGCATGTCGTATGTTTACATTTCCGGGTAGACTATCTTGCGAAGCTCTCCGCTGTAACATTTGTATAGTGAGGCGGTGGTTTGTGACACGCCGACCATGAGAGGGCTCCGTTTTCCACCGATAACTACATCTAAAGTTGGTATGGATAGCAGCTCGGCTTTGATGTCTTTTGACAATTCAATGTCTTCACCATATTGGTTGGTGATGTCATAAACCAGTTTGTCCACGTATGGACGATATGGTTCCATGATGTCGTCTGCCAGACAATAAGCGTTGTAGCGATTGTGATGATGAATGCCGAACGTGGGTAATAGTCCGCTGGCAACGAGTGAACGGGCAACAACGGCGCGCAGGATGGCATAGCCGTAGTTGAGCAGATGGTTAGGGGAGATGCCTTCGCGGTCTCTGACGAATCCGTCAATGTGTCCGAATAGGTTTTTCCAGTAGTAGGCTGCTGCTCGTGCTTCCTGATTATCGGTGTCGCCGCTTTTCACGTCGTTAATCCATCGTTGCATGCACTTTGTTTCTGCATTAGAGGATTGCTTCAATACCATCATCTGGTTTCTTATCTTGTATTGGATGGTCTGTTGCCACAGTTGTTTGCGTAAGGGTAGGGATGCTTCTATCTGGTGGCGGAAACGCTCACTCTGCGTAGTGTTCCCTGAGAGAGGCAGCAACAGACCGACAGGCATGGAACGGCTGTCGCAGGTAATGACGGCACAGTTGTTCTCGAGCAATGCATCAAGTACGCCGGTGGTAATGGTAATCTGTTTATGGTCGAGCACGACAACTCCGATATCTTCAATCGGTCGGGTGATTTCTGCTTCTTTCTTGATGTTGTCGAGCAGATTCTTCGCATTTTCCACCTCTGGCATTTTGATAATCAGTTGTCTGTCTCTCAATGAGAGATAGGCGGGATTGCTGAAACAAAGTGTCTTTTTTATCATAGGCTTATTCTCTATTTTAATACTCTCCAACGGAAACAATATTGCCAATGTGATTGATACGGACTTTTACAATAGAATCTAATCCCTTTGAGCTTCTAAAGTCTGTCCATGTTATTTCTCTCAATTTGTAGGAGCTCATGTCTATAGTAGTTTCAAGGTGATGCCTAAAGACGTAATTTTTATATGAGAATTTCTGCACTCTAAACAAATTCGGGCTTATTGTTGCATAATTTTCGGGATTCTTATACCACTCTTCATCATAGTCTTTAGGATTAAACATCATATTTCTATTCTCGTCATAACGAGGAAATACAAAATATTCGTTTTGTTTCATGGTAAAAAGAAACTTCCATCCTTCATCTTTTTTATAATCTTTGTTAATGATTGGCAGTCCAAGCATAGCACGGGATGTGGCTTCATAGAACGAAACAACATTTTCATCAAGTTCATATTGTAATTTACCATTTTCATCGAATAATGGTTGTTTATTCTTATCCAACTTAGGCTTTTGATAGATGGCAACATGGTGATTATTACCTGTATTAACAAAATCAACCGGCAGTTTATTGCCATTTTTGTCAAGAATGAGTTTACCGTCTTTATCGTGCTTGTCGTGTAATGCCTCAGCGTTGCTGATTCCTGTGACAGTAACCCTTTTAATAGCAATTCCTTTTTCTTTATTGAGCCAGATGGGATTTTCGTCAAGGTTGGAAAAAGCTTTCTTCGCATCACCATTATATTCTTTTAGGCGCTTCAGTAAAATATTCCGGATACCCATGTCCACAACTTTATCTAATTTTAAGTCGGGTGAGATTTCTTTTCGGATGGTATAGATAGTTTCAAAAGTGACAGTTTTTAATTTTTCAGGTACTTTCTCGGTATGCATTTCATCAATCCATACGGGATTTTTTTCTAAAGAGTTTTTCCCAGTAAATGCTTTTTTTGCATCCCCATCAAATTGCGCTAAACGTTTTATCAGTGCATCTCGGTATCGTTTGACTGATATTGTCTGGATTTTCTCAACATCAAAATTGGCATTTACTTTTTCTTCTTTTGTTATATATCTTTTAGAACTTCCGAAGACCGTTTCGAGATGTAGTTGTCCGCGTGGAGTGAGTTGTACTTTTTTGTTTGTACCCACTTTCTTCCTTGATGTATTGATGTTACGTGTTACTACTTTATTTTTCGCTTTGATAGATATCAAAGTGTTTTCAAGATGTCGTTTTGCTTCTGTCCGAAATTCGTCAAGAGGCATTGGAGAAATAAAACGCAATTTTCCATGTTTATCACGATTGTAAATAATAACGCAAAAGTATACCAGATAATAATTTAAAAGTATACCACTTTGGTTGAGTTCTGCAAAGGTACAAAAAGTTTGTTATACATTACTTGTTATTGATAATTTTTCTTGTTTCTT
>Ga0256406_1004594_pt1 | contig 15609 bp, 11 predicted proteins | sample RumenRJG_03DNA_FD_185986 | JGI IMG/M metagenome (GOLD analysis project Ga0256406, IMG submission 185986) | Bovine rumen microbial communities from Lethbridge, Alberta, Canada - RJG_03 | ecosystem: Host-associated > Mammals > Digestive system > Stomach > Rumen | place: Canada: Alberta | collected... | reverse complement strand
GCCTGAAGAGCCCGAACCCGTAGAGTACAAGGGCGAGATCAGGACTACAGTAGAGGCCGGCGGTAAGAAGGGATCTGCAGAAGCAGAGGCAACACTTACAGCAGAAGAAGCAGCAAAGGTAACATATGTAACAGATACGATCGACTACACAGGTCTTGTAAAGGGAGACAGCTACAAGGTAACCGGAACACTCATGAAGATCGAGAGTGATAAGGAAACAGCAGTCAAGACAGTAACAGAGACCAAGGTAGCAGAAGAAGCAAACGGTCAGTGGACCATCACATTCACAGGAGTAACACTTGATTCAGATGCTAAGTACGTTGTATATGAAGAAGCCGTAAACACCGATAAGGAAAAGGCAGAAGCAGGCGACGCACATGAGCATAAGGACAAGAACGACAAGGCCCAGACAGTAGTAGTAGAGAAGCCTGAAGAGACACCTGAGACTCCTGAGATCAAGATCGCTACAAAGGCAGAACTTGGTGCCAAGTCAGCTATTACTGAAGATGGTACTACAACAGGAGTTATAACCCAGATACTTGACACAGTTTCTTATGAGGGACTTGAAAAAGGCAAGACCTACAAGCTTGTAGGAAAGCTTATGGACAAGGCAACTCAGAATGAAGTAGATGCAAAGTACTATACATGCTCTGCAACAGAGGTTAAACCTACAGCAGCAAAAGGTACGGCACTTATGATATTTGATCTTACCAAGGAAGGTGCAAGGGCGCTTTCAGGTAGGGAAATCGTAGTATATGAGAAGCTTTTTGAAGTTAAAGTCAATGACGATAATACAACTACCGAAGAGGAAGTAGCTAAGCATGAGGATATCACTGATAAGAATCAGACTGTAAAGGTTCCCGAGAAGGAGAATCCTACAGTAGAGATTTCCAAGACAGCAGTTGCTGACAGTGCAGAGCTTCCCGGAGCTAAGCTTGTTATAACTAAGAAGGGCAGTGATGAAGTGCTTTACCAGCATACATCAACAAACCAGACCTGGAAGGTTAAGCTTGAGCCCGGCAGCTACACGTTGACCGAGATCACAGCACCTAAGGGCTATGAAGTGGCTGAGTCTATAGACTTCACAGTAAATGAAGATGGTCTTGTAGGTTCTGATAAGGTACATATGGAGGATGCTCCTACACCTGATGAGCCCAAACCTGAGACCACTGAAGTAACTGTTAACAAGGTATGGGATGACAATAATAACCAGGATGGAAAGAGAACTGAAAATGTTACCGTGAACCTTCTTGCAGACGGTACAGCAGTAGCTAAGTATGTTCTTAACTCATCCAACAACTGGACACATACATTTACAGCACTTCCCAAGAAGAACGCTGAAGGAAAAGAATTTGTCTACACAGTTGTGGAGGCAGAGGTTCCCGCAGGTTACGAGGCGGCTGTAAACGGATTTACTATTACCAATAAGCATACTCCTGAGACTGTAACTATCACAGGTACAAAGACCTGGAATGATGCAGATAACCAGGATGGAAAGAGACCTGCAAGTATCACGGTTAACCTTCTTGCAAACGGTACTGTTAAGGATAGCAAGACTGTAACACAGAAGGATAACTGGACATATACATGGAAGGATCTTCCTAAGTATGAGAACGGTAGCGAGATCAAGTATACCGTAACAGAGAACAAGGTAGAGGGTTACCAGGTTACATCTGACGGTATCAATATCATTAACAACTACACACCCGGTAAGACCAGCGTTTCTGTTGTTAAGGCATGGGCTGATGAAAACGATAAGGATGCTATCAGACCTGCAAGCGTGAGCGCAACACTTTACGCTGACGGAGCAAGTGTGGATACACAGGTTCTCAGCGCAGATAACGGTTGGACTTACACATGGACAGACCTTGACGAGATGAAGGACGGCAAGACTATTGTCTACACTGTAGATGAGGCAGTTGTTCCTGAAGGCTATGGCAAGGCAGTAACTGAAAACAACGGCACATTTGTAATAACTAATACTCATACTCCTTCAAAAGAGGAGAAAGAGAATCCTACAGTAACTATTTCTAAGACTGATGCTGTAACAACAGCAGAGCTTCCCGGAGCAACTCTTATCATCAAGAACAAAGCAGGTGAAACAGTTGTGACATTTGTTTCAGGTGATGAGCCCACTAAGTTCCAGCTTGAGCCCGGTGAGTATACACTTACCGAGGTGACAGCACCTAAGGGCTATGAGGTAGCAGAGACTATTTCCTTTACAGTAGATGCAAATGGTCTTGTAGGAAGCGACAAGGTAGAGATGAAGGATGCTCCTATCGTAGAGGAGGAGAATCCTACAGTAACTATCTCCAAGACCGATGCTGCAACAACAGCAGAGCTTCCCGGAGCAACTCTTGTCATCAGGAATGCAGAAGGTAAGATCGTAGAGAGCTTTGTTTCAGGCTCAGAGCCTACACTTGTTCAGCTTGCTCCCGGTGAGTACACACTGACTGAGCTTACTGCGCCTCAGGGATACCAGGTAGCAGAGACCATTTCTTTCACAGTAGATGCGAATGGTCTTGTAGGAAGCGACAAGGTAGAGATGAAGGATGCTCCTATCGTAGAGGAAGAAAAGGAAGGCAAACTTGCTACTACAGTTCATGCAAATGGCACTGTAGCAAGCAATGCAGCAGCTGCCCAGATCGATCTTCAGGCTAAGGACGGTGCTGTAAATGTTGTGGATTACATCGTTTACACTGATCTTAAGGGCGGAGTTACTTATGCAGTAACAGGCCAGCTTATGAAGATTGTAGATGGTAAGGCAGTTGAGGTGGTTGCTGAAAGAACTTATGACTACACAGCTGATGCCAGCGGCAATGGCGAGTGGGTAATGGTGATCGGCGATGTTACTGTTGAGCAGGATACAAAGTATGTTGTATTTGAGACAGCAGTAGAGAAAAACGTTGCTGAAGGTGAAACTCCTGAAACAATAGAGCATAAGGATGCAAACGACACAGCTCAGACTGTTGTTGTTAAGCCTTATGTAGAGGGTACTGAGGTAGAGATCTCCAAGCAGGATGCTACTACAAAAGAAGAGCTCCCCGGAGCACAGCTTGTTGTGAAAAATACTGCAGGAGATATTGTCGCTGAGTGGACATCAGGTACGACACCTCACAAGATCACTCTTAAACCCGGTAACTATACACTTACAGAGATAACTGCACCCGACGGATACCTGAAGGCTGAGACTATCGCATTTACTGTGGATGAGAACGGTCTTGTGGGATCTGATAAGGTGGTAATGCTTGACGCCAGAGAAGATAGTCAAAATATTAAGAATACTACCGGCGTTGATATTACAGCCGAGAAGTTCTGGACAACAGGATGGCCTGAAGGCGTAAGCGTAACATTTACACTTCAGTACTATGATGGCGGCGAGTGGAAGACATATTACAAAGAGGATGGTACTACTTATACAGTAACTATCGCTGAGGGCGAGGTTGCAGTATTTGAAAATGTACCTGTCCAGATCAATGGCTCAACAGCTAAGTACAGAGTTGTTGAGGACGCTGTGGACGGATATAATGTTAAGGAATGGAAGGCTACGGACTTCGACAACCTCGACGGAACTATGTCTGTGACAAACCAGCCCAACGGCGGTAAGCAGGAGACTACTCCCGGAGAAAGTACTGATAAAGAACAGACAACTAATAATGAGACTCCTTCTTCCGAAACCGGAGAGGAGAATCCTCAGACTAATAACGACGATAACAATAAAAACAACGATAAGAATAATAATAACGGCGGAGATAACAATACAGGAGTAATTACTCCCGCACCGGGAAGAACTACATCCGGCGGTTATCCCACAACTCCCGTGACAACAAGAAGAACCGGAACATATGCAACATCTACACCTTCCGTAAGTTCTTCTACAGCTACTTCAACCGGTGATACAAATAATGCAGCACTTTGGATCGTTCTTGCAGCAGCAGCTTCAGCAGCTATCGCAGGTGCAGCATTCGGTATCATCCGCAGAAGAAGACATGAGGGTTGATCACAGGGGATGTAACAAAAGTTGAATATTTCACTTTGGTGAGATTTCTGATAAAAAGGAGTCGCAGTCTTTGGGCTGCGGCTCCTTTTTGTAATAATGTGGCTGTCTCTTTCTGCGTATGAATGTACTATATTTTCTCCACGCTGCCGCTTGACGTCGAAAATATAGCAATTCATACGCAGAAGACTGAAGGTGGCAGCTGTTGTAAGATTAAGGTGTGCAGATTAATTTTGCGTATGAATGTACTGTATTTTCTCCATGCTGCCGCTTGACGTCGAAAATATAGCAATTCATACGCAGAAGACTGAAGACGGCTCCTTTTGTGTAAATAGGATAAGACGGGTATTGATTTATTTATGAAAGAGATGTAAAGTTAAAGATAGTATTTTTTACAGGGCAGGGATATTGAGGTAATGGAAAAAAAGAAGAATAATCTGAATGAAAATGATAATACAAAGGAGCTTTTTGAAAAGGTATATACCCAGTTTAAGATGCATTTTTACCGGGAGGTTTTCAGCAATTTTGAAAAACGTGAGGCGACTCTGACTACGGTGGAGACTTTCTGTATGGAGGTTATTTATGCTCTTAAGCGTCCTACGGTAAATGAGTTTGCAAGTTTTCTTCATATGTCCTCACCTAATGCGGCGTATAAAGTAAATAATCTCGTTAAAAAGGGATATTTGAAAAAGGTGCAGTCTGAGGATGACAAACGGGAGTTTTACCTTCAGGTTACCGAAAAATATATGAATTATTATAATATCAGCGCGTCTTATGTGGATGCCAAGATGGATAAGATAAAGGCGAGAATGTCGGATAAAGAATGGGGAGACTTCAGGCATGTACTGGAGGTTATACTTGAGGAGCTGGATGAAGATATGAGGTAAGACGAGGGGTTTATGTCTACAAGAAATGAGATTTTAAAGCTTCTGGAGGAAAACAGGGGCTCGTATATATCGGGAGAGTCTGTGGCGGAAAGCCTGGGGGTTACTCGAAATGCTGTGTGGAAGGCGGTTACGTCCCTTAAGGAAGAGGGACACCGCATAGGCTCGGTGAGGAAAAAGGGCTATATCCTTGAACCGGACAGTGATGTGATATCATTGCAGGGGATAAGTCCTTTTTTGTTGTATGATGAGGCTCTTGCCGGGAAGATACACATTTACAGCGAGCTTGCCTCTACCAATGTGACGGCGAAGGAAATGGCCGTATCAGGGGATTTTGGAGGGCATATCGTGATAGCCGACAGACAGACGTCGGGAAGAGGCAGGAGAGGCCGTGAGTTTTTTTCGCCGGCGGGGGGCATTTACATAAGTTTTATTATAAAGCCGGAAGATATTTACAGTGACAAGGCCCATCTTTTTACCTTGGCGGCTGCGGTGGCAAGCTGTGAGGCTATAGAAGAGGCTGCGGGACTGACGCCGGGTATTAAGTGGATAAATGATATTTTGCTCCATGGAAAGAAGGTGGGGGGGATACTTACGGAGTCGGCGCTGGATATGGAGAGCGGAGCTTTCCAGTGGGTGGTCGTCGGGATAGGTATTAATTTTAATATGCCTGAGAAGGGGTTTCCTGCGGAGCTTCAAAAAAGGGCCGGCTCTCTTTTTCCGGAGGGGGATGCGCCTGTTACGAGGAACCGGCTTATTGGGGAGCTTATCAATAAAATGTCGGATATTACGGACAGGGCAAGCTTTGAGGATCCTTCCGGTATCATTTACAGATACCGGAGGCGTCTGGATACTATAGGTAAAAGGGTACAGGTTTTTTGTGCGGGTGAAAGCTATCCTGCTCTTGCTTTGGATATTGATGACAGGGGAGCCCTGAAAGTAAAAAAGGATGACGGCACCATTGAGGTGCTGTCATCCGGAGAGGTGTCTTTGTCATCTTGTGACTGAGGAGTTTAGGTATTCATTTATGGGAGTGCGCTTTAGCAGAAGCTGTCCTGCAAATACTGCGCATATTATTTTTATTATGTCCCCCGGGATAAATGGGATGACTCCTGCGCTGAGAGCCTGCCAAGGCGTAAGATGGAGACTTACGGCGAGCCAGGCGGTGCCGATAAGGTAAAGGATACAGGTGGCGAGTATCATGGAAATGATGCTTGCCATCTTTTTTTGTGCAAAACGGCTGATGAGCAGACCGGCAATGATGGCGGCGGGGATGAAGCCCAGGAGATATCCGCCTGTGGGACCTGCCAGTTTAGCGACGCCGCCCTGGAAGCCTGAAAATACGGGGAGGCCGGTCAGTCCGATCAAGAGGTATATGATGACGCTTATGGCGCTTTTTTTTGCCCCCAGGAGATATACGCTTAGGAATACTGCAAATGTGGTAAGTGATATGGGGACTGGTCCTATGGGGATGGACAGGGGACCCAGTATACACATTATGGCTGCGAACAGGGCGATGATGGCGAGGTCTTTTATTTTTGAATGTTTGGATTGCATGTTATCCTCCTTTCAGATTTTTCCGGTTTGATCTTCATGCAAAATATAATGGGTATTATAACAATTAGAAAATATATGTCAACCCATATTTAATATACAGGTGACTAAAGTCGGCAATGAAGACAGGAGAGGGTTCCCAGTCTTTTTGTGATCCCGCGAAAAAAGACGATCTGCCGGTTGTCTGAAGTATGTAAAAGGAAAATGAAAGTTTTATTTTATGAAAAGAAAAGTAATATGGGATTTTTTGAGGTAGGTGGGATTTGGATGTCAATATGTACATATTTATCACAGTAAAAATGTGTTATAATTAACCGCAAGTTTAAAAAATCTATGCAGGAAAAATCTTTCCGTCTGTTTAAAGTCAGGAGCTGAAAGGAGCCCGTAGGAGGGTAAGATATGATACGTGGAGGATGCGTATGAGTGAGCATTATGAACCCCCATTTACGATGACAGGGGAAATAACAGGCTTAATAGTGGAGATAGGTGAGCTTGTTGGCTCTATTTCTACATATGAAGCTATAAATCCAAATCCGGTTTTGAGGCGTGAGAGTAGGATTCGTACCATTCATTCTTCCCTGGCGATAGAACAGAATACTCTGACATTGGAACAGGTAACGGATGTCATTAATGGTAAAAGGGTGCTTGGTCCGCCACAGGATATCCATGAAGTAAAGAATGCATATGAGGCCTATGAGAGAATATTTGCATTGGATCCTTATAGCGTTAAAAATCTTTTATTTGCACATAAGATGATGATGGATGGATTAGTAAAAGAAGCCGGTACATTTCGTAGTGGAAATGTAGGCGTTTATGCCGGAACAGAGTTGATCCATGCCGGTGCACCGGCAAAGTATGTTCCGGATTTGATCCGGCAGTTATTTAGCTGGCTTAAGGAATCAAAATTTCATCCATTGGTTAAGTCCTGTATTTTTCATTACGAATTTGAGTTTATTCATCCTTTTCAGGATGGAAATGGTAGAATGGGTAGATTATGGCAGTCTTTAATATTGCAAAAATGGAAAGATATATTTGCCTGGTTACCGGTAGAGACACTGGTATATGAGAATCAGCAGGCGTATTATGACGTGCTTGGACGCGCAGATGATCAAGGTGAATCTACAGAGTTTGTAGTATTCATGCTTGGGATGATTCGTGATGCTTTGCAGGAGATCAGCATGGTACAAAATGAACATAATGTCGTAATAAATGTCGCAAAAAATGTCGTAACAAATGAAGATAAAGTGATTTCATTGCTAAGACAAGACAATAGCCTTTCTGCTAATATGTTGGCTAATTCACTTGGAATTACGCAACGTCAGGCGCAAAGGATCCTCTCTAAACTGAAAGGTGAAGGGAAGCTATTACGACATGGGGCAAATAAAAACGGTTACTGGGAAGTGATCAATAATTAAAAACGTCATACTCATCAAAGAAATCGTTACGTTGTAAATGCGATAGGTAAAGATTGGCTATACCATTTGCTCAGTGTTGCTATGAACCGTCATACGTTATTGCAAGAGCTTATCAGACCGGAGGGTCTTAAAAAGGTGACTTGAAATGGCTCATACAGGGTGTTTGTGTGGTGTGGTTTGAAATAGATAAGGGAGGCGGTTTTATGAATCTGAAAAGAGAAAGCTATTTTGGGAAAATGCATGATAAAAGCTGAAAGGAGCGTGGTCATATGGCACCGGAAAATAAATTGGGAATAACAGATATGGCTGAACTTGCCCGTGAGGAAGAGCGCATCAGCAAGAAAAAGGCCATTGAGTTATTTGAATCCGGATACATGGATACTTTACAGCCGGGTACATTTGATGCTCTGGCAAAAATTCATAGCTTTTTGTTTGATGAAATCTATGGATTCGCGGGTGAGATAAGGAAGGTAAATATCGCAAAGGGCAGTTTTAGATTTGCACCGGTAATGTATCTGGAGTCTGCTCTGCAAAATGTTGAAAAGATGCCCCAGTCTACATTTGATGAAATCGTGGAAAAATATGTAGAGATGAATATAGCTCATCCATTTCGAGAAGGAAACGGTCGCAGCACGAGAATCTGGCTGGATCTTATCTTTAAAAAAGAACTTGGTATGGTGGTTGACTGGAGCAGGATAGACAAGGAGGATTACCTTCTTGCCATGGAAAGAAGCCCCATTCGTGACATTGAGATAAAGCATCTGTTAAAAGAGGCTTTAACCGATAAGACAGATGACCGTGAGATTTATATGAAGGGCATAGATTACAGCTACTACTATGAAGGATACACCACGTATAAGACTGAAGATTTGAAATAGAAGGGACTTTTCACACGCTTGAAAATATGTAAAAAAAGTGTTACATTTTATTCAGTTGAATTTTAATAAAATCAAACTGAATAAAAAGGTGAGGCTATGTTCATAGGAAGAGAGAAAGAGTTGAAAGCCTTAGAGGCGGTCTATGCCAAAAAGGGATTTGGTATGACTGTTATTTACGGTAGGAGAAGAATAGGTAAGTCATACCTTATAAACGAGTTTATAAAAGATAAGAAAGCGATTTTTTATACGGCTACAAAGGTGGGAGCACAGCGGAATACTGATTTGTTTTCTAAAGAGGTGCTTAAGGTTCTGGATCCAACGTATAGTGAGGCGGAATTTTCTTCTGTAGAAAAGATATTTGATGTAATCACGAAAAAGGTTAATACGGAGAAAACGGTCATTGTGATCGATGAACTGCCATACTGGGCTGAAAAGGATGAAGCATTGCTGTCTATCCTTCAAAAGTATATTGATACAGAATGGGATAAAAAAGAGATTATGCTGATAATATGCGGATCTTCACTCAGTTTTATGGAAAAAAAGATCCTTAGCGAAAAAAGTCCGGTATTTGGAAGACGTGATTCACAGATCAAGCTTGAAGCTTTTAATTATAGGGATTCCGCGTTATTTGTACCGGAATATTCCCCGGAGGATAAAGCCATCTGTTATGGGATCACGGGTGGAGTTGCAAAGTATCTGGATCTTATAGACAGCAACATAAGTATATATGAGAATATTAAAAAGTTATTTTTCTCCACGGAAGGGTATTTATTTGATGAAACAAGAAATCTGCTTACTCAGGAGTTTACAGATGTAACTATTGTAAATAACATTATTGAGCAGATCGCGAGCGGAGAGAATACTTTAAACACTATATCAGCAAAAGTGGGAGAGAAGGAAACAACGGTATTATATTCTCTTGAAAAACTAATAGAAACGGGACTTGTGGAGAAGAGAAGATGTATCACAGAGGAAAAAAATAAGAAGAAGGTCCAGTATGTACTCAGGGATCATATGTTTAAGTTTTGGTATAAATTTATCCCCAAAGCTGTAAGTGTGATCGAAATGGGAGGCGGCAGCCTGTACTTTGATCAGGTGGTGAAGCAGGAATTACATTCATTTATGGGAAGTATATTTGAGGTTATGTGCAGATACTATACCCTGGAACAAGGAATTCTCGGCAGATTTGATACGTTTATCACAGCAGCAGGTGTATGGTGGGGGACGGAGCCGATGAAGGATGACGAAGGAAAAAGCTTTAACCAATCTGCAGATATAGACGTGGTAGGGATTTCTGATGTAGATAAAACAGCTGTAGTTGGTGAATGTAAGTTTAAGAATGAAAAGATAGATAAAGGTGTTTATGAGTCCTTGAAAAGAAGGTCCGGTCTTATATCAGGGAAGTATAAGGTAGTGAAGTATCTGCTTTTTTCATTGAGCGGATTTACTGATTGGTTTGATGATATGAAGAGTGATGATACATTGCTTCTGACCGTTGATGATTTGTATTCGTGATTTCTTTTTTAATAGTAATTTATCATCATGGGAGAATAGGAGTACCGAAGGGTGCTCCTTTTTTTGAGAAATAGAGGTTGTTTTTCAGCAGAAAAATAATCTCTTTTTTAATTTGACAAATTTTTTTTTAGGGTGTATCATTCCATTTAGTTAAAGATATTTAGATAAATATATATAGCTAAAAATATTAACTTAAAAACATTTAAACAAAATTATTGTATACGGAGGTTTATCATGACTACTTTTGAAAAGGTTACAAATCTTATTAAGGACACTATGAATATCGAGGATAAGGAGTTTACGCCGGAGACTCATCTTTTTAACGACCTGGGTTTTGATTCTATCGAAGCGTTTGAACTGGTGGCGGCTATGGAGGATGAGTTTGGGGTGACTATTCCCGATGAGGATACGGAAGGTCTTAAGACGGTAGGGAATATCGTGGACTATATTGAGTCACACAGCTGAAAACATAAAAGCATCGATATATCTGAAGAAAAGCAAAAACTCAAATAATGCTTTTGTGAAATCAGCCAACACTTAGGACGCAAACGTATTTCATTTTAATTTAATCACAGGAGTTAAGATGTCTGAAGAAATGATCAAAAATGAGGGAGACGTGTCTGTGGGGAAAACGGAAGTTACAACAGACGAAGAGATTTTTCGCATAATAGACAGGTTCGAATCCTCGGATATTGCGAAGCTTAAGTTTAAAAAAGGAGATGTGCTGCTGGAGCTTGAGAAGGCAGTGGCTACACCCGGAGGGGATCCATGCGCACCGGCAAACATAAGCGGAGGAACTGTGCCTCAGGAGAGGGAAAAGGCTGAACCGGTCGCGGTGGAAGCTTCTGAAAGTGAAGCCGGCGGGAAAACGGCCGGTGAGGAGCAGGACGGCACGGTTTTGAGCTCTCCTATAGCGGGTGTGTTTTATGCGGCGCCCTCACCGGGCTCGGCACCATATGTGAAGGTCGGACAGCATGTGAAAAAAGGGGATGTTGTGGGACTTGTGGAAGCCATGAAAATGATGAATGAGATCACGGCGCCGGTGTCGGGTGTAGTGAAGGACATAGATGTGAAAAACGAGGACTTTGTTGAATATAAACAAAGCCTGATGATCATTTCCCCTGTTTGAGCGAAGGAGTCGGAGGAGTTAAATGTTTAAACGGATCATGGTGGCAAACCGAGGAGAGATTGCCATGAGAGTCATACGATGCTGCAGGGAAATGGGGATAGAAACGGTGCTTGCAGTGTCGGAAGAGGACAGGAATACCCTTCCTGCCCAGTATTCCACCCATGCTGTATGCATCGGACCCGCGCCGGCATCAGCCAGCTATCTGAATACTGACGCCATAATTTCAGCCGCAAAGGCATACAAATGCAGCGCCATACACCCCGGATACGGATTTCTTTCGGAAAATGCCGCATTTGCAGAGGAATGCGAAAAGAACGGGATCGTGTTTATAGGCCCGGATGCCGGTATTATCAGGCAGATGGGAAACAAGCAGGCTGCCAGGGCTTTGATGAAAAAGCATAAGGTGCCTGTTGTGCCGGGCTCTGACGGGTTGCTGGAAAATGCGGCTCATGCAGCGAAAGTTGCAAAAAAGATCGGATACCCGGTTCTTATAAAGGCCTCTTCGGGAGGCGGCGGCAGGGGTATGCGCGTGGTAAAGCACGAAAGCGAGCTTGAAAAAGCCTACGAAGAAGCCGGAGCCGAGGCCGGCGCTGCATTTGGCGACAACTCTCTGTATATGGAAAAGCTGATACTGAACCCCAGGCACATAGAGGTTCAGATACTGGGTGATAAAAAGGGAAATATCATTCATCTCGGGGAAAGAGACTGCTCCATGCAGCGAAGGAACCAGAAGCTGATAGAGGAGGCTCCGGCAAGGTGCCTGTCAAAATCCCAGAGAAGCGCCCTGTACTCTGCGGCGCTGAAAGCTGCAGGAGCTGTGAATTATGTAAATGCCGGAACGGTGGAGTTTGTTTTGGATGAAAACGGCTCTTTTTATTTTATAGAAATGAATACAAGGGTGCAGGTGGAGCATCCCGTGACGGAAGCGGTGACGGGCATAGATATAGTAAGGGAGCAGATCCGCATTGCTGCGGGAAGAGAGCTTTCCGTAAAGCAGTCTGAGCTTAAGATAAGAGGACATGCCATAGAGTGCAGGATAAATGCCGAAGATCCGGAAAAAAACTTTGCGCCTTCTCCCGGGGATATAAGCTTCCTGCATTTGCCGGGAGGTATGGGTGTGAGATGTGAAAGCGCCCTTTTTCAGGGAGCAAAGGTGAGTCCATATTATGATTCCATGATAGCAAAGATCATTGTGCACGCCCCGGGACGGATGAAGGCTATAAAGAAAATGAGGGCGGCGCTGGAGGAAATGACGGTAGAGGGCTTGTCCACCAATCTGAATTTCCTGTATCTCGTGCTGTTTAATCCGGGATTTGTAGGTGGCAGTTACAACACGTCTTTTCTGGCGAAATACGCGGATGCGCTGATCAAATGGGATAAGAGGGCAAGATAATGACACAGACTATGCAAAATAACATAAAACCCTTTATAAACCGAAGGAAGCTTTTGCTTTCATATAAAAGTCTGCGACTGGAAAATACACGGACCATGGACGGTGGAGAGCGTTTGCGGGAGCTTTTGGACGACGGGAGCTTCGAGGAGCTTTTTGCAGATCTTAAGACAAAGGATCCTCTTGAGTTTCCCGGATACGGAGAAAAGCTTGAAGGGGCAAGGAGGCTGACACAGGCTCAGGACGCATTTGTCTGCGGACGCGGCAGCGTATGCGGAATCAGGATTTTTTGCGGCGAACTGTCACGGCACTTTATGATGGGCAGCATGGGCAGCGTGGCCGGAGAAAAAATAGCGGCTCTTGCGGAGATGGCAGGAGCTGAAAGACTGCCTCTGGTGATATTTGCAGCCAGCGGCGGAGCCAGGATGCAGGAGGGGATGTTTTCTCTTATGCAAATGGCAAAGACTGCGGCGGCTGTGGAGAAATTTAAAAACAGCGGAGGTCTTTTTATAAGCGTGCTTACAGATCCCTGTATGGGAGGAGTGAGCGCAAGCTTCGCTTCTCTTGGTGACATTTGCCTGGCGGAGCCCGGAGCACTTATAGGCTTTGCAGGCCCCAGGGTGATCGAGCAGACTATAAGGCAGAAGCTTCCGGAAGGATTCCAGAGGGCAGAGTTTGCCCTTGAACACGGATTTGTGGACAGGATAGTGCCTCGTGAGGAAATGCCTCAGGTCATAAAGGGAATTTTGGAACTTCATAAAAAGCAGTCCGGTGAAAGGCCGGTGGAGTCACCGCGGATCTTTATCCGTGAAAATGCCGGTGCGGCAAAGGTGAGTCCCTGGGAGAGGGTGTGCGCGGCAAGGGATAAGGACAGACCCAAGACTCAGGAGCTTATAGAGCGTATTTTTGATGGATATACTGAGTTTGCGGGTGACAGAACAGGCGGAGATGACAGGGCTGTCACAGGCGGAATTGCATTTTTGAAAGGACGCCCTGTAACGGTTATAGGTCACAGGAAGGGGCGCAATGCCCATGAAAATATGGATTGTAATTTCGGGATGCCGGGACCGGAAGGTTATCGTAAAGCACTGCGGCTTATGAGGCAGGCGGAGAAATTCGGACGGCCTGTTATTACGTTTATAGATACGCCGGGAGCTTATCCGGGAACGGAGGCTGAGGAGAATGGGATAAGTATTGCTATTGCTGAAAGTCTTGCGGCTATGAGCGGGCTTAAGATCCCTGTGATCGCGGTGGTGACAGGTGAGGGAAGCAGCGGAGGTGCGCTGGCGATAGGCGTGGCAGACAGGGTCTGGATGCTGGAGAATGCTGTGTATTCTATTCTTTCCCCTGAGGGTTTTTCGTCTATTCTCTGGAAGGATGCTTCGAAGGTGGAGGATGCGGCTTCGGTTATGCGTCTTACTGCTTTTGATCTGAAAGAGGACGGTTTTGCGGATGAGATAATACGGGAGCCTGAGGAAGGCCTTGCGGCAGGGCTTGAGGAGTTTTGTGAGAGTTTGGGAGACGCGCTTTTTCTTGAGTTGGAGAAGCTGGAGAGTCTGGATGCGGATGAGCTGGTGAATGAGCGGTATAAACGGTATAGGGGAATGTAGCGGTCAGCATATTCTGCGTATGAATGTACTGTATTTTCTCCATGCTGCCGCTTGACGTCGAAAATACAGTAATTCATACGCAGGATTCTGAAGGTGGCTGCGATTGTAAGATTAGGGAGTACAGCTTTATTCTGCATACGAATAACTATATTTTCTCCACGCTGCCGCTTGACGTCGAAAATATAGTTTTCGTACGCAGGATTCTGAAGGTGGCTGTGTTTGTAAGATTAGGGAGTGTGGCCTTGTTCTGTGGTGTCCGGAGGGTTTTGGCAGGCTGATTGATTTTTGCAATTTGAAAGGATAGTGTAATGGATTTTTTTAGGGATGTTGTGGGAGTGAAGTATCCGGTGATCCAGGGCGGTATGGCTAATATTGCTACGGGAGCTTTTGCGGCGGCCTGCTCTAATGCGGGGGCTCTTGGAATGATAGCTTCCGGCGGTATGGACGCTGAGGGGCTTGAGAAGGAGATACATATTTGCAAAAAGATGACGGATAAGCCTTTTGGGGTGAATCTTATGCTTATGAACCGCCACATGCCGGAGCTTGCCGAGCTTGTGGTGAGGGAAGGCGTTAAGGTGCTGACTACTGGAGCAGGGAGTCCGGCAGCTTATATGGATATGTGGAAGGGAGCAGGGATTACGGTTATCCCGGTTTCTTCTTCTGTGCTTTTGGCGGCAAGGCTTGTGAAGGCGGGCGCGGATGCAATTATTGCTGAGGGGACTGAGGCAGGAGGTCATGTGGGAGAGATGACTACGATGACGCTTGTGCCTCAGATGACGGATGCGCTGGATGTTCCGGTTATTGCGGCAGGAGGTATTGCGGATAAAAGACAGGTGAATGCCGCATTTGCCCTGGGAGCAGTGGGAGTGCAGGTGGGGACTTGTCTTTTGGTGAGCGAGGAGTGTCCCATACATGACAATTATAAGCAGCAGATTTTGAAGGCGAGGGATAATTCTACTACTGTGACCGGACGTATTTCGGGGACGCCTGTGAGGCTGATCAAGAACCGGATGGCAAGGGAGTATCTGGAGATGGAGGCTAAGGGCGCGGATAAGGAGGAACTGGAGAGGTATACTCTCGGGTCTCTTAAAAAGGCGGTATTTGAGGGAGATGTTACTTACGGGTCTCTTATGGCAGGGCAGGTGTGTGGCCAGCTGAAGGAGATAAGGCCGGTGGAGGAGATAATACAGGAGCTGGTTTCATACGCAGAATTCTGAAGGTGGCTGATTTTGGTTTT
>Ga0256406_1004592_pt1 | contig 15611 bp, 10 predicted proteins | sample RumenRJG_03DNA_FD_185986 | JGI IMG/M metagenome (GOLD analysis project Ga0256406, IMG submission 185986) | Bovine rumen microbial communities from Lethbridge, Alberta, Canada - RJG_03 | ecosystem: Host-associated > Mammals > Digestive system > Stomach > Rumen | place: Canada: Alberta | collected... | reverse complement strand
CGTACAAACATGACGCAAAGGTAATCAAAATCGAGTTTGCGTCACCCTAAATCCAAAGACAATTTTATAACTACCTCATTTCCAGGTGGTTGAAAATGTAAATACTTTTTGCGCTAAAGTCAGGAGCCATTTACCAACTTGCCCCAAGAATCGTTTCTTTGCGGCCAACGCCTCTTCTGTTTCAAAAGAATCGATTCTCCGCGGGGGTTGCGGAAAAAATATCTTGACAAGTGATGCTTCAACTTGAAGCGAGGCAAGACCATGAGGAGCTTTATCAGGCTTGTATGAGTTTGTAACCGATGCCACGCACGTTGACGATGCGAAGCCGTGGGTCATGCTCCAAACGATGGCGCAACTTCGTAATAAACACCTGCAGGCTGCGACCATTGAACAGGGAATCGTCGCCCCATAGCATCATAAGGATATCATGCGAATCCACTACCCCGTTGATGTTCCCGGCCAACATCCGTAGCAACTCCGCCTCGCGGTGAGACAGTTCCTCCACATGGCCCTGCCACCATAATTGTTGTGTGACGGGGTTGAAGCGGTAGTCGCCGATGTCCATACACTGATTGTTGTCTTCAGTATCCACGGATGAGGCCTGTTGATAGAACTGCTGCCGCTCGACCAGACGGCGCACGCGCGCCATCAGCTCCTGCAGGCTGAACGGCTTCTTGAGATAGTCGTCGCCACCCATCTTGAAACCGTCAACCACATCGTTCACCGACGAGCGGGCGGTGAGGAAGAGTACGGGTGTCAGCTTGTCGCGCTCTCGGATGCGCCGCACCATCTCAAAGCCATCCATGCACGGCATCATCACGTCGGTGACGAGCACGTCGGGCTTCTCGGCGAAGAATGCACGAAGCCCCTCCTCACCGTCGGCGGCAAGGGTCACGCTCATACCCGTGGGCTCCATCGTGTCTTTCATAATCATGGCCAGCGAGGCCTCGTCCTCAACCAACAATACCTTTATTTTTTCTTTCATCTTTATTTTCCTTGAAACGTAATGTAAACTCCGTGCCCTTCCCCAACGTGCTCCTGACGCTGACCTCACCATCCATGCGCTCCATGATATTGCGCACGTAATAGAGTCCGAGGCCATAGCCCTTCACGTCGTGGAGGTTGCCCTGCGGAACACGGTAGAACTTGTCGAAAATATAGTCCAGCTTCTCCTTGGCAATACCGATACCATTATCTGCCACGGTAATAACCCCATCAGACAGACTGATGGTAATATCAACCGTGGTTCCTGAGTATTTCAAGGCATTGTCTATGAGGTTGCCTAACACATGCTGCAACTGAGCCGCGTCGACAAATACCATAGGATGGTTGTCGCCACCTACAATATGGAAAGCCACGGGCTTATCGGCCTTCAAGCGATACTCCTCGACAAGGCTTCCCACTATGGGCGACACATCGACTTGCTGCATATCGAGCTGCAATGTCGTGCGCCGTTCCATGGTCATCTGAAGGATCTGCTCCACGAGTTGTCCGAGCTTCTTCAGTTGTTGCAAGGCTATCTTCAGGTATTCAGTCCGCTTCTCTTTCGGCAACGACTGACCGAAGTTGAGCAGTGCATCGTTGGCGGCGTATGCCACAGAGACCGGTGTCTTCAACTCGTGTGTCATGTTGTTGACAAAGTCGCTCTTCATCTCGTCAACAGCTTGCAACTCGCGGATGGTGCGCCCCAACATCCAGAACACCACTAACAACAGAAGGATGACGACCACCGATAGGCCGATGACACCCTCCATGTTGCTAAGCACGATCCACCCCAAGGGTACACAAAACACGCGGTAGCTAAGCGTATGACCGTCTACGTCCCATTGCAACCGGGCAATCTCTACAGCGTGGTTGTGACTGTAGCCAGCCCTTTCTGTATGCGTAATCATCCGATTGTCTTTCCACAGTTCTACCTTCATTGTTCCTTCCATACCACAAGCGGCCATCTTCGCGTCCAGCAGATTATAGAAAGTAGCCACGTCCGGTAGGGCAGCGGTGTCCACCACCTCATGCAAACCTCTACGCATCTCTTTGATGATGGAGGCGAAGGGATGGGATCTGGCAGTGTCGAGAGATAGTATTTTCTCCTTTCCGTTCTTAGCACTGTCAGATTTCACGACCTTGTATTTCTCTATCGTGGTCTTCTTGACAACGTTTCCTTTCCGTTCGATACGTATCGCTTTCCACAACGTTTCCTGGTGTTTATCCTGATCACCAATGGCATACTCTGCCGTCATCTGCTTATGGTAGAGCCGCTGACCTCGGATCAGCAGCTCTTCATAGTCGCATTCGGCGATGGCGTCATCAAGTTGTTGGCGCAACCGTGCGTGCTGTGTGCTGTACTGCCGGAAAAGCCAAAAGCACTGCAAGCCGATGACGGCTAACAGTGCGATGGCGATAAGTATGCTTTTCCACTTCATACTCGCAAAGATAACACTTTTTCTGCTGATTTCCGGCCCTTCCTTCTCTAAAATGTGCCGCAGTGAGGGTATGGCACTGTTCTGTAAGATGCTGCTTTGCAGCATCCGCCCGCTTTGCAGCATCCTCCTGCTTAGCATCACTGCTTGAACCGCGCCGTGTCTACCTCTTTGCTCTTGTCCTTGTATCCTCCGAACCTATAGACCAGCGACACGCCCACCTGCCGGTAGCACGAGAAGTCCATCTTCATGTTCTGGTTGCCGAAGCGGATGACAGGGTCGATGCCGGAAGTCTCAAAGAGGTCGTTGCAGAACACATGGAGCGTGGCACGCTTCTTCCAGAAGATGTATTTCAGTCCAAGGTCGACATTGCCCGAAGAAGGCAGGTCGTAGATGGCCTGATGAGCCTTGGAGCGTATCATGCCGTCGAGATTGAGATAGAGATGGTTGGGCACCAGGGTAAAGTTGTTGCGCAGGCTGGCCATCACCCACGCGATGTCGCGGTTGAAGGGGATGTCATAAAACGCCGAGCATTTCTCCTTCATCCACACACCGAGAACTGTAAGACGGCTGTCGAGCCAGTTGCCGAAGCGCTGGGGCACGGTAGCCTGCAAGCCCCACTGCTGCGAGTAGTCGAAGTTGAGGAACTTGTATTGCACGGTCAGCCTGTCGTGGCGCTGGTAAGGTGTCTGCGTGAAGTAGTCGTCGGTGTAGTTGAACCATGCCACGAACTGGTATTTGTTGTGCAGCACATAGACCAACTGTGTCTGATAGTTGCTCGATGGCTTGAGGCTCGGATTGCCCACCACTTCGTTGTAGCCGCCATTGCTGAACGTCGTGAAGTTTTGCAACGTCCAATAGTCGGGGAAACGCTTGTCACTGCTGACGTTGAGCAGAAGCATGTGACCGCTTTTGGGCATGTAGGTTAGCGAGAGCGTGGGATAGACATTCCACTGATGCCAGGCCGGCGAGTGATAATATTCGGCAGCCAGCGAGACCTCGAAGTCGAGCTTCTCTCCTATCTTGCCGTTGGTACCCGCATAGATATTGACGATGTCCTCGTTTTGACGACTGTATGAATTGGTGGGACTGGCGGCGGTGTTGCTGCCCGTAGGCAGAAATGTCTGCCAGCTGTGGTCATTGGTCAGACTATAACGCACGCCGTAGTTGAGTCCCCATCCGCCCGCAAGGCTGTGCTCCTGCCCGAGATGAAACTTCCAGCGGTTGATGCGCTGGCGCTCGTCAGTATCGAAGTGGAGCTCACCCGTAGGCAGCGTGCTGGTGAGATGCTGTGTCGAGGGCGTATTATAATAGGTGTATTCCACGTTGACCTTCGTGCCTGTAGGCAACTGGTAGTCGAGCATCACGTCGTGCATGGTCTTTCTCGTCCGATAAGCATTGGTCGCCATCACGTTACCCGTCACGTCTTCGCGTGCGTGTTCCGTGTCGTAGTTACCGGTGTAGCTCAGGCTCAACCGATGATTGTCGGTGAAGGCATAGTCAAGGCCCATACGCCACAGATGCTCGTGTTCGCGACTGCGCTGCGCCTCGTACGTCTCAATGTCGTGTGTCGTTCCGTCGTCAAGATGGTGAAGCGAGGTCTCGTCCGTTGTACTGTAGGTCTTGCCATGATTATGCTGATAGTTCACGCTGAAGTCAAATTTTCCTTTATGATAGATCAGTCCTGCCTTTTCGCTCCACATCGCCTCATGCTCTTGGTTCCAGACTCCCGTGAGTTCACCCTGCCATCCGTCGAGCTGCGAGCTGTCGGAGGCGATGTCGAGGTTGATACTCGCCCCGCGCACTTCATAGCGGGCTGGTGTGGTGTACATCACTTCAGCATGCTTCAACCTGTTAGAAGGAAGACTCTTCAGCAGTGCGTTGAGTTGAGCGGCATCCATCTGATAGTGCTTGCCGTTGATCAATACGTTGAAGGCATTGCCCGCCAGTGTGAGCGTACCGTTGTTGTCGGTCACGCCGGGGATAAGCTTCAGCGCGTCATAGACATTGTCCGCACTTTCCTTCTTGAGCAGCTGCGGCATGTCGTAGGTGAGTTTGCTGCCTTCCACTTTCACAACAGGCCGCTCACCTTTGACCATCACCTCCGGTAGGGCGTGGATGATGCTGTCCATACGTAGTGAGTCGGCAGGGATGGTGACTGTGGCCGCTCCGTCCGTCTGCGCATAAGCAGCAGTCGCAGCCATGCAGAGCATTAGTATAATTGCTTTTCTTTTCATCGCTCATGGTCTTTCTCGTTGCAAAGGTAGACTGAAAAAGCAAGAGTGCCAACTCTTTCCGCTTATAAATCCTTAACGCCAAGGCTTAAATAGGCTTAACGGGGAAAATTCCGCTTTTGCCTCTTGATGTTCAATATCTTTTTCTCGGAAGTTTTATTGGATATTCCAAATCCAGAGATCACGGAATTGTGGATATCCAACGTCACACTGTATTATCCGCTTGTGTGGAAGTATGAGAATAATCAGGTGGACCTCAAGATGGACACGACGGCGGAATATATGAACAAGAAATTTAGGATGGAGCTCTCCTTTGAGGAGAAAGAGCTGATTGAGCCAATCAGAAAAGATTACAACTCTTTTTCGTTTGGTTGCTATCCCCTTATTACCCTAATTCCCAATCATTTACACGCCTCCAACTTCGTAACTTACTGACTATAAACGCAAAAAGGAAGCCTTCATCAGACTTCCTTTTTTGACTTAAAAGCGGAAAGACGGGGATTCGAACCCCGGATACCCTTTGGAGGTATACACGCTTTCCAGGCGTGCCTCTTAAGCCACTCGAGCATCTTTCCCTGTATAGCTTAACACCCGCAAACAAGCTTTATCTCATTTGCGGGTGCAAAGGTAATAACTTTTCCTTAAAGATTCACATCCCTGACGAGTATTTAATATATTTTAATCATGAGACCAACCCGTCAAGAATGATTTCGCCTCGATCAACCTGCGCATCTCATCTCGTTGAGCAACTGTTTTTGTTTCTCTGTGAGATTAGTAGGCAATTTGACATTGTAGGTAATGATCAGGTCTCCGTACGTACCGTCTCCCCTGTCATAGCCTTTGCCACGCAGCCGCACTTTCGTGCCATTCTGTGTCTCGGGTTTAACCTTCAGTTTGATCTTTGAACCGTCGCGGAGCTGTATGATGACCTCACCGCCTAAGAGAGCGGTGTACAGGTCAATGTTGACTTTCGCGTCCATCTCTCCGGTGCTTGTGCGGTAAGTGGAACCTCCCGTACCGTGAGACCCCATATTGCCGAAGAGATCCTCGAAGAAGCTTGAGAAACCACTGCCGCCGTTGCCGAAGCTGGAGAAGTCGAAGCCGTCAAAGGGAGAACCACCGGATGTAGAACTCCAATGAAACTCCTGACCACCACCGGCACCGCCGCCCTGGTTGAAGGCATCTGCCTCTTTCCAGTTCTGGCCGTACTGATCATATTTCTTGCGTTTTTCCGGATCGCTGATCACCTCGTAAGCCTCGTTGAGTGCCTGAAACTTAGCCTTAGCCTTCGGGTCATCAGGGTGAAGATCAGGATGGAATTGCTTAGCGCGCTTGAGATAAGCCCGCCTCACGTCTTTCTGTGGAATGTCTTTACTGACACCCAAGATCTTATAATAGTCAATAAATGCCATATTCAATCCTCCATTTCAATTAATATTTACTATGATCTGTCCAACAAAATTTATGCCATAAGGCTATCAGAGGAATGAAATAGTTTATTAATTGACAATTTCCAAGGACATATTATTTGACGATAGCCCCTGCTACCGCATTGGCCACATAAGATCGGAGCGCGATGACGTTGCCTTCGCCATCTGGATGTACACTGTTGGTCAGCAAGATGATGCTGACATCGTTGACAGGATCTATGACGATGCTCGTTCCTGTAAACCCTGTATGGCAGTAAGTCTCCTCGCTGAGCATATCGCCTTTGTTGGATGAATAATCCGACCAGCAGTCCCATCCGGGTGTACGCCCGAACTTCTCTACCCTTTTGGGTACCGTCCGCATCGCTTTGACGGCAGCCGGACTGAGGATGCGACGACCGTTCCAGGCACCTCCGTTCTGCAAGGCCGCACAAAAGACAGCTATGTCTTCAGCTGAAGAAAACAAGCCGGCATTGCCCGAGATGCCTCCGTTCATGATGCGCGCCAACGGATCGTGAACCACGCCCAAGAGGCACTTGCCGTCAGCCTGCTGCTGGGTCGGCGCACAAAGCCTCAAGAGATCCTTCGATGGACAATAGTCGGTATGCTTCATGCCTAAGACATCGAAGATATGCTGCTTGGCGAAGTCGCGGAGGTTCTGGCCGGAGACCGACTCGATGATACGCTGTAGGGTGATATAATTGAGACAACTGTACTGGCAGTCTGTGGTCGGTTCAAAGTCGCGTTTGCAGTGAGCGATATAATCGATCAATCCATCACGGTTGGGCGCTCCGTACTTGGCTTTGACAGTCTTCACGTCTGCATAAGGAGGCAAGCCGGAGGTGTGAGTCATCAGGTCAACGACGCGAATCGCCTCGGTGTGACCGTCAGCATCTTTCCAGTTCTCAAAACCTGGGATATAACTGTCTACCCGATCGAGCAAGCGAAGTTTGCCCTGCTCGATAAGAATCCAGGCAGAGACAGCTGTGGACATAGCCTTACTGCACGAAGCCATGTCGAAGACAGTGTTAGTTGTCATCTTCTCTACCTTAGGGACCACACGTTTGTTGCCGTACGCTTTGAGATAAGCTATCTTTCCATGCCGCACCACGCAGAGCACAGCCCCGGGTGTTTCCTTCTCATTGATCGCTTTATAGATGGCACTGTCAGCATATAGAAGCTGGGAGGCGCTAAGCCCCACTTCGGAAGGATCACATTTGTCCAAGCCTTGTGCATGGACGCAAACCGTAAATAATGACAATAGGAATAGTAAAATTATCCGCATAAGCTATTGATTGTGAGTAGTATTCATTGTTTTTTTCTGATCAGCAGACAGAGGCCAAGGAAGGTGAACAGCGCATTGAAAATGAGCAACTCATAGCTAAACTTGTAACCATTGAACCATGCCTCAGAATTATCCTGGAGGATAAAGCAAAGGACAGGCGAAACGAGAGCGACCAACGGCACGTAGCTGTCGTTGGTTTTCTTTTTCGTGAGGATACCAAAAGCAAACATGCCCAAGATGGGTCCATAGGTGTAGCTTGCGAGAATGTAGACGGCATCTATCACGCTTGTGCTGTTCAATAATCCGAAGACGAAGATGACAACAGCCATCAGCAGCGCCATGGCCGCATGAATCTTCTTCCGAGTATGCGTCAATGCCTGTTCGTCCTTCTCTTTCTTGTCCGCACCCAAGATGTCAAGCGTAAACGATGTGGTAAGAGCCGTAAGGGCAGAGCCCGCTGCAGAGAAAGCCGCAGAGAACAACCCGACGATAAAGAGAATGCCGACAACCACAGGAAGATAATGACTCGTAGCCACGGCCGGGAAGAGCGTGTCACCGGTCGCCGTAATACCGACCTTAGCAGCAAACATATACAGCAAGACACCGAGCATGAGAAAGAGCAGATTGATGAAGAACTGGCACACGATGCTCACCATCATGTTCTTCTGTGAGTCTTTATAATTCTTGCAACTCAGATTGCGCTGCATCATGTCCTGGTCCAGACCGGTAGTGGCTATCATCGTGAAGATGCCTGCAATGAACTGCTTGAAGAAGTAACGTTTGTCGTTGATATCATCAAAGAAGAATATTTGGCTCATCTTACTGTCTATGATGGAACTGAACATTCCCTTAAACCCTAAATTCATCTCCGACGAGATGAACACAATGGAAAGGACGACCGAGAGAATCAGGCACAACGACTTAAGCACATCGGTCCAGATCACCGATTTGACACCGCCGCGGAAAGTGTAGAGCCAAACCAACAGCACCGTGACGACAACATTCAGCACGAAAGGAAGGTGGAGCGGCTCAAAGACCAGCAGTTGTAAGGTGAGGCACACTAAAAACAGCCGCACCGATGCGCCAAGCATCTTTGAGATGAAGAAAAACCAGGCTCCCGTCTTATGAGAGCGGGCTCCAAAGCGATCTTCCAAATACTGATAAACGGAGACGAGACGCATCTTATAAAACAGCGGGATGAGCACAAAAGCAATGACAAACTGTCCGACAACAAACCCCATCACCATCTGCATATAAGAGAAACTCTTCTCTGCAACCATGCCCGGCACTGAGACGAAGGTCACGCCGGAAAGGAACGAGCCCATCGTGGCGATGGCAACCAAGAACCACGGTTGCTTCCTTCCTCCTACGAAGAAGCCCTGGTTGTCAGTCTTACGACCGGCAAGCCACGACACAGTAAAGAGCACGATAAAGTAGGCAAATATTGTTAGCGTTACAGTTAAAGGACTCATGTCTTCAATAATCTTTAAGTAGTGTAATTGTTAATTTTTGGCAAAGTTAATCGTTTTTGTTATCAAATCGAAAGATATTTACGTTAAAGTTGCTTATATTTGCAGCATAAATTAAATTATTAGTTATGAAACACCTTTTCAGACCTCTATTTGTGTTATTTGCTTACATATTGACACCATTGCTTGCAAGCCATCTATGCGCTTCTGAGCGCAAGGCAGCAGTGGTGACGGGCGCGGAACAGACAAACGCATACCTGAAGCTGCTCAAAGGCAAACGCGTGGCGCTCTTCTCCAACCAGTCGGGACGCATAGGCGACCGGCTGACCTTAGATGTGCTGCTTGAGCATCATGTCAACGTAGTGACGGTGTTTTCGCCCGAGCATGGGTTCAGAGGGAAAGCCGATGCCGGAGAGAAAGTAAGCTCTTCCGTAGACGAGCAGACGGGGGTACGTGTATTCTCCCTTTATGGTGCAGCGAAAGATGCGCCCGACGATGCAGAGATGAAGAAGATTGATGCCATTGTGACAGACATCCAGGATGTAGGCTTGCGATTCTACACCTATTATATTACGATGATGCGCCTGATGAACCGCTGCGCGGAATGCGGAAAGGAAATGATTGTGCTCGACCGCCCCAACCCCAATGGCTTCTATGTAGACGGACCTTTGTTGAACATGAAGTATGCTTCCGGTGTCGGAGCCTTACCGATTCCTATCGTTCATGGCATGACGCTTGGTGAACTGGCTCGGATGATCAATGGCGAGCACTGGCTGAAATCGGGAAAGCAATGCAAGTTAACGGTCATCCCTTGCAAGAACTATACTCACCAGACGAAGTATGATCTGCCGGTGGCTCCGTCGCCGAACCTGCCGAACATGAAATCGGTCTACCTCTACCCTTCTCTTTGCTATTTTGAGGCAACACCCGTGAGCGTAGGTCGAGGCACTGACAAGGCTTTCCAGATCTTCGGCCATCCTGACATGAAAGGCTATGCCTTCAGCTTTACGCCGGAGAGCAGGACGGGAGCAAAGAACCCACCACTGTTGGGGAAGCGCTGCTATGGACGGGATCTGAGTCAAATGAACGATTCTGTGATTTGGGCTCGCAAGATCGATCTCAGCTATGTCATAGAAGCCTACCGTGCCTTGAACATCGGTGACCGTTTCTTCTCCTCTTTCTTTGAAAAGCTGATGGGGGTCGACTATGTGAGAAAGATGATAGCAGAAGGGAAAAACGCTGACGAGATCAGCCAAATGTGGCAAGATGACGTAGTGAGGTTTAAGATCCAGCGCAAAAAGTATCTTTTGTACGAAGAATAATCTTTTTAATAAAAAAGTTCGAAAGAAAGTTGTAGCTTTAATAAATATATAATATCTTTGCAACTGACATTAAGAAATCATTAGTATAATTTTGTCTAACCCCGTAAAAAACTAAATTATGAGGAAACCTAACCTTTTTGTACAGGCTCTCATGATGTCTATGGGTCTTTTGTTTGTACCTGCCTCTCCCATATCTGCCAAGACGCAGATGTTACAACAAAACACCGTGACAGCTTCGGGAACTGTAGTTGATGCCAAGGGGGAACCAGTGATTGGTGCCACTATCCTTGAAGACGGTACAACCAACGGCACCGTGACGGATGCCAATGGCCATTTCACACTCAAAACAGCGCGTAACGCACAGATCCGGATCTCTTATTTAGGCTTTCAGACGGTCATGGAGAAAGCCAGCCCCCAGATGAATATCAAAATGAGCGAGGACAACAACCAGCTTCATGAGGTCGTCGTCGTGGGTTACGGTCTGCAAAAGAAGGTCGATATCACAGGTGCTGTAGCCAACATCGACGTGAACAAAGCTATTGCCTCCCGACCTATAACCGACGTAGGCAAGGCATTACAGGGTATCTCGCCCGGATTGACAATTACCAACCAAACAGGTGGCATCGGCACCTCTTCCAAGATTCGCCTGCGTGGAAGTATCGGATCACTCAGTGCCACAGAAGGTACACAGCCGCTTATCCTTGTGGATAATGTTGAAGTACCCGACATCAACCTTGTTAACCCTGATGACATCGAGAGCATCTCTGTACTGAAAGATGCTGCTTCAGCTTCTATTTATGGTACACGGGCAGCATGGGGCGTAATCCTCATCACTACAAAAAAGGGAAGTGACACGAACCGTGTGCGGGTAAGCTACAGCAACAACTTTGCCTGGAACACGCCGACAAAGATGCCGGAGCTCGCGTCCACTGTTGACAACGCCAAATTTATTCTTGCCGTTGCCAACCGTTTAGGTACCGATCATGCATCAAGCATCGGATACTATGTTGACGAGTATGCACTCGGAAAGATGCAGGACTGGTTAAACAAGTATGGCGGCATGTCAGAATCGGAGCTTGGTGAGATGCAGGAAGGCCGCGACTTCGAGATTAAAGACGGACACACCTACTTCTATCGTTCTTTCGACCCCATCAACGACTTCACACGCAAATGGACACCACAACAAAACCATAATATCTCTGTTGTAGGCGGTAACCGAAACACCACCTATAATATTTCGGGCTCATATCTTACTCAGAAAGGTATAATGAAGTATAACACCGATAAGTTTTCGCGTTATACACTCACAAGTAATATCACGACCAAGATCCGCGACTGGTGGAGCATACATACCAACATCATGTTCTCGCAGGAGAAGAACGACCAGCCTTACCGCTTCACATCGGGTCAGTATGATGCATGGTTCTACCTCTTGCGCTGGCCTCGCTGGTACCCTTATGCCACCTATCAAGGCAAGCCTTTCCGCTCAGCTGTGACCGATATCAAAAACGGCAACCGGGAGAACATCCGGACCTCATATATCCGTGCTAATGTCGGAACAGAGCTCAACCCACTCAAAGGCTTGACGGTAAATTTCGACTACACATTCGGCTATGTCAACTACGCACAGAAACGGAATGGCGGCACCGTAATGGCATACAACATGTTCGCTTCTGCTCCGTTCAGCAACTATGTGGATATTTATGGTTCAACGCACAACCGGGTAATACAGACCTCACAATACAATCTGCAGAACATCTTCAAGGGCTACGCTACTTATGCTTTCAATGTAGCCAACGACCACCATTTCAAGATCATGGCCGGTATGGATGCCGAGACACGCCGACGCACCTCACACTACTCTGAGCGCCGCGGCCTCATCAGTGTTGACCTGCCGGAGATTGCCCTTGCTACAGGCGACCAATACAGCTTCAACAGCACCTACAGTTATAACAACGATTTCGCAGCTGCCGGTTTCTTTGGACGTCTCAACTACGACTATCGGGATCGTTATCTCTTTGAGTTTAATCTCCGTCGCGACGGCTCTTCCCGCTTTCCTGACGGCCACAAATGGGCATGGTTCCCCTCGTTCTCTGCCGGATGGCGTGCCAGCGAGGAAAAATTCTTCAACTGGGCTAAGCCTGCGCTCTCCAACCTTAAAATACGTGGCTCTTGGGGTACCATCGGCAACCAGGATGTAGCAGCCAACTCTTTTATATCAACAATGTCTGCCCGAAACTCTGGATGGGTAGTCGATAACTTGCAGGTAGTGAGCCTCAGCTCACCGACAGTTGTTTCTCCGTCACTTACCTGGGAACGCGTGTCTACACTGAATCTCGGTCTTGACGCAGGTTTCTTCAACAATGATCTGAACCTCACGTTCGATTGGTATCGACGCGTAACATCTGACATGCATACAGCCGGTGAGCAACTTCCGGCAACCTTCGGTGCAAGCGTTCCTAAGATCAACTACGGTGAGATGACAGGAAAAGGCTTTGAACTTGGCATCAACTACCAGCACCGCTTTGCCAATGGCCTGGGTATCAACCTTGCCGCTACACTGTCTAACGCAACGGAGAAAATCACGAAGTACAACAAGGAAGACCGTAATATTTATGGCTACTACGAAGGGAAGACCCTTGGTGAGATCTGGGGCTATGAGACAGACCGTCTTTTCCAAAAGGACGACTTCAATGCAGATGGAACTTTGAAAGAAGGCATTCCTTCGCAAGCACTTTATGAAAAAGGATCCTTCAAATTCGGACCGGGCGACGTGAAATACAAGGATTTAGATGGTGACAAAAAAATCACCTACGGAAAAAACACCGTGGAAGATCACGGCGACCTGAAGGTCATCGGCAATGCGTTGCCTAAGTATGAATACAGCTTCACCATTGGTGCCGACTGGAAAGGCATAGACTTCTCCATGTTCTTCCAAGGCGTGGGAAAGCACGACTATTGGGGCTTTGGCTCTGTGGTTATCCCGGGCGGAGGCTCTTCTTATTCTGACTCTTTCTTCGCTCATCAGACTGACTACTGGACGGAAGACAACACAGATGCTTTCTATCCACGCCCTTACAATATGGCATGGCAGAGCAATGCCTACAACTTCCTCACGCAATCGCGCTATCTGCTCAATATGGCATACTTGAGATGTAAGAACCTTACCGTGGGGTATACGCTGCCCGATGCTTGGATGAAGAAGATCTACATGCAGAAAATCCGCATCTACTTCTCCGCAGAGAATCTTTTCGAAATCACACACCTCCACGGAGTGCCTGTCGACCCTGAGGCTACCGATTACAAGACCGGCTTCGGTTCCGGTTCGTGGTCGTTCGGCCGCGCTTATCCCTACAGCCGCACTGTTAGTTTCGGTCTGCAAGCTACATTCTAAATAACAGGTTGTGACATAAAAGGCTTTTCTATCAATAGATAATAACACAGCAATATATGAAATCAAAATATATCATAGGTCTTGTCCTGACCTCCCTCACACTCTCATCGTGTGGAGACTTTCTAACGCGCGACCCGGAAGACACTGCCACGGATATTCCAAGTTTCTGGAATAACGAAAGCAACATCCGTACTTCTGTCATCGACCTCTACGGTAATTACTTCGTAGGCTATAACACTGGCTGGAACCGCTCCGACTACTTTGCCGAGACCAATGTCGCCGACTGGAACGACGACAACGCTCAGCAAGTGGCTACCATGTTTACGAAGGTGGCACCGTCAACGGCTGATGGCATCAAGGCCGAGAATCCGACATCGCCCTGGGATTTTACAAACGTGACGACCATCAATAAACTCATCGCGCATGTGCAGGCTTCCAACCTTAGTAATGAAGCTAAAAATCATTGGCTCGGCGTGACACGCTTCTTCCGTGCCTTAGAATACAGCCGGATGGTAGAGCGCTTCGGTGATGTGCCATGGTATAGCACGGCTCCATCATCCACCGACTACGACCAGCTTTATAAAGCCCGTGATCCTCGTACGACGGTGATGGACAGTGTTCTTGCCGATCTTCAGTATGCTGCGAAGAACGTGCGTGTCAATGATGGCAACAAAGGACTATACGTCAACCGTGATGTCGTGGAGGCTTTTGCCTCACGTCTCTTGCTCTTCGAAGGCACATGGCAGAAATACCGGGAGAACAACACAACAGAGGCTGCTAAATACCTTGAAGCCGCTAAGACGTTCGCAGAGGATGTCATCAGCAGTGGACGCTATTCGCTTAACAGCGACTATAAGTCTCTTACGACCAGTCTTGATCTGAAAGGCAACCCAGAAATGATTATGTACCGTTCTTACGTTGAAGGAGTCGTCATGCATTCACTCATGTCATTCCAAAACACGGAGCATGAGAAGAGCAGCCCGTCAAAGTCACTCATCGACAGTTATCTTTCTGCCAATGGCTTGCCGATCCATCAGACAGACAACAAGGAATGGAAAGGTGACAAATGGTTTGCTGAGGCCATAAGCAACCGTGATCCCCGACTCTATGCAAACATTGACACGACCGATCTGGCTCTCAACGGCGTAGCCAATGTATATGCTATCTCTGGCTATTTCGCCAACCGTTTCGTCAACGAGTCGCTGAAGAATCTTCCAGGTGGACTGAGCAGCACTAACATCACCGATGCTCCCATTATGAAGCTCAACGAGGTGTTGATGAACGACATCGAGGCTTGCGCGGAACTGGAAAGTCTTGGTAAATACACACTTACACAAGCCGACTTCGACCGCACCATCAATGTGCTGCGTGACAGACCCTCAACACACATGCCTCACCTTACACTCACAGGAAGCAATCTCTCTGTTAACGGCACCATCATCAATGACCCAGACCGCGACCAGACTGTTTCACCCATTCTATGGGAGATCCGTCGCGAGCGTCGTATTGAACTTGTCTATGAAGGCCTACGCTACAACGATCTGCGGAGATGGGGAAAACTCGATTATGCCGACATGCTCAAGAACCCGAACGTCAACCTCGGTGCCTGGGTGGATAAGGAACGTTACGTTGCCTGGTACAACAGCAAACACCCCGGGAAGGAGATCACGGTGTCGACACTCAACAGCGTGCATCTGGACCGAGAGGGGAACGCTGGTTATATCAAGCCCATCAGCGATACATCGCTCATGCGTACCGTCTCAGACAAGGATTATCTCTATCCTATCCCGACAAATGAGATAACACTGTACCAGCAACACGGGAAGACACTTACCCAAAACCCTGGATGGTAAACGTCTTCTGGTAAAAGATTAATAAAATCTGCATAACGAAAGCCCAAACAACTGATGAGTTGCTTGGGCTTTTGTGAGAAATTATACCTGTTGGCGGAATTAATTTAGTGCATACTTAATTCTGCCAATGGGCTTGTCGTTAATGAAGTTTACGTATTGCAGAATGGTAAGTGCACTAATTTTGCCAATGATCCTGGCAAACAAACC
>Ga0256406_1004591_pt1 | contig 15615 bp, 15 predicted proteins | sample RumenRJG_03DNA_FD_185986 | JGI IMG/M metagenome (GOLD analysis project Ga0256406, IMG submission 185986) | Bovine rumen microbial communities from Lethbridge, Alberta, Canada - RJG_03 | ecosystem: Host-associated > Mammals > Digestive system > Stomach > Rumen | place: Canada: Alberta | collected... | reverse complement strand
TAACCAGGCAAGGTTATAAAGATGACGGGGATTGGTGATGATATATGGTTTGGATTCAGTTCCGTCTCCACCGGCAAAATAGGCGGCTAAGGAAGCGCCGGAGAAATCAAAAGAAACATGCTCAGTGGTATCGAACCACCCCTGAGAGATCTGATAGATGCCGATAGAACAGGTGAAAGCAAGAAGAGAGGAGATAAGTAGTCTTTGTGTATTCTTTTTCATCAGATGCTTAAGCCCCAATCACAAGTGAATTTGATGCCGTCTTTAATGACATCTGCTTTATCTAGAACAGAATTGTTTAAGTTTAAAGTGAAGAGGAATTCCATGATGTCTTTTGAATACTGAGGGAAGAGAGCAATATATTTTGTATCCGTAGTTACAGAACTAGGACTGGTGGAATTCGCTAAGATAGAGAACTGCTGCTGATAGTTTGTGCTTTCAAAAGAGGTACCACTTGTAGGAATCTCTTCTACAAAGCTGCTAGTAGAAGAAGGGGAGGCAGCAGCAAAAGAGAAAACAATACTACCGGAAGTCGCTGTAGCAGTCGTGTATTTTGTAGAGGTCAAAGGTAAGGCAGAGAAAGTGAGAACCGAGCTGAACTTATTTCCGGTCTCTGTGAATTTATTAGAGTCGGATAAAAGGCAATCCTCATAGGCGGTTGTCGTCGTAAGAGAAAGCTTGAAACGGTTTAATGTCTCTGTAGAGACTTTCGTCAGATCTTTTAAGGTGATAAGGATCAGAGAAGTAGGAGAAATATTGAGAGGATCGAAGGTTCCTAAACTCAAAGAGGCATTGTTTTTCCATCCGGTTCCAGGGACGAATTCATCAACGACAGTATCGGAGAAAGTATAGGTGATCTTCTTATCCGTTCCTTCGGTTGGTTTTACATCACTTTTCAAACTATAGACATCGATTTTATCGAGGAAATCATTCGTATAGGTAACATTCAAAGCATCGGCATCCGATTTCCTGCTTCGGACAGCAGTATACCAAGCGTAGGTACCGAAGAAAGTAGAGAAAAGGGTGAAGATAGATACACTGGTAGCAGCAATGATTCTGAGAAGCGATTGCTTTTTAGTAGGCATTGACCTTGGATAAGATGAGGCAACTGGCTATCTTAAGCAGGAAAATCCTTTAATTAAGATCCTTCAGCTTTGCGTCCTTCGCTCACGCGAAGTTTGCTATTCACTGGGTATTATTATATTTCTCTTGTATACCGTTCGCAAGCGAGGAAAAGAAGAAGAAAAAGCGAAAAAAGTGCGAAACTTAGGGAATGTAAAACGATTTCGTTATGTAACGGAATATTAAAGAATCCGCTTACTTCGCATAGACCTGATAAAGCATATAATTTCTCATCCGTTTCGGAAGCAGATGATAGATTCCGGCAAGGAATCTATCCTTGGCTCCGACGCTCTTCGAATAAGGCATTCTCTTTCTCTTGCTGACCGCTAAGACTTTCTTAGCGATCTTAATCGGAGCAATACCGTTCTGTTCATCATGAGCGACGGAAGCTAAGCAATGATCAAAGGCTTTTTTATACGGAGAATCCTCTTTGACTCTGTCGGCTTTTCTCGAAGCGGTGAAGTTTGTTTTGGCATCTCCCGGTTTAATCGAACAGATTTGGATATGATAAGGATAGACTTCCGGTCTAAGAGCATCGAAGAGCATATCCATAGCGGCTTTACTTGCCGAATAGAAACTCTGGAACGGAAGAGGAATCACACCACCGATGGAGGAGGTGTTGATGATCTTTCCGTATCCCTGTTTCCGCATCGAAGGCAAGACGGCTTTTGCCATCAGGAAAGCGCCGAAGAAAGAGACCATGACCTGTTTTTTTGCATCTTCGCTCGGTGTTTCTTCTACAGGTCCGAAGATGCCGAATCCGGCATTGTTGATCAGGATATCGATATGACCGTATTTCGCTAAGACATTATCGATGGCTTTTTTATCATCCTCTTCCTCAGAGATATCTCCGAACTGATGATAGATACCTTCCATCGAAAACGGCTGATTCGATAATCCGCAGACGGTATCGCCGTTTGCTAAGAAGAGTTTTGCCATCTCTAGTCCGAATCCGGAGCTTTCTCCGGTGATGAAGACGACTCTTCCGGTTTTCTTGTTTGCTTCTTTCATATAGGATTCCTCCTTTGAGTGCTTATCTATTCTAGTACTTTCCAGGAGCGTGGTTCCTTGTTTCTCTATACTTATATAATAGAGAACGTCCCTTAGTGAATTGTGATAACTTATTGCGTTCTTTTTTTCAAAAGGGTATAATACTCAACGCGTTTGAAAAAAACAGATGGGAGGGTACTGAATATGGCAGTTCCGACGAGAAGAAGAGGTCACGCGAAACAGGGTCAGGTCAGACAGAATACGGCTTTAAAGCCGACGAATACGATGACTTGCCCGAATTGCGGTGCGGAAATCCGTCCGCATCACGTCTGCCCGAATTGCGGTTATTATGACGGCAAGAAGGTCAAGGACGTCAAGGAAAAAGGCGAGTAACCTCATTCCAGCGAAAGAAGAAACCCGCTTCGGCGGGTTTTTCTATTAATTGCCTATTTATTTCTTTAAAATAGTAGAGATTCTTTTTCTTTGGATAGGAGGTAAGTTATCGTTATGACATATCTGGAAACCATCACTTATCTGACCGGGCGTTTTCTTCAGGTCTCCCAGTTTGCTCTGAAGAATGCTCTCCGTCTTGTTTTTCTTACCGAAGGAGCAAAGAAAGTGACTCCGTATCTGAAGAACAGCTCCGAATATAAGGATTCTCTGTCTGCGGAAGCTATCGCTTTGTTCCATTCTAAGAAGAGCAATTCCGGAGAAGAGTGGATCTCCTATTTTGAAACCCATGAAGGAATCTCTCAGAAGGATCAGAAGAATCTTTATAAGATGTTACGGAAAAGAGACTATATCGTCGGAACCTACTTCTACGATAACTCCGCCGATTTAGGAAAAGAGGATGTCGGTATCTACGAATCAAAGATCACCGAACTGAAAGAGTTAGTCTCCTTAGGAGAGAAACTCTCCGTTTCGTTAGAGAGAGCCTGCGATAAGCTTTATCTGACCTTCTGAAGAGAAATATAATAAGAAACAGGAAAAAACGGGGTTAGGGGAACTGACTATGGATTCACTACATGTTCTGAAAGAGACACTGAAAAGCGGAGTTGAGGAGAAAAAGAGTATCGAAACTCTTTTTCTGCGACTGAAAAAAGAAAAACTAGGGGAGGAAGAAGAAAAAGAAGCAAGGAAAGTTCTTCTTTGCCTTTTCCGCCATTACCGGAGCCTCTCTTTTGAGACACTGAATCTTGCTCCCTTCCCGAGTGAAAGCGATGGCTTTTTTGCTTCGCTATCTTTATTAGGACTTCTCCGTTACAGTTTCTTAAAGAAAGATGTATCGGGCAGTTTTTACGAGTTATTGAAAGAATGCGGTTTTGAAGGGGATAAAGAAAAGCTTTATGCTTCTATCTCAGAAGAAAGCAAGCATCCTTTTGTGATTCCGGAAGAAGTAAAGAAAGCTCCCTATTACTATCCTTCTCTCCGTTTTGAAGTACCCGAATTCCTCTTCCGCAGACTCTGTCAGGATTACGGCAGAGAAGAAGCGTTTGCGATCGCTTCTTCTTTAGAAAAGAGATCCTCTTTCCTTTATGAATCCTACGAAGAAGGAAAGAACCCTCTCTCTTTAAAAGAGATGAGACTCAGTGAATTCGATACCGTCTATCCTAGTGAGAGACCTCTTGGAAAAGAGAACACCGATCTCTATTTCCCGGTCTCCTATGTCAAAAGCAAGGGAGCCAGTGAAATTCCTCTTCCTCCGTTAGGTCCTTCTATTCTTCTGATCTCTCCGAAATCCTTTGCTCTTCCTCTTCATTTTGCTCTGAAGACGAAGGATTCTTTCCATGCGGATTGCGATGTCACGGTAGAGTCTTTCTCTCTTTACCGCAAACTCATGGATACGCACTATCAGAAAGCGATCGAAGGTCTCCATGTCTATCAATCCGCTCCGAAATATGTGAAGACTTCTCTTCATTACGATTCCTATGATGCCGTCATCTATGAAGGAGAGGATAGCGGTATCGGAAGAGCAAGACTTCATCCGGAAGTCTTAGCTTCCCTAAAAGAGAAAGACTTTGAAGAAGCCGGTAAGAAACAGTTAGAAGATCTTGTCGAAGCCGCTCAGTTTGTCAAAGACGGCGGAACTCTGCTTTTTACCAATAACGCCTTAGATAACGAAGAGACGACTTCTCTTGTATCTTCCTTCTTAAAGAGAGAAAAGAGATTCCGTAAACTCAAAGACGAACTGATCCTTCCGACTTCTTCTCTCTTTGATTCCGGCTATCTTGCCTTATTTACGAAGGAGCCAAAGAAATGAACAGCATCTATTCTTACGATTTAGAAGACCTCACCAAGATCATGCAGGCGATGGGACAATCCTCCTACCGCTCCAAACAGATCTTCTCCTGGCTCTATCAGAAGAGAGTCTCCTCTTTTGATGAGATGAGCGATGTCTCCAAGAGTTTCCGGGAAGAACTCAAAAAGAACTTCAATTTCTATCTCCCTACCATCTCCTTAAAACAGGAATCCAAAGATGGCACCATCAAATGTCTTTTCCGTCTCAAGGACGGAGAAGAGGTCGAAGGAGTCTTGATGCACTATGTCTATGGATACTCCGTCTGTGTCTCCAGTGAAGTAGGCTGTAATATGTCCTGCGCTTTCTGCGCTTCGGGATTGCTCAAGAAGAAGAGAAACCTCCTTCCCTGTGAGATGTTAGGACAGGTGATTGCGTTCGATAAGATGCTTCGAGAAAGAGATCCCGAAACCCATGTCACCCATGTGGTTGTGATGGGTACCGGGGAACCGTTTGACAACTACGATAATGTTCTTTCCTTTATCCGCATCATCAATTCTCCTTTCGGACTCGATATCGGAGCAAGACATATCACGGTCTCTACCTGTGGGGTAGTTCCTGGTATCCTGAAGTTCGGAAAAGAAGGATTGCAGATCAATCTTGCTATCTCTCTTCATGCCCCGAATCATGAACTGAGAAAACAATTGATGCCGATTGAGGAAGCTTATCCTCTCGATCAGTTGATTCCGGCAGTCCTCCAGTACGGGAAAGACAGCGGTGGCAGAAGAGTCACGTTTGAATATATCCTCATCAAAGGGGTCAACGATTCGATCGATTGTGCAAGACAACTTGCAAAACTCATCGCACCGACCTTCGGATATGTTAATCTTATTCCGTATAATCCGGTCATGGAAAACGGTTTTGAACGCTCCCCGGATGAAAACGTGGAACTCTTCCATAACTTCCTCTTGCAGAAGCATATCAAGTCGACGATACGGAAGGAATTCGGCAGCGATATCGATGCTGCCTGCGGTCAACTGAGGGCAAAACATGTCAAGTGAAAGCAATCTTACAGCCTTGAGCGATATCGGGCTTCATCGGAAGAATAACGAAGATGCGGCCTATGCCGTAAAGACGCCTTATGGGGCTTTGCTGATCGTCGCAGACGGTATGGGAGGACATCGGAAAGGCGAAGTCGCTTCCAAGATGGTCGTCGACTCTCTTTCGATTCCTTTCTTGCAGAAGACCCATACGTTCAATCCCTTCCGAGCCAAACACTTCTTACGGAAGAATCTGAAAGCCGCCAATAAGGATATCTACCATCTCGCTTTATCCAGTGACGAATATAAAGAGATGGGAACGACGGCAGTCGCAGCGATCGTCGGCCCGAAAGAGACAAGAATCGTCTCCGTCGGAGACTCAAGAGCCTACGTCTTCTCCGATTCCGGCTTAAGACAGATCACCGAGGATCAGACCTATGTCGAATTCCTCTATAAATCCGGAAGGATCTCTAAAAGCGAGATGATCGATCATCCGCAGAAGAACCTCTTAGTCAATGCCGTCGGTATCAATGCCGATTTAGGCGATGTCGAAGAATACTCCCTTCCCAACGATTCCTATCGCATCCTGCTTCTTTGCTCCGATGGCCTTTATAATATGGTCAGCGAAGAAGAGATCAGCGAAGTCCTCTCTTCCGCTGCTCTCTCGTTAGAGGAGATGGCAAAGAGACTCATCGACCTCGCTCTTCTTCACGGCGGCAACGATAACGTGGCGGTAGTGCTATGGCAGAAGTAGATTCTCTCATCCAACCGAACGATATCCTCGATGACCGCTACAAGATCATCGAAGTAGCCGGTGCCGGAGGCATGGCTACCGTTTACCGCGCTCACGATATCATCACCGATAAAGATGTCGCAATCAAAGTCCTTCATCGGGATAGAGCGAGTAGTCCGACGAATCTTTCCCGGTTTGATCGGGAAGCTAGAGCGGCTGCCTGTTTAAACCATCCGAATATCGTCAAAGTCCTCAATGTCGGGAATTATCAGGGATTACCTTATATCGTTAACGAATATATCCGCGGACAGAATCTCCACGAGGTTTTGGAAGTGAGAGGAAAACTCGCGAACATGGAATCTCTCGATATCATGTTCCAGCTTTCTTCCGCGGTCATGTACGCCCATGAACACGGTGTGATCCACAGGGATATCAAACCGCAGAATATCTTCTTGACGAGTGAAGGAACCGTGAAACTCGGGGATTTCGGTATCGCTACGTTCCAGAACTCTTCTCATGTCACGCAGTCGGAAGTCGTGATCGGTTCGATTCAGTATCTTGCTCCGGAATGCTGTAACGGAAGACCGGCAAGTACGCGCAGCGATATCTATTCGATGGGTATCACTTTCTTTGAGATCGTCACCGGAAGTGTTCCTTTTGATTCGGATACGACGATCGATATCTTAAGAAAACAGATCTATGAAAAGCTCCCTTCGGTAAGAAAGTTCAATCCGAAGTGCCCGGAAGCGATGGAAGCTATCATCGAGAAAGCCTGTAACAAGGATCCTTTAGACCGTTATGCCAGTGCGGAACTGATGCGGAAAGATATCGAAAGACTTCTGAAGAATCCTTCTCTTTTAGAAGAGAAACCCCGCTTCTTCTTCTTTTCTCTCTTCCATAGCTCTCCTTCGGCGAAGAAAGAAAAAGAGAAGAAGAAAGCTCTAGCCAAAGCCGCGAAAAAAGCCAAGCAGGAGGAGAAGCTTTGATTTACCGTGTCCTCCGCTCGACCTCTTTAGGTTATGAGCTATACGATAACGATAAGAAAGAGACGATCCTTGCTCCGAATCGGAAGAAGATCACTTACCGCGGAGAGAAGATCGTCATCGGCGATTTTGTAACGCTCGATAGCGAAGGGATTATTTCGGAAGTGGAACCCAGGAAGAACGCCTGCCCGAGACCACGGCTATCGAACTGTGATATGGCCTATGTCTTAGCTTCCTGTAAGGAACCGGATTTTGATTCTTACCTATTAGATAAATTCTTATCTTTCCTGAATTATTACAGTATTCCTTCTTCGATTCTTTTTTCGAAAGCCGATCTTTTAAAAGTCCGAGATAGAAAGAAACTGGAGAAAGTGGCTACTTACTATAGAAGCCTTTCCTATCCCGTCTATTTTATCGATGCAAAAGATCCCTCTAGATTTGATTTCCCTATCTTCCGGGAATCCTTAAGAGGCAAAAGCGTTGCTTTTGTCGGACAGACCGGAGTCGGAAAATCCTCTTTGATCAATACGATTGCTCCGGATTTTAAACGGAAAGTAGATGCTTTATATGTCACATCCGGAAGAGGAAGACATACTACCAAAGAGGTAGTTCTTCTTCCTTTTGAAGACTCTTTCCTTTTTGATACTCCCGGTTTTTCGGAACTCGAACTGAAAGATATCAAGACGCTCGATTTTGCTTCCTCTTTTCCTGGATATGGGGCTTACTTCGGAAAGTGCGCCTTTAAAGACTGTAGACACTTACCTTCTTCGAAAGGCTGTGCGGTCTTAAAAGCGATGGAAGAAGGAAAACTCAGCGAAGAATCCTATCAGAATTACTTGAGAATCTATGAAGATGTAAAGGAGAACGACGCATGGAAAAAGAAACGATTGTAAGACCTTCTCTCCTCTCTGCCGATTTTCTTCATCTCTCGAAAGATGTTGAGGAAGCTATCTCGCTAGGCGTATCCTGTCTTCATTTCGATGTGATGGATGGAAGCTTTGTCGAGGATATTTCTTTCGGAGAGAAGATCTTTGCTCCGCTTCAGAAGACATACGGCGAAAGAATCGCTTTTGATGTCCATCTGATGGTGGAGAATCCTTTGAAGCATGTAAGAAGATTCTTGGAACTCGGCGGAAAAGAAATTTCGGTTCATTATGAAGCGTTGACGTTAGGGGATCTCCCTCAGATTCAGGAACTGAAAAGAGAGTTTCCGCAGTTGAGACTTGGACTTGCGATCAATCCGGAAACGAAACCGGAAGAGATTGTTTCTCTTCTTCCTCTTTTTGATATGGTCTTAGTGATGTCGGTAGTTCCGGGAAAGGGCGGTCAGTCTTTTCTGGAAGGTTCGGAAAAGAAGATTGCCGCTCTCGCTTCTTATCGGAAAGAACATTCTTTCTCCTATAAGATTGAAGTCGATGGTGGAATCAACGACAAGACGGGACCTCTTTGTTTACTTTTGGGAGCGGATTATCTGGTTGCCGGTTCTTTCTATTTCCATAGCTTGGATAAGAAACAAACTTTGGTTTCGCTAACCAAAGAGAAAGAGGTAGAATAAGGCTAGAAAGGTTTCTAAGATGAATTTATCTTTGGCGAGCGGTTTTCTTCTCAGCGGTGTTTCTCTCTTCATGGCTTATCTCATCGTCCTTTTCCTTTTGGATTCTCGCTTAGATAAACTCGCAAGAAACCATATGAGGAACTCCTTCCCTTATAACTTCTATCTCGATCAGCCGATTCCTAACCGTGTTCTTCTCTATGTCCTTTTTATTCTTTCTCTTCTTTTCCTGATGGTCGGAGAATGCTTCTATTTCATCTCGTTTGGAAATCCGTTCCACTATATCCTCAGCATCCTTCTTCCGCTTTCTCTTCTCTGCCTCGGAGTCAGTAATTTATTACCGTTATCCTATTATCGGTTCCATATTGTTTTCTCCGCGATCGGTTTCTTCCTCTACGGCTTATCCTGTGCCTGTTACTCTTTTGTGACGGTGATTCCAGGTGCTCTACCGGTCGGAAAAGAAGGTTCGGTTCCGATACTCGTCATTATCGGAGCCTTCGGTTTCCTGACTCTTCTTTCCTTAGTCAACCCGAAACTGAAAGACTGGGCGAAGATGGAAAAGACCGAAGAGAACGGAAAGACCTATTATGTCAAACCGAAGGTGAATGCCTATGCCCTGACCGAATGGATCGTTCTCTTCCTTCAGGTCTTGACGGCTTTGCTTCTTTTCTTCTCCGTTCTTGCTACTTCGGCGTTGACTTTTAACGGACAGTGATAAGTATGGCTAGCAAGAACCGTTTGATCTATGGCGCTTTGATCGGAGATTACGGAGGAAGCATTTACCATGGTTCCTCCAGTATGGATGAAAAACTCCAATTGATGAGTCAGGATGTCTATACACCCGAAAGCCATTATACGGATGATACTGTGATGACGGTCGCTTTAGCCCACGCTCTTTACTATAGGACCGATATCACGGTCGCTTACCGCTATTTTGCGTCTAGGTATCCTTCTTGCGGATACGGAAACAAGTTCCTAGAATGGGTCTGGGACGATGACAGAAAGGCCTATGGTTCCAGAGGTATGGGGGCAGCGATGCGGGTTTCTCCGGTTGCCTATTTTGCTTCGGACGAAGAAGACTGCAAAGAGATAGCTAAAAAGAGTGCTTCTATCACCCATAACTCCGAAGAAGGAATCCGTTCGGCTATCACGGCTGCTTTGATGGTGTATTATGCACTTCACGGAAAAGAGAAAGAATTCCTGACGGAGGTTGCCGAAGAGGCTTATCCCAGCTGTTCTTCTTTGGATCTGGAGAAGTTACATAGGGAAGTCCGTTTCTCTCCTCTAGCCGAGGATGCCATGCCTCTTGCGATGTATGCTTTTCTTTCTTCGAAAGATATGTCGGATTGTCTTCATCGGGTCTGTTATATCGGAGGAGACAGCGATTCCATCGGAGCGGTAGCCTGTGCGATCGCTTCTGCTTTCTATAAAAAGGTACCGTCGATGTTACTGATTCCGGTACTGGATAATCTACCGAGTGAATTTTCTTCTTTGCTTGACATTATTCCTCTTCCGGTCGATGTCGGGCAGGAAGGATACTGATATCTTCGGAGGGGTCTTAGAGGAATGTGCCTTGTACCTTCCTCTTTTTGTTCTATCCGAACAATTCTCTTTGCTTGTTTTTAGATACGTTATCGTGTATGCTCTTCACACCTAAAGGAAAATGACAATGGGTAAAAAAGAAACGGAAGAGCTTCTAGAAGGGAATCTCAAGGTACTGCTAGAAAATGCTTTCGATGCTTTTGCCTTGTTTACCAAAGAAGGAGAGATTCTCTATTGGAATAAGGAAGCCGAAGATCTTACCGGTTACTCCAAAGAAGAGATGATGGGAAGAGTATGTCCGGAGAATCCTCTTCCGCACCATAGCGAACAGGGAGTTCCGCTCTGCGGGATCCTCTGCCCCTTGAAAGAGACTCTTCAGAAAGGAAAAGTCAGTGAAAGAACAATCCTTTTAAAGAGAAAAGACGGAAAGCAGATCTCTCTCCGTTTACGCTGTATCCCGTTAGAAAAAAACGGAAAAGCAGAAGCGGCTGTTCTGCTGTTTACTCCCTTAGAAGAAAAAGGGAAGGATCAGGAAGAACTTCTTTCTTCTCTTTCGTTCTATGCGAGTCATGATTTCCTTACCAAGCTTCCTAACCGCCTTTCTTTTGAAAGCTTCTTGAAGAAACAGATTGAAAGAAAACAGGAAGGGAAAGCCATCGGCTTTGTTCTTTATCTTGATATCGATGACTTTAAGAGTGTCAACGATACCTTCGGTCACTCGGCCGGAGATGCGATTCTGAAGGCGATCGGCAGAATGGCGACGGTCGAACTTTCTTCTCCGAAGGTGATGTTCTCCCGTTTAGGAGGAGAGGAGTTTGCCGTTGCCGGAGAAGTAGAAAGCAAAGAAGAGGCTTATTCTTTTGCTAAGAGAGCCAGAGAGAGGATCAACGATCTGATGATCTATTTCCGGGGACAGGAACTACGTATCACCGCATCGTTTGGCTTAACGATGATCGAAGAGAGCGATGATATCGCTTCTCTTCTGACCCGTTCGGATGCTTTGATGTACCGAGCAAAACACAACGGAAAGAACCGGATTGAAAAGGACTTCTGAGTAAGAGCTTTTTTCTTACTTCTTTTAAGAAAGTACATTCTTAAGAAAATGTCAAAGAAATATTTTCTTTCCTTCCTTTTTTGCTTGTTTTTTCCTTCTTTATAGGGGCGCTCTGTATTAAAGTAAGGAACGCTATGAAAAAGAAAATATCCTCTTCGACAATAGAGCCCGAATCGGAGTGGAGGAAAGCTTCTCCTATTCCGATTCAGTTTTCCGCAATCGCCCGCCGCTTTGTCGATCAGACGGGACGATACATCATCGCGATGGCGATTGTAGCGGTGATCGAGATTCTTTTTCTGATTGACGGCGTCAAGGATTGGCGGAGCGGCAAAGAGGATAACCCGGTCTATATCGGTTTCTATGCGGCTGGTGCTTTTCTCTGCATCGTCCTGATTCTGATCTTTGCGGTTCTCTCTATCCGGAAAACAAAGAATCGACAGTATATCTATCTTTCTCTTTCTTATCTATTTACTACCTATTACTTCTGCTATGGAACCACCCTTTCCTATTTTGATTTCATCGAAGAGAACGATGTCTTTTTCCTTTATTTCCTGATTCTTACTTTCCTAGGCTGTTTTGCCTTGGTGGATCCTATCTTCTATACTTTCTCGTTTGCTCTTACCCTTACGGTTCTGCTTTCTCTCTGTCAGCAGATAAGACCTCTGGTTTTCTCGAATTTCGGTTATGCTCTTACTTTCTTTGCCCTAGGAGTCTTTTCTTCCTGGCAGGTCTATGTCTATCAGATCAACCATGTAAGGTCCGAAGAGATACTGACAAGATATTCCAACCTGGATTCTCTGACCGGTCTATATAACCGGAGAAAACTCGAAGAGGATCTCAAGAAAGAAGAAGGGGCGTCGACCTATCTTTTCCTGATGAGTGATCTCAACGACTTCAAACATATCAACGATAGCAAAGGCCATGCTTATGGAGATGAAGTATTGAAGCAATGCTCGAAACTCTTACTGGCTTCTTTCCCGAACGAAGCCTATCGTTACGGAGGAGATGAATTCACGGTCCTCAGCAAAGAAAAAGATCCTCAGGTAGTGACAGAGAAACTGGAAACCATCAATATGGAACTTCGTTCTCTTTATCCGGATGGCTCGGTAGAACTGAGCTTCGGCTTTGTCTTTGAAACCGCAAGGAACTTTGAAGAAAAATTAGAAGCTCTTCATAAAGCCGATGTCGCTTTATACGAAGCCAAGAAAGAAAAAGGTCATATCCAAGAAGGCGAATAGATTCTCTTAGAAAGGAAAAAAAGCTTCCCGCCCCGAAAAAGGTGAGAAGCTTTTTCCTTAGAGAAAAAGAAAAAAACTGCGGCCAAGGACCGCAGCCTAAGATTCAAAAGGAAGAAAAAACTTACTTCGCTTCCGGAGCCGGGGCAGCCGGAGTCTCAACCGGAGCCGGAGCAGCTTTGGCAGCCTGCTTCTTCGCGTTCTTGCGAAGAGTTCTTAAACCGGCAGCAGAGACACGGATTCTCTGCTTCTTGCCGTCAACGATGATAGTGGTGTTCTGAAGGTTGACGTTCCATCTGCGGCAGGTATGTCTCATAGAGTGCGAGACATTCTTACCACTCATCGGTTTCTTACCAGTAATCGGGCATGTTCTAGACATAAGCAATATCCTCCCTTAAGTACGCACAACAAATTTCTTTCAAAAAACGTGCTTAACAATATTAGCACGCTAGGGGAGAGTAAGCAAGAAAAACTTGATGGCGCAGGTTTCCTATCGAAGCGTTATCTTAGACCGCATTTTATCTTCTCTTTTTCTCCTTTCTCAAGCCGAAGTAGAAAAGATCCGCTTACTTTTTGCTCATTTTGTCATCGGGCGCTTGGAAAACGTGCATATACTTCTCAAAAAGGCTATTTTTTGAGCAAAATATACGAAAAATATTGCTATCAAACGCGCAAAATGAGTATAATGTTGTCGTGATGAATAGGAGGTTATTCACTCTATGGATGAACTTCAGAAACAGCAGGCTAGCGCGGCTCTCGATGAACTGATTGAAAAGACGAGAAAAGCGCAGGCCATCTATGCTACCTACACGCAGGAACAGGTCGATAAGATCTTCCAGGCAGCGGCTATCGCAGCCAACAAGGCTCGTATCCCGTTAGCCAAGGAAGCGGTCGAGGAGACCGGAATGGGCGTTGTCGAAGATAAGGTCATCAAGAACCACTTCGCCGCCGAATACATCTATAACAAATATAAGGAGACGAAGACTTGCGGTGTCATCTCCGAAGATCCCGATGGCGGATGCTATCGTATCGCGGAGCCTTTAGGAGTCTTAGCCGGTATTGTTCCGACCACCAACCCTACCGCTACCGCTATCTTCAAATCCTTGCTCGCTCTCAAGACCCGTAACGGCATCATCTTCAGCCCTCATCCGAGAGCGAAGAAATGCACCATCCACGCCGCCAAGATCGTCTACGAAGCTGCCCTCAAGGCCGGAGCTCCGGAAGGCATCATCGGTTGGATCGAAGAACCTACCATCGAACTTTCGAGTCAACTGATGAAGTCCTGCGACTGCATCTTAGCGACCGGTGGTCCGGGTATGGTCACTGCCGCTTATTCTTCCGGTAAACCGGCAATCGGTGTCGGCCCTGGAAATGCGCCGTGCATCATCGATACTACCGCCGATATCAAGATGGCGGTTTCTTCGGTCATCCACTCCAAGACTTTCGATAACGGTATGATCTGCGCGAGTGAAAACTCCGTTATCGCCGTCAAGGATGTTTATGATGCCGTCAAAGCCGAATTCGAATATCGCAACTGCTATTTCCTCAATGCCCATGAGCTCGATTTGGTCCGTAAGACCATCCTTGTCCACGGTTCTACTAATGCCAAGATCGTCGGTCAGCCGGCGTATAAGATCGCCGAGATGGCTGGTTTTGAGATTCCGCACGATAAGAAGCTTCTCATCGGCGAAGTCACTAAGACCGATAAGAGCGAAGAGTTCGCTCATGAAAAACTCGCTCCTGTCCTTGCTTTATATAAGGCGGAGGACTTTGAGGATGCTTTGACTAAGGCCGAACAGCTTGTCCACGACGGTGGATACGGCCACACTTCGGATCTTTATGCCGACGAGATTTTAGGTAAGGATCACATCAAAGAGTTTGCTGCCCGTATGAAGACCTGCCGTATTCTTATCAATACTCCTTCTTCTTTCGGCGGTATCGGCGATATCTACAACTTCCGCATCAAACCGTCTCTTACCTTAGGATGCGGTTCCTGGGGTGGAAACTCCGTCTCCGACAATGTCGGTGTCGAAAATCTTCTGAATATCAAGACCGTAGCGGAAAGGAGAGAGAACATGCTTTGGTTCCGTACGCCGAGTAAGGTCTTCTTCAAGCCGGGTTGCTTACCGACGGCTCTGAAGGAGCTTAAAGATGTCTATCACCGTAAGAGAGTCTTAATCGTTACCGATGGTTTCTTAGCTTCTAGCGGTATGGCAAAGAAGCTTGAGGATATCCTTGAACCTTTAGGAATCCAGTGCGAAGTCTTCTCCGATGTCCACTCCGATCCGACTCTTGCCTGCGCGAGAGAAGGCGCCCAGCTTTGCAACTCCTATCAGCCGGATGTCATCTTAGCTTTAGGCGGTGGTTCGCCGATGGATGCCGCGAAGATCATGTGGGTCTTATACGAGCATCCGGAAGCGGATTTCTCCGATATGGCTATGGATTTCATGGATATCCGTAAGCGTGTCGTCACCTTCAAACCGATGGGTTCTAAGGCAATGCTCGTCTGCGTTCCGACGACTGCCGGTACCGGCAGTGAAGTCACTCCGTTTGCTATCATCACCGATGAGAGCGATGGAACCAAGTATCCTATCACCGATTACGAACTTATGCCGAATATGGCGATCATCGATTCCGACCTGATGCTCAACATTCCTAAGGGATTGACCAGAGCTTCCGGTATCGATGCTTTAACGCACTGCATGGAAGCGATCGCTTCTGCTTATGCGACTCCGTTCTCGGATGCGGTTGCTAAGGAAGGTATCCAGGAGATCTTCGCTTATCTTCCGAGAGCTTACCACAACCTCGGTAACGATCCGGAAGCCAGAGAGCACATGGCGCATGCCGCTACCTTAGCCGGTATGGCTTTCGCTAACGCTTTCTTAGGTATCGATCACTCCTTAGGTCATAAGCTTGGCGCTTATCATCATCTTCCGCACGGCGTCTGCGTCTCTTTGGTCTTAGATGAAGTCATGAAGTTCAATGCTGCCGAAGCGCCGACCAAGATGGTCGCTTTCCCGCAGTATAAGTATCCTTGCACTCTTAGACGTTATGCCGAAGTTGCCGAGATGCTCGGTATCACCGGTAAGGACGATGAGACGAAGCTTAAGAAGCTCATCGCCAAGATC
>Ga0256406_1004589_pt1 | contig 15616 bp, 13 predicted proteins | sample RumenRJG_03DNA_FD_185986 | JGI IMG/M metagenome (GOLD analysis project Ga0256406, IMG submission 185986) | Bovine rumen microbial communities from Lethbridge, Alberta, Canada - RJG_03 | ecosystem: Host-associated > Mammals > Digestive system > Stomach > Rumen | place: Canada: Alberta | collected... | reverse complement strand
GATATCTCTGAGCAGATCTCTCTGGCGGGCAAAGAGGCCAGCGGCACAGGCAACATGAAGATGATGATTAACGGGGCGCTGACCATCGGCACGATGGACGGCGCTAACGTGGAGATGTATGAGTACGTCGGCAAGGACAACATCTACATCTTCGGACAGCGTGCCGAGGAGGTGCAGCAGCATCTGGAGGCGGGCTATGAGAGCCGCCGTTACATGGAGGGCAGCCGCCGGCTGAAGGAAACGCTGGAAACCCTGAAGAAAGGATTCAACGGTCAGAGCTTCAAGGAGCTTTATGACTATCTGCTGAACCCGACTTACAGCATTGCGGATCCTTACATGTGCCTGTATGACTTTGAGGATTACTGCAAAGTTTCTGATGAGATCACGCGCGACTATAAGGACAGAAAGAAATGGGCGCATAAGTCCGTGACCAACATTGCGATGGCCAGTCACTTTGCTGCCGACCGGGCGGTGAAGGAATATGCGGACGACATTTGGGAGAGCGTGCCCGTGGTCGAAAAATAACGGAGGATAACGATGGCGAAAATCCTGTTGGTAGAAGACGATGCGGACATTGTGGAGAATCTTTCTGCACTGTTGTCTGCAGAGGGTTTCACGGTCAAGAGTGCCGGGACGCAGCAGCAGGCTGTGGATCTGCTCTCCGGGGAGCGGTTCGATCTGGCTCTGCTGGATATCTCCCTTCCCGATGGCAGCGGCTACGCGGTCTGTTCGGTGATCAAGGCGGATACGGAGGACAATCTGAATCGTGATGTGCCGGTGGTCTTTATCACTGCCTACGATGATGAAGCCAGTGCGGTGGCCAGTCTGGACATGGGGGCTGATGATTACATTTCCAAGCCCTTCCGTCCAAGGGAGCTGGTGCTGCGCCTCAAGAACATCCTGCGGCGCACCGGCAATGCAAGTGCGGTTTACAAGATCGGTGACCTGACGGTGGATGCTGCCAAGGGCGTGGTGCACAAGGGCGACCGGGAGCTCTTCCTGTCGGTTCTTGAATACCGGCTGCTGCTGGTATTTCTCAATCATAAAGATCAGATTCTGTCCCGGGAGAAGCTGATCGAAGAGATCTGGGACATTGCCGGCGAATATGTCAATGACAACACGCTGACCGTATATATCAAACGGCTTCGCGGCAAGATCGAAAACGACCCGCAGCATCCGGAGATTATTCGTACGGTGCGCGGCAAGGGATACAAAATCAGCGGCTGACGGATTATGTGGAGAAATCAGGATACGAAAATTGCGTTCGCTGCAGGCGGCGTCATTACAGTACTGGCGGCCGTGCTGGCATTCTTTGTCAGCTCGGCGGCCGGTTTTGCGGCACTTTGCACAGGGATCGCCCTGTGCATCGTTTTTGTCTATGCCAGCTGGCAGCGGGGACGGGCGATTGCACGTCTTTCGGACAAGATCGACAAGGTGCTTTACAGCGATACTCTCGTTGCATTGGATGACAGTAAGGAAGGCGATCTGGCGGTGCTGGAAAGCGAGATCCGCAAGATGAGCATCCGTATCCGGGAGCAGGCACATGCGCTGGAAAAGGAAAAGCTCTTCCTGCGGGATGCCATCGCAGACATATCACACCAGATCCGCACTCCGCTGACTTCGGTCAATCTGCTGGTAAGTCGTCTGCGCCGCGGCGGCATCGATGAAGGGGAGATGAAGAGGCACCTGCACAGCATCGAGACCAACATGAATCATATCGAGTGGCTGGTCAGTTCGCTTTTGAAGATGTCCAAGATCGATTCGGGCACGGCCGGCTTTCGGGCGGAGCCGGTGAATCTGGCGGATCTGGTCGAGCGTGCCGTAGAACCGCTGCTGATCTCGATGGAACTGCACGAGCAGCTCTTTGACTACAGCAGTTCAGGCAAGGAGCACTTTCTGGGAGACATCAACTGGACCGAGGAAGCCGTCGGCAACATTCTGAAGAACTGTATGGAACATACGCCCGACGGCGGGCATATTGAAGTCTGCGGCAGTGAGAATGCGCTCTATACCGAGCTGGTCATCTGTGATAACGGGCCGGGTTTTTCGGAAAAGGATCTGCCGCATCTGTTTGAGCGCTTTTACAAGGGAACCAACAGCAGCAGCACCAACAGCTACGGCATCGGTCTGGCACTGTCACGGATGATCGTGGTGGCGCAGAACGGCACGATCAAGGCAGAAAACCGCAGCAGCGGCGGCGCCCGCTTTATCATCCGGTTTTACAAGCGGGAAAAGCTGCTGAAGTGAGGTGTGCTTTTTGGAAAAGCGCCGACGCAGCGGGAGCGGCTGTTGTGTCTTTCGGGAAAGCGCCGGCATGCCGAAAAGAAGGCAGAGAGAACATCAAAAGCGAAAAGCAAACGTTAATCTGCTGCGGGAAATAACGGACTGTTGAGAGAAATGGACGGATGTGGGCATGGAAATACTCAGGGCAGACAATATCACCAAGATCTACGGCACGGGGGCGAGTGCGGTGCACGCGCTGTCGGGGGTGTCCTTTTCCGTTGAGAAGGGGCAGTTCCTTGCAATCATCGGGCCTTCAGGCTCCGGCAAGTCTACACTGATGCATATTCTGGGCGGTGTGGAGCAGCCCACTGCCGGCAGGGTGTTTGTGGACGGCGTGAACATTGATGCCATGGATGAAGATGAGATCGCGGTGTTTCGGCGCCGGCAGATCGGCATCGTCTATCAGTTCAACAATCTGATTCCGATGCTGAACGTGGAGGAGAATATCGGTCTTTCGGTGACGCTGGATGGACGAGTGCCGAGTCTTTCCAGGATCCATATGCTGATGGAGGAACTGGGTCTGGGAGAACGGGGCGGCTTTTTTCCGGGCCAGCTGTCCGGCGGCCAGCAGCAGCGGGTGGCCATCGCCCGTGCCCTGCTCAATGCACCGGCGATCTTTCTGGCGGATGAGCCTACCGGCAACCTCGACAGCCGCAGCAGCCAGGAAGTGCTGGAGCTTTTGAAGACGTCCAACCGCAAGTACCGGCAGACCATGGTTATCATTACCCATGATGAGGATATTGCACTGCAGGCAGACCGGATCATCACCATCGATGACGGCCGCCTGGTAGATGATCAGGTGGTGCGGGAATGACGATGTATGGAAAGATCGCTTATCGTCTCCTTCGGGAGCGCCTCTCCAAGACCCTGACGGTGCTGGCCGGGATCTTTCTGTCCGCCTTCCTTATCGCCGCACTGGAGACCAGTATCAGCAGCCTTCTTGCTTACGCCACGGAACACGGGATCGCCGCGGCTGACCTGCTGTCGATTCAAAGAAGGGGCAGCGGCGGCATACTGCACAGTGGGACGATCCGCTATGCGGGGATTTTTCTGTGTGTCGTGGTCGCGATTTTAATCGTAGCGGGTGTATGTGCGCTTGTATATAATGCGTTTGCCATTTCCGTGCGGCGGCGTGCAGACAGTTATCGGATTCTGGCTGCGGCCGGCGCCACCCCGGGACAGATGCGGCGGATTGTCGTGCACGAATGCACGGTACTTGCAGTGGCCGGCATCCTGCCTGGTATTCCCCTGGGGATTTGGTGCGGGCAGGCGCTTCTGCATGCGGTGTCGGATTTCGTCAATGTGCTCTTTGGCATACCTGCTGGTGCGCAGATCGCACCGGTTGTGCCGGCGGCGCTGATCGTGCTTTCTTTCCTGCTGCTCTACGCTCTCCTGCTCTTCGCAGCGCTTCTGCCTACGGTGCCGATAGAAAAGATCCTGATACCGGCGGAAGAGACCGGGGCGCTGACGCGCCGGCACAGGAGAACTCATCTGAATGTCCGCCGCCAGAGCTTTGCCTGGGCCATGGCGCGCCGGTATTTCAGGGAAGCGCTGCACAGCTACATGAACTCCATCGTTGCGCTGGTGATCAGTATGATCCTGATCATGACCATGTCCTCCCTGGTGGATCACATGCAGCATGTAATCCGCCTGGTCGGTGCCGGAAGCCGCTATGCAGAAGCAGGCGCCGGCGGGCCCGGAAGCGGCTTCGGACAGGGATTTCTTCCTGCCATGCGGTTTGTTGTCGCGGTTTTCATGGTGGTCATGTTCATGATCGTGGCCGTCAATGTATTCAATGCCATTTCTGCCAATATTCTGTCGCGCAAGAGAGAGCACGTGACACTGGCTGCCCTGGGGATGACCATGAAGGAGATCAGCCGCATGCTCAGTCTGGAGTGCGTACTTTACGGGATCTGGTCGCTGATTCTGTCGCTGCCGGTTTCGATCGTATGCGCCGGTATTGTACCCAGAATTCTTCTGGGCGACGTGCCTTACATCTTTCCCTGGCGCGGGCTGCTGCCTTCGCTGCTGTGCATTGCCATCGTCGTCGCCGGCGCCATGGCCTATTCAAGGTGCAAGCTGGCTGACAGCCATCTGATCAATACCCTGCGGAAGACCGGGGTGTAGGTGCAGCGCTGTCCTTTGCGGCCTATAGCAGAATGGGCTGGGAAAGCCGTTGGTATGCAGGGATTGTCTGCCTGCTCCAACTACAACGGCGGCGCCGGTGCTCACTGTGTCTGTCACAAGGAGCATACCAAAAAGACCCTGCCTGCAGGGTCTTTTTGGTGTGTGTTTGTTGAATGTGTGTTATGAGAGGATGAGAGATTATTATGATCTGCAGCTATTTCCTTGCTGCAATGATAGAATAGCCGGTAAACCTAAAAAGAAACTGAAAAGGATAATTTTTTTCCATTTAAGGAAGGAAAACGACAGAATAAATGCCTGCCTCCATATTCTTGTTGACATATTGCAGCCGTGCCGATAGCCTAAAAGCAGGTGCTTCCCTGCGCACCGAATCAACCATGGAGCAGGGCCTGAATATCCGGAGGTACATAGATTGGGAAAGATTGTGAGAATATCCGGCGATGTGGTCTATATTGGTCTGGAGAACGGGGAACTGGCCGAGGTGCCTGTTGAAAGCTTGAACTATGAATTTCCACAGGTGGGCGATGATGTTAAGATCTACCGTTCGGATAAGAAAATCATTGTGGAAAAGGTGGTGCGTCCTGCATCGGCGCCGCAGTATGTCCATGTGCATGCCGATGTGTATCCGGGCAGAGAACGAAGAATTAACAAGCATGTCTTTGTCTGGGTAGGCGCCTTTCTGTTTGGCGGTCTCGGTGTGGACCGCTTCCTTCGCGGACAGGTCGGATGGGGTATTTTCAAGCTTCTGACCTGCGGCGGTGTCGGCATCTGGGCACTGGTTGACTTTATTATTGCGCTGACGAAAGTCTATGGAAGCGCCTTCGGTGCGGAAGATACGGTCGTCTTTATTGACGGGCAGTATGCACGCTGAAGGAATGTATCGCCATCGCCTGCACCGGCTGCGTGCAAGGCAGTGACCGATGTCCAATGAATCCAATGAAAATAAGTGAAAACGGGAGGCGGATCATGCGCCGGAAAGACAGAGAAATTACAGAGCATCAACAGCTGCTGGAGATCATGCAGCGATGCCGGGTATGCCATCTGGCACTCAATGACGAGGATGGATTCCCCTATATTCTGCCGCTGAACTTTGGTGTCGAGGATCACGGCGGGACGATCAGACTGTATTTTCATAGTGCGCTGGAAGGACACAAGCTGGAATTGATGCGAAGGGATCCCCGTGCTTCCTTCGAGATGGACACAGGCCACGATCTTCAGTATTTTGAAGAACGGGGATACTGCACCTATGTCTATGAAAGTGTCGCCGGCAAGGGCCGCATCCGGTTTCTGCCGGAGGAGGAGAAGCCCAAAGCGCTGCAGTGTCTCATGGACCACTATCATCCTGTGCAGCAGGAAAAGCACGCCTGGTTCAATCCGGCTGCGATACCGCGCACCGTGGTGTACTGCCTCGAAGTCACGTCTTTGACCGGCAAGCGGAAAGCACCGGTGCAGAAGTAGGAAACCTTCTTTGCAGAGCCTCTCTGCAGAGGCTGCAAGGTAAAATGAAAACCACCCTCTCTGCTGTCTGCAGGCGGAGAGGGTGGTTTTGTATGGGCGAAACCGGCAGTCCGCCCATGCGCTTTGTGCGCGGATGTACAGCTAATGCAGAGGTTCTATCAGAAGATGATCAGAACATGACAGTTAGAACATGACGGTTGCGATCGTAGTGAAGACTGCCACCACGATGACCGGGATGACGACATCGAGCACGAAGATGTACTTGTATGCGATTTTGTGATTCAGTCCGAAGTAGGACAGCATCAGGAAACATCCTGTAGCGTGCGGCAGTGCATCGAAGGTGATCGAAGCATTGGCGATCAGCCGGTGCAGCACATCCAGATTGGCGCCGGAATGGACGAAGTAGTCGCCCAGATACTGCATTGTCAGCTGCGCTCCCGAGGAAGCCGAACCGCAGATGCCGGCAATGGCACTGGTGGAGATAACCCCTTTCCAGTAGACGCTGATATCCATGCTCATCAGTGCTTTCACGATGGTGGCGAAGGCGTCGGTACTGGAGACGATCGTGCCGAATCCGACCACGGCGCCCAGCGTCAGAGCTGCACCGGAGGCGCCGATGGCACTGTCTTTGAGCCAGTTCTTGAATGCTGTTGACTTCTTGCCTTCAATCTGCCTGAAATTGAGTGCCAGCGCGGCGATGATGCCGAGGCACATGGCGATGACTGCCAGCAGGGTAGCGTCGGCTTTTTTGATCGTAAAGCTTCCGATGATAATGACGGCGATGACCACGATCAGCGGGGTGAAGCCGCCGACTGCGCCGGGGAGAGATTCCCGCTTGTAGGTGGTCTGTGCTTCCAGGGGCACCCAGCCTTCGATTTGCCCTTGCGCCACCTGCTGCATGGTCTTTTTGTAATACCATTCCACCATGAAGATGCTGAGTGCCATGCCGATGGCGGTCATCAGCGTGCCCATGATGGGCGCCGACACCAGGCTTGTGCCCATTGCGGTGGGAATGACGTTCTGAATCTGCGAACTTCCCGGTGCTGCAAGGACGAAAGCGCCTGCACCTGCCGCTGTGGCGACGATGATCATCTTTCGGGGGATGTTCAGTTCTTCGAACAGACTCCATGCGATTGGCGCGATGGCGAACATGATGACGAAGAAGCTGACGCCGCCGTAGCAGAGCAGGAAGCAGAACACGGTGAGCACGGTTAAGATATGCTTTTTGCCGAACCAGTCGACGAATTTGTAGGCAATCGTTTCGCATGCGCCCGTGATCTGCATCATGTTGGCGAACATCGAGGAGGCAAGGAAAAGCAGATAGTAGTTGGTGAACACAACCGCCATGCCGCCGATCCACGACTTGGAGAAGCCTGTCCATACGTTGATCCCGTTGAGAATCAGGATGACGGCGCCTGCCAGAAGCGATGTGGGAACGGCATGGTATCCTCTGTAGCTAACGATGATTAGTACGGCTATGCCCAGAAAGAGCCCTGTAATTCCTAATACCACGATATGCTCCTTTCTGTACCGGCTATCTCAGTCTGTAATCGGCTGCATATTCACAGGGTTCGTCATAAACGAACTGTCTGGCAGCGAGCACCTTCTTGACGGGCAGGGAAGCCAGCCCTTTGCCGACATAGCCGTTGGTCGGCCAGTCGTACCATGTGGGTTCGTTGAACTGAATCGTACCATCGCACCAGGTAATTTCCGGCGTTCTCAGCTCGTACGGATAATCATCGGGTTTTTCCCATTTCGGAAGGATAACAGGATAGGAGATGCCGGCTTTGGTAAAGTTCGTTTTGGGATCCTCACCCTTTTCCATGGAATCGGGGAAGTATTTGTAGTGCATTTTGCCTGCGGACTTCTTTTCCCATGCGGTCGCCTTGGCGACATCAGCTGCGGGTTTGCTCGTATCGATTTCCAGCTTCATGAACTGGAAGTCATAGGCGGAAGCGGTGGCGACATATCGGTTTTCGTTGTGTCTGACAGCCGGAATATCGCAGAACAGCTTGCTGTAACCCAGCATTTCGCGGCCGCCGATGATGGGATCGGCATTGTCTTCGAACATGCACAGAACCAAATCACCATCCAGATCGTCTCTTTCACCCTTGAAGTGGACAGGGCAGTTGACATTGATCAGATTATAGCCTCTGCCGTCCATCCATCCGAGATGGAGGAATTCGCAGACGAGCACGGTGATCTGCGGCGCATTCAGCGTGTAGCAGTCAGGAATGTACTGCTTGAGAATCTCTTCATCAGTTTCATAGGTGATACCGATGACGTGTACATCACCAGGCTGATAGTGATCAGCCATGCCTTTGCCGCCGTCCCAGGGCTGCTGCTGGCACCATGTGGGACCGAAGAAAACGGGCATAGCAAAAGCTTTTCCATCCTTGGAATACGGTTTCATGAGAAAACCTCCTTTTGTTTTATGCATAACAACGATTCCGAATAATGTAAGTTTTCTTACAATTTGATCGTAACATGTTCTATTTGGGAGGAAAACCAATAAAATAGGCAAGAATGTTGCTATTGCAACACTCTCGCCCATATTGTCGTAGAAGGAAGGGGTGTACAGCCGTAAGGGAAAACAATGATCGGCCCGGACAGAAGAAGGCATGATGTAATAGCCTTCTCTTAGAAGCTTCTCTCAGCCGTTGGGCTCTCCGCGGACATAGGCCTCATCGATGGAATTGGTAATCTCGCCGGCAAACCATCCGAGCTCTTCAGCCGATCGATCGTGACCGTCCAGCCGATAGCGGAACAGACCGATGATGCCGGACGTGATATAGGCGATGAACATGTCGAGCTCGTCAGGGTTGGGCGGATTGGAGCGGAACCACGTCGTGCGGAGTGCTTCGTAGATACCGATGTTCAGCTTGTAGAGGAAATTGATGTCGCCTGTCGAGCTCATGAGCACCCTGCATTCCTCCTCGTATTTCAACAGCACCTTGAACACGGCAACATGCTGCGGGTGCTGACCGGGAACATAGCCCTCCCGGTTGATTTTGTCGACTTTTTCTTTGACCTCTTCGATAATCCGGTTTTCGATGCACGAGATTAAGTCATAGATGTCCTGGTAGTGGTTGTAGAAGGTGGATCGATTGATGTCCACAGCTTCGGTGATCTCCCGCACAGTGATTCCGGTGTATGGTTTGGCCTTCATCAGATCAAGAAATGCGTGTTCGATGGCATTTCGTGTTCTGGCCGTCGCTTTGTTGGTTGTCATAATGGTTCGACCTCCGGAGTACGCAAATGCACAGTAAGAATATCTTGCCGTGATTATAACATAAATGCGGCACGGAGGAAGCCCTGGAAATGTGACAGCGCGTGACGGCGAAACCTTGTGTGCGGCCGGATCAGTCATTATCCCGGCGCGGCCGCCGGGAACGGACAATCAGGATGACAGCGGCGGCAATGCTGAGCAGCGCCATGACGGCACAGACCGTCCAGCTGTATTGCCAGAGTCTGCGGGCACCGAAAACGACTCCCACGAGAAGGGGTGCGGCCGGCATCCCCATGTCGCCTGCACCGCCGGCGAGACCGGTGATGATAGGAAGCCGGCGCGGACTGTAGATCTCGGGGAGGATGGAATAGAAGGTGCCAAAGCCCCAGGATCCGCTGAAGGAAAACAGGAAGGAAACGCACCAGAAGGCAGGGAAGCTGGTGAGATCCATAGTGATCAGCAGGATCGATGAGAAGACAATGAGGATGGGGCCCAGAGCAAGTGCCAGGATACGTGCAGTCGCTTTGCGGCTGCTCCGCGCCGTGAAGAGATCCGACAGCTTGCCGGAAACCAGACAGGCAGCAATGAGACCTAAGGCAACAGGGACGTTCAACTTGCTGATTTCTATGGCATTGTAACCGAGATATTCACTGAACAGCGGCAGATCGACCGTGATGGCCTGCACCACAAATGTGGTGGACAGGAAAGCGATGATCAAAAGCCACGTGGTGGAATCTGAGAGCAATTCCCGTGTGAGGCTGCGGTCGTTTCCTTTTTGGGAAGACAGTTCTCCGGATCCTTTCGAGGTGGCGGGATGGGTATTCTGATCCGGCGCCGTATAGGATACGGTCATTACCCACAGGCAGCCAAGAAACAGCATGATGCCGCCCAAGGCATAGTAGGAAACGATCCAGTTGAATCGGGTGATAAAAAATCCGGTCAGGATGCTTCCTACACCGCCGCCGCTGTAAAATATGCCGTTGAACACGGCCGTTGCAAGACCCCGCTGACCTTCCGGAATCACATCCATGATTACAAGAAGGAGAACGGGGAAGCAGAGTGAGGAAAATCCCTGGACGATCTTCATTATGATCAGCAGGACGGGCAGGGTTGTATGCGGGATCAGAAACTGGGGCACCACCGTGCACAGGATGGAAACGATCATATTCCATCGCACACCGAAACGCTTATAGGTATAGCCTGCGGTGATCATAGCGGCGACGATCGCCGCCGACTTGACGGTATCGCCGGTGAGCAGGAACGCCGTGCTCATACCGGTGTTCTCAGCCAATGTGCTGACTGTCATGGAAAACTGAGGGAAAGCTGAGGAGATGCTGCACCCCAGCAGAGCGCTGATGAAGACGATATACCAGGCTTTCCCGGTCGAAATAGACGTTGGCATTGTAAACGAACCTCCTGCCATAGAATCGATGCATGTTGTATGCCTATAACTCAAAGCAAGGATCGTGCCAGCCATAAAAATAGAGCGCGCCGCAGGAGGAGAACGGCATGGGAAGGGGACAGTGTGAGGAAACGATCCGGTGAAGCGCCTTCTCGGAGACGCGGCATGGGGAAGAAAGCGGAAGAGAACGCAGAAGAAATGTGTAAACTTTTTATTACGTATGGTATGATTGTTTGTAACAAAAGGGTTACAGCTGAGATAAGGGCTGAGATAAAGAAAGAAGGTATGGTGTCATGCTGGATCTGGCAGAGGATTACATGCGCATTCTTGGCAATATTGATGGCTTTCTTGTTATCGATAAGGATGAGAAGATCGTTTATATGGCGGACAATTTGATCCGGCAGATGCATATGGAAAAGCCGGAAGATGTGATCGGAGAGAATATCCGGGATCTGATTCCCACAAATAACACATACAAGATTCTGCAGACAGGGGAGAAACAGATCGGTGAAATGTACTTTATCGACGGGTACACCATCATCAGCAACGGTTATCCGATTTACAAGGACGGGGAGCTGATCGGCGCTTTTGAATACGATATTTTCAGCAACATCGGCTTCCTGGAAGAGTTCATGGAGAAAGTGAACACCGTTGGTGACGGCAAGGTGAATATCCATCGGAAAAAGCACCATGCCAGCAAAAAGGCCAAGTATTCTCTCGACGATATGAAGGGCTCCGGTCCGGCTATGACAAAGCTGAAAAGCGAGGTGACGGCCGCCGCCAAAAGCCAGTCGACGGTACTGATCACAGGGGAGACCGGATGCGGCAAGGAGCTGGTTGCCCATGCGATCCACAAGCTGAGTCAGAGGAGTCTGTTCCATTTTGTCAGGGTCAACTGTGCAGCGATTCCGGCGGAGCTGTTCGAATCGGAGCTGTTCGGATACGATGAAGGAAGCTTTACCGGCGCACGCAAGGGCGGAAAGTTCGGGATGGCGGAGATCGCCAGCAACGGAACACTGTTTCTGGATGAAATCGACAATCTGACCCTGCACATGCAGGCCAAGATCCTGCGGTTCCTCCAGGAAAAGGAAATCTATCATGTCGGCGGCGACTTTGCTATCCCGGTCAATACGAGGGTCGTGGCAGCAACAAATCAGGATCCCAGGAAGCTGGTGGAGGCAGGGAAGATGCGGAAAGATTTTTATTACCGCCTCAATGTGATCGAGATCCATGTGCCACCGCTCCGGGAGCGAAAAGAAGATATTCCGGAGATTGCACAGAGTCTGGTCGAAGGGTTCAATACGACATTCGAAGCGGTGGGCATCCGGGTGGAAAGCATCGATCCTGAGGTCTACCGCCTGCTTGCAGCCTATGACTGGCCGGGAAATATCAGGGAATTAAGCAATGTTTTGGAGAGGGCCTTCAATCGCTGTGAAGGGAAGCGGATGAAGCCCGAGCATTTTGATGATTTTGCGAAGGATCTCGATCTCCGGGCGCAGAAGGAAGAGCCGCTGCTTTTCGATGAGAATGCCACATTAAAGGAGATCAAGGATCAAGCGGAGGAATATGCTATTCGAAGAGCACTGCTGCACAATGGACAGAATATTACCAAGGCAGCATCTGCATTAGGGATTTCGCGGCAGATTCTTCATCGGAAGCTGAAGGCCCGGAAAGAAAAGCGTAAACAAAAAGTTACAGTGTGGCACCGGACATAATGAAATTAACGCTTGCATTGCCCTTTTTTTTCACATTGCACAAGATGGCCTGCAGCATGGTAGCAGACAGAAAGAATGCAGTTTCGGCAGGAAAAGCAACCTGCGGGGCTGCATTTCTTTTTGTTGGCATGAAAATTGCATTGTACCTATAGACAAAGACAGTCGACATTAAGTGAACAGTTGGTTAAGGCAAGGAGGTATTGTAATGGAACAACAACTGCAAACGACAAAACTGAAGTGGTCGACGAAAATCGGCTATGCCATCGGCCAAATGGTGGATTCGACGGGCTACAATGTTTACTATTTCTTTTTCCTGTACTTTTTGACGGATTTCGCAGGCATTCCTGCAGGGACGGCCGGCACGGTATCCCTGATTGCGATCATGTGGGATGCTGTAACAGATCCTATTGTGGGAAACATTTCAGATAATCTGAAATCTCCCTACGGGAGGCGCCGTCCGCTGATGATCGGCGCAACAATCCCCTATGCGGTCTGCACATTCCTGATCTTTAATAATGTGCATTTCCAGGGGAACGCAAAATTTGCTTACTTTGTATTGATTGCCATTCTGTTCTGGACCTGCTATAAGACGTACGTCATTCCCTACTTTGCGCTCGGTGCAGAACTGACGGATGATTACAACGAGAGAAACACGCTTCGCTCCATGGCGGGTGTCTGCCTCCAGCTGGCCGTCATGCTGGCCTCATCAGCACCGCCCATGATTCTTGAGATTGCAGGCAGGCACGGCATGACCGGCGCGAAGGGCTGGAATGCTGTAGGCATCATCTTTGCCGCCATCATTATCATTGCTGCTTTCATTTGCTGGACTACGACACGGGGCGGTGAGCTGGTCTCCAAGGCGGCCGATGAAGATCACCGGGTAGCCAACAAGGACAGCGGCCTGATCAAAAGCTTTGTTGCAATCCTGAAACTGAAGCCGGCATTGCTGCTGGCGGTATCGGTATTCCTTTGGAATATCACGACGGTATTTCTCAGCAGCGGCGCAGTCTATGCTCTGACCAATCTGCTGAAGGCTTCTGCGGCACAGCAGTCGACAGCCTTTTTCGTGCAGTGCGGTATGGGTATCGTCTGGATTCCGATCATCAACATCTGGGCCAACAAAGCTGACAAAAAGCTGGTTTATTGGATCGGCATGGGCATCTCTGCCGTTATCATGCTGTTTTTCACATTCATCGGATTCGGGAGCTTCCCGGTCTGGCTGGTCTATGTGTCGATCTTTGCCTTTGGAAACTCCGTATTTTGGACGCTGTATTATTCCATGATGTACGATATCAGTGAACTGGATGAATTCAAGACCGGCAACCGCAGAGAGGGACAGATCTCTGCGCTGATGTCTTTCTTCCAGAAACTGGGTGCCGCCTTGGCGACATGGCTGATCGGTCTCCTCTTGGAGCAGGGCGGCTATATCGGTACAGCGGCGGTGCAGAGCAGCAGCGCCCTGCACATGATTCAGAACATCGTTACGATATTCCCTGCGCTGATCGGTATCGCGGCTGCCGTGGTTGCCATCGCCTACCCCATTACCGGGAAACGCTATGCAGCGCTGGTCAACGCTCTGAAGCTGAAGAGGGAAGGAAAAGAATACACAACCGAAGGTTTTGAAAAACTGCTGTAAGCCATACGGAGACGATAAGCTATGCGGAGACGCTGAAAAATCGGCACCGGCAGGAAGGCGGCACGACGACAGAAAAAACATAAACAAAAAATGGATAGACAGAATAATAATAGGAAAGGAGCATCAACACGATGGGAAGATTTTTGAATGTGGGTATCATCCAGCAGCCCTGCGGCAAGAACGCGGCGGAGAACCTGACGTATCTGGAGGATAAGGTGGACAAGCTGATGGAAGGTCACCATAAGCCGGAACTGATTGTTGGCGTGGAGTGCATTGAGGCGTTCACACCGGATACAATTCCCGGGCGGATGACGGAGTACTTTGCACAGATTGCCAAAAGACATCAGATCTATTTTATTCCGGGCACGATCTATGAAGTTGCCCCCGCACTGCCGGAAGGGAAATTCTACAATACGGCCGTTGTCTTCAATCCGAAAGGGGAACTGATCGGCAAGTACCGCAAAATGGCGCCCTGGAGGCCGGCAGAGGATGCCGCGGAACCGGGCGGGGACTATCTGGTATTTGATATTCCGGAGAAGGAGACGAAAGTCGGTGTACAGATCTGCTATGACATGAATTTCCCGGAGATTTCCAGAAATGAGACGCTGATGGGTGCCGAGGTCCTGGTCAAGCTGACCATGGATCCCCAGGAACTCTTTAAGCTGAATCAGCATATCCATTATGCCCGCGCGCTGGAGAACCAGGCGTATCTGGTATGCACCAACGGCGTGGGGTTCTTTGGGGGATCACAGCTGTACGGCCATTCGCAGGTGATTTCTCCGGAAGGCAACAGCTTGTGGGAAGCAGAGGGCACCGATACATTCTGCACCGTTACGCTGGATCTGGATCTGGTGGATCGCTGCAGAAAGTACGGCACGATGTTCATGGATCATTATCTGAAACATCTCTTTGAGTATAACTTCCCCATGCCGTATGCCGATGACTTCAGGAAGGCTCCGCTTTATCAAAAACTGGGAACGGCGCCTGAGAATGCGGATGAATATGATGAGAATGTCATTCCCATCGGTGCGAATACAATCGGAAAAAGAAACCTGCACGATCTGCCGCTGGAACAGTGGCAGAAGGAACTGGATGCATTCCTGGATACGCATCTCAAAAAATAGCAGGATCTAACGCAGGATCTGTTTGCTGCAAGCGTGATCCATGCCGAAAACATGTGCAGAACACCCCAAAACGCCGAGCCGCTGTGCTCGGCGTTTTGTATGGTGCTCCCATGACAAAAGCGCAACAATCCGGGGAATTCTAGTAAATGCCTGCAGGTTGTGTTACAATACTGGAAAATAGAATCCCCATGAGGCGATGTGCATATGGCCAGAAAAAGCAAGGGTAGAATCGAAAAATTCAACAAGAACAACGAGCTTCTGGATTTCAAAAAGGCCAGGAAAGAAAAGGAAAAGGCAGAGAAGGCTGCCAGGAAGGCGCACCGTGCAGAACAGAAGCGCCGCCGTGAGGAGCCGCCTGCCACAGAGGCCGAGCGAAAGCATCGGGAGCGGCGGCGCAGCAAGCTCCGCTACAAGCGTCTCATCATTGGGGTGATCGCTGCTGTGCTGGTTTTGGTGGTGGGATTTTCCACCTGGAACATCGTGCGGCTGAAGATAGAGCAAAAACAGCTCGTGGCCAAGCAGGAGCAGCTGGAAAAGAAGAAAAAGAAACTGAAATCCGAAATGAAGACCGTCAACGATCCGGAATACATCGAGCAGCAAGCACGCAGGCAGCTGAAGATGGTG
>Ga0256406_1004588_pt1 | contig 15616 bp, 11 predicted proteins | sample RumenRJG_03DNA_FD_185986 | JGI IMG/M metagenome (GOLD analysis project Ga0256406, IMG submission 185986) | Bovine rumen microbial communities from Lethbridge, Alberta, Canada - RJG_03 | ecosystem: Host-associated > Mammals > Digestive system > Stomach > Rumen | place: Canada: Alberta | collected... | reverse complement strand
TACTATCAGTGAGAAACAATGGCAGACCGCCTCAGGAAAAGATTGTCCCGCGCGGTGGACTGATCAATGTCATGGTTCATGCAAAGCGCATTGGTGGCAGTACACAGATTCAATCTGCACCGTGTTTTGAACTGACAGTAACTGCGCCAAAAAAGGAGGCAAGGAAAAATGATCAAGGTGCTTGTCGTTGAAGATCAGCGCATTCATCGCGAATATATGGAAAATCTGCTTCTGCATAGTGGACGCTATGAGCTGCTGCAATCCGTTACAGCAGCTGACATTGCAGTTCAGCTTCTGAAAACAATGTCCGTCGACCTTGTTTTGATGGATATTGTCGTAAACGGATCATTGGACGGCATCGAGGCTGCCAGAGAGATTAAGCAGAGAAGACCCGGAATCAAAATCATTATTGTTACTTCAATGCTGGATGCGGACTGTCTGGTCAGAGCCAGGAAAGCAGGTGTTGACAGCATGTGGTACAAGGATGCATCTGAAGAATCTCTGATGGATATAATTGATCGTACGATGGCGGGAGAGTGCATTTTCCCGGATCATTCCCCGTCGGTAAATGTGGGATATGTGCAAAGTGACGAGTTTACCGCAGCTGAAAACGATATATTACGTGAGCTTGTCAACGGACTGACCAGCAAACAGATTTCTGAAAAGCTGAAACTTAGTGCCAGAACGGTGGACTGGCACGTAAAAAACCTGCTGGAAAAGACAGGTCTTCCCAACCGAACGGCACTTGCAATTCAGGCAGCACGTGGCAATCTCTTTGTCATCAAAGAGGAAACAGACCAGGAAACGAAATGAGAAATGCGATCAGGATACAGTCCTTTGGCAGCAGAAGATTGTTTGGATGTCCGGGCGGGATCATCGGAAATGTTTGAATGTCAGTGTTTGTAAAGGAGACAAACGGTAGATCTGATACTCTTGGGACAGAAGAAAAACAGTATCGCAGAAAATAATAAAACAGCAGCTTTATGAGAAAGTTTCGCGGATAAGCTGCAGCAGGTAAAAAAGGATGGACTGATTGATCAGCCTATCCTTCTTTACAGTTCTGTCTTGAGTGATTATAGGTCTCTATTCATTGATGCGATATAAAAGGAAAAAGCAACGAAGTTTTATGAAGCACAAACAGATATCTGGACGACTGCAGCATTGACTTCATCGTGTGTATTTTGCTGGCATGCATTGTTGTTATGGCATTGGTACTGCCGGTACAGGCATCTTCTCAAAAAGGGAAAAGCAGTAAAGATTATATTGCTGCCCATGCATTTGAATCCCTGCTGAAGAGTCCGGTACATTTTTGGCGAATGAGAGAAAAGGGGTATGATCATGCGCAATCTTCAGATTGTTTTGAAATACTGAATGCAGATACAGTCGGCACCCGTATGTGCTGCCACTGGATTGACAAGCTCTGTCACCTGAATATCCACACCCGGGAATTCTTCCTCAAAGCGGTGGTAGAGATCCATTGCAGCATCTACAGCACCGGCATGGGCAATGAACATCTTCCATCCTTCACCTGGATGATCATTGTGAATATCATCAATGACTCTGGCAACAGCCTTGCGGTAGGTACGCACATTGGCAACACTGTCAATACGACCGGATGTACTCTTGTTGATTTTCAGAATCGGCACAATCTTCAGCAGCTTTGCAAAACCAGCTGCCATCGGTGTCAGCCGGCCGCCCCGCACAAGCGCATCCAGAGAGCGCGGCATAATCAGTGTATTGCACGAATCAATCACCGCATCCACGGCGAGCTTGATTTCCAGATCACTCTTTCCTTCTTCATACATTGCTTTGATACGCTTGATCAGATAATACTGCACTTCACTTGTTACATAGGTATCAATGCAGATAATGCGCAGATCCAGATCACGCGCAATGGCTGTCATTGTCGAAATTGTACCCGAAAGACCATTGCAGATCGGCACTGCCACAATCAGATCTGTGCCCTGATCCTTCAGATCTTCAAAACACTCTTCTATCAAACCGGGATTTGGCTGGGAAGTCTTTAATACATGGCCATGCTCTACCAGATCAAGACAGGCATTGCGGTCAAGAGTCTCCATATCCTGATAGGTCGTTGTGCCATCCATGATCTGCAGGGGAATACTGATGATACCATCTGCAGCCAGCTCCGAGATTGTTCTTCCCGTGCCGCTGTCAGTCACATATGCTATTTTCATAGTGATTTACCTCTGCCCATATTTTAGTCTTTGCAACCCGGAAAGTAAATTACACATGAATAGGGATATAATGTTTACAGTATGACCGTACATTTACACGTGCAGAGCTGCTATTCTCTGCTGGATTCCACCATCCGCATCAGAGAACTTGTCAGCCAGGCAAAAACGATGGGATACAAGGCTGTGGCGCTCACAGATCACAGAGTGATGAGCGGCATGGCTGCTTTTCTGCATGCATGCACAGATGCCGGCATCAAACCCATCGCCGGCCTGCAGGCAGACTGCGATTATCATGGCAGCACCGTCACGTTTCTATTGATCTGCGGCGATAACATCGGCTATCAGAATCTCATGAAGCTTTCCTCCGTCCTGTGCACCCAGGATGCCCCCTGCACCCTGGAACAACTGCAGCAGGCATGCCATCACAATACATTGATCGTCTATGGCGAAGGAGGATGGATGGACCATGTCCTGCTTTCTGCAAATGATCACCGCAGAGAAATCAGCGAAATGCTTGCCGTGCTGCAGGAAGACTTTCCATCGTTTTATGTCGCATTGTCCTACCAGGAATCAGTCCTGTGGAACACCAGCAACCGGATCCTGAAAAACATCTGCCGCAGCCGCGGTATTCGTACAGTAGCTTTAAACAAGATCTTCTATCTGCAGGAAGAAGATGTTTACGCTTACCAGGCACTGCAGGCAATTGCTGCCCATGGCACCCTGCAGGATCCCGGTCTTTCCCTGCAGAAGGGCAGAAGTTTTCTTTCCCCGCAGCAGATGGAAGCACTGTATGACCAGGATGATCTGGATGCGACGGAAGAAATTGCTGCTATGTGCACGGCTGACTACCGTCTGCCTCCAGCAGGTCTGCCTGCGTTTCCCGTCCCAGCAGGCTTTACTTCACGCACGTACCTTGAGCAGCTGTGCAAAGCCGGTCTCAATAAACGCATGCATGGACATGTGACAAAAGAATACGCCGACCGTCTCAAGATGGAGCTTGGCGTCATTGAACACATGCACTTTGAAGACTACTTCCTGATCGTCTATGACTATGTCCGGTTTGGCCGCACCCATGGCATTCTGATCGGACCTGGCAGAGGATCTGCCGCCGGCTCTCTGGTGGCATACTGCCTTGGCATCACCATGGTCGATCCGATCCCATACCATCTGCTGTTTGAGCGTTTCCTCAATCCGGAGCGGGTTTCCATGCCGGATATTGATACCGACTTCATGGACACCAGACGCCAGGAAGTCATTGACTATGTAGCTGAAAAGTACGGACATGACCATGTAGGCAATATTCTCACATTCCAGAATTTCGGTGCCAAGGCAGCCCTGCGCGATACGGCAAGACTGCAGCGCATGAGTCAGAACGACATTGACTTTCTCATACGGCAGATTCCTTCTTCCACTGTTTCTTTGACACTGCAGCAGGCATACGACCAGAAGGCCAGATTCCGCCAGCTTGTAACATCCGAAAAGAAATATGCAGATGTCTATGCCCTTGCAAAGAAGATTGAAGGCCTGCCCAGAAATATGTCTATTCATCCTGCCGGCGTTATTCTCTCAGGCAGAAAGCTGAGTGAGGAAGTACCGCTGATCGATATGGGCAGCGGTCTGTACACATCCCAGTATGAAATGGGGTATCTGCAGGAGCGCGGCCTGATCAAAATGGATCTGCTTTCTCTGCGCAATCTGACAACCATTGACAATATTGTCAAACACATCCAGAAACAGGATCCGGATTTCAGCCTGAAGAAAATGTCACTGGAAGACAGCCGTATTTATGCTTTGTTTGCAAAGGGCGATACCGCCGGCGTCTTTCAGTTTGAATCACAGGATATGAAGCGGCTGCTGCGGCAGATGCAGCCAAAGTGCTTTGAGGATATTGTCGCTGCCATTGCTTTGCTGCGGCCTGGTGCCATGGGACATATCAACGAGTACATGGAAAACCGGAAACATCCTGAGAAGATCCAGTATCCATCCCCTGCATTGAAACCGGTGCTTTCGGATACCTATGGCATTATGCTCTACCAGGAACAGACGATGCTGACAGCCCAGATTGCGGCTGGCTTTACCCCTGGCAGAGCAGATCTTCTGCGCAAGGCAATCTCCAAAAAGAATGCTCATGCCATGGCCGAGATGAAAAATGATTTTCTGCAGGGATGTCTGCATCATGGCTATACCCAGAAAGGGGCAGAGATGTTGTGGGCAACGATTGAAACATTCGGCGCATATGGCTTTAACAAGTCCCATTCTGTTGCCTATGCTGTGATTTCCTGCCAGATGGCATGGCTGAAAGCTGTCTATCCGCGTCCTTTTTACAGCTGCCTGCTGGACAGTGTGGTCATAGACAGCCGCAAGAGTGCGCTCTACATTGATGAATGCCGCCGCAAAGGCATTGAAATCTATCCGCCATGTATCAACCGTTCAAAGCAAGGATACACGGATGAGGGCAAAGGTCTGCGCATGCCGCTGAACTGTGTCAAAGATGTCGGCAGAAGTGCTGTCAGCATCCTTGATGAAAGAGAAAAGAACGGCCCTTATCAGGATCTGTTTGACTTTACAGCCCGCATGGGTCTGTATCGCATCAACCGTCATATCATTGAAAATCTGATCAATGCCGGTGCCCTGGATCTGTTCAAGGCAAACCGGGCCACACTGCTGGCCAGCATGGAAGCCGCCCAGCGCTATGCCCAGATCGTTCAGATCAACAATGGCGATAACATCAGCCTGAATCTTGGACTTGTCTCAAAGCCGGAACTTGTGCAGGCAAAAGAAACGCGGCGGGACAGAATTCTGAAAGAAAAGGAAGCGCTTGGCTTTACGCTCGGCAATGATGAAATCCTGTCTGTCAAGAAGTATCTGCATATCCATGATCCTTCCATTGCGGCAATTCTGGACAGTTATGGCCAGACAGTTCAGTCCTTTGGCCAGATTGTCAGTGTCATCCCGAAAACATCCAAATCAGGCCGGGCCTACTGCCGTCTGCTTGTTTCCGATGGCATGAGCGATGTGACGATCAATGTATGGCCAAGTGACTACGCACAGTTGAAAGACAGCCTGGCACCGGGGATATATGTGCGTTTTCATGGTAAAATGGGCGACAACGGTGCAGTGCAGGCGGATAAGCTTGCGACCGTGCACAGGGAGTGAAGAAGATGGCAAGACTGCTGATTACAGATGATGAAGAAGAAATCAGAGAAGTAGTAAAGGAATATGGTGAAATCAACGGCTATCAGGTTGATGAAGCAGCCGATGGCATGCAGGCACTGGATCTGATCCGGAAAACAGCCTATGACTGTGTGATTCTGGATGTCATGATGCCAAAACTGGATGGTTTTTCCGCATGCCGTGAAATCAAGAAAATCCAGGATGTGCCGATTATCATTCTGTCGGCCCGCCAGGAAGAATATGACAAGCTGTTCGGGTTTGAACTGGGTGTGGATGACTATGTCGTCAAACCATTCTCACCCAAGGAGCTGATGGCCAGAGTGAAAGCTGTCATTGCCCGCCGTCATCCTTCCGTCAGTAAGAAGATCCTGCAGTATGGCGGCCTGGTGATTGATGTAGATGGCCGCGAGGTAACGGTCGATGGTGAAAAGACGGCCATGACACCAAAGGAAATTGATCTTCTGATCGAGCTGACAAGCCATCCCGGGGTGGCACTGTCACGTGAGCGTCTGCTGAGTGATGTATGGGACATTGATTTCTTTGGTGATGACCGCACTGTAGATTCCCATATCAAGATGCTGAGAGCACATCTTGGCCCGTATCGGGACTACATTGTGACGGTGCGCGGCATGGGGTACAAGTTTGAAGCCTGACCGTCACGGCATCCGCTTTTCACTGCTGCTGGTATTCATTCTGCTCTCTGCCGGCATCGTCGCTGTGCTGGGCATTCTGCAGGTCGGCCTGATCAGGCCCTATTACCGCAACACGAAAATATCCAGCATCAATGCGATTGCGGATTCCCTGGAAAATGAACTGCTTTCAACCAGCGGCGGCAGTGAAAGTCAGATTTCCCAGGCTTTTCAGCAGACCGTTGAAAATGATGTCTGCGTTGTGATCTATAACCAGGATGGCAGACAGGTCTATTCCGCCGACCTGCTTGGGGCAGGATGTGTCTTTAACAGCAATGACTCTGTAAACGGCATCGACTATCACGATGCCGGCACACTCATGTCGCTTGTCTCAGATACACCCCAGTATTCTGCCAATCTCGTCAATGAACGCACAGGACAGCAGATGCTGGTTGTTGGCAGAAGCGTCAAAGAAACACTGGGCAGTTATTACCTGTTTCTCAATACACCCCTGGAACCGGTGGACTCACTGATCTCTTTCTTTTCCCGGCAGTATTTTCTTTACACATCCATCGTCATCATCATTGCCGTCATCTTCTCGTTCTATCTGTCCGGCAGGATTGCAAGGCCATTGACCCATATGCGCGATCAGGCTGTCAAACTGTCCAATGCCGATTACAGTGCCAGATTTGACGGGGGCTCCTTCACCGAGACACAGGAACTGGCATCCACACTGAACAAGGCTGCTACAGAAATGGGCCGCATTGATGAACTGCGGCGTGATCTGATGGCAAATGTATCTCATGATATCCGTACACCGATCACGAACATCCGTGCCTATGCCGAAATGATCAAGGATATTTCTGGCAATGATCCCGTCAAAAGAAACAAGCATCTGGATGTGATCATCAAGGAGACAGACTATATGTCAAAGCTCGTCAATGAGATGAGTGAGCTGAGCAAGATGCAGTCTGGAACATATACGCTGACCTATGAAAATGTCGATTTGGATGAAAAGGTAAAGGAAATCATGGAACTCAATGCACCGCTGATTACAAATGCCGGTGTGATTGTGGAAACAGAGATTCCAGGCCACCTGATGATTTATGCGGATGATCTCAAAATTGGTGAAGTAATTCAGAACTTTCTGTCCAATGCCATCAAACATACACCGGCGGGAAACCATATCTGGATCCGGGCAAAGGTATTGGAAGATGAGGAAACGGTGCATGTGGAAGTGCAGGATGAAGGGGAGGGAATCTCTGAGGAAGAACTGCCGCATATCTGGGACCGCTACCAGAAGAGCAGCCGCTCGTTCAGCCGCAGCCTGTCTTCCACTGGCCTGGGCTTAGCCATTGTCAAAGCCATTCTGGATGCGCATCATGCAAAATACGGCGTCACATCAAAGCTGCACCAGGGTACAACATTCTGGTTTGAACTGAGGGAAACACATGAAGGATGACTATCTTTACGGCACACCCTGGCATATTCATCAGGAAAAGGGAATGTATCATTTTAATTCCGATACGGAATTTCTGGGGAGGATGCTGCAGCTGGAAGAAGGCATGCGGGTGCTGGATGTCGGGACAAACAACGGTGCACTGCTGCTGTATGCTGCCATGCACACAACAACACTGGCAGGCATTGATCTTTTTCCGGAAACTATTGCGCTGGCAGAAGAAAATCTCAAGCGCAATGGCCTGACAGGGAAACTGACGGTCAGCAGACTGCAGGACTATCAGGATGAGCCTTTTGATGCCATCATCTGCAATCCGCCGTACTTTGCAACAAAAAAGGACAGTCTGAAAAATGACAATCTGTATCTGCGGGCTGCCCGCCATGAGGAATATCTGACTATGAAGGAACTGTTTGCCCACAGTGCGCGCCTGCTGAAGAAAGAAGGTACTCTGCAGATGGTCCACCGTGCAGATCAGAAAGACAAATTGCTTGCCGCTGCCGCAGACTATGGCCTTTTCCCATACTGGTACAGACTGGCCTGCAAGAAGGAAAACGGGATTGGGCAGAGCATTGTGATCTGCTTTGGCAGACATCAGTATCCCTGTTATGAATATGCACCAGCCTGTATGAATCAGCGGGACAGCTTTGCCTTAGATCAACAGGAGGCAGAATTATGGAAGTCTTTCTGATTGCAGCCGCACTGCTGTTTCTGACAGCTGGCATCCTGACAGCATACATTGCCTGCTATCATCCACCGCTTGCCAAACCAAAGCAGCAGGAAATAAAAGCCCATCAGGAAGCAGACCATGACAGTCTTACCCTCTGGCAGAAGCGGGTAGATGTGTTCCGCATGGCTGTCCCGGATATTGCCATATTATTTCAGTTTCAGGCACTGGGACATGGCTTTCTGGTGCGCTGCGGCACGCCGGAACAGAATGACTTCTCGATCTTATTTGTCATGCACAAGCTGTCTTCTTTGAAAGATCTCATGCGGGCAGTGAGCAGACTGAACCGGGAAAATGAAAGCATTGCCATCCGCTTCGCCATTCTGTTCTCGGATCAGTCCATGCCAGAGGCAGCTGAAGAATGTGCAGACATCTTCCGCAAAGACAATACCCGCTTTGACCTGATGCTGTCTGATACGTGCGGCATCACCCAATACGGTACTCATGAAACCGCCAGAATCGGCACGATCCGCTGTGCCATTGCACATTTATCTGACAAACAGGGAAGCATACAGCCATCCCGGTATCTTTCCAGACTGTTCAAGGATAATCAGAAAACGCTGAAGGCACTGCTGCCGGACAGGCTCTATACCCAGATTGTCTGGCCTTTGACAAGAAAAAAGGGAATTGCCAACCTGTTTCTTACGGAACCAGAACTTGCTGATGATCTCTGCTGTCAGGTGCTGGTCAAAGACAGCGGAATAACGATCTGCAGTGACAGTGCAAAGCAGATGGAAACAATGCTGCAGAAGATTGCCGAGACAGGTGATCATGTCAGGATGGTATCGGAAAGCCAGCCGTTTGAAAGCAGGGGCGCAGCCAGCTCTTTGATTCCATTGATTCAGAATGCGTATCATAACCGCATCGAAGTGCTTGAGGTTCTCTATCAGGATACAGGAGAAGCCGTTCTGGAAACCCAATGCCGCAGCCATCTGTCTTTTGCCCCGGAAGACGGCCTCAGCCATCCCGGTGCCTCCACATCTTTTTATGTCAGTCTGCTTTCGCAATGGAATGGTACAATAGGCAGCTGAATCAGGAGGCAGAAAATTGAAAATGAAAATCGAAATGTATACACCGGAATATAAGAAGGCTATGGAAGATATCTGCATTGCCACGGCAAGTGAAAGAGCCCGCACCCAGCAGTGCCACCATGACTTCACGCTGCTGATGTATTGCGATGAGTATCTGGACCATGAAAAGGCGCTGATGTTAATGGCGGATGAACAGCCAGTGGGCTATGTCCTTTGTGCTGAAAACTATGCCGCATGGAAACAGAACATGACGCCTTATGCACAGAAGATCGAAGCTTTGGGTGATCCGTATGACAAGCATGTGCATGATGGTCTGGAGATGTATGGTGTGTATGCATCTGAATATCCTGCCCATATGCATATCGACATTCTCGAGAAGTATACCGGCGGCGGCAATGGCACTGCTTTGTTTCATGCCTTGATCGATCTGTTGAAAAAGGATGGTGTCAGGGGACTGATGCTTGGTGTGGATCTGCATAACATAAGAGCTGTTTCCTTTTATAAAAAGATGGGCTTTGTGCCGCTGAATGATCTGGGTCTGATGGGATTGAAGCTGCAGTAAAAAAGCCATTCAGGGCTGAATGGCTTTGCGGATCATATCAAAGAGAACCGGTTTGAGATCATCGATATCTGTATCAGGAAAGTGGTCAATGATCACAGAATGGCAGATACCGGCAATCATGGAAAGCAGGGAATACAGCCGGAACAGAATCTCATGGTTGGAATAGCCGGACACCCTGGCATAATCGCTGATCTCCTGGCGCAGGGATATCATCAGAGGATTGGTACTGTTGTCAAAGTCATCGACGGTTAATGGAAAGATGAAGTCCTTGCGCATCATCTTGAGGGTTTCGGTATCGGCATGGAAATAGTCGATGATGAAATTAGCCATTGTAATGACATTGTCTGCAAAGGTATCCTTGCGGTTCCGATTCACCTCATCATATGCTTTCTGCATCAGGGTGAAAGAAATGCGCCGGTTGAGCGCTCTGGCAATGTCTTCCTTGGATGTGAAATACAGATAGAACGTGCCCTTTGCAATGCCTGCTTTCTGACAGATCTCGGCAATCGAAACATTCGAAATGCCTTTTTCCACAAATAACTCATAGCTGCTGTCCAGCAGCTTTTTTCTTTTCTCCAGCTTTTTATGCAGGATCACGTTTGGCATGTTTTTTCTCTCCATGAACGTATTATACTACACGCCAGATATACAGATTTGCCAAAATGACTAATCGTCATTATTTTCAATTGAACCATTAAGATTATTTACTATAATGCTGTGTGTTGAGGAATGACCAATAGTCATTTCATCATGGAGGGAGGGTCTATGAAGAAGATTGCGCACTTTGTGGTAAAGTTCCGCAAACTGATTCTGGTAATTGCAGTGGCACTGCTGATTCCAAGCCTGTTCGGCGCTGCCGCCACAAAGATCAATTACGATATTCTGACATACCTGCCATCGGATCTTGATTCCATGGTAGGCGAAACATATCTGGAAGATGATTTCCATCTTGCCTCTACTGCCATTATTACAGTAGAAGACATGCCGACGGCACAGCTGATGGATCTCAAACAGAGAATCTCAGAAGTGAACGGTGTCAGAAAGACATTCTGGATTTCCGATGTTCTGGATGAATCTGTATCACCGTCGGTACTGCCGGATGATCTGTATGATGCCATGTTCAACAATGACAAGGATGCAACGATGATGATTGTCACGTTTGATGATATTGCATCCAGTCAGCAGACCATGCACGCTCTGGCCAAGATCAAGGTGATCTGCCAGGGAGAAGCCTATATCGGCGGCATGTCCATCATCCTGCAGGACACAAAAGCCATCGTTGACCAGGAAATGCCATACTACATTCTGATCGCGGTTGGTGCATGTCTGGTTGTTCTGTGGCTGGCACTGAAGAACAACGTTGTGCCATTCCTGTTCATGCTGGGGCTGCTGTTCCCGATCCTGTACAACTTCGGCACCAACATCATCTTCGGCCAGATTTCCTACATCACCGAAGCACTCGCCACGGTATTGCAGCTGGGTGTGACGATGGACTACTCCATCTTCCTGCTGTCACGATATCAGGAGGAGCAGAACTGGTGTAAAGATGACTTTGAAGCGATGGAACATGCCATCCGCAATACGGCAACTTCCATCTCTGCTTCCTCTTTGACAACCATCGCCGGTTTCATTGCTCTGTGCGTGATGCGTCTGACCTTAGGAAGAGATATCGGTCTGGTCATGGCCAAAGGTGTTGTCCTGGGCCTGATCTCCACGGTCACAATCCTGCCGTCGCTGCTGCTGTGCTTCAGAAGGGTGATCAAGCGCCATACCCACCGTACTGTCATCCCGAAGCTTGTCAAAGTCAGCAATTATGTACCAAAGCATTACAAAAAGATCACAGCCATCTTCTGTGCCATCTTCTTTGTCTTCTGCCTGGCATATCCAAAAGTGCAGAACTACTACACATTGACAGATTCACTGCCTGATACAATGACCGGCAAGATTGGCACCAACAAGATGAAGGAAGACTTCGGTATGACATCCAGTATCTTCGTGATTGTGGATGACAACATGAAGTCTGATCAGGTCAAGTCGCTGGAAAAGGATATGCGCAATGTCGAAGGCGTCAAGAGTGTGCTTGGCATTGATGATCTGGTGGATGCGGAAATCCCGGGTGATATGCTGCCGGGTGATCTGACTGATGTGTTTGAAGCAGATGGAAAGAAGCTGATCATGGTAACATCCTCCTATAAAGCAGGAACAGATGATGCCAGCACGCAGATTACAGATTTGAATAAGATCGTCAAGAGCTATGATGACAGCGGCGTCATAACTGGTGAAGCACCAATGACCAAGGACCTGATTGAAATTGCCAATGTCGATTTCCAGACCGTTAACTGGGTATCTATTGCCCTGGTATTCCTGATCATTGCCATCAGTTTCAAGTCCTTCACAATTCCGATCATGCTGGTTGCATCGATTGAATCCGCCATCATCATCAATATGGCAATTCCGTACTTTACCGGCACCGTGGTTCCATTCATTGCAAGTATCGTGATCGGTACCATTCAGCTTGGCGCAACCGTTGACTACGCAATCCTGATGACAACCCGTTTTGAAGAAGAGGAACGGCGCGGCCACAACAAGTTTGAAGCAGCTCAGATCTCGATTGAAAACTGCTCGCAGTCCATCATGACATCCGGCCTGACATTCTTCGCTGCTACCGTCGGTGTTGCCTTTGTTTCCAAAATGGAACTGCTCAGCAGTATCTGTCTGATGATCGCAAGAGGCACACTCATCTCCATGGTTGTGATTATCTTCGTTCTGCCTTGCCTGCTGATTATCTTTGAACCGATTATTCGCAAGACAACAGTTGGATGGGCACAGAAGAAAGGAAAGAAAAAGGAAGTAAAGAAAGCTGCAGCAGAGGAGGCTAAAGCATGAAAAAGTTTATCATCAAGGCAACAACACTTGCCGGTGTAGGTACATTGCTTGTTACAGGCGCACTGCCTGTTAATGCAGAAGATACAACATCAGACGGCACAACCAAAGATGAATCCGTCTATGTCGTACTCAATGCGGATGGTTCCGTGTCCAGCGTGACGGTATCCGATCAGCTCCACAACGCAAATGGATTCTCCAACTATCAGGATAAATCTGATCTCAAGAACGTACAGAATCTCAAGAGTGATGATCCGGTACAGTCCAGTTCCGATGGCTACACATGGACCACAACAGATACAGATATTTATTACCAGGGCAAGACAACCAAGGCACTGCCGCTGGATACAACCATTGAATACAAGCTTGATGGCAAGACCGTAGACCCCAAGGACATCGTTGGCAAGAGCGGCCATCTGTCCATGACCTTCAACATCAAGAACACGCAGACCAAGCAGTATACCATTGATGGCAAGACCTACACAGTCTGCCAGCCGTTCTATGTCGCTGCCGGCGGCATGCTGGATCAGGATCACTTCACCAACGTCAAGATTGATCATGGTACTGTATCCACAGACACTTCCCACAGCATTGCCCTGGCTGTCATGATGCCGGGCATGAAGGACTCCATCGGTCAGTTTTTGACAGGAGATCTGTCCAGCCTGAATGACTACCTGTTTGATACGATCACAATTGAAGCAGATGTAACAGACTTTGAGTCTCCGACCATGATGATGGCAGCCAGCACAGATCTGTCTGCTTTGAAGGGTGAGCTCAAGGACGACGGTGCCTTTGATACAACGGATCTCTTTGATCAGCTGGACAAGCTGGATGATGCTACAAAGCAGCTGATTGACGGTGCCAGCGCATTGTATGACGGTGCCGATCAGCTTGCTTCCGGTGCGAAAGATCTTGATACAGGTGCTGGTACACTCAATGATGGTGCCCAGTCACTGCTGGATGGCATTGCCTCCCTTAACAATGGCACAGCTACCCTTGTGTCTGGTGCTTCTCAGGTCAATGCCGGTGCTTCCGCACTGGCCAGCGGCCTGAACACACTCAACAGCAACTCTGCAACTCTCAATGCCGGAGCCCAGACTATCGCGGATGGTATTCTCAAGACTGTCAATGACAGCCTGAAAGCACAGGGCCTGGATGAAGTCACATGGACAAACTATGCTGACAAGATCGGCGAGTACCAGGGCGTCACTGACAGTATGCGGCAGCAGGCTTTCGATGATATTAAGACCCAGATTAATGCCGCTGCTGCCAAGCAGGGCGTTACACTGACAGACGACCAGGTAAAGCTTGCCCTGTACATGGCATACAAGAACAATACAGACAACTCGTTCAGTGCTGCCTATCTGACCACGAATCTGCCAACGGTTCTTGGTCAGATGCAGAATGCAGCTGCTGTTCAGCAGAAATTTGCAAAATACAGCACAGATGATGCGATTGCCAGTGCCAAGTCAGCTTTGACTGAAGCGACCTATACAGAACTTGTACAGAGAGTTGAAAAGAGTGCAAATCTGGATGAAACCAGTGCAAAACAGATTCTGACATATGCAATGCTGCATGATTATGACAAGACAAGCACGAATCCTACTGCCGCAATTTCTTCTGCAGTGACAAAGGCTGCCGGGGAAGCACAGACTGCGCAGGCAGTCGCCAATGCGACAACCCAGAGTGCTGTTGTAAAGAATATGACTGCGATGGATACTGCGCAGACACAGTGGTTTGAACAAAGCGTCCAGGCTGTGATGGCATCCAAAGTGGATCAGGCAACTGCATCTGGTATTGTCAGCTATGCATGGAGTATCTACGACGCCAGCAAGGGTGCAGACGGATGGCAGGATGCTTTGGATCAGGCAGGAAAAGATGTGAGTGCTGCCGCTGCCTTCAAGAAAAACTATGCGGATGCTGCTGATGCAGCCACACAGACAGCCGTCAAGGCATCTATTGCTGATACGGTTTATAACAGCATTGTTGCCAGTGTTGAAGCAACAGGTAAAGATGAGACAACTGCCAAGGCTGCCATTACCTATGCTGTCAATGTGTATCTGAAGAGTGAGAACTATGATATCACCAAGGCGCTGAATGATGTTGCAAATGATTCTGACCAGGCTCTGAATGTACAGAGTGCACAGAAATCACTTGGTACAGAGGAAGGACAGCAGATTCTGAAGTCTGCTGAGAATACGCTGGTCAAGGGCTCGGATGGCTTTGGTGATCTCCAGACTGCAAAAGATACTCTTGATGGTGTTGCCAAGTTTGTGGCTGGCCTGAAGGAATATACCGATGGTGTAGCATCGGCTGCTGCTGGTGCCCAGAAGCTTGCTGAGGGAACGGATCAGTTGAATGCCGGTGCTGAGCAGCTGCAGTCTGGTGCTTCTCAGCTGCAGACAGGTGCACAGTCTTTGAAGAATGGTACGCAGTCTCTGAAGGATGGTACTTCCAAGCTGTCCAGTGGTGCTGATTCTTTAAAGGATGGTGCCGGAAAGCTGAAGGATGGCCTGCAGCAGTACAATGATGAAGGTATCTCCAAGCTGACAGAAAACAGTGATCTTGACAATCTGCAGACAGCCAGCAAGCTGATCTCTGACATCCAGGATGACGATGATGCCTATGTGAACTACTCAGGTATCTCGGATGGCACGGATGGCACTGTCAAGTTCATCTACAAGATTTCTACCGTCAAGAGTGAAGCGGATACCGAGAAGGATGCAGCTTCCAAATCCGATGATACATCGGATGTACAGGAGAGCTCTGACAAGGGCAACTTCTTCACCCGTCTTGCCGATCTGTTCATCTTCTGGAACTGAGTTATGTAGGGCCTGTAACAGTTGCTAATGAATTAGCTCTGTTATGGGCCTTTTTTGTTTTCTTTTGTATTATCTTTACCAAGACTTATTCAACAGAGTCATTTCTATGCATGAATGGTTTATATCAAAGCATT
>Ga0256406_1004587_pt1 | contig 15617 bp, 12 predicted proteins | sample RumenRJG_03DNA_FD_185986 | JGI IMG/M metagenome (GOLD analysis project Ga0256406, IMG submission 185986) | Bovine rumen microbial communities from Lethbridge, Alberta, Canada - RJG_03 | ecosystem: Host-associated > Mammals > Digestive system > Stomach > Rumen | place: Canada: Alberta | collected... | reverse complement strand
AATGCGCTCCAATGAAGTCTGGAGCATACTTTCTGTTTTTTCCATCATTGCTGACTTTAGGTGTCAACCTTATTTAAAAAAAGACAAACTGTGGATACATAGTCGGAAAGCCAATGAGTGGGCTCTTCAAAACCAATAAAGTCGACATCGTAGTGTGTACCAACACGAATGAACTCTCTATTCAGAACAAGGGAAAAATGGAAGCGAGGACCGGCAAACCAATCATCGCAACATGGCAGTCTGGCCTTAAATGGAAGAGCCACATGGTCTATCCCTTAATAATTGTCCCTCAAAAGGTTCGCACAAGCAAGAAGAATAAAAAAAACTTGCATGGAGACTAAAAAACCACAGCTAAAAGTTGTGGTTTTCAACAAATAGCAGTAATTTTGCAGCCGCAAGTTGCGGATTATGCCGCGACGAACATTAAGTCAAACTAATAAACATTTAAGATTAAAGCATGATTATCGTACCAGTTAAAGATGGTGAGAACATCGAAAGAGCTCTCAAGAAGTTCAAGAGGAAGTTTGAAAAGACAGGTGTAGTGAAGGAGCTTCGCGCCCGTCAGCAGTACAACAAGCCCTCTGTTCTACGCCGTCTGAAGATGGAGCACGCTGTCTACATTCAGAAACTGCGCGACGCCGAGGAGTAAAAAATATCCTCGGAAATTTGGTAGTTTGAATCTTATTTCGTATTTTCGTGCCACATTCATAAAGGAATGGCCAAAGGCAGCAATGCTACAAGCCCACCTTGAAGAAATGGTTTAGCAACAACCAACGAAGGCAGAAATGACGATGATAAGAGACTTTCTGAACTACCTCCAGTTTGAGCAGAACCGCTCCGAGCTGACAGTCAAAAGCTATGCCTCGGACCTTAAGGCCTTCGAGACATACTTCAAGAGTTTGGATAGTCATCTCTCATGGGAGTCAATCGACTCGGACATCATCCGCGATTGGATGGAGAGCATGATGGATAAAGGAAATACTGCCTCGTCAATAGACAGAAGACTGAGCGCGGTGCGTTCCCTTTATAGGTATGCCCTCTCAAGGAATCTCTTGGAAAAAGACCCCTCACGCGGTATAGAAGGTCCGAAACGAAAAAAGCCACTGCCGCAATTCCTCAAGGAGTCGGAAATCAACCGTCTTCTCGATTCCCCTCATTGGGGTAGCCAATATAAAGAGGTACGCGACCGGACTATCATCATGACATTCTATGAGACAGGCATTCGCCTCTCAGAACTGATAAGTCTCAACGACTCATCAGTGGATTTCAGCTCTGGCACGATAAGAGTGACAGGCAAACGGAACAAGCAACGCGACATACCCATAGGCGAAGAACTTTCGACAACTCTCAAGCGCTATATATCACAACGCGACAAAGAGATAACAAGAATGTCGGAGGCACTCTTTCTAACCCTGGGCGGTGAAAGAATGAATGCCGCAAGTGTAAGGAAAGATGTAAAGAAATATCTTTCAATGGTGTGCACCCTGAAGAAGCGCACTCCACACGTACTGAGGCACACCTTCGCAACAGCTATGCTGAACCACGAAGCCGGACTTGAAAGTGTGAAGGAACTGCTCGGGCACGAGAGTCTCAGCACCACTGAGATATACACTCACACAACCTTTGAGCAGCTCAAGAAAGTGTATACAAAAGCCCATCCAAGGGCCTAACTCTTAAAACAGGAGGTAACTATGGAAACAAAGATTCAGTCGATTCGTTTCGACGCTACCGAGAAGTTACAGGCGTTCATCCAAAAGAAGACCGCCAAGTTGGAAAAGTCATTCGAAGATATTAAGAAAGTAGAGGTGCAACTAAAAGTCGTGAAGCCGGCCACAGCCTTGAATAAGGAGACAAGCATAACGGTCACAGTACCAGGAACCACACTCTTCGTGGAAAAAACTTGCGACACATTCGAGGAAGGCGTCGACCTTTGTGTGGATGCTTTGCGCGTACAACTGGAGAAATATAAGGAAAAACTGCGCAATCGCTAAAAAAACATCGGCAAAATTTTGGTGATTGAAAAATAATGCCTATCTTTGCAGCCGTTTTACGACACATCGGTCACGATGATGCTCAACGGCTGCATCGACAAGCCTCTTTAGCTCAGCTGGCCAGAGCACGTGATTTGTAATCTCGGGGTCGTTGGTTCGAATCCGACAAGAGGCTCCACCCTTAGCAGCGGCAGGGTTGAGGATTGAAACGAAGGGTAGTTTCCAGAGCGGTCAAATGGGGCAGACTGTAAATCTGCTGCTTATAGCTTCGGTGGTTCGAATCCATCACTACCCACGAATTTAAGAACATGCACAAAGCATGTAACAATGCGGAAATAGCTCAGTTGATAGAGCACTAGCCTTCCAAGCTGGGGGTCGCGGGTTTGAGCCCCGTTTTCCGCTCTAAACAATTGCTGTAATAGCTCAGTGGTAGAGCACTTCCTTGGTAAGGAAGAGGTCCTGAGTTCAACTCTCAGTTACAGCTCTACTTTTGTTCTAAATTGATAGACAGAAGAAAAACAAATTGAACATTCATTCATAAACAAAAGATAAAGCTATGGCTAAAGAAGAATTCGTACGTACTAAACCGCACGTTAACATCGGAACTATCGGTCACGTAGACCATGGTAAAACTACTCTGACCGCAGCCATCTCCAAGGTGCTGCACGATGAGCTTGGCACAACCGAGGAAGTGAAGTCGTTCGACCAGATCGACAACGCTCCTGAGGAGAAAGAGCGTGGTATCACCATCAATACCGCACATATTGAATACGAGACAGCTAAGCGTCACTACGCACACGTGGACTGCCCGGGACACGCTGACTATGTGAAGAACATGGTTACTGGTGCTGCCCAGATGGATGGTGCCATCCTCGTAGTAGCTGCCACCGATGGTCCCATGCCTCAGACTCGTGAGCACGTGCTGCTCGCTCGTCAGGTAAACGTGCCCCGTTTGGTTGTATTCCTGAACAAGTGCGACATGGTCGAGGACGAGGAAATGCTTGAGCTCGTTGAGATGGAAGTTCGCGAGCTGCTCGAGCAGTACGGATACGAAGAGGATACTCCTATCATCCGCGGTTCTGCCCTCGGTGCTCTGAACGGTGTACCCAAGTGGGTTGACTCTGTGAAGAAGCTCATGGACACTGTTGACGAGTGGATTCAGGAGCCCGTACGTGACCTCGATAAGCCCTTCCTTATGCCTGTTGAGGACGTGTTCTCCATCACAGGCCGTGGTACTGTTGCTACCGGCCGTATTGAGACAGGTAAGTGTAAGGTCGGCGACGAAGTTCAGCTGCTCGGTCTCGGCGAGAACAAGAAGTCCGTTATCACGGGTGTCGAGATGTTCCGCAAGACCCTTTCTGAGGGTGAGGCTGGCGACAACGTTGGTCTGCTGCTCCGCGGTATCGACAAGGATGAGATCAAGCGTGGTATGGTAGTTGTGCACCCGGGTGCTATCACTCCTCACGATCACTTCAAGGCATCCATCTACGTGCTGAAGAAGGAAGAGGGTGGCCGTCACACTCCGTTCGGTAACAAGTATCGTCCTCAGTTCTACCTCCGCACTATGGACTGCACCGGTGAAATCAAGCTTCCCGAGGGAGTTGAGATGGTGATGCCTGGCGACAACGTGGAGATCGAGGTGAACCTCATCTACAAGGTAGCTCTGAACGTAGGTCTGCGCTTCGCTATTCGTGAGGGTGGCCGTACGGTAGGCTCTGGCCAGATTACCGAAATCCTCGAGGATCTTCCCGAGGGATGGCAGCAGGAGAAGAAGTAATTCTATCCTTAGATAAAAAGGCTTCGCACGAAAAGTGCGAAGCTTACAAACGGGTTTAGCTCAGTTGGTAGAGCACTGGTCTCCAAAACCAGGTGTCGGGAGTTCGAGCCTTCCAACCCGTGCAAAACAAGAAAACAACTTATGTTTAAGAAGATAGTAAACTACTGCAAAGCTTGCTACGACGAACTGGCACACAAGACAACGTGGCCCACTTACAAGGAGCTGACGCACAGTGCTGTGGTAGTTCTCTCTGCATCGTTGGTCATTGCGATCGTTGTGTTCGTGATGGACATCTGCTTTAAGAATATCATGGCGTTTGTTTATCCTGGATAAAACATAGAGAAATGGCAGAGACAGGAAACAAATGGTATGTGCTTAAGGCCGTCAGTGGCAAGGAAGGCAAGCTGAAAGAATATATAGAAGCTGAACTGAAGCATAACCCATTGCTGCAGTCACATGTCTCACAGGTACTCATACCTATGGAGAAGCATGCGTCAGTAAAAGATGGAAAGCGTGTCGAGAAGGAGAAAATAAGCCTTCCCGGCTATGTTTTTGTTGAGGCCGACTTGAAAGGGGATGTTGCGTCAACATTGCGCTTCATGCCAAACTGCCTGGGTATCTTAGGAGGACTTGACAATCCGTCGCCAGTGCCCCAGTCGGAAATAAACCGAATGCTCGGAGCAGCCGAGGCAACTGAGCTTGACAGCAGCATGGACATTCCATACATCGTCAACGACACAGTGAAGGTGACAGACGGACCGTTCAGCGGTTTTACAGGAGTGGTTGAAGAGGTCAACACCGAGAAGCATAAGCTCAAGGTGATGGTAAAGATTTTTGGCCGCAAGACACCACTCGAACTTAGTTACATGCAAGTAGAAAAAGAAGGCTGATTTCATATTGTTACGGTGAAACCGGCCTGAAATATGTCTGAGAGGCTTCCACTCTTCAGGCTACTCTCAATTACAATAAATTATTAACAGAAATGGCTAAAGAAGTTGCTGGATTAATCAAATTACAGATTAAGGGTGGCGCTGCGAATCCATCCCCACCAGTGGGCCCTGCATTGGGTTCCAAGGGTATCAACATCATGGGATTCTGCAAAGCTTTCAATGCCCGTACCCAGGATAAGGCTGGAAAGATTCTTCCTGTCGTTATCACATACTACACTGACAAGTCATTCGATTTCGTTGTTAAGACTCCTCCCGCAGCTGTGCAGCTCAAGGAGGCAGCAAAAGTGAAGAGTGGTTCCGCTCAGCCCAACCGTCAGAAGGTAGCCTCCGTCACTTGGGATCAAGTGAAAGCTATCGCTGAGGACAAGATGAACGACCTCAACTGCTTCACTGTTGAAAGCGCAATGAAACTCGTTGCCGGTACAGCACGGAGTATGGGTATCACCGTAAAAGGGGACTTCCCTGGTAAATAATTAATAACTTCAATTAAAGATGAGTAAACTGACAAAAAATCAGAAATCAGTAGCTGATAAGGTTGAAGCAGGGAAGGCATACACTTTGGAAGAGGCTTCGAAGCTCGTCAAGGAGATTACCACGACGAAGTTCGATGCATCTTTGGACATTGATGTACGTCTCGGCGTTGACCCTCGCAAGGCCAACCAAATGGTTCGCGGTGTCGTCTCGCTTCCTAACGGAACAGGCAAGGTGACTCGCGTTCTGGCTCTCTGCACACCCGATCAGGAAGCTGCCGCTAAGGAGGCTGGTGCTGATTACGTAGGTCTAGAAGAATATATCGACAAGATTAAGGGCGGTTGGACTGACGTAGACGTCATTATCACTATGCCGTCTTGCATGGGCAAGGTAGGTCCTTTGGGCCGTATCCTCGGTCCTCGCGGACTTATGCCAAACCCCAAGAGCGGAACTGTGACAATGGATGTCGCCAAGGCTGTCAAGGAAGTGAAGCAAGGTAAGATTGACTTCAAAGTTGACAAGACGGGAATCATCCACACCTCTATCGGCAAGATTAGTATGACCCCGGAGCAGATTTACGGAAATGCCAAGGAGTTCATCTCCACGGTCATCAAATTGAAACCTGCTACTGCTAAGGGTACCTATCTTAAGAGTATCTTTATTTCGAGCACAATGAGTAAGGGTATTAAGATTGATCCTAAATCAGTTGAATAACTCTAAAAGTTTTGTAAAATGAAGAAAGAATTAAAAGGTACTATCATAGAATCACTTGGTGAGAAGCTGAAGGAATATCCTCATTTCTACCTGGTCGACGTGACCGGTATGAACGCAGAGGCTACGAGCGCTCTTCGTCGCAAGTGCTTCAAGAACGAGATCAAGATGGTCGTAGTGAAGAACACACTCCTTCACAAGGCCTTCGAAGCATCCAAGGTAAACTTTGAGCCTCTCTACGACTCCTTGAAGGGAACGACGGCTGTAATGTTCTGCCAGGTGGCAAACAAGCCCGCCAAACTCATCAAAGAGTACAAGGAGGACATTCCCGCACTCAAGGCAGCTTATGCCGAGGAATGCGTCTACGTAGGCGCTGACAAACTCGACGAGCTGGCATCTCTGAAGAGCAAGAACGAACTCATTGCCGACGTTGTGGCTTTGCTGCAGTCGCCTGCAAAGAACGTTGTTTCAGCTCTCCAATCAGGCGCAAACACTATTCACGGTGTGCTCAAGACTTTAGGCGAGCGTCCTGAGTAAAAACAATGAAGTCATCACAACATTATCAACAAGAATAATTAAAATTTAGAATAAAATGGCAGACATTAAAGCTATTGCTGAAGAATTAGTAAATTTGACAGTTAAGGAAGTAAACGAGTTGGCAACTGTCCTCAAGGACGAGTATGGTATCGAGCCCGCAGCCGCAGCTGTTGCTGTTGCTGGTCCCGCAGCTGGAGCTGCTGCTCCCGCAGCTGAGGAGAAGACCTCCTTCGACGTTGTCCTCACAGAGGTTGGTGCTACCAAGCTCCAGGTTGTGAAGGCAGTGAAGGAAGCTTGCGGCCTTGGTCTGAAGGAAGCTAAGGACCTCGTAGACGGCGCTCCCTCTACCATCAAGGAAGGCCTTTCCAAGGAAGAGGCTGAGAACCTTAAGAAGCTCATCGAAGAGAAGGGTGCTAAGGTTGAGCTGAAGTAATATCAGCTGACTTTGACCGAAATAAAAAGGACTGCTGGCAATAAAGCCAGCATTCCACTACTTCTATAAAGTATATGGTTAGGATTTACCAAATAGGTGAGTCCTAACCATTTTGTGTCTTTCACAGATTATCGTGTCCGTACCGCCTCAAGGTACATTGGGCTCATTGCCCTTTAAATTACATTTTATGGCTTCAAAAAAAGTTGTAGACAACAGAATTAACTTCGCCACGGTACACAATCCGTTGCCATATCCGGACTTTCTCGATGTGCAACTCAAGTCTTTCCGTGATTTCCTCCAGCTTGACACACCTCCTGAAGAACGCAAGAATGACGGTTTGTATAAGGTGTTCGCAGAGAACTTTCCTATCACCGACACAAGAAACAATTTCGTTCTTGAGTTCTTGGACTACTACATCGACCCGCCCCGCTATTCAATAGATGAATGCCTGGAGCGCGGTCTTACTTACAGCGTCCCTTTGAAGGCAAAGCTGAAGCTTTATTGCACAGACCCTGACCACGAGGATTTCGGAACGTTCATTCAGGATGTCTTCTTGGGCACGATACCTTATATGACCGACAACGGCACCTTTGTCATCAATGGTGCAGAACGCGTCGTGGTGTCACAACTCCACAGATCGCCGGGTGTTTTCTTCAGCCAAGGTGTCCACCAGAATGGCACCGTACTCTATTCGGCAAGAATTATTCCTTTCAAGGGCTCCTGGATAGAGTTCGCAACAGACATCAACAACGTGATGTATGCCTACATCGACCGTAAGAAGAAGTTGCCGGTGACGACGCTCCTGCGTGCTATTGGCTACGAGACGGATAAAGACATCCTGCAGATATTCGATCTTGCAGAGGAGGTTAAAGTCAACAAGAAGAACCTCAAGGCTGCCATCGGCCGCAAGCTTGCCGCCCGTGTGCTGAAAAGTTGGAATGAGGACTTCGCTGACGAAGATACCGGAGAGGTGGTGTCCATTGAGCGTAATCAGGTGGTACTCGAACGCGAGACTGAGATTAACGAGGACAACATAGAAGATATTCTCGATAGCGGTTCGCAGACCATTCTGCTGCACAAGGACGCTGAGATGGCCAACAAGTATGCCATCATCTTCAATACATTGGCTAAGGACCCGAGCAACTCAGAGAAAGAGGCTGTCAACTACATCTATCGCCAACTGCGCAATGCCGACCCTGTAGACGACACCAGTGCACGCGAGGTGTTCCAAAACCTATTCTTCTCCGACAAGCGCTATGACCTTGGAGAGGTGGGACGCTACCGCATCAACAAGAAGTTAGGCCTCAACACCGACATGGACGTGCGCGTGCTGACTAAGGACGACATCATTGAGATTATCAAGTACATCATACAGCTTGTCAACTCCAATGCTTCTGTCGACGACATTGACCACCTGTCGAACCGCCGTGTGCGCACCGTTGGCGAACAGCTTGCCAACCAATTCTCTATTGGTTTGGCCCGAATGAGCCGTACCATTCGTGAGAGGATGAATGTACGCGACAACGAGGTCTTTACTCCGACCGACCTCATCAACGCCAAGACCATTTCAAGCGTTATCAACTCCTTCTTCGGCACCAACCCGCTGTCGCAGTTCATGGACCAGACCAACCCGTTGGCCGAAGTGACGCACAAGCGCCGTCTCTCGGCTCTCGGCCCCGGCGGACTGTCACGAGAGCGTGCAGGCTTCGAGGTACGTGACGTCCATTACACGCACTATGGACGCCTCTGCCCTATCGAATCACCTGAAGGTCCTAATATCGGACTTATCTCCTCACTCTGCGTCTATGCAAAGATAAACAATTTAGGCTTCATCGTGACACCTTATCGAAAGGTGAAGAACTCAAAGGTCGACATGGACAACAACGATGTCGTCTATATGACGGCTGAGGAAGAAGCTGATAAGATTATCGGACAAGGCAACGCTCCTCTCAATACAGACGGAACCTTTATCCGCGACACCGTAAAGTGCCGCCAGGATGCCGACTACCCTGTTGTGCCACCCTCAGAAGTTGACCTCATGGATGTCTCGCCTCAGCAGATTGCTTCTGTATCGGCTGCCCTGATTCCCTTCTTGGAGCATGACGACGGTCACCGCGCACTGATGGGATGTAACATGATGCGCCAGGCTGTGCCTTTGCTTCATAACGATGCTCCTATCGTAGGTACCGGACTGGAGAGACAGGTATGCGAAGACTCGCGTACACAGATTACCGCTGAGGGCCCGGGCGTGATTGAATATGTCGATGCCACCACCATACGCATCCTCTACGACCGCACTGAGGAAGAAGAATTCGTGAGCTTCGAGCCTGCACTGAAGGAATACAGGATTCCAAAGTTCCGCCGCACGAACCAGAACATGACCATCGACCTGCGTCCTATCTGCAGCAAAGGTCAACGCGTGGAAAAGGGCGACATCCTCACTGAGGGCTACGCAACTGCCGACGGCGAGCTCGCACTCGGCCGCAACCTGCTTGTAGCCTATATCCCTTGGAAAGGATACAACTATGAGGACGCCGTCGTCATTTCTGAGCGCATGGTGCGTGAGGATGTCCTTACCTCTGTGCATGTTGACGAATACTCGCTCGATGTCCGTGAGACCAAACGAGGCATGGAGGAATTCACTGCCGACATCCCCAACGTATCGGAGGAGGCCACCAAAGACCTTGACGACAACGGTATCATTCGCGTGGGTGCAAGAGTAGAACCGGGCGACATCCTCATTGGAAAGATATCACCTAAGGGCGAAAGCGACCCCTCACCCGAGGAGAAGCTGCTTCGCGCCATTTTCGGAGACAAGGCCGGCGACGTGAAGGACTCTTCACTCAAGGCCAACCCATCATTGAGCGGTGTTGTCATAGACAAGAAGCTCTTCTCGCGTGCCGTGAAGACTCGTGAGTCGAAACGTCAGGACAAGATCGCCCTTCAGAAAATAGACGAGGAGCACGAGGCAAAGTGCAACGACCTCAAAGATATCCTTGTGGACAAGCTCCTCACACTCACCGACGGTCTCACCTCAGAGGGCGTGAAGGACTACACAGGCGCAGAAATCATCACCAAGGGCAGCCGCTTCACGGCCGCAGCCTTGAAGAACTTGGAGTACGACGGCATTCAGTCGAACAGCTGGACGAGCGACGAGCACAAGAATCTGCTCATACAGAAGCTCATCATGAACTACATCCGCCGTTACAAGCTCCTCGATGCAGAGCTCAAGCGCAAGAAGTTCGCTATCTCCATCGGCGACGAACTGCCCTCAGGCATCCTTCAGATGGCCAAGGTCTATGTAGCCAAGAAGCGTAAGATTCAGGTTGGCGACAAGCTCGCCGGACGTCATGGCAACAAGGGTATCGTATCAAAAGTAGTGCGCATGGAGGACATGCCATTCCTTGAGGACGGCCGTCCTGTCGACCTCGTACTCAATCCTATGGGCGTGCCTTCGCGTATGAACTTAGGACAGATTTTCGAGGCCATCCTCGGTGCTGCCGGCAAGCGCCTCGGCGTGAAGTTCGCAACGCCTATCTTTGACGGTGCCAAGCTCGACGACCTGCAGAAGTGGACCGACAAGGCCGGTCTGCCTCGTCTCTGCTCCACCTACATCTATGATGGCGAGACAGGCGAGCGCTTCGACCAGCCAGCAACCATTGGTATCACCTACTTCCTTAAACTCGGGCACATGGTAGAGGACAAGATGCACGCACGTTCCATCGGCCCGTATTCTCTCATCACGCAGCAGCCCCTTGGCGGTAAGGCCCAGTTTGGAGGCCAGCGTTTCGGAGAGATGGAGGTCTGGGCTCTTGAGGGCTTCGGCGCCGCTCACGTGCTCCAGGAGATGCTGACTATCAAGTCCGATGATACCGTGGGCCGCAGCAAAGCCTACGAGGCTATTGTCAAGGGCGACCCGATGCCAACACCGGGCATCCCCGAGTCACTCAACGTGCTGCTCCACGAACTTCGTGGCCTTGGCTTGAGCGTGAAACTGGAATAATAAGCGAACCCCAAAATAGTAAAAGAACATGGCTTTTAAGAAAGATACAAAGGTAAAGAACAATTTCACCAAGATTACTATCGGACTCGCGTCGCCCGAGGAAATCCTGGAGAACTCGTACGGCGAGGTTACCAAACCTGAGACCATCAACTACCGCACCTACAAGCCCGAGCGCGACGGTCTGTTCTGCGAGCGCATCTTCGGCCCAACAAAGGACTACGAGTGCGCATGCGGCAAATACAAGCGCATTCGCTATAAGGGTATTGTCTGCGACCGCTGCGGTGTTGAGGTGACAGAAAAGAAGGTTCGCCGCGAACGCTCAGGCCACATCGAGCTCGTAGTGCCCGTTGCCCACATCTGGTACTTCCGCTCGCTCCCCAACAAGATTGGCTATCTGCTCGGACTCCCTACCAAGAAGCTCGACTCCATCATCTACTATGAGAAGTATGTAGTCATTCAGCCGGGAGCTCTTGAAGGTGCCAAAGACGCTGAGGGACTGGAATTGAATGGCTCTCACAAACTCGACCTGCTTTCAGAAGAGGAATACTTCGACATCATAGACAACAAGCTCGACTCCAACAACAGTCTGCTCGACGACTCCGATCCCAACAAGTTCATTGCCAAGATGGGTGCCGAGGCCGTCTACGACCTGCTTTGCGAACTGTCTGCAGAGGATGCCAACGGCATAAGCGGCCTCGACAAGCTCTCTTATGAACTCCGCGACCGTGCCAACAACGACTCGTCGCAACAGCGTAAGACAGAGGCTCTGAAGCGTCTGCAGGTGGTTGAAGCCTTCCGCTCTTCAAAGAAGGTGAACCGCCCGGAGTGGATGATTCTCAAGATTATACCTGTTATTCCGCCAGAGCTTCGCCCGCTGGTTCCCCTCGACGGAGGACGTTTTGCCACCTCTGACCTCAACGACCTCTACCGCCGCGTCATCATTCGCAACAACCGTCTGAAGAGGCTCATGGAAATCAAGGCTCCCGAAGTGATTCTGCGCAACGAAAAGCGTATGCTTCAGGAAGCCGTCGACTCTCTCTTTGACAACTCCCGCAAGTCGTCGGCTGTCAAGAGTGAGAGCAACCGCCCGCTGAAGTCACTCTCCGACTCACTCAAAGGCAAACAGGGCCGCTTCCGTCAGAACCTTCTTGGTAAGCGTGTTGACTACTCGGCCCGTTCGGTCATCGTGGTGGGCCCGGAGCTGAAGATGGGCGAGTGCGGTCTGCCGAAGTTGATGGCTGCCGAGCTCTACAAGCCATTCATCATCCGCAAACTCATCGAGCGCGGTATCGTGAAGACGGTGAAGAGTGCAAAGAAGATTGTCGACCGCCGCGAGCCCGTCATTTGGGACATTCTGGAGAACGTAATGAAGGGTCACCCCGTACTTCTCAACCGTGCCCCGACGCTCCACCGACTCAGTGTTTTGGCTTTCCAGCCCAAGCTCATAGAGGGAAAGGCCATCCAGCTCCACCCTCTGGCATGTACTCCGTTCAATGCGGATTTCGACGGCGACCAGATGGCCGTACACCTCCCGCTGAGCAACGAGGCTGTGCTCGAAGCACAGATTCTCATGCTCCAGAGCCATAACATTCTCAACCCTGCCAACGGAGCTCCTATCACCGTTCCCTCTCAGGACATGGTGCTCGGTCTCTACTACATCACGAAGGTGCGTCCCGGTGCCAAGGGCGAGGGTCTTACTTTCTATGGTCCCGAGGAGGCTATCATCGCCCACAACGAAGGCCGCTGCGACCTCCACGCTCAGGTGAAGTGCATTGTCGACGACCTCGAGAACGGCAAGCCCATCCGCCACATGGTGGAGACCACGGTCGGACGAATCGTCGTCAACCAGATTATCCCTGATGAGTTGGGATTCTTCAACGGCATCATCTCGAAGAAATCGCTGCGCACCCTCATCGCCGACGTTATCAAGGCTGTGGGTATGGCTCCGGCCTGCAAGTTCCTCGACGGAATCAAGAACCTCGGTTACCACATGTCTTATGTGGCTGGTCTCTCCTTCAACCTTGACGACATCATCGTCCCAGATGAGAAGCAGTCCATCGTACAGCGCGGTCATGACGAGGTCAACCAGATTACATCAAACTATGAAATGGGTTTCATCACCGACACAGAGCGCTACAACCAGGTCATCGATGCCTGGACTCACGTGAACAACGACCTGAAGACCGCCGTGATGAAGCACATGACCGAAGCCGACCAGGGCTTCAACGCAGTGTTCATGATGCTCGACTCCGGAGCCCGTGGTTCTGCTGACCAGATAGCCCAGCTCGCCGGTATGCGCGGACTGATGGCCAAGCCTCAGAAAGCCGGTGCCGAAGGCAACTCCATCATCGAGAATCCTATTCTGAGTAACCTGAAGGAAGGAATGTCGGTGCTCGAGTACTTCATCGCCTCTCACGGTGCCCGTAAGGGTCTTGCCGACACCGCTATGAAGACAGCCGATGCCGGATACCTCACCCGCCGACTGGTCGATGTCTCTCACGATGTCATCATCACAGAGGAGGACTGCGGCACGCTGCGCGGACTTGTCTGCACGGCTCTCAAGGATGGCGACGACGTTATCTCCACGCTCTATGAGCGCATCCTCGGCCGCGTATCAGTGCACGATGTCACCAATCCGCTCACGGGCGAGCTCATCGTGGCAGCCGGTGATGAAATTACCGAGGCCAAGGCTCAGGCCATTGAGGACTCGCCCATCGAGAGCGTCGAAATCCGTTCGGTGCTCACTTGCGAGAGCAAGAAGGGCGTGTGCGCAAAGTGCTACGGCCGCAACCTGGCCACAGCGCGCATGGTGCAGATTGGCGAAGCTGTCGGCGTCATTGCCGCACAAGCCATCGGCGAGCCTGGTACACAGCTTACGCTCCGTACCTTCCACAGTGGTGGTGTGGCTGAGAATGCCGCTGCCAACGCCAGCATCAAGGCAAAGAACGACTCCATCATCGAGTTCGACGAGCTCCGCACGGTGCCCTTCAAAGACGAGGAGGGCAAGGACTGCCAGATGGTGGTCAGCCACTTGACCGAAATCCGCTTCATCGACCCGAATACGAATATCGTACTCTCCACGATGAACGTACCTTACGGAAGCTCTCTCTATTTCAATGAGAAGGATACGGTCCACAAGGACGACCTCATCGCCAAGTGGGACCCGTTCAATGCCGTCATCGTGAGCGAGTATGCCGGTAAGCTGAAGTTCAATGATGTGGTCGAGGGCAGCACCTATCACGCTGAAACCGACGACACCACCGGTATGACCGAGCGCATCATCACAGAGTCGAAAGACAAGACAAAGGTACCTACGGTCGACGTGCTCGATGCTTCGGGCAATGTCCTGGGCACCTACAACTTCCCTGTGGGCGGCCATATCGTGGTGGAAGACGGACAGGAAATCGCCACCGGTACCACCCTTGTGCGTATTCCGCGTAATGTGGCCAGCGCCGGAGGTATCACGGGTGGTCTGCCTCGTGTGACCGAGCTCTTTGAGGCCCGCAACCCGCTGAACCCTGCTGTCGTGAGCGAAATCGACGGTGAGGTAACTATGGGCAAGATAAAGCGTGGTAACCGTGAGATTATCATCACCTCAAAGACGGGCGACCAGAAGAGCTATCTCGTACCGCTGAGCCGACAGATACTAGTGCAGGAGCACGACGCCGTGCGTGCCGGTACGCCGCTCTCCGACGGTGAGGTAACTCCGGGCGACATCCTTGCTATCAAGGGTCCCACAGCCGTACAGGAGTATATCGTCAACGAGGTTCAGGATGTCTACCGTCTTCAGGGTGTGAAGATCAACGACAAGCACTTCGAAATCATCGTTCGTCAGATGATGCGCAAGGTGCAAATCATCGATCCGGGCGATACCATCTTCCTCGAGCAGCAGCTCGTCGACAAGCTCGACTTTGCCGAGGAGAACGACCGCATCTGGGGAAAGAAGGTGGTTACCGATGCCGGTGACTCCGAGACGCTCAAGAAGGGACAGATTGTGAGTCTGCGCAAGCTGCGCGACGAGAACTCCAGTCTGAAGCGCCGCGACCTCAAGGTGGTTCAGGTGAGGGATGCCGTGCCTGCTACATCGACTCAGATTCTGCAGGGTATCACGCGCGCAGCTCTCGGAACAAAGAGCTTCATGAGTGCAGCCTCCTTCCAGGAGACCACGAAGGTGCTCAACGAGGCAGCTATCCGCGGTCGCGTCGACAACCTCGAAGGCATGAAGGAGAATGTCATCTGCGGACACCTCGTACCTGCCGGTACGGGTCTGCGCCAATGGGACAAGCTCATAGTGGGCTCTAAGGAAGAGTACGACCGCATGGAGGCCAACAGAAAGAATGTCATCGACTTCGCCGACCAGGAGGCCGAGCCGGCTGACGCGAAGAAGTAAGTCGCAACAACTTATACAGCTATTTTCAAGACGGGCAGTCCCTCAGAGGGCTGCCCGTCTTTTTCGTTGCATAGAGAAAGGAAAACGAATAAGGGACAAAGCCCTGACTTCGTCAATGCGTCACCCTAAATTAAAATGAATGATGCTGTTAATATTCTCATATAGGTAAGGGTTGACAGACATTCATATTCTTTTTGACCAAAACCAGCAAAATACTTGCTGTGATACAATGGCTGCGCCCTTTGTTGCTTCTCTGTTGTCGGCATGCTTCGAAGCAAGCTTCGGCAAGCCGACAACAGAGAAGCAACAGCCTTCGTGCCTAAGGCTTGCATCACAGCAAGAAAAACCGTAAAA
>Ga0256406_1004586_pt1 | contig 15627 bp, 17 predicted proteins | sample RumenRJG_03DNA_FD_185986 | JGI IMG/M metagenome (GOLD analysis project Ga0256406, IMG submission 185986) | Bovine rumen microbial communities from Lethbridge, Alberta, Canada - RJG_03 | ecosystem: Host-associated > Mammals > Digestive system > Stomach > Rumen | place: Canada: Alberta | collected... | reverse complement strand
GTGCGCGACATCTGCCTGGACGTCGCCGAGGGGGAGTACGTCACGATCCTGGGTCCCAGCGGATGCGGGAAGACCTCCCTGATCAAGGTCATATCCGGGATATGGAGGCCCACCGAGGGGAGGGTGCTCATCGACGGCCGCGACGTCACGGACGTCCCCCTGGAGGACAGGGACGTCGGCTATGTGTTCCAGAACATCGCGCTCTTCCCCAACATGACCAACAGGAAGAATGCCGAGTACGGGCCCAGGGTGCGCGGCGAGGACCCGGAAAAGAGAAAGGAGACGGCGGAGAAGTACCTGAAGCTGGTCGGCATGCTCGACCGCGCCGGCATGTTCCCGCAGGAGCTGTCCGGAGGGGAGAAGCAGAAGGTCGCGATAGCCCGCGCCCTCTCGTCCGGATCGAAGATAATCATGCTTGACGAGCCCCTCTCCGCCCTCGATGCCAGGGTCAGGATGGAGCTCAGGTACGAGATCCGCAGGATCGTCAAGGAACTGGGCATCACCATCCTCCACGTCACCCACGACCAGGAGGAGGCCATGTCGGTCTCCGACCGCATCGTGCTGATGAAGAGGGGCACGGTGCATGAGACGGGCAGCCCCCTGGAGATCTACAGGAACCCCAAGACGGTATTCGCCGCCTATTTCATCGGCGAGATAAACCTGCTCACGGGGGTCATCGAGAGCCGCACCATGAAAGGCTGGACGAAGGTCCGCCTGAGGGGCGGGAAAACTGTCAAAGCAGGACCCAGCAGCCTGCAGGAGGGCGAGGCCGCGGTTGTCGCGGTCCGCCCGGAGAACGTCTACACCACGGATGACGGGATCCGCGCCAAGGTGCAGGGGTCGGTGTTCATGGGGACCTACTGGAGGGTCAGGGTCAGGACCGAGACCGACGACAACGTCGAGTACAACCTGTCCGACAACCTGGACCCGCCGGCGGACGGGAGCATCGTGCGCGTCAGCTTCAACAAGGAGATGACCCAGGTGTTCCAGGTCCCGGAAGAGGGATTATCGGAGGCGATCAGCCTTGAGTGAAAGCAACAAAGCTCTATTGGATTGGTTCGGGAAGAGGAAGGAGAGCTCGGTCACGGAGGATGCCCGCGGCCATGCGCTCTCGATATGCGACTGCGCTTCGGACCTGAGGAACGTGCTCGACTGCATGGCCCGCGGGGACCCCGAAGGGGCAAGGAAGGGGATAGAGAGGCTGATCCTCGCCGAGGACGAGTCAGTCCGCGTGAGCGAGCGCCTCTGCGTCCGCATCAGCCGCGGGGAGATCGACCCCCGCGCCAGGATGGACCTGATTAGGTACGTGAGGAAGACCCAGACGATCGCCGGGCTTACCAAGGAAGGCGCCATCCGCGTGCAGCTGGCCCTGGAAACGGCCGCCGCGGTGCCGCAGGAGGTCTGGAAGGAGATCTCCGCCACGGTGTCCGAGCTCGCCGAGGAGGTTAGGTTCATCGCGGCCGCCATCGAAGCAGTCGACTCCGACCCCAAGGAGGCCAACCGCCAGGCCGAGGCAGTCAGCGACCAGGAAAGAGTGATAGACGGGATGTATTATTCATCCCTGAAGCACATATACCTGTCAGAGATGGACACGAGGGCGCTGCTCATCGTTTCCGGGCTCATCGAGTGCATCGAAGATGCTGCCGATGCCGGCAAGGACTGCGTCGACATCATACAGATTATGCTGGCTGCGAAAGGGATCTGAAATGGGGAAGATGTTCGGGACCAACGGGATACGCGGTATAGTCAACGAGGACATGAACGCGGCGCTCGCGCTGCAGATAGGCAAGGCCGTCGGCAAAGAGTTCCCGGGAAGGGTGGCCGTCGGCACCGATACCCGCCTCTCCGCCGATATGCTCACCGCGGCGGTCGCCTCCGGCCTGATGTCGGTCGGATGCGACGTGGACCTCCTCGGCATGCTCCCGACCCCGGCCATCCAATACTATGTGAAGAGCCATCAGGACATCAGCGCGGCGGTCATCGTCACCGCATCCCACAATCCCCCGGAGTTCAACGGGCTCAAGGTCATAGCCGGCGACGGGACCGAGGCATCGAAGGATGCCGAGAACGCCATAGAGGACCTCTACGGCACGGAGATCGAGGCCGTCCCCTGGGACGCCGTGGGCAAGACCAGGGAGGTGCCGGGAGCGGCCGAGGAGTACGTGGACGCCATTCTGTCCAGGGCCGACGTCAAGGCGATACAGGATGCCAAGCTGACCGTCGTCATCGACTGCGCCAACGGGGCGTCCTGCTTCACATCCCCCCTGCTCCTCAGGAAACTGGGCGTCAGGGCAGTCATGCTCAATGCCTCTCCCGACGGGACCTTCCCCGGGCATCCCTCTGAGCCCACCGCGGACAACCTGAAGGACCTCTGCAGGATGGTCCCGGAGGTCAAGGCGGACCTGGGCATAGCCCATGACGGCGATGCGGACAGGTGCGTCTTCGTGGACGGGAGCGGGAACTACGTTCCCGGGGACAAGACCCTGGCCGTACTGTCCAAATCAATGTGCCAGAGGAAGGAAGGCTCGGTCGTCGTGACTCCTGTGGCCACTTCCTCCGTCATCGAGGATGCCGTCGCTTCCGTCGGCGGCCGCGTCATCAGGACCGCCGTCGGATCGCCTGTCGTTGCCCGCAAGATGATGGAGGTCGGAGGGGTCATGGGCGGGGAGGAGAACGGAGGGCTGATCTTCCCGGACAACCAGTACTGCAGGGACGGCGCCATGGCCATAGTCCGCATGCTCGAGTGCATAATCAGGAACGGGCCGCTCAGCGGGCAGGTCGCTTCCCTTCCCACCTATTACACCGTCAAAGACAAGATCTCCTGCCCCAACCAGATGAAGAAGAAGCTCCTGAAGCACATGGCCGAGTACTCCCAGGACGAGCGCATCGACAAGACCGATGGAATCAAAGTGCTCTTCAGGGACGGCTGGGTCCTCATGAGGCCGTCCGGCACGGAGCCTATCTTCAGGATCTACGCCGAATCCAGGGACGAGGCCAAGGCCGCCGCCTATGCGGACAGGTACATGAAGGAAGCGGAGAAGTTCCTGTCGGAATCCGCGCCTGCCGGCCAGTCCCGCAGGAAGTGAAAAAGGTCCCAGGCTCAGCGCTTCAGGGATTTTCCGAGGACAGCGAGGCCTTCGTTGATGAGCCTCGCGCCGAGGATCGAGGTGATCCCGGACGGATCTGCAGGGGGGCAGATCTCCATGACGTCCATCCCGGCGAGCCTGTCGCCGATGATGTTTATGACCTTCCGCACGTCGTTGGGGGTGAGGCCGAACGGTTCCGGCGTGCCGGTCCCGGGAGCATAGGCCGGGTCTATGCCGTCTATGTCTATCGAGAGGTAGACCTTGTCCGCCTTGAAGCCGTCCAGTGCTTTCTTGACGGCCCATTCGATGCCGTGGTCGAAGACGTCGAAGGAGGTGATGTAAGGGACGACATCGTCCCTTTCGAGCTCCTCCCTCCCGATCGACCTGACGCCGACCGCGCAGCAGTTCTCGATGCCCAGGTGCTCGGAGGCCCTCCGGGTCACGCAGGCGTGGCTGTTCGGAGTGCCCATGTACTCGTCCCTGGAATCAAGGTGAGCGTCTATGGTCATCAGGGCGATGCTGTTCTTCTCGAACGACTGTATGACCGGCACGGTGGCGGAGTGCTCCCCGCCGATGACTATCGGGAACTTGCCGTCCCTTATGACCGGCCCGGCCGCGAACTTGACCTCCTCGAACATGTCCTCGGGGAGGATGAAATCGTCGCAGTTCCCGTAGTCGTTAACCCTCGGCTTCTCATCGCCGAGGCAGTAGAAAATCGTCTCCTCGAAGTTGTAGGAGGCGCGCCTCACGGCCGTAGGGGCCTCGCGGGCCCCGGCCTTGAAGGATGCGGTATGATCGTAGGGCACACCTATGATGACGGCATCGGCCTCGTTGTACTCGGCGTCCGAATCGGCATAGGTGAGCCCGTACGGCATGCCGGTCCCTCACATCAGCTTCATCCTGTCCATCGCCACGATGTACAGGATCTCAGCGCCGTCCGTGAGGACCGACTCATGGTCCGGGTTGATGGGCATGCTGAAGGTCTCGAAGGTCTCGAGGTCCATGATCTGGACTTCGTTGTTGGCCTCATCGATGGAGATGACCTGTCCCTTTCTCTTGTCGATGACAGGGACCTGCACCTTCGCGGAGACAGGCGCGTTGATGGACCTCTTCTGGCCGGTGAAGATATCGGTCGCCTCGATGCTTGCTTTGGCGGATCCGTGCTTTCCGGGCTTGGAGGTGGTGATGCTGATAATCTTGCAGGGGCAGTCATCGATGTTAACGTACCTTCCGATCTTGAGCTCACGGAGCTCTTTCATTTCCCACTCGGCCATAATCAAACCTTCTTATGATTCGTGTTTGCCTGATGCTCACTGTATTCTCTTGTTCTTCTCGCGCATGTATTGCGGTTCAGGAACGATATCGATATGGAACACGGCAATCGTGCCTTGGTAAGGCCTGAAAATATATAATGCGAACGGGTGCGCGCGAGGCATCCAGATGTCCGGTCATCCGGGCCTGAGCGAATAGACGGCATCGGCGAGCTCCCCTATCTGCGCAGGGCTGAGGCGCTCGATCCTCTCGTCCGCGAAGGGGATGTCGCCGGAGGACGAGATCATGCCGGCGGCCTTCAGCGACGTGCCGATCTTCTTCCTCCTGTGCTCGAAGCAGACATCGACGACACGGAAGAACGTCTTCTCGTCCGCGACCTCGAAGTCCGCCTTCCTGGGTCTTATCGAGACGATGCAGGAGTCCACTTTGGGGCGGGGGTTGAAGCGGCTGCTGGGGACGTTCTCCAGCATCCTGCATTCGGCGCGGTAGGCGAGGTTCACGGTGAGGCGGGAGTAGTCCACGGATCCCGTCTCGGCCACCATGCGCTCCGCGAACTCCTTCTGCACCATCACCACGGCAATCCTGAAGTCATGTTCCAGGAGCTTGAAGATGATGGGCGTGGAAACGCTGTACGGGAGATTGCTGACGAAAACATCGAACTCCGGGAAAGGAACCTTGACGGCGTCTCCGCGGATGAGCGTGATCCTGTCGCCGTAGGTCTTCTCGATGTAATCGGCGAGGTTATCGTCCAGCTCGATGCAGGTGAGGCTGTCGGTCTTCTCCGCCAGGCGCTGGGTCAGTATGCCGAGGCCCGGGCCGACCTCCAGGACCCGGTCGTGGGGGCCGATGCAGGCATACTCCACATGCCTGTCGGCGATCCTCCCGTCGGTCAGGAAGTTCTGCCCGCGGGATTTGCTGGGCCTAACCCCTGTCTCTCTTATGAGACGCCCCGTCTCGGTCATTTCTGCGAGTTCTGCACGAAAAGATAGCGACGTCTCTCAGGGTCCTCGATCTCGAGCACGATCCTGGCGACGACAGGCTTCTCGGGTTTGAAGGACTGGACCTTCTGGTACTCGGAGAGCCTGGAGGAGAGGTCCTCGTATCCCTTGAAGCTGCCCCTGGGGCTCTCGCGCTCGGCGAGGATGGCGTTCATGGTCTTCTTGCCGAGCCCGGGAAGCTCCTCGAGGAGGTGCTTCTTGAGCGAGATGGGGCCGGCCTCGTTGTAGAAGCGGATGAACCTGGCCTCATTGTTCTTCACGATGTCCGCAACGGCGTACTCTATCTCGGACGCCGCCATGTTGGGCAGCTCTGTGAAGGAGATCCTCCTCTTCACATGGTCGATGGTGTCCCTCTTCGAGGCCTCTTTGCCGATGTACACGCGGTCGCCGATGTTGATGACAGCGTTGTCCTTCGGGACGAGCTCGAAAAGCTTGAAATCGGTGTCTCCGAGAGCGAAGGCCACGCGCTGCTCGCGCCTGTCCCTGCCTCCGGCTATCGTTCCGATGTCCAATATATACGCGTAATCTTCCATTGAAGCACCCCCTGAAGAATTCAGTAGTAGGGTTCGACGGTCTTCAGGACCTGGTCGATCATATCCGCGTCGAGGGGGCGGGGGAGGTGCTCTTTCGAGCACAGCGCCCTGACGTCGGACGGGTACTTCGGGAGGATGTCGACGATCTTCATGGCAAGGGGCTCATTGCCCTTGATGAAGTCGAGCTCCAGGAGTTTGCCGAAGAGCTCGTCGGCCTGATCCTTGGAGATGTGGCACAGTTCGGCCTGAGAGAGGGCGTTCTTCTGCATAGGGAGGAGTTCCCTCTTCTCATTCTCAGCAGTGAGCATATCCCTTACTTCAGCAAGCGAAACTATCTTTCCGTCCATCCACATCACCTGTAATCAAAGGAGAAAATGTTTTTGCGGACCCGTCAGCGGATTCACTGAACGGTCCTGACGAGATGCTCCGGCCTGGAGACGACGGTCTTGGTTTTCCCGCCGACCTTCACGGAGACCTCGTACGCGGATCCCCTGGAGCCGATGACGACTCCGGTGAGCCCCTGGAACCTGGAGTGGGGCATGCCCTTGTGGATGGAGGGGTCGATGACGATGTTGACCTTCTCTCCGTTCTCGAAAGTCTGGAATCCCCTGGTGATGGGGGAGAGTCCCCTGGACCTGGGCTTCTTCTGGAGAAGCTGGCGGGTCTTGGACCTGAATCCTCTGGATCTCTGCATGTGATCTGCCTCTGATATTTTTCGGATCTGCGCCGATGGATTGACCTAATCCTATCTGAGCAACCCTAGATAGGACTGCGCTATCTGCTCCCTGTTTATTAACCTTTCTTCTATTATTCTTAATAAAGGGAAAGACGGCGGGGGCCCGGGCCGCTCAGTAGTCTATGTCGATGACGTCCAGGAGGTCCACCGTCAGCTTGGCGCCGACCAGTTCCGACAGGTTCGGGTCGGTCCTCCCCCCGTCACCGGAGACGAATTCCTTCACGTAGGTCCCCGACTGCGTCTTCAGCTCCAGGTCGAAGCCCTCATCGGTGAAGTTGTCGGCCTTCAGCCAGTAGATCCTGCGGTTCCTCACCAGGTCGGCGCGGCGGTGCTCGACCCTCACGGGAGTGCGCTGTGCCAGATCCACGTCTTTGAACGAGGAGACCACCTGCATGACCTTCTCCCGGTCATAGGGACCGTCGGAGACCACTTTGGCGCGGTAGGTCTTGTCGGGGTCGGACCCCTTGTACTCCGCCACTTCCGCCCTGGGGACGAAATGCAGGCCGTGATACTGTGCCAGTATGCTTTCGTTGGCCCTTCTCTCCAGTTCGTCCAGGTCGATGTTCCTGCGCTTCGGCTGGGAGATCTCGAGGACGAACGGCCTCCCGGTCCCGAGCATGCGGGCATCGATGTCCTCCCTGCCCATGCCGTGGAAGAAATCCTCCTTCCCTCCGGCCATCTCCAGGGCTATGCGGCCGATCTCCTCCTGCACGGAGGTCTGGTACATCTTGCCGGAACCGTGGCAGCGGGGGCATCCCTTCCCGTGGCAGACGCGGCAGGGCCATCTCGTCTGGGGGATCTCGCGGCTGTACTTGTTGTAACGTCCGGCGATGAACAGCGGGGCGCAGTCGAGGGTGACGTCGGCGAAGCGGGTGTCGATGCAGGCGACGACCTCCGGTTCCTTGAACTCCACGCGGCGGTTGATCATCGGGAGCGCGGCCTTGCCGATCTCCCTGTTGAGCTCGGTCTTGAGGGGCTCGGCGGTCTCGGAGAGGCCGAGTTTCTCCGTCAGCTCCTTCTCGCGCTTGACCTGCCCCGGGTCGACCCTGCAGCCGACCAGGAAGTTCTCCGACTGGACGGTGTTGACCTTCTCGGCCACAGCCTCGGCGAACCTGGGCACCATATCGAAGATGTCCTCGCACAGGGGGCAGATGTCCGCCTTCCCATAGCGCTCGCCCTTCTCCTCCAGGGCGGCGCGCAGCATGCGCCCGCGCTCCTCGTCGGTGAGCCTCTCGCCCAGCTTGGCGAACTGCCTTCCTATGCAGTGGTCGCAGAGGCCCATCTTTGCGAGCTCGCGTGCTTTGCCGATGTTCTCTTCCACCCATTCCTCGGTCAAGCTATCGCCTCAGATGTCGAAGCCCATCTCCGCTATGCGGAGCCTGGGGCGCTGCGATTCGAGATAGTGGTACACCGTGGAATGCTCGCTCCCGTGCAGGAGCATATCGACCGCGGTCTTGGCGACCGGGAGCGATATGGAATTGCCGATCAGCGACACGGTGTTGCCGTAGACGCTCATGTAGACGTCCGCCAGCTCCTCGATGAGCTCTCTGGTGCGGCCGTTGCGCCCGATGAGCCTCCCGCGGGCGCGCTCGACCTGGGACTGCCTGTCGCCGACGGCCTCCTTGATGTCGATGGTCTGCAGGAACATGTCGTCGTCATCGAGGATCTTGGCGGCCTTGTCCGGATTGAACCCCCTGGCCACGGCGCGGATGACGTCGAGGATCTTCAGGGCGTTGATGGGCTCCACGCCCTCGGCCTCGTCGTGGATGATGACCTCTCCCTCGGTGTCCACGTCTATCTTTATGCCGGTCCTCTCCTCGAGCATCCTCTTGGACGCTCCTCCTTTCCCCACGAGCGCGCCGACGCGTTCCGCGGGGATCCTGATCTCCCTCATTCGTCTTCCTCCTCGTCCCCGCCGTCTTTCTCCTGTTCGGCGGCGGCCTCGTCGCATTCTTTCTCGATCTCTTCGGCGGGCATGACATCCGCCCCTCTGGAGGCGAAGAACCTGTTGATGTTGGCGATGTCGCGGCGCAGGAGGTCCTTTGCGTTGAACCAGTCGGCGGTCATCGCCTGCCCGACGTCGATGACGACCGGCTCGCCGTCCCTCATGAGTATGTTGTATTCGCTCAGGTCCCCGTGGACCAGCCCGGCGTCCGCCCATCCGCCGACAATGAAGTCCACCACGTCCCCGTAGGTCCCGTCGGGGTCGTCGAGCTCGGCGTTCCTGAGCTGCGGGCAGGCGCCCGTCTCGTCGCCGATGTACTCCATGAGGAGGCAGTTCTGCTGGCAGGTTATCGGTTCCGGCACGGGGAGCTCCGCCTCCCAGTACCTCTCGAGGTTCTTGAACTCCTTGGACGCCCATGCGTAGATGAACTTCCAGCGGTTCCCCGTGGTCCCCCTGAACCTGGGGTCGCCCTCGATGTACCTGGACACCTTCTTGAACGTGGACGTGGAGGTCCTGTAGATCTTGAGGGCGACGGGAGCGCCCTCGGCATCGGTGGAGTAGAACACGTTGCCCTCCTTGCCGGTGGAGATGGGGTAGTGGACCTTGTCCAGCAGCCCCTTCTTCATGAAGCCGTAGATCGTCATCAGGGTCTTCCTGTCGAAGACCTCGGCCTCAGTCTGGCGCTCGTCGCCGGTGCGGTCGGTCTTGAGGGCATCTATGCGCTTCTCGAGGTAGGCGTACTCCTCTTCGTAGGATTCCTTCATCCGGTAACCTCCTCCACGCCGGCCCGCGGATGCGGGCTCAGAATATGTCCAGGTTCTTCGGGATCTTGTTCCTCTTGCTGAGGTTGACCGCCTGGGTCTTGGTGTACCTGAACCTGACGTCGCATTTGGTGGGCTCGAAATCCCAGACGGACACGATCAGCAGGTCCCCCTCGCGGATCCACATCCTCTTCTTGATCTTGCCGGGGATGCGCCCTACGCGGGACTGGCCGTCCTCGCACATGACCTTTATTTTGCTTGCCCCGAGGAGCTGGTCGGCGATGCCGAACATCTCCCCTTCTTTGATATTGGGGAGGCGGACGCGGGTCACGTCCTCTTCCGTCGATTCGAAGGGTCCTTCTGCCATTTTATCATCCAGCCATGAGAAGCCCTGCTTATTAAGTGTTGCCTTTGATGTTTATAGAATAATAAGAAAGGACGGGACCAGGGTCCTGCGCCGGGAGCTGGCCTGAGAACCCCCAAATATTTTTAAATCGAGTCTATCATGGGACAGGCACTGCTCCAGTAGTGTAGCGGCCAATCATCCGGCCCTTTCGAGGCCGGGACTCGGGTTCGAATCCCGCCTGGAGCACCATAAATTCTGCATCATGCTGTTTCGATCGCGGTCCCTGCCGTCCCGATCGGTCCGCGCCTCCCGGTTCGGCGGGAGCGTTCCTGTAATCGGTCCTGGAGGATATCCAGAGGGCCGTCCCGGTCATGAGGATGCCTCCGAAGATGTAGACCGCCACGCAGGCGATTATCAGCGCATGGAACGAGACGGTGCATACCGCGGCGTATGCCGCCAGTTTCGCGACGCCCCAGATCAGGACGAGCCTGGACGACATCTTGGAGCGCCTCAGGACCTGCAGCATGCAGGAGCCCAGTTTCCTCAGGCCGTCGAAGGGGATGAAGATGCAGAACATCCTGAGGACCCAGACCATCTCGTCCCTGTGCTCCGCCATCGACGGCTCCGTGGTGAATATCCCGATCAGCGGCTCCGCCAGGATGAAAACCGCCGCGGACAGGGCGACCGTGACGGCCGCGGAGATCCTAGCCGAATACGAGAGGCCCAGCTTCATCTTGGGTATGTCCCCCTGGCCTATCGCTGCCGAGCACACGGGGATCATCGCCGCGCCGATCGCCTCGGAGACGGCGGCTATGAGGGTGCAATACCTGAACGGGACGTTGTACATCATGACGGCGACGGTCCCGCCGGCGATGATGATGAACACCCTCTGGATTATGTTGGTAACGCTGGTGACAGTGGCCTCCGTCGTCCTCGGCCCGGCGATCCCCATGAGCTCGGACATCGACGCCCTGTCCGGGCGGTATCCCCTGAACGATATCCTGACGTTCATCGACCCGTCCATGTACCAGTACAGGCCGATCAGGGTCGAGGCGAGGGCCCCGATCGATGTCGCCCATCCTGCCCCGGAGATCCCCATGTACGCCCAGTAGATGAGCGCGGGGTCTAGGACCATGTTGAGCCCGGCCGACACCGTCAGGATGATTATCGACCTCTTCCCGGCGCCCTCCGAGCGGAGCAGCCCGGAGACCACGCCGTTCATGATGATGGCGCCGGCGAGGGCGATGAACGGGAAGGCGTATTCCCTGCATCCCTCGCGGACATCGTCCGCTCCCATGAACGATATTATCGGATCGAGGAGGACCCAGACGATCAGGGCGGTCGCCGCCGAGGAGATAAGTCCCAGCACGATTGCGTTCTCGGCGAGCGCGGAAGCGCGGCGCATGTCGTCCTTCCCGATGCGGAAGGAGATGCATGCCGATGCCCCCACGCCGAGTCCCACCCCCACCCCGGCGATGAGCCAGTACACGGGGGCCATCATCGAGAGAGCGGACAGGTCGCTGTCGCCGAGCCCGGAGGCCCAGGCGGTGTCGACGAAGAGGTTCACCTGGATGACCAGATAGGAGAACAGCAGCGCCCAGGCGAGCGAGCGGATCGCCTTCTTCGGCTCTCCCAGCATCCTCCTCAGCTCTGCTCCGTCCATGCCCCGGCCTATCAGGTTCTTTTTAAATAGATTGGCAGGGCGGGAAGCATCTCCGCGGGCGTCCCCCGGGGTCCGGGAAGCGCCGGATCCCAACAATCAAAGATTAAATAACAAATCATATTGACTGCTTTTCCATGTCAGAGAACAGGGGCGCGAAGGAATTCACGCCCAATGTCTGGTCGAGATATGCTATCCTCACCGCCTCCATGCTCATCATCATGGGAGCGGCGGCGGTGGCCCCCGCGCTGAACGGGATCGAGGAGGAGTTCTGGGCAGGCAAACTGCTCACCTCCTTCGTCGTGACGCTTCCCGCGCTGGCCGTCGCCTGCTTCGGGTTCCCCATGGGGACCATGGCCGATAAGCTGGGCATGAGGTTCACCCTCATCCTCTCGCTTATTATCTTCACTGTGTTCGGGATCGCTGGGTATTTCGCGACCTCGATCGGCATGCTCCTGGCCATGAGGTTCATGGTGGGAGTGGGGATCGCCGGCATAGCTACGGCGGACAACGCCCTCATCGGCATGTACTATTCCGGCCCGGAGAGGGCGAAGGTGATCACCCAGCAGGCCGTCTTCATGGGCCTGGGCGTCATCGTCCTCGAGATGCTCGGAGGGTTCCTGGCGGACATCGACTGGAAGTCGCCGTTCCTCGTCTACGCGATCGGAGTCCCCATCCTGCTCTTCGCCTTCCTCGGAATCTACAACGTCTCCGGCAGCGGCCGCGCAGGCCCCTCGGATGCGCCCGAAAGGGACATACCCAGGAGGAAGGCTAGGATCGCCCTCTGCTACATCTCGATATTCTCCGCGATGTTCTGCCTTTACGTGGTGACCGTCAACATGTCCGACTATCTCGTTGACATGGGCGAGAGCATGGCCCTGTGCGGCACCATACTGGCTCTTCTGGGGGCCATGAACTCCGTCGTGCCGATGGCGCTGAACAGGGCAGGCATCAGGCTTCCCCTGTGGAAGGCCGCGGGCGCAGCGTTCATCCTCTATGCGGCCGGGATGTTCCTGCTGATCCCGTCGGAACTTGTTCTGGCGATCATCGCGGTGGTGCTCGTCGGCATAGGGATGGGCATCATAGTGCCGTGCCTCGTGGGCTCCATCTCCTCCCTTGCCGTGCGCGGGAAGGAAGGGAAGGTCCTCGGCGCCTATTCTGTCTTCATGAACCTGGGACAGTTCGTCTCGGCCATCGTCGTAGGCACCATCATCGATGCGGCGGGGTTCGACGATGCCTTCCTGATCGTCGGGATCGCGATGGCCGTGCTCGCGGTCGTCCTGTCGGCGGCCGTCAGGACGGCGTTCTCGGACAGGCCTCAGCGCTCTGCCGAGTGAAACTAAAAAACAGGGTTCTGGCGGGCCTTCCGGCCTTCCGGCCCTCAGGAATTTCCGAGGCTGCTCATTATCGCCTTGCGGCAGGCGCTGCTCTCGGATGCGACCTCCGTGACGTTGTCCTTGGTGATCCTGCGGACCATCGGCAGTTCGGGCTCTTTGAGCATGGCCTCCATGAGCCCGGGGTCCGGGTATCTGGTGTATGCTTTCAGGTCATCTCTGTTCCAATGGTCGATGAGGTCGTAGACCCCTTCGATCCCGGTGTCGTAGAACTGCTCGACGAGGACTGCCCCGGCGAGGCTGCTCTCCGAGATGACCGATACGTTGGCGCCGTGGACGGCGAACTCCGATCCGTTGTAGGCGATGGCCAGGCCCCCGCCGTCCTTCACCAGGTCGAGCGCCTGGTAATCTATGGTCTCCCCGCCGATGTAAGCGGTGCCGTCCATGTCGATCTGGGTCGTTTTCCTGATGTCGAGAAGGGCGTACGCCTTCTCGTTGGCCCCGACGGCCGGCATCTCGCTTATCATATCGTACGCCGAGGTTCCCTGGAGGCGCCTCACGAACACATCGTCCAGGGCCTCCACCATGTCGACCTCGTCCTTCGAGAGCGTCATCGGGACGTTGAGCCGGTACCGGGTGGTGGGGAGGGGCAGGTCCGCGATCTCCGCCGCTATCTTCCTGAGCATGCTCCTCTCGTCCCAGGACATGTCCGATGCGGCGCTGTCCAGCTCCAGCTGGGTGCATCCCACAGATTCCCTGGCCAGCCCGGTGAGGCTGCAGAGGGCGTCCGCTGCGTGGCTGTACATGCACGAGTCGTAGAACGACGGCAGGACATCGCGGAAATAGCTGACGACCTGCGGGGCGTCGGCCATGAGCTTCATGTTTTCCGAGTAGAACTTTTCGGCCTGGTAATCTGAGGCGCCGAAGGCCACCAGGAACGGGGCGACCATCCGGATGGCGTCGGCGCTGTGCCCGACGTCCGTCCTGTTGAGGACGTAGGAGGTGATGTTGTCGTACCTGTCGATCAGGTCGTACAGCCTCTCTCCTCTGGGTATGAAGTGCCCGCAGAGCATCCTGGCACAGTCGTTCCTGACCAGGAACCCCTGGGGCTCGCATATCAGCTGCTTGTCGTGCACCAGGCCCATGTCCTGCATCGGGTTGATCTCGTCAGGCATCTCCGACCGCCCCGTCGACCTCCTCTGTGAGGTCGTAAGGCCCGTCCAGGACCTTCCCGTCCCTGACCAGCCTCTTGTCCTTCATCTTCACGGTGCCGTCGGCGAAGAGCTTTATCGTCTCGGTTATCAGCGGCAGCTCGCGCTTCGCCCCGTTCTCGCGTATCTTGCGGAAGAGCGGCTCGTCCGTGCCCTCTTCGGCGCGGATCTGCTCCAGGGTCCTGTCCTTCAGCTTCTCATGCATATCGTCCCAGAGGCCGTCCCAGCCCTCTCCCCTGATGGGGAAGCGGCAGTAGGTGATGGCCGCCCCGCGGTCATGCTCGCTGGTGCAGATGTGCATCATGGCGCCCTGTTCCCGCGCATCGGACGCGATCAGCTGCCAGATGACGTCCTGCCAGGTCCCTTTGGGGCCGTCGGGCAGGGCAGGGTGCAGGTTCAGCATGTCGTACGCATCGCAGGTGGCGTCGTCCATCCACAGCATGTACCCGGCGAGGATGCCCAGGTCCATCCCGTACTTCCCGGTGCTCTCCCTCAGCACCTTCCCGTACTCGTTCCCCCAGGCCTTCTCGTCCCTTTCCCTGAGGTCGGGCATGAACTTCTTCCAGGAGGCGGTGACCAATGGTATCCCGTACGATCTGACCTCCTCGAAGAACAGCTCCCTCTGGTCCTTCTTGGGATTATCTTCCTCGGTGTTGTCCCAGTTGCAGAATACGAACGAGATCTCCGCATCGAGGTAGCCGCTACCGATAGCCTGCTCCACCGATCTCAGGAGGTTGCGGGACCCGGGGCCCCGGCCGGTGGAGAACCATCCCAGTTTCAACATCGCCACCCAATCTCCCCGCGGGTATATAGAAAGGCGCGCCCGAATGGCTTTCCTGTCATACATCGAAGAGGACGGTGGCCTCGCAGGCATCGGGATCGATATCCATCATGTGGAACGTCACCGCCTTGATCTCGGTGCGTATGCGCATGCGGGACCGGTCAAGGGGCTCGCCCGAGCAGTCGCAGGAGATGCTGAGGCCGTCTCCGCTGACGCGCACCGAGAAACCGCACAGTATCAGGCCGTCGCAGTCCTCCAGGAACAGCAGCTCCGACAGGAACGAGTACAGGGCGTCCTCCGGGTCCTCGCCCGAGACCTCCACATGCCTGGCCTCCAGCCGCCTGACGCCGGAGAGGTCGACCATCTGGTCGAACATCCCGTAGGCGAGGTTCGCATAGCATTCCCCCATGTCATTCCCGCGGGCGCGTATCATGAGGTCGGCCGTGTGATCGAGGACCTCGTACCTCTGCATGCCGTACGCATCGCCCAGGAGATAGATATCTGTGTCCATCGGTGCGGAATACGTGGTATCGGCAGTGCAAAACCGCTGTAAAGCGCAATTCGGTCTCTGCATTCCGCAGCGGAATCCCTGGAATCCAGGTAATATTTAATAAGAAGTCCCGTCAATCGCGGTAGCATGAGAATAACAATCGTCGGATGCGGCTCCATCGGCTCCAGGCTGGCCAAGGCCGCTGACGAAATGGAAGAGGTCAAGAGGATCTACCTCGTCGACATCAGGAAGGACATCGCCGATAATCTGGCGGCAGGGCTGAAGAAGGCAATCGTGGTAGATTCCGTTGAGGATGAGCTCTACCACTGCGACCTGGTCATTGAGGCATCGTCCCAGAGCGCTGCCAGGCAGATCGCCCCGGTCGTGGCCGCAAGGGGAGTGGACATCATGATCATGTCCGTCGGGTCTCTCGTCGACGATGAGTACAGGGCCGCGCTGTTCCAGAACGCCAGG
>Ga0256406_1004584_pt1 | contig 15628 bp, 12 predicted proteins | sample RumenRJG_03DNA_FD_185986 | JGI IMG/M metagenome (GOLD analysis project Ga0256406, IMG submission 185986) | Bovine rumen microbial communities from Lethbridge, Alberta, Canada - RJG_03 | ecosystem: Host-associated > Mammals > Digestive system > Stomach > Rumen | place: Canada: Alberta | collected... | reverse complement strand
GTGACGATGGCATTGCCATCAGCGTCAACGGCCAATCCGTAGTCGCTCCACCACGACGGTGTGCGGTAGTCGTTGACCAGGATGCCCGGGTCGGCAAACTGCTTCACGCCGTTGGCATTGAGCAGCTGCAGGTAGGTGTGTACGCCACGGAAGTCCCATACGGAATCGTTGACCTGACGTGAATCCCAAATCTTGTAACTGATCCAGGTCTTGCCGTCTGACGTGCGCACGGCCTTGGGGGAACAACCATAGTAGTCGCCCTGGTTGGCTGCGTTGAAAAACAGCTTGGGCGAGTTGCCGGTGTTCCACTGTGCACTTGCGGTGCTGAAGCATCCGAGTGCCAGGAGTACTAAAGAGGTAAACTTTTTCATAAGCTTGTGGTTAGAATTGAAATGAAGGATATGTTATCTTGAAAAATAATATGTATTCGGATGAGCGTGGCTTAGTGCTTGATGACAACCTTGCGTGTCAGCTGATGGTCAGTCACGAGGTAGAGTCCGTCTTGCTGCGGTTTGTTGCCGACGCTGGTGCCGTTGAGTGTAGTGAAGGTGGGATGAGACGATGCGGTGGCCGACGGGTGGTCGATGTCCAGCGAGACGTCGGCATTGCTCAGGCTGAAGTACACCTCGGCCGAGTCGGTGGAGAATGTCTGTTGAGACAACAGTTTGGCGGAGCCGTTCTGGTCGATCTGATGGAGCGAGAAGTAGCCGTTGCCTGCCGACCCGCTGATGCCGTTGTGGCCTGTGTCGTGCAGCACGAGCCTGTAGCAGTCGTCCACATCGAGAGCAAACACATGCTGATAGCGGTGACGCTTGTCTGTATAAGGTCCGCCATGCTCCACCACGTCGCCCGTTGAGTTGTAGAGTGTCCAGGTGGTCTCCTCCGGCTTGTTGTCGGTCACGATGCTCAGTCTGACGGCCCACCGCGCACTGGTTGCATTGTCGAGCGCGACGCTCACGGGCAATGAGGCTGCCTCGGTGCCGTTGAGCTCGGTCAGGCTGATGCTCACTTGGTTATTGCCATCTTGTGCGAGGCTGAAATCGGTAAACGGCTGTGTGCGTACGGTGTCGATGCACAATGGTGGCAGAGCGCCCTGCCAGGCTGTGGTCTGGATGCTGCCATTGATATTGACCGTGATGTTTGCCGACCTGAGGGTGTCGGCACCGGTGTTACGGAAGGGAATGACGGCGGAGAAGCGAGGACTGCAGATGCGTGCCGGTGTGTCCAGCACACGCAGGATCTTGGCATTGCTCACCGTTCCGGATGGCCGTGGTACATATTGTGTGGCCAGCACGTCGTGGGTGTTGGCATCCTGCACGAAGACCACGATGCCCAACTGACGGTCGTCCTCGTAGCCGCTCACGGTCCACTGATAGTGATAGCTGTAGGTGGAGTCGGGGAGAAGCGTGACGGGCAGTGACTGTCCGTCACCGTCGGGCAACATCTTGCGCATGACATAGAGCCAGTGGTTCTCACCGTTGGATGTCGACTGTGCGTACTTCACATACTCCTCAACGGCGGCCACGTAGAGACGGAGCGACCGGCCACTGAGATTGGTCATTGGCTTGACGCTGGCCGCTACGCCGAGCACACCGTCGTGGAGCGTGGCGGTGGACTGCAGGTCGAGTGTGGCAGCATCGCGGGCGCAGATGTTGATGCACGTGTCGAGGTCGGCGTCGGTGGAGACGCGCTGGCCGTTGAAGAGAAGCGTCGGCACGCTGGTGATGTCGTAGTAGTTCATGCGGCTGATCACGTCGCTGGTGTTGGCCAGATAGATCTTGTCGGCACCGTCGGGATAGTTGCCGTGATAGGTGAGAGCCACCACGTCGCCCAGACGGCTCCACACGGTGTGCTCGAACTTGGGTGCGAAGGCGGCACACGGACCGCAGCCCTGGTTGGTAAACTCCTCCATGAGCACCAGACGGCGGCCTTGCGGCGTGATGCCCCTGATATGGTCAGCAGCGTTGTCGGCCAGTGTCGTCAGACCGGTCAACAGCATTGAGCAGATGATGATGTCTCTCTTTATTGTGTGCATGATGATGATACTATTTGATGATGACCTTCTTGGCTTTTCCTGCTTTGCTGACGATGCGCAGACCTTGGCTCTCGGGGTTGACACGGCGGCCCTGCAGGTCGTAGACGGTTACTTCACCCTTACCGGTGGTGGTACTTGCGTTTTTGATGCCTAAGGTGATGTCGGCGTTGGAGAGGTGGAAGTTGACATCGTAGACCGAACCCGTGTAGTCGCCTTGGACCACACGCTTCTTCGAACCGTTGGCATTGAGCTGATAGAGCATGAAGTAGCCGTTGCCCTTAGCGCCTTTGATGCCGTTGCCACCTGCGTCGAGAAACTCCAGCTGGTAGCAGTCGTCTTGTTTCAGCTGAAGGTTCTCTGTGTAGAAATGGCGTGACTGGGAGTAGGGACCGCCCGTCTGCACGACGTCACCTTCTGAGTTGTAGAGCTTCCACGACGTTTCCTCTGGTGCGTTGTCGGTATAGATGCGCAGTTGTACGCCACCTGTCACCTGCGTTGCATTGTGCAGCGTCTTTGTGATATGGTTGGAGGTGGCATCGGTGTCATTGATATTGGAGAACCACATGTCAACGCTGTTGTTGTCGCTGAAAGCGAACGTGGTGAAATTGTCAAATGAGAGCGTGTCTTTTTCCAGATAGTTCAGCTGGCCGGACCAGGGATATTGCTTTACGGTGCCGTTGATGTCTACGTTGAGCACAGCAGAGGTGAGGGGCTGCTGACCCGAGTTGCGGAAGATGGCCTTGCCGGAGTAGTCAGGGATGCAGATGTTGTCAGGCGTCTCGTCCACGTGCAGCAAGGAGAGGCTGTTGACCTCTTGAGGCTTGCGAGGTGCATAACCCGTGGCGAGAATCTCTCCGGTCTTGATGTTTTGTACAAAAGCCACGACGGCCAGTTGCTTGGTGTCGTTGACGCCACTGATGGTCCACGTTGTGCTGTAGTCGTATTGACCGCCTGCAGCCACATCGCCCATGTTGATGCCCTCACCACCGCTAAGCAGTTGCCGGCAGGTGTAGTTCTGTTCGGTCTCACCGTTGGGGAAGGCAGATGCAAACGTGGCATGCTCTTCAATGGCTGCCACGAACAACCGGAGGCTGTCGCCACCGATGGCTGCGTCGGGTTTTACGTGGGCAGTGACGTTCAGCCGTCCATCGTTGACCGTGAAGGCGGTGGTCACATTCATCGTCACCGGGTCGCTGGCACAGACATTGATCATGTTGTTGAGCGATGTGACGTTGGGTGTGCTCTCGAGTTTGTAGCCATTGATGACAGTCGTTGGCACGGAGTTGATGCCATAGTAGTTGATGCGGGCATCCATGTTGGCCTTCTGCGAAGTGTAGACATCATCCTCGTTGTCTGGAAAACCTACGTGGTATTTCACGGCAATCACCTCACCGATGCGGTCGTCCAGCACGGCGTCGAGGGTCGGACTGTAACTGGCACAAGGACTGCAACCGTCGTTGGTGAATTCTTCAATCAGCACAAGACGGCGCTGGGCGAACATTGAAAGGCTGCTTGCGGCCAACAACAAAAGGAGTAGCGTTTTCTTCATTCTCTTACAATTATGATTTTCAATCGTTGTGGGGATTGTTGATGTTGTTTATCCTTACACCTTGATTTCATCATCGATTTCGTCATCCAATCCTCAGCATGTTATTTTTCGTTTACGATTGCAAAAGTAAATAATTGAAAGTAAACCATTGACTAATCGTGATGGTTTTATATAACAATTCATAAAATGATAAAAAGTTGTTCTAAATTATAGCTTCTTTGGTTTAAGTGCTAACAGTTTGTAATGCCAGACGAACGCAATGAATCAATCTTTAATTGGTAATCAGAAGGCCATCGATTAGGCAATAACAAAAAAAATGATTAATTTTGTGGCAACGTTGTTGAGACGGCACATTAAGGTAAAGGGTACTTCATGAAGAAAATTATCTATATACTCATCTTGTTTCTGCTATGGAACGGTATTGCCGTTATGGCTATCCAGCCAAAGAGCAACAACACGTTCTACAAAGCCCTGCGGTATTATGAGGCAGAGAGCTTCCCTGAGGCCATGAACCTGTTCACACAGACGCTGTCGGAGGCAGAAAAGAATCATGACGACCTCACCGCTGAGCGGTGTATTGGTTATATCTCGAACATCTATTTTAACTACGGCGACTACAACCGCAACCTTCATTACTTGTTGAAAGGCTACAATATGGCCAAGGAAAACGGACATGATGAGCTTGCTGCCAGTTTTGTGTCGAATATTGTGACGTGCTATTGCAAGCTCGGTGAACTGAAGAAGGCACAGCAGTACTACAAGATAGCTTTGGAAAGTGAGAAAGACAATACCGGTGGTGAGCGAATTACGTATTTCCTCATCTATAATAAAGCACGCATCCAACTCTTGGCAGGCAAGCCGGATGAGGCTTTGAGGTATCATAACGAAGCCTTGACGTATGCCAGAAAGAAACGGATGAAACCCGTGTTTGTGCTCTATCAGCTTAGTGAGATAGGCAATATCTATCTGAGGACAGGCCGCTACGACCAAGCCCTTGTCTATGGGAAGCGGTGTGAACAGATGGCTAAGCGCGTAAAGAGCCAGGAACTGCTGGCCAATGCTTACGAGATGTTGGCTGACAGCTATCAGGCGATGGGTGACACGATGCGGAGCAAGACCTATAACCAGCTCTACAGCAGCACGTGCGATTCGGTGTATAACTTTCACAGACTCTCATCGGCTTCCACGCAGCTGTTCCAATATGAGAATCAGAAGAATGACGAGCATATCAATTCGCTCAACGGCATCATCAATGCCCAGCTGTACGTGATTGTCCTTTCGGTGGTGTTGCTTGTGGTGCTACTCGTCTTCATTATTGTGGTGGGCCGCAAGAACCGTAAGTTGTCGGAAGCACAGAAACTGCTCGTTGAGAAAAACCATTATCTGGAAAAGGCTGAGCAGGACAGCAAACGACTGCTTGAGAAATACGTTGACAATGACAACGACCAACAACGTACCACCAAGACGGGAACCACGCAGACCTCTGTCAATTTGGATGACCGGCAGAAGGACATACTGCTTGGCAAGGTAATGAAGGTGATGGATGACGTGGACGTCATCTCCAACTCCGACTTCAATCTGAACAAGCTGGCGGAGATGGTGGGGTCGAACACCCGTTATGTGTCGTGGGTGATCAATGAGACGTATGGACGTAACTTCAAGACCATTCTCAATGAGAACCGTATCAGAGAGGCCGCACGCAAGCTGCTCGACAAAGAGACGTTTGGCAGTCAGACCATTCAGGCTATCTTTGAAAGTGTGGGCTACAACAACGCCATGAGCTTCAACCGGGCCTTCAAAAAGGTGATAGGAATGACGCCATCTGAATATGTGAGGATCAAACAGACAGAGACCGATAAAGAACCGGTGGGGGAGTGATGGTCGTCTTAAAGTAAACAAGTGTGTGATTAAACTGAAAACAAAAACTTATTAATGATATATGAGTAATCTGTGGCGGAGTTTCTTCGGCTTTACGGATGACGAAGACTCCAATGAGACTTACGAGCACGCCGTTCAGCGTGCCAAGCATTTGGTAGAAGAAGAGAATTACGAGGATGCTTGCCGCATACTGCGTTATGCCGAGCGTTATCAGCACGCTGAAGCAATGTATTTGCTGGCATGGTGCTATTGGAAAGGACAGGGCGTGGTGGAAGATGCCGGAAAGGCTGTCAGACTGTGGAAGAAATCGGCAGGCATGGGCTTTGCGCCGGCGGTAAAGCGTTGTGAGGAGATAAAGGATTTTATGGCGACACTATGAGAATGATGATAAGACAACGGTTGTTGATGTGTTTGATGATGATGGTGTGCATCGGTACGCTTGGGACTTATGCACAGAAGAAAGTGCAATCGGAGAAGGCTACGCCCAGGACTTTTCTCTATCGTGTCTATCTTCACGATAAACATGGTACTCCCTATACGTTGGACAAACCTCAGCGCTACCTCTCTCCGCGGGCCATCTTACGCAGACAGCGGCAGGGCATAGCCATTGACTCTACCGACCTGCCCGTGTCGCCGGCTTATGTCGACGCGTTGCGGCGACACGGATTGCGGGTGATGGGGACCAGCAGGTGGCGCAATACGGTGATGGTGGCATCGCAGACGGATGACGTGGCCGAAAGGCTGCGCACCCTGGCCTTTGTGGACAGTTGCATGCGGTTGTATGTATCACCAGAGGTAGCAGAGAATCCCGAACGGCCGAGTGTGGCTCCGGGCATCATGCCCGATTCGCTGGCCGAAGGACGTTATGGCGATGGGTATCAACAGATCAATCAACTGGGTGGCATCGCTTTGCACGAAGCGGGTTTTCGCGGAAAGGGCATGCGGATTGCAATCCTCGACGCGGGTTTTAAGAATGTAGACAGAATACCTGCGTTTCGCAATGTAAAAATCGTGGCTACGAAAGACTTTGCGCCACGTCGAACAAGCGATATCTTCAAAGAACACTATCATGGGACAATGGTGTTGTCGGTCATGGCGATGAACCATCCTGACACCATCATCGGTACGGCACCCGAGGCAGAATATGTGCTGATACGTACTGAGGACATTCCAACGGAGACAAGAGCCGAGGAGGACTCGTGGACGATGGGTGCCGAATATGCTGACTCTATCGGCGTGGATGTCATCAACTCGTCGTTGGGCTACCACCAGTGGGACGGCGACTCGACGAGCATACGCCTGCGTGACCTTAATGGCAAGACGGCGTTCATCTCACAGACGGCGGCGATGATTGCCAGTAAGGGTATGGTGCTCTGCAACAGCATGGGCAACGACGGCACCTCGTCATGGCATAAGATGAATGTACCATCCGACGCTACTGGTATCCTGTCGGTAGGGGCGGTGGATGAGACCGGTACGATTGCGCCGTTTTCCAGTCTGGGACCCACCCAGGACGGACGGGTGAAGCCCGATGCCTGTGCCATGGGGCTGAAAGCGTATGTGGTGAATGGTGAAGGAAACCTGACCACCGCCAACGGCACGTCGTTCGCCTCGCCTATACTCTGTGGCATGGTGGCTTGTCTGTGGCAGGCCCGTCCTGAACTGACGGCCAAGCAGATTATTGATCTTGTGAGGCGGAGTGGCGACCGATGGAACTGGCCCGACAGTGTGTATGGCTATGGCATTCCCAGTTTTTCCAAGGCCATGCATAAGTAAATGAGCGCTTGAAAGGTGTATTATTATGGGAGAAGTCCAGAAGTTCAGAAGTCCAGAAGTTCAGAAGTTCGGGAGTTCGGGAGTTCAGTCATTACGATAATGGTTTTATTATCAAATACTTATACATTTGACTGAACTTCTGTACTTCCGAACTTCTGAACTTCCCGACTTCTGTACTTCCGAACTTCTTGACTTCTGTACTTCCTCAATTTTGATACACCCTTTAAAAATAAATGGTTTGATATAAACGAGTGAAGCCTGCTTCCTTCTCGGAAACAGGCTTCTATGTTTGTTTGGAATAAGTTTTGTGTTGTATTAAGCCTCGGCTTTCTTAGTCTTTTCAGCGTAAGCCTCGGGGCTGAGCACAGACACTGTGCTCTTGTTGCGGGCACCCTTGTGGAAGTATACCACGCCGTCTGTCAAAGCATACAGCGTATCATCCTTGCCCTGAGCAACGTTCTCACCAGCGAAATGCTTGTTGCCACGCTGACGGACGATGATGTTGCCGGCGACAATCTTCTGTCCACCCCAAATCTTAACACCTAAACGTTGAGCTGCTGATTCACGACCGTTCTTAGAACTGGTCTGTCCTTTCTTATGAGCCATAAATATTACCTCCTCTTTTAAGCGTTAATGGATTTAACTTCAACCTCAGTGAAGTGAGTGCGATGACCATTCTTCACACGGTAGTCCTTACGGCGCTTCATCTTGAACACCACTACCTTCTCGCCCTTCACGAGCGGATTCACCACTTCGGCTACTACTTTGGCTCCCTCTACGGTGGGGGCGCCGACGGTTACTGCTCCTTCATTGTCAACGAGCAGTACACGATCAAACTCAACAGTCTTGCCTGCCTCAGCGTCCTTCATGTGATGAACGAAGAGCTTCTTACCAGCCTCGGCCTTGAACTGCTGACCGTTAATCTCTACGATTGCGTACATTTTATTAATTTATAAACGGGTTTTTCCGCAAGGCGGATGACCTTAATCATCACTTATACGTGCCTCCACGGACTATAATCGGCTGCAAAATTACTAAATCTTTATGACATAGCTTTTGTGCCGCTCCTTTAATTTTGAAATTTTAGGATTATTTATGGTTGCCGCTTTGATTTCGCAGCATCGTTACTGCCTTTTGAAATTAATTCTTAAAGGAGTGGATGGGCGCTGGAATACGTCCGCCACGGTTCACGAACAATGCGCTGGAGAACTTGTTGACGGGCATGATGGGCGCACGGCCGAGCAGTCCACCCCATTCGATGGTATCGCCGACCTCTTTACCGATGACGGGTATGATGCGCACGGCGGTTGTCTTCTGGTTGATCATGCCAATGGCTGTTTCGTCAGCAATGATTCCGGCAATGGTGGTAGCCGGGGTGTCGCCAGGGATGGCAATCATATCGAGACCGACGGAGCAGACGCAGGTCATAGCTTCCAGTTTCTCGATGGTCAGTGCACCGGCCTCGACTGCATCGATCATGCCCTGATCCTCACTGACGGGGATGAACGCGCCTGACAGACCGCCCACATACGAGCTGGCCATGATGCCGCCTTTTTTCACCTGGTCATTGAGCAAGGCCAAGGCTGCGGTAGTGCCGGGGGCACCAGGCTGTTCCACACCGATGCATTTGAGGATGTCGGCCACTGAGTCGCCGATGGCAGGTGTGGGAGCCAGTGAAAGGTCGATGATGCCAAAGGGGACATTGAGACGCCGGCTGGCTTCCTGTGCCACGAACTGTCCCACGCGGGTAATCTTGAAGGCCGTCTGCTTGATGGTCTCGCAGAGCTTCTCGAAATTGGCCGTCGCGTTTTCATCGATCTGGTCAATCTTCACCTGACGGTCCATCTGCTCAAGTGCATATTTCACGACACCCGGACCAGACACGCCAACGTTGATGATGGCGTCGGCCTCACTCACACCATGGAAGGCACCGGCCATGAAGGGGTTGTCGTCGGGTGCATTGCAGAACACCACTAACTTGGCCGGACCGATGCACCATTTATCCTTGGTGGCTTCGGCTGCATCCTTTACGATGTCGCCCATCAGTCTGACTGCATCCATGTTGATGCCTGTCTTTGTGGAACCAACATTGACGCTTGAACACAGCACGTCGGTGGTGGCCAGCGCCGTAGGAATGGAGCGGATGAGAAGCTCGTCGCTGTGTGTCATGCCCTTGCTTACGATGGCGGAGAAACCACCGAGGAAGTTGACGCCAATCTCTTTGGCTGCCTTGTCAAGGGTCTGTGCGATGCGCACATAGTCGCCGATGGTGTGGCAGCATGCCGAGCCCACCAGTGATACAGGTGTAACGCTGACTCGCTTGTGCACAATAGGAATGCCAATCTCGCGGGAGATGCTTTCACCGGTCTTCACCAAATCCTTGGCGAGTGTGGTGATCTTGGTGTATATCTTGTCGCAGGTTGCGTCAAGACTGCTGTCGGCACAGTCGAGCAGACTGATACCCATTGTGATGGTTCTTACATCGAGGTTCTCCTCCTCAACCATACGGTTGGTTTCGAGTACTTCTGAAGCCGTTATCATGTTGAAGTTCCTTTCTTAATCCTTTTGAATGAATGTCGATGACCGTTAGAATGGAAGTCGAAGGTCGGTGCACCGTTTAGATGCGGTGCATCTTGTTGAAGATCTCCTCCAACTGTATCTTCACCTGTACGCCAATGTTCTTACCGATCTCTTCGAGGTCGGTGCTGATGGCGTCGAAGGTTGCCGTCGTCTGGGTCAAGTCCACAATCATAATCATGTTGAAGTATCCGTCAACGATGGTCTGAGTGATGTTGAGAATGTTAATCTGGTGCTTGGCCAGATAGGTACATACGGTTGCGATGATGCCTACGTTGTCCTTACCTACAACGGTGATGATGGCTCTTGTCATGGTGTTGTTCATTGTCGGATAATCTGTCGTTTAGAGGTTATCGAGATTGATTTGTTCCTCGGTAGCCTTATGTTTCTTTTCAGTTTTCTTCTCGCTCTTGGCTTTCTGCTCGTCGGCCGCACCCTGTTGCTGTTCAGCAGGCTTGCTGATAGGTTCGCCGTTCTCATCCAGGATGACCTCTTCGTCGGAGATGATTCTTGTGCTGTCGGTGCGTAAGGTGTCGTGCTTGACGGGTGCAACGTAGCTCTGGCATACGTACATATCCTGAGTGATGCCGTCCTCATCGGTCGGTTTGCGGAAGTGACCATGATATTTCTTAAACGCCGGGTCGGCCAGCAGGGCATTCATGAAGTAGCCGGTGATAGGCAGTGCGGTTCGTGAACCCTGTCCCAAGGCTCCCGTTCTGAAGTGGATACTTCGGTACTCGCCACCTACCCATGCGCCGACGACGAGGTTGGGCGAGACACACTCAAACCATGCGTCGGAGTGATTGTTGGACGTACCTGTCTTTCCGCCGAAGTCGGTGTCACGGTAGTTGCCCACGTAGCCCCAAAGGCTCTGACTGGTGCCGCCGGGCTCTCTCATGCCACCCATCAGCATCTGCTGCATGAGGAAAGCACTCTTGTAGGGGATGACTTGTTCTGACTGACTCTTGTCGGCATATACTTCATTGCCATCTTTGTCGACGATGCGTGTGACGAGCACGGGCTCGTGGTGCATACCATTGTTGGCGACGGTACAGTAGGCATTGGTCAGCTCCAACAATCGTACGTCGCTTGAACCGAGTGCCAATGAAGGCTCGTCGTCGAGCGGACTCTTGATACCCATGGCCTGTGCAGTGGCGATGATGCGCTTGATGCCCATCTCTTGCCCAAGGCGCACGGCGATGGAGTTGATACTCTTGGCAAAGGCACTTTTCAGAGGCATGGAGTCGCCTGAGAACGTGCCGCTGGCATTGCCTGGCGTCCATGTCACCATCTCGTTTTTCTTCTTGTCGAAGACCTGCATGGAGATGTATTCGTCACGACGTTTGTCACAAGGTGTGAGACCTTGGTTCATGGCTTCCGTGTAGACAAAGAGCTTGAAGGTGGAACCTGGCTGACGCTCGGCAGTCACCTTGTCGTATTTCCATGACTTAAAGTCGATGTCACCGACCCAGGCCTTCACGGCGCCTGTCTGTGGCTCCATGGCAACCATGGCGCAGTGCATGAACGACACCATGTACTTGATGGAGTCTTCCGACGTCATCTCTTTGGTGATGGTGCCCTTGTCGTAGTCGAAGAGCTTAACGGGATGCACCCACTCCTTATAGTAATAACGTATGGAGTCGGGGTCGTTGGCGTATTTGGCCTGCAGTGCTTTGTAGAACGGTTGCCGCTCGGCAATCTGGTCGATGAATCCGGGTATCTCGTTACCGTTCTCGTCACGCCATGGAGCCATGCGCATCCAGTTCTTTGACTGGTTGCGGTAGATGCCCCAGTGGTTGTTGAAGTTCTGCTGCACCTGCTTCATCTGCTTCATGGCTGCCTGTTCGGCATATTTCTGCATGCGCGTGTCGAGCGTAGTGTAAATCTTCAAACCTGAGCTGTAGAGGTCGTAACCGTTCTCCTCGCACCAGTCCTTGAGGTAGTCGGCTATGGCCTCGCGGAAGTACATGGCCTGTCCGTCATAGTTCTCTTCCACCTTGAAGTGGAGTTCGATGGGCAGTTGCTGCAGGGAGTCGCAGGCTGCACGCGAGAGGTCTCCGTGTGCGTACATATTGGTCAGCACGACGTTACGGCGCCGCTTGCTGTTCTCAGGATTGGTCTTGGGGTTGTACATTGTTGTGGCCTTGAGCATACCCACAAGCACGGCGCAGTCTTGTGTGGACAGACTGTCAGGGGTTGTTCCGAAATAGGTCTTCGAAGCGGTCTTGATGCCATAAGCGTTGTTGCCGAAGTCCACCGTGTTGGCATACATCGTGATGATGTCGCGCTTGTTGTATACGGTCTCCAGCTTGGTGGCAATGATCCACTCCTTGCTCTTGACGATAAGGATCTTCAGGCCGGGAATCTTACCAAGTAGTCCGGTGCTGTACTGTGAGCGCACGCGGAACATGTTCTTCGCCAGCTGCTGTGAGATGGTGGAGGCACCACGGCCGTCATGGCGCAGCACAGCGTCCTTGATGGAGGCAAAAATGCCCACCACGTCGACAGCCATACCACGTGGACGTTTGTAGTAGCGCTCATCCTCGGTATCGATAAGTGCTTTGAAGAAGTCGGGATTGATTTGATCGTATTTCACCGGTGTGCGGTTCTCATTGAAATATTTGCCAATGAGCACGCCGTCGGCGCTGTAGATCTCGGAAGCCTGGTTGGTAGGCGGATCTAGGATACCTGAGAAATAACCTGGACTCTTACCGAAGAGCCAGAGGAAGTTGATGTCGACAGCTCCAAGGTAAATGAGGATGAATACAAAGAAAGAAACGATGCCGATGAGGGTCTTTGTGTACCAGGCGCGACCCTTGTACAATCCCTTATACCAAGGCCAGAAGCCACGCACTTTGCGCCAGCACCAACCGAGGAAGGCTTTGATTTTTTTCATTTTATCAGTATAAGCTAATAATTGCGGAACGTAGTTCCTGACAATGCGTTATATGTTGCAAAATTATGAAATAACGGGGTTATTTCAGTGTATCGTCTATATATTTTAAGATTTCTTTAATGTTGATTGGCGAGAACCATTTGATGGACGCGTCTTTCTTAAACCATGTGAGCTGTTTGCGCATATACCTGCGTGTGTTTGATTGTATCTCCCTTATGGCTTCGTCACGGGTGATGAGACCGTCGAGGTAATCGAACATCTCTTTGTATCCCACCGTGTTGAGTGCGTTGCAGTCACGATGGGGATAAGCTTTGAGCGCTTCCTGCTCCAGTCCCTCATCCATCATCTGCATCACGCGTGCGTTGATACGTTCGTACATCTCTTCTCTTGGCCGGTTGAGGCCAATTTTCAGAATACGGAACGGACGTTGCTTGGATGTATTGGTACGAAAAGAGGTATAGGTGCGGCCTGTAGAGTGACAAATCTCCAAGGCGTGCACCACGCGTCGGGGGTTGTTCCGGTCAACGATGGCCCAGTGTTGCGGATCGAGACGATGGAGCTCTTCCACCAAAGCGGGAAGACCCTCGTCTGCCAGCCGTTGCTTCATCATGGTTCGTGTCTGCTCGTCGACCGTAGGAATGTCATCGATGCCCTTACATACTGCGTCGATATACATCATGCTGCCTCCGGAGAGTAAGGCCGTGGGGTGGGGCGTGCCATCTTCAGAGCCATCGAACAGACGGCTGAGCAAAGCCAGGCAGTCTTCTTCGTAAAGAGAGGCGCTGTAGTAGTCGGTGATGTGATGGTTGCCTACGAAATAGTGTCTGACCATTGCCGTCTGCTCCTGGGTCGGGGCAGCCGTGCCTATGGGCAGCTCGGCAAAGATCTGCCGTGAGTCGGCATTGATGACAGGGGTGTGTAGATGTTGCGCAATGGCCAGTGCCGTATCAGTCTTGCCGACTCCTGTAGGTCCGAGGAGCACAATCAACGTTTTATCGGTACTGGCCATTGGCGCTGTGAGTGAATAGTTCGTTGTATGATTATCTGATGATACCACGCTTTGAGCTGCTGACGAAGTCAATGATATATTGCACTTCGGGTGTTACTTGCAGTTCGCTTTTGATCTTCTTGATACCGTCGGCCAGGATGCCCTCGCTGTAGAGCGTGCGGTAGGCGTTGTGAATGAGTTCGATGAGCTCGTTGCTGAAGCCGTGCCGGCGCAGTCCCACAAGGTTGATGCCTGCGTAGCGTGTGGGCTCCTTACCGGCAATAATATAAGGTGGGATGTCCTGGCTGAAGCGGCAACCACCTTGTATCATGACATATCCACCGATGTGACAGAACTGATGGCAGAGCACGGTGGCAGAGATGATGGCATTGTCGTCGATGGTCACTTCACCGGCGAACTTTGTAGAGTTGCCGATGATGCAACGGCTGCCTAGCACGCAGTCGTGGGCAAGGTGCATGTTCTCCATGAGGAGGTTGTGGTCGCCTACAACGGTCTTGCCCTTGGAGGCTGTGCCGCGTGAGATGGTGACGTTCTCGCGGATGCTGTTGAAGTCACCGATCACGCAGACCGTGTCTTCGCCTTTGAACTTCAGATCCTGGGGCTTGGTTGCAATGCTGGCACCCGGGAATATCTCATTGTTATTGCCTATCCGTGCACCATAGTTGATGGTCACGCTGTTCTGCAGTACGTTGTTGTCACCCATCACCGTGTTGCGGTCTATATAGCAGAAGGGGCCTATGACATTGTTGTCTCCCAATTTGGCTTCTGGGTGAACGTATGCTAATGGACTTATTTGATTCATTGCTTATGCTTCTATTCTTTGTTTTTAATGATCTGTGCGGTAAAGGTGGCTTCTGATACCACGTTGTCGCCCACAAACATGTAGCCTTTCATAGAGCTGATGCCGTGGCGTACGGGACCGAGCAGTTCGACACGGAACAGCAGGGTGTCTCCTGGCACTACCTTGCGGCGGAACTTCACGTCGTCAATCTTGAGGAAATAGGTGGACCACTTCTCGGGCTCCTCCAGTTGGCTCAGCACGAGCAGACCTCCGCATTGTGCCATGGCCTCTATCTGCAGCACACCCGGCATGACGGGCTCTTCGGGGAAGTGACCTTGGAAGAAGGGCTCGTTGGCCGTCACGTTCTTCACGCCCACAATGGTTGTGGCACCCATAGCCACCACCTTGTCAACCAACTGCATGGGGTAGCGGTGAGGCAGCAACTGGCGGATGCGGACGTTGTCCATCAGCGGCTTGTCGTTGGGATCATAGATAGGAGCCTGCACCTCGTGTTTGCGTATCTCGCGGCGCATCTGGCGTGCGAACTTATTGTTGATAGAGTGTCCGGGTCTGGTGGCAATGATACGTCCCTTGATGGGTTTGCCGATGAGGGCCATGTCGCCGATGATGTCGAGCAGCTTGTGGCGTGTGCACTCGTTGTCCCATTGCAGCGGGCGGTGCTGGATGTAACCGATTTTTGTGGCATCGATATGTGGCACGTGGAGCAGGTCGGCGAGCTTGTCGAGCTTGTCCTGCTCCACCTGACGCTCATAGATGACAATGGCATTGTCGAGGTCGCCACCTTTGATGAGGTTGGCTTCGAGCAAGGGCACTACGTCGCGTACGAAGACAAACGTACGGGCTGGGGCAATCTCTGTGGCGTAGTTGCTGATGTTGTCGAGGGTGGCAAACTGTGAGCTGATGAACTTTGAGTTGAATGAACACATGGCCGTGATGGAGAAGTCCTCATCTGGCAGAATGGTGATGATGGAACCGTTCTCTTCGTCGCGTACCTCAATCTTCTTGCGGATGATGTAGTAATCCTTGGGTGCGTTTTGCTTGACAATTCCCACGCTCATGATTTTCTTGACGTAGGCATCTGCGGCACCGTCGAGAATGGGGAACTC
>Ga0256406_1004583_pt1 | contig 15631 bp, 15 predicted proteins | sample RumenRJG_03DNA_FD_185986 | JGI IMG/M metagenome (GOLD analysis project Ga0256406, IMG submission 185986) | Bovine rumen microbial communities from Lethbridge, Alberta, Canada - RJG_03 | ecosystem: Host-associated > Mammals > Digestive system > Stomach > Rumen | place: Canada: Alberta | collected... | reverse complement strand
ATTATCACAAATAAATTCAATTTATATATTTATTAAAAAATGTTATGTTGTCATTTTTGAGGGGCTTTTTATCGTCTGAAACTCAAATATAGTGTAACTTTTGAACTCTCTTCACATTTTAGATATAAAGTGAAGAGATATTTAGGCGAAGAAGTAGTGATAGAGCACAATAGCGGTCGAATATATGCAAAGAGTTATTCCAATCAAAAATGTTGATGAAATAAATTTAATCAAAGATTATTACAGGAAAAAAGGTGAACTCAATTACCTTTTAATGTTCACCCTGTCAATAAATACGGGGATAGATTTAAGCAGGTTATTACGCCTTAAAGTAAAAGAGGTTAAGGGCAAAGACTATTTCGAATGCGATTCAAGAAAGCTTGTGCCTTTGACAGACGAATTAAAAGAACTTATTAAACAAAACACCAAAGGCCGTAAGGGGGCAGATTGGCTTTTTGTAAATAAGAACGGCAATAAATACGATAGAATTTGGATTTTTCATAAGTTCAAGGTTGCATGTAAGGAGTTGGGTTTGAGCGAAAAGTATTCTGTTGCATCTTGGCGCAGAACCTTTGCATATCACTATTACGAAAGATATAAAGATTTGTCGTATTTAATGTGGCGCTTTAACCAAATCTCTCCGCAGGTAACGCTTAAATACATAGACGAAGACGAGAACATGAATTTCAGATTCAGAGAAGGAGTGTGCCTGTAATGCCTGAAGTATCCGTAATCATTCCTTTATACAACACCAATAGATTTACTTTGAGTGTATCGGTAATTTTTGAAAATGTTATTCGGCAGCTAAACAGGGGGGAACATGAGTAATTTGCTCTTTTTTAAAGATTTAGATTCTCATTATGAAATATGTTTATGCGGGATAAGATTGAGTCTGAGGCATAAAAGCAGACTCCATTATAAACCTGCGCAAAACACCGGTATTGATAAAAATTCGGGAAGAAACCCCGGAATCATTGTTTCGCTGACAAGTTTTCCTGCAAGAATTAATATGGTTCATGAAACCATTGATACTTTATTAGAACAAACACTAAAACCCGATAAAATCGTTTTATGGTTGACAAAGAACCAATTTCCGAATGGAGATAAAGATTTACCGTCAAATCTTTTAAGGCAAAAAAAGTTTGGCTTAGAAATTGAATATTATGAAGAAAATATTAAATCTTATACCAAGTTATTACCCTCGCTTCAGAAATATCCAAACGACATAATAATTACCGTAGATGATGATGCATATTATTTGCCGAACCTTGTTGAGTCCTTATATAAGGCATATTTAAACAACCAAAAAAATATTTATACAAGGCGTTCTGTCAAATTAGAATTTAAGGATAACAAAATTTCGCCTGTTTCACCAAGGAAGTACGGCTATAAGCATTTGCCAAATGCAAGCTATCTGAATCAGCTAATGGGTTGCAGCGGAGTTCTGTATCCGCCGCACAGTTTATACAAAGATATTACTAATACCGAAATTATAAAAGAAACTGTCCCGACACATGATGATGTATATTTCTGGGCCATGGCACTTTTAAATCATACAAAAATTCAAGTAGTAGGCGGCTTTGATGAAGATTTATATTTCATAGAAGAAGCTCAGGCTTTTAGTTTGAAAAATATAAATAAGAAAGGACAAAGCGGAATATCATTAGAAGATGCCGCACAAACAATGATAAACAAATATCCGCAAATACTAAAGGTATTAAAAGAAGAACAACAACAAAAACAATCATAAGGATAAAGAAATGAAAATTCTGGCTCATAGAGGTTATTGGAAAAAAGAAGATGAAAAAAATACAAAAGCTGCATTTGAAAGAGCTTTTGATAACGGTTTCGGAATAGAAACTGATTTAAGGGATATTAAAGGAACTATTGTCATTTCTCACAATATGCCAAAAGGCGACGAAATGACTTTTGAAGAACTTTTGCAACTGTCAGACGGCAGGAATTTACCATTAGCATTAAATATTAAAGCTGACGGACAGGCTGAGGAAATCAAAAGGTTATTAAATAAATACAACTACACAAATTATTTTACATTTGATATGAGTATCCCCGATATGGTTGTAGAACTTGAAACAGGTTTAAAAGTGTTTACAGGAATTAGCGATATTGTGCCTAACCCTATTATGTTTGAAAAGGCAAAAGGTGTTTGGCTTGACAGTTTTAATTCTGATTGGTTCGGGGAAAAAGAAATCAAAGATATTTTAAATAAAGGCAAAGAGGTTTGCATAGTTTCACCGGATTTACATAAAAGAGAATACAAAAAAGTTTGGGAAAGGTACAAAAGCTTAAAAAGGATAATGGTATGCACGGATTATCCGCAAGAGGCAGAGGAGTTTTTCAATGACTAAGATAAAAGCAGTTATTTTTGATATGGATGGTGTTTTGATTGAGGCTAAAGATTGGCATTATGAGGCTTTAAATCAAGCGTTAGAATTGTTCGGATATAAGATTTCAAGATATGACCATCTTGTTACTTTTGATGGTTTGCCGACAAGAAAGAAATTAGAAATGCTTTCAATAGAAAAAGGATTACCGAAAGGGTTGCACAAGTTTATCAATCACATGAAACAGATTTATACAATGGAACATGTTTATATGAAATGCAAGCCGAGATTTAATCATCAATATGCACTTGCAAGATTAAAAAATGAGGGCTACGGACTGGCGCTTGCGTCAAATTCAGTCAGAGTAACCATTGATATGATGATGGAGAAAGCAGATTTGCAGAAGTATTTGGATTTTACATTGTCAAATCAAGATGTAACAAAATCAAAACCCGATCCTGAAATTTATGTTACCGCAATAAAAAGGTTTGGCTATAAACCTGAAGAATGCCTTGTTGTAGAAGATAATCCGAACGGTGTCAAAGCGGCATTAGGCAGCGGAGCAAACCTTTTAAAAGTTGAAACCGTAGATGATGTTACATACCAAAATATTAAAAACAGAATAAATGAGATTGAAAGCGGAGTAAAATCTGTTGCATTGGCAGGAGGGGTAAGATAATGAATATATTAATATTAATGGCTGGAAGCGCCGAAGATTTTGAAGAAAAAGGCTATTCTTATCCGAAATACCTCATTGAAGTCCAAAATAAACCGATTATCCAAAGAACCATTGAGGCTCTTGAAAATGTCGGGGATAAAATCACCTGTATTATTCGCAAAAAAGATCAAGAAAAATATTTTTTAGGCGACACATTAAAAATTTTATGTCCTAAATGCAAGATTATAGAAGTAGCAGGGAACACCAAAGGGGCAGTTTGCACGGCATTATTTGCGATTGATACCATAAACAATTCGGAAGAATTGCTGATTTTAAACGGCGACCAACTTATAAAAGCAGATATTGCACCTGCAATAGAAGATTTTAGAAAAAGAAAACTTGACGGTGGAATAGTAACAATAAAAGCTGTTCACCCAAAATACAGTTCCGTTTTGCTTGATGAAAACGGTTATGTAATTCAAACGAGCGAAAAGCGCCCGATTTCAGATATTGCATCAACAGGCTGCTGCTATTACAAAAAAGGTTCTGATTTTGTAAATTCGGCATTCGCAGTTATTGAAAAAGATGTCAATACTCAAGGAATGTATTACATAAGTTCGACATTCAACGAAATGATATTAAATAACCGCAAAATCGGAATTTATGAAATTCCGAAAAAGGATTATATTTCATTTTCAACGTATCAGATGTATGAAAACTATTTGGCACACAGGAGAGGTTAGGAATACTTTTTATGAATGAATTATTAGTACGAATACTGACAGGGTTTATGCCATTAAAAAAGTGGCGCAGAGCTTTTAGAGCAAAATATATTCCCGCAAAGACAGTAACAAACTCTGATTTGGCAAATAGTTTAAACTTGGAAAATAATAATCATATCTGTTTAATAAGTGCAAACGGTACCGAAAAGTGTGTAGATTTTGTCCAAGGTTTAAAAATTGAATTTTATGGAAAAAATTCGACTGTACGACTTCATGAGCCTATAAGTTTTTCGAATTGTGAATTAAGGTTGGGCGATAATAATTTGATAGAAATCGGTTCAACAAATTTTTGCATTTCCAATTTTGTAATGCCATATCGTATGCGAGAAAATTCGACATTATTGATTGGCAAGGATTTTTCTTGCATGGAATGCAAAATATTTATGCATGATGAACCTGATATTAAAGTAGTAATTGGGAATGATTGTATGTTTTCATTCGGGGTAATAGTATGGCCGAGCGATGGGCATACTATTATTGATGCAAACGGCAATCCGCTTAATAAAGGTAAAGATATTATTTTAGGCAATCACGTTTGGGCCGGAATGAATACAACCATTTTAAAAGGTGCGAATGTCCCTGACAATTCGGTACTTGCTGCACATTCACTATTTACGAACAGCTCAAACCAGCACCCTGAAAGGGTTTTAGGGGGGGGTATTTGCCGGAGTGCCTGCAAAACAGCTTAAATCAGGCATAAATTGGGATAGAAAAAATTATTATGACTACTCAAAAGAACGAATAAAAAACAAAAAGGAGAAAAATAAATGATTAATATAGTAATACCGATGGCAGGGGCAGGTTCAAGATTTGCAAAAGCAGGATATAAGAAACCAAAGCCATTTATTGATGTTTTAGGCAAGCCTATGATTTGCCACGTTTTGGATAATTTAAATATGCCAAATGCTAAATTTATACTATTAGCAAGAGCAGAACACTACAACAACGAACAAGAAACCGTTAATTGGATTAAGGCTAATTATAACGTGGAATTTGTTTTGATTGACAAATTAACAGAAGGTGCAGCTTGTACTGTTCTTCATGCTCATCGTTTAATCAATAATGATACCCCATTATTGATTGCAAATTCTGACCAAATTGTTGATATGGATATTCAAGACTATATTAATGATAGCGAGAATAGAGGATTAGATGGTTCAGTTCTTTGTTTTGAAGATAATGATAAAAAATGGTCTTATGCTCGTTTAGACAGTGCCGGCATGATAGAGGAAATCAGAGAAAAAGAAGTTATCTCAGAACACGCAACCGTTGGGATATATTACTTCAACCGAGGCAGAGATTTTGTCGAAAATGCAATTGATATGTTTGTTAGAAACGAAAGAGTAAATAACGAGTTTTATGTTGCACCTGTTTATAACTATGCAATTGAGAAAGGCGGCAAATTTGGTATTTACTCAATAGATAAAACTCAAATGCACGGAACAGGAACACCTGAGGATTTGGATAGATATATAAATATTGTTAATTTGCAACAACAAACAAATTATATATTAGAGCATTCACCTAGTCCACAAAAGAATGGAGTTATATAATGAAAACGGCAAAATTAGAAGATATGATAAAGGGTTGGTTTGTAGGAAATTTTGAACCGACACTGTTAAAAACAAATGATGTAGAAGTTGCAGTTAAGGAATATAAAAAAGGTGATTATGAAGAAAAACATTATCACAAAATTGCGACCGAAATCACTGTAATTACTTCTGGCAGAGTCAAAATGAACGGAGTTGAGTATCAAAAGGGTGACATTATTGTGATGGAACCTAATGAATCAACAGACTTTGAATGCCTCGAAGACGGTACACAAAATGTAGTCGTCAAATATCCGGGGGCAAATGATGATAAGTATGTAGATGAAAGATAAGGGAAGAACTACAGATAAATAAAATATCAGATAAAAATTAAGAGAAAAGACAAGAAATAAAGGAAAATAAAAATGGAAATCACAGAATTAGTATTACAGGCTTTAGGTTTTATTGTAGCAGCTATAACAATGGTTTATACAATAAAGTTATTTAAAATTGGAACAAATGCATATCAAAATTGGAAAGAGATAGAAAAAACAAATGCAAAATACCAACTAAGGGATTTTATTGTTAATTTTTTAAACCATTTAGCTAGATATAATTATGAGGCACCATCTCCATCACATGAAAGTGAATTAAACAATGCCAACATTCAAAAAGAATTAGTACAGTCTGATGAAAAAGTTAGAGAGGAAGAAAAAAATAAAATCGACATAGAAATTACGGAGCTAAAACGTAAACTGGACATGTATATTGAGCGTTTTGTATCTCGAACAGACAAATCAAATAAATCAGATGAAAAACTCATCGCCTCCATAAGGAATTTTAAAGATATTCTTTATGGATATGCCGATGCGGTAAATGCCTTAACAGCGCCCAAATTTGCTTGGTCCACAGGTTCACGAAATGATGAATTAAAGAAATTATTTGATAACGCTTTAAATAAAGTCAGAGAAAAATTGCAAAATGTAGAAAAATTGCAAAATGAAATTTTGGATCAGTTGAGATAAACATATTTTATGGTAAGCGGAATAATTTGTTTATTCTGCTTGCTATAAATAATTCATATAAGAGAAATTAAAAGGGTGAAATATGCATAAAAAAATTTTATTATGTTTAAATCGAAACCAATTTGAGAGTTTTGATTACAATATAGATTATACAAAAGCTATGAATTTATTGGGAAAGAATTCAGGAAATAACGTTTTTCAGTATTCATTGCAAAAGTTATTAACAAATGGTAAAAACGAAATAAACGTAGATACATTATTTCTATTACATAGTACTAAATTTGATGCTGAAATTGATTATATTAATTCAGAATATGATTGTCTTGTTTTTTCCCCCGCCAATTTGATTTCTAAATATGCGAGCGAAAAGCTACTTATAAAATTAACTGAAAGGATAAATAAATTAAAAATACCTGTTTATGCCATAGGATTGGGAGCTCAATCAGATAGGAATTATTCTTTGAATTATTTGAAAAACATAAGGAAGCCTTGTATTGATTTCATAAAAGCAATACTTAATACTGACGGACGAATAGGGTTAAGGGGCTTTTTTACCGCAGAAGTATTAAACGCTTTGGGCTTCAATGAAAATGACTATACTGTTATTGGGTGTCCATCTTTGTTTATGAAGGGGGGAAATGTGAGAGTAAATAAGCTCCCGTTAAATTCTCCGAATGAATTAATAACAGCTATAAATGGTTTCAGGGCTTGGAATAATAAAAAATGCGGACAATATTTAAAACAACATAATAGTTCAATATTTATAGATCAAGATGAATTTTATAAATTATTATATAAAGACAAAGATTTTGATTGGAAAGAATATCAATATCTTGCCGATCCATTAAAAAATTGGTATACGGCATATAAAAACAATCAAATAAAATTGTACGGAGATTTCCCTACTTGGTATAATGATTTGAAGAATTTAAATATTAATTTTTCTTTTGGCTGTAGAATACATGGAAATGTTGTTCCTCTTTTAGCAGGGATACCTTCATATATTGATACATTTGATTCTCGAGTAAAAGAATTAGCCGAATATTTCAACATTCCTAACGGATATTTGAATGAAGGTTTTGATAATCCTTGGGAATTATATGAAAAAGCAGATTATGCAAAATTTAACAAGGAATTCCCGCAAAAATATAAAATATTTAAAAATTTTATGAGTGATTGCGGGTTATATATAGATGTCTCAACACCTATACATAATTTTTGTAAATTACCAGAAATAAGTAATAAGAAATATATAGAGGATTTATCAGGTAAATTATCAAAACCTAAAAAAATAATTTTTGTAGCTCATGAATTCGGATTATTTAATGGGCACGGCGGAATTGCATCATATTTATATAACATATGTAGCTGGCTACTGAAAGCAACAAATAGTATTATTTACGTATTCGCACAGGATTATGACAAAAATTCAGATTTATTAAAAAATACAAGATTCAATTTTTTACCACTTAATGGGAATTTAACACAACAAAGAGAATTTATTTATACACATTGCAAAGATTTACAGCCTGATTATATAGAATTTGCGGAATTCTCAGGTCTTGGCTTAACTTGCGTTGAACATCGTAACGACTTTTTAAATACAATTTTGGTAACAAATAACCATACGTCTACAAAAGAAATTTATGAATGGGGAGAATTAAAACCTTTTTGCAATGCTCCCAGTTATTTAAAATCTCTTTCTTGTGAAGAAATTAAACAAATGAAGAATAGTGACTATTGTTTTGCCCCCTCGAAATTTCTAGCTCAATATGTTACTAGAAATTACAATTTGTCCAAACCTGTATTGCATTTTGCAAATCCGTTTTTTGAAAAGCTTGAGCCAAAAAATATTTTAAGAGAAAAACTTGAAAATGAATATGACTTCACAGAATACGATAAGACCTTTAATATTGTTCTTATAACAAGATTTGAAAATAGAAAATGTCATAAAAAACTTGTGAGAGCATTTTTAAATATATTAACAGAGGACAAAAGAATAAGGCTTATTTTAGCTGGGAATACATCTTTTACACCTGATAAAAAAGATTGCAGAGAAGAATTATATAAATCTATTCCCCAAGAGGCAAAAAAATACATTCAAATATATGGATTTTTGAATATGGAAGAACAGGAAAAATTTATGGCAATTGCAGATTTGGTAGTAATGCCTTCAACATTTGAAAATCAACCGGTTGCAATGGTAGAAACAGTTATGCGACAAATACCTGTGATCGGCTCTATTTATTCTGGTCTTGCGGATTATTCTGATAGCAAACTATTATTTAACCCATTTATTGAAAAAGACCTTGAAAATAGAATTAAGAATTTTATATCTTTAAGTTTAGAAGAAAGATTACAATTGCAACAAAATCAATTTGAAAATTTAAAAAAAGAAATTAATCCTAATAAATCTATTTTGCCAAGATTTGATTTGAAGAAAAATAAACATTGTCAACAAGAAGTAAAAATTTCTAATTTTTTGGAGGAGAAAGTATGCAATATGCACTTTTAATACACGGACCGTATAATGGTAATTGGCTGGAAGAAATAATAAAAAATATAATAAAGTTTAAATATAATTTCACTAAAATTATATTAGTTTCATATACAAGGGATTATGAATTATATAAACAAAAATTAAAAGAATTAAAATATAAAAATATTGAAATTGTACAAGTTAAAGATATTTTAAATCCAGGCTTTTTCAATATAAATCGGCAATTACTATGTGTTAAAGCGGGGTTAAAAAATATCGCTGGTGACATTTTTGTCTTTAAGCTAAGATGTGATCAATCCGTTGATTTTAATAAAATAATTAAATACATTTCTGATGATAAAATATTAACTACAAATTGTTATTCAAGAGTAGATAGACTGTATCATCCGTCTGACATGTTTTTGGCAGCAAAATGCTCAGTATTAAAAGAGTATTATTCGCTTCAACCGATGGACGAAACTCATATTATGACGGAATTAACCAATATCCAAATGTGTGCAGATGATAAGAATTTGTCATATGTTCCAATAGCTCCAGAATCCATGTTATGCAAGAATTATTTAAGAATAAAAGGCTGGAATTTTAAATACTCACAAGATGATTCAAAAGAAGCTTTAAAAAAATATTTTATAATAATGAATTCATGGAATATTAATTTCAAATCTAAAAGAAATCGTAACAATTTACTTAAGAAAGGCTCAATTATATTACCTCATTATTTCTCTGCTTTGCCTTTTCAAGATGGACCAATAGAAAATGCAAAATGTTATATGTACCATAACATTGCAGGTAGTTTGCCATCAATAAAAGATATCTTCTTTTTAGTTTTGTCTAAAATTATATGGTTTTGGTGGAAAAATAATTTAGCAAATCCTTTCTATAAGTATAAACTTATTAATAAGAATGAATATAGAAAAATAAGAAGAGAAACATTAAAAATTTTTCCTTATTTTTTAGTACATAAAGAAATAGCCCGATTAAATAGTAGAATTTTGTAGAATAGATGATAAATTCAAAAGACATATCAGTAATAGTTCAAGGGGCGATTAATTCTAAAAACACTTTAAGTTGTTTAAAAAGAATCAAAAAATATCTCCCCGCTTCTGAAATAATCCTTTCAACTTGGGAGGGATCAGATGTTAGCGCTTTGAGCGGTTTGTATGATAATTTGATTTTAAACACAGACCCCGGAGCGGTATTGCTTGATGAGAATTTTCAAGGAAAAATCTTCAACAATCTGAACCGCCAGTTACTTTCAACTCAAGCAGGTCTGAAACTTGCAACCCGCAAATATTCTCTCAAATTCAGAACTGATTTAATCTTGACAAGTAATAAATTCTTGAAATATTTCGACAGCTTCCCCTGCCGAACACAGGATTATAAACTCTTTGAACACAAAATTCTGACTTCTGCTTTGTTTTCAAAATTCTACCTCTACTACGACCGCAAGGAAAAACGCTGGGTAAATGTGCCGTTCCATATTTCCGATTGGTGGCTCTTTGGCTTAACCAACGATCTGAAAACATATTTTCTTGACACAAAGCTCGTCGAAGAACCCGAATTTACCACGTATTTCAACTTAACAGAAAACAAAAATAAAATTACGCCTTATGGAGAAATAAAGTTTAAATTCGCTCCCGAACAGTATTTCGGGTATTCATGTTTCAGCCGTAACTTTGATGATATTTTTATGCAAGATGCTGCAGATTATAGTGAAAAAACCGAACTCCAATCTCGAAAATGCATAATCAACAATTTTATCATCCTCCAATACAAACAATCAGGAATTTATTTAAACAAATATCCCTATAGCAAAAATGAAAAATTCATCGGAGAGCTCTATCTCGGGCTTTATAACAACTTTAGATTTGAAACCGAATATAAAAAATTCTGTGATCCGAATTATAAAACCTCATTTGATGATAGCGTTATAGGCAATCTTAAAATCGAATATGCCCTGCTTCGAATTTATAAACATATTTCTGTTTTAACAAATCCTCAAACACCATTGCCGAAGAAATTAGAACAAATATTCTTGAGCATTCCCCTGACATCCATAGCTTTTATCAAAGAATTTATTGTATCAAAAATTCTTAAATGAGCTGTGCGTAGCCGTAAACAAGTATCTACCCGAGTTTGCGTTTGAATGTTCGACCGGCGAGAGTCAGCGTCAGAGCGGCAATTATTACTAACGGAATTACATTTGTAAGAACTTCCTCTATTCCCATTCCTTTTAAAAACAGCCCTCTTGTTAGTGCAATGAAAAATCTTACAGGGTTCAAATATGTTACATACTGCCACCCGATAGGCATATCCCCAATCGGTGAAATAAACCCTGACAATAATACTGCAGGCATCATAAATGTCATAGCAGATAATATAGCTTGCTGTTGAGTATTTGAAATTGATGAAAAATATAATCCTACCCCGACTATAGCAAGTAATGATATTGCTATAGCAAAGAAAAATACTATTATTGAACCCCTGAACGGCACATGGAAAAACAGTTCTATCATTCCGACCATTATCATTGTTAAGGTTAATGAAATAATTAACGGCGGTATTGATTTACCCAAAAGGATTTCAAATGACGACAGGGGACTTACGATAAGTTGGTCGAACGTTCCCACTTCCCTTTCTCTTGCAATTGACAATGCCGTTAAAACAAGTGTTGTAATAAGTGCGAGCATCGCAACAATAACCGTCAAAATATACCATTGATAAATTAAGTTCGGGTTAAACCAATTTCTTACGGATATATTTATTCCTGCGCCGTTATTATCCGTTAAATCGGCATTGTAGCCTGCTACAATTTGCGATGCATAACCTGCCGCAATCGCTGCCGAATTTGTTTGTCTGCCGTCTGAGATTATTTGGACATTTGTTCCTCTGCCTGATTTTATATCTCTTGAAAAATCATTTTGTATATTTATTCCCATCTGAACTATCTGATTATCAAGCAGTTTTTGAAATTCATCTTCATCTTTTGCATAAACAAAGAATCGAAATCTCGGGGAATTTTCAAATCTTGAAAGCATTTCACGACTTTCAACGCTTTGGCTTTTATCAAGAACTACGGCATTAATATTTTGAACTTCCATTGTTGCGGCATTTGCAAATATTACTAACTGAACAATAGGCAGCAGCATAATAATCGCTCTGCTTTTGGGGTCGTTCCAAATTGTAATAAATTCTTTTTTAATAAGCGCCCAAACTCTGCGCAAAAAATCTGTTATCATGTTTTAACCCCTCCTTCAAGTTTTTTTATTCGGCGGGGGGATTTAGCTTCTAATCGCATTTGAGTATTTTTATAAACAGCTGCAAATAAAATTAAACCTAAAATCGTCAAATAGAAAGCATTGGCAATTCTTATTGTGTTTACGCCGCCTGCATTAAATTCGCTTTCAATAAATGCAATATAGTATCTTGGCGGGATTACGGCAGTTAAATACTGGAAAAACATAGGCATAGAATTGATAGGATAAATTAACCCTGACAACATCAATGCGGGCATAAAACCTAAACTCATTGCAACCATACTCGCCATAAATTGATTTTTCAATACCGATGAAATAAGTAATCCGATACCTAATGATGTAAATAAAAATATTGCGCTGATTATAAATAAAATTAAATAATTTCCCTTAAACGGGATTTGGAATACGCAAACACAAAGAAAAACGTTAAATGCCATAGAAAGCATTCCCAAAATGAAATACGGGATATATTTGCCTAAAACAATATCAATTGTCCTGACATTTGTTGACAAAAGCGCTTCCATTGTGCCTCTTTCCCATTCTCTGGCTACAACAAGAGATGTCAACAAAATCCCGATTAAAGTCATCGTAATAGCGATTGACCCCGGCATAATGAAATGGTGCGAATTTAAATCCTGATTATACCACGTGCGAACTTCCGTCCCGATTAAAGTTCTTGGCATAAGCCGTCTGTACTTGCTTGTCGCAAGCCATTGATTGGCAATTGACATAGCATAACTTTGAACATAATTTGCTGTATTTACTTCGCTGCCGTCTGTAATTACAAGTAAATCGGCTTTTTCGCCTTTTGACAGTTTACTTGAAAAATCATTAGGAATTACAACCGCACCTTTGATTTTTGATTTAAGTATTGCTTTTTCAATATCTTGCATATTATCAAAATTTATGGAATTAACATACTTTGAATGACCGAAAGATTTGACTAAAGTCGCAACTTCAGGCGACCGGTCGTCATTTTTAATTCCCATTGTAACCTTAACGGAATCGAGGTTAATACCATACATATAAATTACAAAAGATATTAACGGCAGGATAAATGCAATTACAATTGTTGATTTATCACGCAGAATTTGTTTTATTTCTTTTTTAACTAAGGCAAGCAGTATTCTCATTTTTCTGACTCCTTAATTAAGGTTATAAATGTATCTTCCATAGTTACGTCATTCTGAGCGTAGCGAAGAATCTCACCTTCGGCAAGAGGAGAGCCATCGGACTTCGTCTTCAGGATGACGGATGCCGCTTTTTGCTTTAATTGCAGCGGTGTACCAAGCGCAATGGTTTGCCCTTTATAGAAAAGGCTTATCCTGTCGCAGTATTCGGCTTCATCCATGAAGTGTGTCGTAACTAAAATTGTTACCCCTTTTTTTGCTAAAGATGTTATATGATTCCAGAAATCTCGCCTTGTTATAACGTCAACACCTGAAGTCGGTTCATCTAAGAATAATACTGGAGGATTGTGGATTAGTGCGGCAGCCATTGACAAACGTTGTTTTAATCCTAATGGCAAGGATTCGGCTTTTGAGTTTTCATGTTCTTTTAAACCGAAAACTTCAATAATATTTTTAACTTTTTCCCTTGCTTCAAGTGCTCTTATACCGTATGCAAGCGCAAAGAAATTCAGGTTCTCTTTAACCGTTAATGTGCCGTAAAGTGAAAATTTCTGTGCCATATAGCCTAAGTTGGAACGGGCTTTTTCAGGGTTTTTCCTAATATCAATTCCCATAATTCTTGCCGTACCGCCTGTAGGGCGTGCAAGTCCGCACATCATTTTAAATGAGGTTGATTTCCCCGCACCGTTTGGTCCTAACAGTCCGAAAATTTCGCCTCTCTTTATGTTAAAAGTGTTGTTTTTAACGGCATAAAAATTTCCGTAGCGTTTTTCGAGATTATCAGCTTCAACCGTATATTCGACATCAGGTGCCGTATAACTATAGTTTTTTGCAATCAATGATTCTTCTTTTTTATAACCGCCCATAAGGTCGATAACCTTATCTTCAAATTCTTGAGCAGTCGGCGCAAGATCGTGCGGTTTACCCTCATAAATAACTTTGCCTTTATCCATTACAACAGCAGTATCAAAGCTGTGCGCTTCATCTAAATATGCGGTTGACCATAGAACAGTAGTTTCGGGCGTAATCATATCCCTGACCATTTTCATCAAATCTCGTCTTGATATAGGGTCAACACCGACAGACGGTTCATCAAGAAGTAAAAATTCGGGACTGCCAAGCAAAGTACACGCAAGTCCCAGTTTTTGTTTCATACCGCCTGACAGGGCGCCTGCAAGTCTGTCCGTAAACGGAGCAAGCGAAGTAAATTCAAGCATTTTATTTATTACATTTCCGCCCGAGCCCTGTTTTACATTTATACCTTTTAAATCAGCATAAAGATTCAAATTCTCCATAACGGTCAAATCTTCATAAAGTCCGAATTTTTGCGGCATATATCCGATATGTCGGTTTAATTCTTCTTTTTGAGTTTCGGGGTTTAAACCGAGCACGCATATTTCACCCGACCCGGGAATTAAAAGCCCGATAATCGTGCGCAAAAGCGTAGTTTTTCCTGCGCCGTCCGCACCTATTAAACCTGTTATTTTACCTTTTTCAATATTTAATGACAGGTTATCTATTGCGACGGTTTGACCGAATGTTTTTGTTAAGTTTTTGATTTCTACTGTGTGCAAAATAGTTTTACCTCTTTAGCTATAAAGATACTAAGATACTATGGCACTAAGGCACTAAGTTCATTTCAGCCATTCGGGCAATTCAGGATATTTAAAATGTGCTTTAGCACTGGTAACTCTTAGTATCTTAGTATCCTAGTGCCTTACTATCTTTTCTTTGCTTTTCCTTTTGTCAAGTCGACATTGATTGTTACCGGCATTCCCTGTCTTAAAAATTCATCTATATCATAGATATAAACTCTCATACGATAAACAAGATTTGTTCTTGTATCGGTTGATTGGACCGTTTTGGGCGTAAATTCCGCAACAGGTGAAATATACCCGATTTGCCCTTTGTATTCACGTTTTTTGCCTGTAGCAGGATCTATGGTATCTGTGTAAACACTTACCTGCTGACCGTATTTGATATTACCCAAATCGGTTTCGTTTACGTAAGCTCTGACCCATACGGGTTTTGTTTTTGCCATTGTGTAAACAGCCTGACCCTTTGCAACGGTTGCACCGGGCTCTTGTACTCTTACCATAATTATGCCGTCATCAGGCGCATAAAGCTTTGTATAATTTAACTGGTTCTGTGCATAATTTTTCTGAGCAACGGCAGCCTTTAAATCTGCAGCCGATTTATTTTTTGTATTTAATAATGTTTCGTAATCCTGTTTGGAAATGGTATCATCCCCGACTAAAGGAGCATTTCTTGTGAATTTGTCATCGGCATCAACAAACTCATCTTGATAACTGCTGTAGTCGTCTGGGAGGATGTGTTCAATATCGAAGGTGTTACCTTTGCGCTCGCGATCCACGTAAACATCAAACTGTGAGGGGTTGCCCATC